>Ga0180435_10006703_pt1 | contig 11014 bp, 12 predicted proteins | sample SS_ome_3_FD_132467 | JGI IMG/M metagenome (GOLD analysis project Ga0180435, IMG submission 132467) | Hypersaline lake sediment archaeal communities from the Salton Sea, California, USA - SS_3_S_1 metaG | ecosystem: Environmental > Aquatic > Non-marine Saline and Alkaline > Hypersaline >...
ACATAGCAAAGTTACCAATTGACTAAAAATAGAGTGTCGTTTACCATAAAAATGTCCCTTTTTTTACAAAGGCAGTCGTGTTACCCAATAAAATGAACCTGTAATGTTGAAAATGGTGGTAAATAAATATCTTTATACAATAGTGCGCCCATACAATTTTAGTGCAGCAATAAACTGAATATAGTTCGCCATCGGCTTGGCTGCATTATTTATTGACACATTGGTAGATTTTTTCGGGTGAATAGAGGATAATATCAAATCTATTTGGTTAAATCGGCAATAATCTCTCTTGTTTTGAACATGTGTTTGCATTCATCATTATCACTGCAGGAAAAATCGCCGAAACAGAAAAAGAGCTACATTATTGCTTGTTTGACGTGTGTGCACCGACAGGTTTTTCGAATTAGGTCAATTATTTTACTAAAACAAGAGTTGGCCTATCTCCGGGTTGGCTTGAGGTAATTCTATTTTTCAAAACACAAAAACTATTTCAGGAACGGAACTTTTGTTTAGGTTGGCATATTGCTGATCCTGCTGGGTGGCATTGCAGCATATTCTGTATTGATTTTGACAACGCCTAAGAAACGATCAATAAAAGCCTGAGACAAGGAAACTTAAGGAAGGGTAAATGTGATTGAAAGAAAATAGCTTAACGATCAGCAAGGACCTTTTTGTGATTCCGAACGGGAATGATTATATTTTATATGAACCCCGAAAGCCCAATGTCATGCTCGTTAACGGCGCACTGGTGCGAATTCTGCAAAGAATCCAACGCGGGGAAAAGGAGGTATATAATACCCATAAGGACTTGATACAGCAGTTGGTCTCTCAAAATATGGTTGTTAATGGCAATCAAACAAAAAGCATACAGTTTCCTAAGCGCCGTGAGGAATTCAATCCAAGTGGCGTTTCGCTTTTTCTGACAACAGCTTGTTCTATGAGGTGCATCTATTGCTATTCGTACGGTGGCGAGATCCCAAATAACATGCCATGGCCAATCGCTCAGACTGCCATTGACTGGATTGTTGCCCATACCATCTCAAAAGGAAATAAGAACTTTTATGTCAGACTTCATGGGGGTGGTGAGGTTACCACGGCCGCTGATCTGATGAAAAAGTGTGTCGCTTATGTACGTAAGCAAGCTGAGTCAAAACAATTAAATGCAAGGATAGAGTCAGGTCTGAATGGAGTGATGAATACAGAAGTAACGGATTGGGTGGCGGAACACCTCGATGGTGCCACAATTTCACTGGACGGCATACCTGATGTTCAAAATATTCAGCGACCTCTGGCAAATGGGCGGGCTTCTTTCCCGGTTGTATCTGAAACCTTGCGACGTCTTGATAAAAAGAAATTCAACTATGCAATCCGCATGACCGTCACTCAGGAGAGAATAGACAAGGTAGCGGAATCTGTATCCTATATTGCGAAAAAATTTGCTGCTAAAACTATTCAGGTGGAACCGGTATTTCTAATTGGACGGGCTCTGGAAACAAAACTGGCTGCGGTGAATGCTGATATGTTCATTGAACAGTTCAGAGAGGCCAAGCGTCTAGCCGCTAAACACGGAAAACAACTGAAATATTCAGGTGCACGTTTACATACCAAAACGAATTCATTTTGCAAGGCTGTTGGAGGAGATTCATTTTCTGTTACAACAACAGGTTGGGTTTCCTCCTGTTATGAGGTGAACGGTCTTGACGATCCGAGGGCTGAACTATTCTTTTATGGTCGTTACGACCAAACAACTGGTCAATTTGTTTTTAACGAAAAAAAAATTGATAGACTGCGCTCGCTAACCGTTGAAAACAAGGTATACTGTAATAAATGTTTTTGCAAATGGCATTGCGCTGGCGACTGTCCGGCTAAATTGGCTGCCTTAGGTGATGCATGGCGCCCGGATGAAAATTTCCGTTGCCATATCAATCAAGAACTGACCAAAGATCAGATCATGGAATTTATGGATCAACACGATACATCAATAGAATATTGAGCCGGAGGTATCATATGGACGAGCCAAAAAATCCTCAAAAGCCTAATGAACCCGACTTTACATTGGGTAATGAGAAAAAAGAGCCAACCGATGATCAGCCCCGTATATTCAAAATGGCAACAAATTCGGCTAAAAAAGAGCTTGGCGGGTTAAACCGTAGGATGTTTATAAAAGGAGCCCTGACTACTGGAATAGGTATGGCGGGTGTCGCAACTATCGTCGGGTCCGGGTCCGGGTCCGGTGGAGGAGGTGATACCAACTTAACAGAAAAAAGTGCTTGGTGTGAAAGAACACTCTGTCTGTCTCATCAAGATATTGTCAATGATATCGATTTCAGCCCTGATGGGAGTAAAATTGCTTCTGGGAGCGCTGATAACACCGTAAAGATATGGGATTCAGAAACCGGCGATTTGTTGGTTACATACTCAGGACATAGCGACACAGTTACATCAGTTGCTTTTAGCCCTGGTGGGAGTAAAGTTGCTTCCGGGAGCAGGGATGATACTGTTCATATATGGGATTCAGAAACCGGTGGTTTGTTAGTTACATACACAGGACATAGCGAAACGGTTATCTCAGTTGTTTTCAGTCCTGATGGGAGCAAGGCTGCTTCCATAGTGGCCGCGTGGGATGATACTGTTCATATATGGGATTCAGAAACCGGTGATTTGTTGGTTAGATATGCGGGACATAGCAAGTCAGTTACCTCAGTTGCTTTTAGCCCTGATGGGAGTAAGGTTGCTTCCGGGAGCTGGGATGATACTGTTCATATATGGGATTCAGAAACCGGCGATTTGTTGGTTACATACTCAGGACATAGCCCCAATACAGTTAGTACGGTTGCTTTTAGCCCTGATGGGAGCAAGGTTGCTTCCGGGGGATGGGATGGTAATGTTCATATATGGGATTCAGAAACCGGTGATTTGTTGGTTAGATATGCGGGACATAGCGAAACTGTTATCTCAGTTACTTTCAGTCCTGATGGGAGCAAGGTTGCTTCCATAGGGGCCTTCGATGATACTGTTCATATATGGGATTCAGAAACCGGTGATTTGTTGGTTAGATATGCGGGACATAGCGATAGAGTTACCTCAGTCGCTTATAGCCCTGGTGGAAGCAACATGGCTTCCGGGAGTGGGGATGGCGGCGCTGGTTCTGTCCACATTTGGAATTCGTACACAGGAGAAACGATAAGAGTGTTACAGGATTTGTCTGTAGAGATAACGGAATCTATGCATTGTGATTATTCTATAAAAATACAGGGGTGTACATGTGATTTAGTTTGTACATGTGATTCAGTCTGTACATGTGATCAAGTTTGTACGTGTGATTCAGTTTGCACTTGCGACGGAGAAGGAGAGGGTCCCATTATTTACTATTACCCCATTTGAAAGATGCACAGTCAGTTTTTTTGGTGCTACTTTATTTGTTTGTTAATTTGTGGTGACATTATTGGAGTGGATTATCATGCGATTTCGGAAAAATACCTTCGGAAGGTTGTTTCGGATGTTTCTCTGTCAGTAAATGGCATCCTGAACTCGCTGGGCATATCAAGTGTTGCCGAGAGAGCGCACCCCATAAGCGATTCAGCGCGAGGCGTACGTCGACAATCTCCACCACGGCATTATGTATGGTCTTCATGTAGGAATTGATACCCAACTCTGAAAGTCGGGCAGAAAGTGTCGTATAATCGACAGGGTCATTTTCCAACAGATATATGCGAGCGGGTAAATCTCGGAGGGTTATTTCGCGTGAAAAAGAGCAGGCTCCGGTGTCCACAAACCTCAAAGCTACGTCATTGAACTATCTGAAAGTCAATTGTTGAGGACTCGAATTCCAAAAGGCCTATCTCCATTTTTTAGTTTTTATATAATGATTTGATGGAACCGCTTGGATGATAAATTTCCCTCATTGCCAGCACAAGAAATGTCTCACGCACGATGGCCGTACTATGCGCTGATGTTATTTCAAACTCTTTTTCCAGAGCTAAAGCCACCTTTTTGAGTGGCGAAATGCCATCGAATAACAGCACTGCCGATAGAGCTTCCTTTCCGAGAAATACCACCCCTTCCTCTCCTGAAGCGTCTTGGTAAGCGACGCCATTTTCACAGACATGTGCGCTCCAACCATTGCGCAAAACAGGGACTATGCGTATAAGGACAGCATCAGGAATATCTCTTAGGGAACTCAAAGGAATGTGCTGGGTATTTTTTTTACTTTCCCTTGAATTTGTTGGCCCGCTTTTCAGCCACGCAAGCGGTCCTTTAAAAAATTCTCGCCGTGTTAATCGGATACACCACCTAAATTGTTTATAACGTCTGTGCATGTTTGGAATATTCTCCATCTGTTTCCAGGCCCAACATTATCAATGAATTTGGACGTAGCCGCAAAGCTCTGCGTGACCTACAGCCTCCGTTGCAAACACCCTGCTGTCGATACCAGCATTCCAAACATTCTCGAAAAACCCCTAGTGGCAGTGCTGATGACAACTTGTCATTAAAACAGGAAACCAGGTCGTTGAGGTTGCCTTCAGAAGGCAACGGAAGTCGTAAAAAGCGCGAAAGAGCATAACAAGAAATGCAATCGCCTTCCGGAAGGATGTCCACCACAGGCCCACAACGCATTCCAATAGGATCCATTCTTTGCAGAAGCGTTTCTTTATTTTCATTTTTAGTATCCAACGAATCGGCAAACTGTACTTCCGTATTATTGTCTGCGGCGTCACAAGCTCCTTCAAGTTGATTAACAGGCTTAGTAGGTCCGCGCTGGGTGCTATGTGCCGTCTTATTGTGGGTAAAGAAGTCGATATGGTCGGAAACAAATTCCTGAGAGAACATACATGGTGTGAACCCGCAATCCAAACTGATATCAATTCCCATCTCCGCCCCCATCGTAAGAAAACGTTCGAAGATGGGTATCTCATATGGACCGCGAAGCCTGAAAAAATCATTGTTTCCCCCCCAAATGGGATTAGCAATTCCGACCCGAACAGCCCGCCGTAAACTGTACTTTTTCACCCAATCAAAAACATAAGCAGGATTTTCATTCGACGATTGAATGTTGATGCCTAACTTTACTTTAGCACCAAGAGTCTGGCATATCTCAATTTGTCGGTTTATTAATGATTCGGGGCTCTCATGGAGGTTTGCCGCATTGAGTATCATTGAAAATTTTTCTGTTGGTAAACCTGCCATATAGAACAGCACCGGCCGAGGTATGATTCCTCCACTAAAAACCAACACTTTGAAGCCTTTTTCAATGGCCTGGGTAACATAATCTTTGAATAGAGGGTGTTCTGTAGGCTCTCCGCCAAGCAACCTTGCCTCTGGGATGCAGGAGCGTTTGAGAAACCCGAGTACCGCCTCAAAGGTTTCCGGTTGCATATCAGTCTCAAAATTGCAGGACAGTTCGTGCTTGGCGAAGCAGTAGCTGCAGTTGCGCCTGCAGCGTCTTGTTAAAGAAATATTAGCCATGTCACGTCTCGTGAATCAATTCATTCTTAATCCAAGTTTCCAACGTGTCCTCGATTTCGCGTTCAGCTTCCTCTTTGCTTATCGTCATAAGAATACTCATAAGTTCAGTTGCTAAGACTTTAGTGTAGCTGCCGTTTGCGATAAGCGCCCATAAGCCGGCGTGAGGATAGGGAATTGAGCCCCACATACCTTTGTCGCTGGTAAATAATGTCACACCCTGTTTTTCCACAAGCCATGATACGTGGTGGGACGGTCTCATATTTCCCTCTGTGTTGAATCCGAAGCCCAAGTCGAAAGGCGATCATCCGCGTTTTCAGCCAAATATTTCATGACCGACGGTTGTTCTAAAAAGGACACTTCAGTTGCCGTCTCTTTTAAATTTCGCAATAACCTGCCGGCCGTAATGAGGCGCGTGGCGCGGCAACGATCATTGTATTCAAGAGAGCAACCCGGCGGTGTTTGATTGATATGACATCCACCTGCGCAAGTATAGCGACAAAAACATCGAACACAGCGCGGTTTTTGCTTAAAGAAACCTGGGATGGCATCAAGCTTCTGTTGTTCAATCTTAGGCCCTGATACCGGACCCACGTACCCAACCACCGGATCTATGCCAAGGCGAGTCCACCGTTCGACTTCCAGGTAACAGGCTGTCAGTATCCCGTCGGGATTGAGCATCAATGTGCCAAGCCCAACGGGACATGAGGTCGTTCGTGGACCATACAATTCAGAAGGGCCGTTTATTACCTGAACGCCATGGTCCGCCGCTATCGATTCAGCCTGCAGAATACCTGCAGCAAAGAGATTGGGATCAGGTGGGCAAAGTCCGTTAGTGCTGGTGAATTCCGTTTCCGCCATCATCTCAAAACACAAGACATCGAATTCGAATTCTGAGCAAAAATGCGATGCAATTGCCAGCATTGCATTCACGGATCTATTTGTGATACATGCACGCAAGCTCAGTTTAACCGGGAATCGTCCTAAGCGTTTTATGTTTTCTGCAATAATTGCGTACGTGCCGCTGCCATCACCTCGTTGACGGTTGAAATCATGAAACGGCTTGTCCCCATCTATCGAGATGACCACATAGTCTACGTAATCTCCTATGAACGGAATGGCGTTATGATTGAAATATCCATTTGTGGTAATTTCGTACCATGGTGTCAAGCCTTTTCGTGAGCACACCATGTTGGCGTAGTGAATGATGGTTTCGACACATGGTTGCGCAATCATTGGCTCACCGCCAAAAAAGTGGATGCCTAGTATGGCACCCGGGGTTGCCGCCAACTTCTCCGCCACATGATCAACAAGCCTGCATGCTAGGCGGGGATCAAGGATTGTGGCATTTGCGCTAGATGCTCCAAAGTCGCAATAGACACAACGCATATTACATTCTCGTGTCGGTATAATGACCAATTTTTCTGGCCCTTGTTGTGAAGGAATTGTGGTGATGGGAACCCGAGAAAGCTTATGCCATAAGTCTTTAATCGTTTTCGGTACAGTGGACTTGTCATCGACTGCATATTCTATAATCGCTTCTACCGCTGCACGATTGACAATGGCGCTTGTCATATTGCGTGGAGAAAATAACATCCACCTCCCGCCTATGGGCAACACATAGATATCCTCAAGATCTAAGCGGTGAACCAATTCTTTCATCGTTTCTTCTTAATCCGTTACCGATTTCTGTACACCAATACGTTTATCATGGGTAGAGCATCTTGTATCTCTCGGCGATGTCTCTGCAGTGTGGAATTCCATGAATGAAGGCATTAATAACACTATAACGTCCTGATGCTATCTGATTCTTGTCAGATCAATGATTCTTATATATCCCTTGAACAATAAAAGCAGGGTAATTAAATCAGAATCGCCCTACCCTATTGCCACCTTCTTAACCAGCCAATAAACAGCGTACCCGACGCCTAACCCCAAAGGCATCATGATTCATGGCCGGCATAATGTGGTTTCCTTGAATTTCCAAGCATAAACACCAACGGCCAATATTCCAAATGCAATACCAATAACTTTGGCTATCATCATTTATCCACCCGATCCTTCAGTTCTTTCCCGCATTTGAAAAATGGCAGTTTTTTCGGAACGACCTCTACCTGTTCACCTGTTTTAGGATTCCTGCCAGTATAGCCCGGGTAATCCTTCACATAAAAAGAGCACAAGCCACGGATCTCCACGCGGTCCCTTCTTTCCAATGCTGCTGACATCTGCTCAAAAAACATAGATACAATTTTTGTCGATTCGGCTTTAGAAAGACCATTTTGAGAACAAAGGGTCTGAATTACCTCGAGCTTGTTCATAGGCATCCTTCCTTGGAGTTTATTAGGGCAGAAAAATTTTCAGAAAACTTACAACGGTGTGACCGTATCTGTCAAACCTGTGTGGTAATCTGTATGAAAAACAAGGAAAAAGGAGGACATTAGAAATGAGAACCCAAGAAATATACACAGATTACCAAGACCATTTTGAGTATTTCGGGAATACAGAGATCGAACGAATCCGCATGCAGGGTGAAAGGGTTATTAAGCATGACTGGATAATGTTTGACTCAGTCGAAGAGGCTATGGATTTTTTCAACGATCGCTGCGGGGAATTTAGTGGGTATAATGCTTAAGCTATGGCTGGTCTTTAGACTTCTGCAATAATTTTCACCAGTCAGTTATCTTCTCTACGATAATTATGAACAACATCTGAGCTAAACAGGGTATTGATTTACAAATCAAGTTGCCGAGATTTCAAGATCCAAGCGGTGTTTTGATTACTACTGAGTTATGTTAACTATCTCAAATATCTTTTTTATTTCGTTATGTTACAAAGTATCAACTTGAAGGGAGTCCCCGGCAATGATGCAATCTCCAATATTTCGATGCTGGCCGAATTAAGGAGATTTAGATTGAAATTATAGATTCAATCCATCGTGAATAACCAGGATTGATATTATGAAAAGGCAACTGCACAGATATCTCTCGATGGTGTTGATAGTATGTATCCCCCCAATTGCCGTCTAAACTGTTTTTAATTACCATCTTGCCTCCGTACCTAAAGGGTCTTTGAATCAGCTCGAATTTCATAAATTCCCCTCCCCCATAGCAAGCAAGAAAAGCTATTGCACTATAGACCCAACAATCCCTCGCGGAATTTATTGTTGGCGTTCTCGCCAACGTTGTTGCGATAATACATCTGTGCGAAGGTGCTGCCCGGAATGGTGCCCTTGACCTTGCCCTGATAGATTAACGTCAATCCTTTGCCCGGGATGTAAACCGTTTCTGACGTCTGTCCTGGTTTCATGTCAGCGTCCAGCCAGGAGGCGTATTTCTCGATGGTGGCCCGATTGGCTTCCACCAGATCTTTGGGATTGCTTTTTTCTATCATGTTGATGAATCCGTTGCTGAGTTTCTTGGCCGTAGCCTTGCTCGTCAGATAGTGGGTGTGCAGGTATTTGACCTGTTCGGATGCGATGACCGTCATGGGATCCTTACTCGGTTTTTCCAAGTAGAGGCCGATGGCGAAAATTTTAACGGCGCCAAATTTTTTTACGGAGGATACACCATTGAGTTTTAGCGTCTTGCCTTCGATAACCTTTTCAGTGGGAAATTTCACGCCCAAAATCTCAACCATTTCAGCCATCGTGTTTCCGGCCGCCACGAAAATAAACGCCACTGCCAGCACAATCACAGTAATTCTTCTCACCGTTTTCTCCTTTCGGTTGGGTCTCAATCCGTGGGTTGGTCATCGAATTTGACACGAGTTGCTAAAGCCATAAGATGGATTGAAAACGTGTATGAATAGTAAAAGGCAAGGTGATTTGGAAAGCGTCACCCTGCCCTTATAGTGAGGCTTCTTTAATAATTATCACTGCAAAATACGCCCATCAATAGGCATCATTTCTTTTATTAACGGGGAAAAAATAGAGATCATCGTTTTTTTTACCCATCGAAGGTATTCATCACTTTGGGGAACGAGGCCCTGTATTTCAGCATAAAATTTATCAGCCCCCAGATAATTAACGGCAAGCACATTAAAGGCAGTTGAAAATCGACGAACCATATCTGATGGTAACAGTTTAAATGTATTTTCAAATTCCTTTTGTGAACGGATCACATAATCTAGCATATGGCTATAGCCAGGAAGAGAGGACGGATCATCATGGGATATATTCTGGGCGAAGATCCTGAGCGCCTCTGGTTGGGTCTGAAAAAAATCGATCATCCTATCCATATAAACCACCAAGGCTTTCCTTGGTGAGAGTGTTGATATTTCTGAAAGCCATTCTTTATTGGCCTTTAAAAGATTCTGGCTGACTTCTTCAACAACGGTTTTGAAAATGATCGCTTTATTGGGAAAATGATAGCGGATGAGGCCATGATAAAATCCGCCCTGCGTGGCGATCATGCGGATACTCGCCGCGTTGTATGGATGCGCGGCAAACACTTTTAGGGCGGCATCAAGGATCATGCGGCGGGTTTCTTCACCCCGGCCGATATGGGGACATTTCTTAGGGACCGGCTTTTTTGCCGTTTTTTTAGCTACTTTCATATCTCATCACAACTCATTTATTTTAGTCGATCGTGTAAATTGTGGTTGACACTTGCTTGTGCTTGGGTATAATACTTACACTATCGTGTAAAGTCAACTGTTTTTAGTGATTATATACAGAGCGATGACACCCCTTAACTTCAAACGATTGCCCAGAAAGGATAATTGTCATGAATATAGCGGAATTACCGCGAAATGAAATCGAACGCTTCGGTGAACATGTCTCCCTGATTTACCAGGGGCAGGAATTCACCAATGTGCAAATGCGGCAAAACGCCCTCAAGCTGGCCAATGCCCTGCGCGATCTGGGGATTCAAAAAGGCGACCGGGTGATTGTACAGATGCCCAACTGCCCGGAGGTGCTCAATAGCTTTCAGGCTGTTTATGCGCTGGGAGCGGTCGTCGTACCCATCAATTATATGGTGGGCGATGATGAAACCGCCTATATTTACAAAGATACCGGCGCCACTACCATCATCAGCAACATGCTCTTTTACGACAAGATTCAAAAATGCCGCCAGGAAGCACCCACTATCAAACATCTCATCCTGACCGATAAAGAGATTCCTGAGGACACGCTTTCCTTTCATCATCTGGTCGAGGCCCAATCCGCGGATTTTGACATCGTACCTGCGGATGACAATGATCTGGCGGCCTTGATCTATACTGCCGGCACCACGGGCATGCCCAAGGGGGTGATGCACACCCATCACAGCCTGTACATCAACGCCCAATACCAACATGCTACGGTCGGCCTGGAACCCGGCATCACCGCTATCAATGTCCTGCCCCTATGCCATTCCTACGGCATTGCCAATACGAATGTAGGCTTCCTCATTGGCGGCGGCACAGTCGTTATAGTCGAGGTCGATATCGACAAGATATTTGCCGCCATCGAAAAATACAAAGCCAACAGCCTGGCGGCCGTACCGACCCTCTATGTGTATATGCTGCTGCATCCCGATCCCCACAAATACGATCTCAGTTCGATGAAATA
>Ga0180435_10006704_pt1 | contig 11014 bp, 11 predicted proteins | sample SS_ome_3_FD_132467 | JGI IMG/M metagenome (GOLD analysis project Ga0180435, IMG submission 132467) | Hypersaline lake sediment archaeal communities from the Salton Sea, California, USA - SS_3_S_1 metaG | ecosystem: Environmental > Aquatic > Non-marine Saline and Alkaline > Hypersaline >...
GCCCCGTGGCGGTCTACGACCCCGACGAGCTTGACTTTTATATGTATGTAAGTGACTACGATCCAAACGGTTATACCGACAGGGTGGAGTATGCACAGGGCCTTTACGACGGCACCAACGTGACCGACTCTGCCGATGTCTATGACCACCTGTCTTACATTGACGGCACGGACAACCCCCACGGGCTTGAGGCTGATGACGTGGAGTTCCCGGTGGTATCCGGGGATGTGAACGACTTGGTAACCCGTGCAGCCGGGGATGGGGCGGCACTGATACCCTTCCCCACGGGCACTAAATTTGTAGATGACTTGGTTTCCACCTCGTCCGGGGACGGGGCGGCACTGATACCCTTCTCGGCTGCGGCGTCATCGTTATCAGGCGCTTCGTCCCTGGACCTTCTTGACATCGTGGACGAGGGGTATGATGTCACGCTCCTCCTTGATGACCTGATCCTCGATGACGGCCCGTGGATCGACGTGCGGACAGAGGGCGCGACCGGCGATGGGACCACTGATGATACTGCCGCCATCCAGGCAGCCATCGACGCCATGACTTCAGGGGGAGTGGTCTACTTCCCAGAGGGCACCTACCACGTAGAGGACTCCCTGATCGTGGAGGCTAATGATGTGTGGTTGGTCGGCGCTGGCATCGGCAGAAGCATTATCCACCGTGACGATGACGTGGGAACCACCCTCGGCGCTGTGGTCTTCAATGAGAACGACGGCGTCACCTACACCGGCTGCGGGATGGCCCACCTGACGATCAACTCTGAAGCAAAGGCAACCACTGCGGTTGGTGTAACGGTTGGCCACGCCACCAATGGGGCCCAGGTTCACTTCGCGCACGTAGAGATCGACGGTGACGACTTCCTGACCTACGGCCTCGACCTCAACTTCGCCGTGGATTCTACGTTCCGTGACGTGGAGATCCGCGAGTGTGCTGGGGGGCTGTGGATTGACGATGGCGGCACAAACCTGGCGAACCGCAACCTACTGTTCGAGCGTCTTGAGGTGGATGACTGCACCACCGAGGCGGCTGACGTGGGCGCGATCTCTATGCAGTGGGGTAACGAGATCACTTTCCGTGACTGCCACGTTCACAACAACATGGGCCGAGCCGTCGGGGTGAACCTCACGGCATCGACCAACACCAGGGTGGTCAACTTCTACGGCTGCACCTTCAGGGACAACCACCTGGGGTCACTTACTGCGGATTACCAAGTGCGGCTCTATGCTGCCGCCAACTTCCCCTACACCCGGTTCAACTTTGATGGCTGTTCGTTCGTGGATGCGGTTGGGGTCAGCGCGGACAATGAACACCTTGGTGTGGCCAGGGCGATGCAGGTATCCGTGACCAACTGCTACTTCGATGATCCTGGCCCCGAGGCGGTAGCCTACTTTGTTGTGGGTAACATCGGAGCCGCTAGTCGGCTGTATACCGATGACTACCGCAGGGAGATGTGGACGCTCAACGCAACGGCCTATGTGTCCGGGGCTGGGGCGGGGTACACGGTGAACGGCTGGGGCCAGGCAGAGAGTTTAACCCACGTCCTGAAGTCAGGCACCCCCTCGGCCATCGATGGTGTGGTCGGTGACCGGGTGCTTACCACCGGAGCCAATGTGGGCAAGGGTGACCCTGGAGGCTGGGTCTGTGAAACCTCCGGTAGTTACGACACCCTTGCTGGCGCGGCTTGTGTCACCGATAGCGACACCACCTTCACCATGGCCGTAGCAGCGTGGACAACCCACCCGGTGAAAATCGGGGAGCGGCTGGACTTCGCTGCTACCACGCCATGGGCCACCACGCCCCCTACCGTGGTGGATGTCCAGGTGTCCGGCACGACAGCAACGATCACGATGAACACTGCGGCCACCAGCAGTGCCTCGGATACCTTCACCAAGGTTGACCCTGTATGGGAGCCCATAGCGGAGATCCCGATATACCACACGGAGGATGACCCTGACCCGGGCGACATCCCAGCGGGGGTCGATGCGGCTGGGGATCTTCTTGGCGCGGGGATCGTCACCGGGACGTTCGCCGTCACCGGAGCGGCAGAGGGCGACTTTGTCACTGGCGCCATTGAATGGAGTGCTTGCACCGCCGATGCAGACGAGGCGGTGGTTACCTGGTGGGCCGGGACAGGCACGGTTGGTTATCGAATCCAGAACATCACAGCGGCAATTATCAACCTGGACGGCGCGGACTTCTACGTGGTCGTCCGCAAGATTGGCGACACGGTGCCTTAATGAATGACCATGATGACCACAGCCAAGAAAGGCGTATGCGTTCCGGCTGCGCTAGGACGTTTGGTGAACTTGAAACAAAAGCCAACAACGCGAGGCGAGAAATGACCGGGTTGTGGAAAGAGATGAAGTCAACGAAGCGATGGGTCATCAGTGTGTTGGTGGGAATTTTGCTGGCTCTGGCTGGCAACTTCTACGTGCAGAGCGCCAACGGGAACCTGCACGAAGAGGACATCCATCGAATCGCCAACGAAGTAGCGGACAGGATGAAATGACAATGGACAACAACGGTGGCCGGAAGTTCTTGGCCGTGAGGCGCGTCCTGGCACTGGAGATCGTGTCGGTGTGGCTGCTCTACGAGGGATACCTCCTGTACCTGATGGGCAAGGAATACGACATCACCCGGGTCGCCGCCGGCGCCGTGGCAGCCTACGGCCTTTACTTCGTCAAGCGGTATCTGGACGAAAAGAACGGGGACGACAAATGACCGCCACCTTCCACCAACTACTGCAGACCTACTTGGCCACCCACAGGGAACGCCTGAAAGGGTGGGCCCGTGATGGTGGAATTGACGTGCCACCGGAGCAAGAAATACGAGAGTTCAGGAGTTCAGTCGTGGGCCATGCCCTTGCCAACTTCTACCACAACGTGGCCATGCAGGCAGATAAGGACTTGCATGGTGGAGGGGCAGAGAACCACGACGTAAACACTGCCAGGGTTGACGCCGCCCTGGAGTTCTTCGCGCTGCAGGAAGCGTGGGATTTGATCCACGAGCAGCGGAAGAATCCACCCACCGCAAAAGGAGAAGGGGATGAACGACAAAGGAATGTATGATGCTGTAGATCAGCCGCAGGAAGCACTTTCCGCAGATGTGCAGGAAGCCCTGGCACAGTTCGAGGGCTTGCCGGCGACACCAGACATTGGGCCCGATGGCAAGCCCATGGGCGGGGTGGACCCGTACCACCCCATTGTGCCCGGTGAAGGCCCTCCGGGGCCGATGGGTCTGCAGCCGCAGGCCCAACCCCAGGCACAGCCACAGGCCCCGCCCCACCCGTTGGCGCAGCCGGAACCACAGGCACCCGGCCCACCCCCGGCACCCCATGCACCGGGTCAGCCCCCGCAGTATTACCAGCAGCCGGGGCAGGAGCCGCAGCCACAGGAGCCCGCTGCCGCTCCACCGACAGAGGATCTCAACGCCCAACTGGCCGCCGAAAAGGCCAAGACGGCGATGTACGAGCAAATGCTGAGAGGTGCGACGGCACCAGGAGCCCCCGGACTTCCGGGGCAGCCGCCCGGGATGGCGACCCCGACGGCTCAACCTGGGATGCCGCCGCTGCCGGGACAACCAGCCCCGTTCCCACAGGCACCCATTGCCTCACAGCCGCCTGCCCAGCAGGCACCACCGCCCGCACAGCCGGTGGACTTCCTTGGTGGCCGCGATCACCGCGATATGTCACCCGAGGAACTCAACCAAACGCTGGGGGCGGCGATGGCCCGCCGTGATCAAGCCCTTCTGGAGCAGTCCATGCACCGCAATGCGGAAGTGTCGCAACAGGTCATGGCCCAGATGGCGAACAACACGATGGCCTATCAAAACCATCTCGATGCCCCGGGTAACGAGTGGGTGAAGGAGAACCAGAGCGCGTTCGACTGGGAACTCCAGACGGTTACGAACATGTACCCGCACCTCGCTCACGACATGGCGTCCCTGTGCAACGCGGCCAACCAGTCGCTTCGCGCAAGGAACCCCAGTCTTGCTCAGGGTCAACCTGCGGCTCAGCCGCAGAACACAGCCCCACCGCAGCAGCCTCACATCCCCCGCGTGGCCCCGCAGGCGCAGACGAGGGTGCCAACAGGCGTCCCCCAGGCCGGCGGTCAGCGTGGAGAGATGATGAGCTTCATGGAGGGGCTTAAACCAGAAGGATACTAACCAATGGCTGACAACTATACTTTCTCCCCGCACGAGACGCTCGGTGCTCGTGGGCGCACCCGGGCGAGTTTTGTCACCACGCAGCACCCGCGGTACACCTGGGAGCCGGAATCGTGGGAACAGACCGTTCGGATGATCAAGCCCAACGGGACGGCGCGGTACACTGCCTGCTTCGACAAGGCCCGGAAGAAGAAGGTCAAGAGCGTCATCCACCACTGGAACGAGCAACTCACTCCCAACGACTTCGCTGACATCACCGGGGTCTACACGGCCTCTGGCCTGTCTGCGGCATACTCCATCAACACTTCAACCGACACCCGGCGGGCTGACGGCGAGATCCTCTACGTCAAGATGACCGCTGCCGACGCCAAGAAGTTCACCAACGACTTCCTGGTCAGGCTGCAGGATCACACGTATGGCACCAACTATGTGTATGGTGTCACCGGAACGCCCGTGATCAACGGTGCCAGTTCATACGTGCCGGTCACGCTGGTACAGGCTGACAACAACTACCCGACCTCTGCCTTCGCTGCTGATGATGCGGACACCCTCTACATCATCTCCCCGGTGATGGAGGAAGGCGACCTCCCGCCCAAGGCCATCCACTACGAGCACGAAAGTCTCTGGAACTGCACCCAGATCGTGCGGACTTCCCTCCGCATGACCAGAACGGCGATGCAGACCGGACTCAGGACTGCTTACGACGTAGCCATGGCCAAGCGTGAGTGCCTCCTGCGGCATCAGGCCCGCAAGGAAAAGGCCCTGCTGTTCGGCTTCCGTGATGCGGACAATACCGGCCCTGACGGTTACCCGGCACGGCTCACTGGTGGACTGGACTACTTCATCTCCACCAACCGCTTCGACTGGAAGGTCGATAAGGGCGATGCCTGGAAGACCTCGGGTTGGTCGTGGCTGCGGAGCATTGCCGAGTCCATGCTCGACTACAAGGGCGCGGACGGCGGCAACGGCAACCGGCGCACGGTCCTGTGTGGCCAGGGCGTGTGGAACTCCATGTCCACCCTGCTGCATACCTCCGATGAGGGGGCTGTTCGGTACAACACAACGCCGATGACCGACACCTTCGGCGGCACCTGTCAGCGGTTTGAACACGCGGGCATGATCTTCGACTTCACGGTCCACCCGCAGCTTACCTACCATCCGTTCTTTAAGTACTCCGCTTTCTTCCTTGAAGACTCCTGCATCAAGCAGTTCTATCTGCAGGATGACTTCTACAAGAAGAAGGTCGGGGACAACGGCTTCGACGGCCAGTGGTCGGAGTTCATCTGGGAGGGCGGCTTCCAGATCGAGGGCGAGCGCCTCATGGCAGTTGCCCATAACTTCGGTGCCCCGGGCCTGTAGGCCCATAACCGGGGGCCCTTCGGGGCCCCCTACTTCACGGAGAGCGCCATGACTCTTGAGACGCTGCTTGGCTTGTTCGCCGCCTACACAGGGCGAGGTGACCTGACCAAACTGCAGAACGCATGGTTCATCAACCAGGGGTCACGGATGCTCGACCGCATGGGTGACTGGCCCCACAACCGTGGCCGGCACATCGAAACCTTGGCTGCCGGCGAATACCATTTTGCCCTGCCACGGCAGGTACGGGTGGTGAAATACGCCTACATCAAGTCGCTCAAGGGTTCGACGGTCACCGGCTCGACGGTGGATGCCACTCAGTGGCTCTTGGCTGGCCCCAAGAACATCACGGAGATCCAGCAACGGTATCCAGATATGAGTGACACCTCTATCCGGTCAGGCCCCGTCTGGTGGGCTGATGGGTGGCGCACTCTGGTGATGCCGGATGCCGGGGTTGAGGATCTTGACCTTCCGGCTGACTTGGCTGACGTGGCCGCAGACTCCGCAGTAGCGGATCACCTGTCACTGGTCATCGCCCCACCCCCGGACAAGGCGTATCACCTGATCCTGTTCGTCTACAAATACACCCCGGATCTGGTGGCTGACACCGACACCAACTTCTGGAGCACCAACTACGCATCGGCACTGCTGCTGGCAGCCAAGTCGGTGTACCAGGAATCACTGGACAACTACCCCACGGCAGACAAGATCCGCGTCCGCGTGTTCGCTGATGTGTCGGCCTACTACAAGGACATGGTGGAAGGTGAGCTTGAGGGCTTGCCCACGGGGATCTACACAGCGGAGGGTGCGTAATGGCCACGACAGATGATGTTGATGCTGCATTAGGCGCGGGAATATCCACGCTCACCGAGTCCGAAGTCCTCACCCTCATCGGAACGCTGTGTGCGGCCTTTACTGACGTGGTGACCGAGGAGCACGGCACCGATGGCCAACACCTCCTGAAGACCGGCACCCTTGCCGCTCGGCCGTCTGCCGGAACGGCGGGCAAGGTTTACGTGGCCACCACCAACGTGGCTGGCGAGGACATATCTGATGCACCCACGGTGTGGATTGACAACGGAAGCGCATGGACGAACGTGACCGACCTGTCGTCGGCGCGGCTGATCTACACCAACGAGCAGCACGAAGCCCTGACGAACATTAGTTTGGCGCTCAATTTTATTCTCAACACGTTCAATGCAGGCGGGACGATCAAGGGTGAGTCTGTGATCGTCACCCCTTCGGCGGCCGATGTACTGCCCACTGGTGGGACGCTGGATGACCTTGCCGGTGCCGTGGACGAGAAGCTCAATGACCTCGACGGGGCCATGGTCAACGTGACCTACGACGCCTCGATGACCCTGCAGGCCGCGATCACCCAGATCAAGAATAGCCTGGATTCCCTGGCATCGCCCATCGAGTGGAACGACACGGACTACGATCACATCCTTGAAACGGACACCACCCAGGCTGCGATCAACCAACGGCTGGACAATGCTATCCGCAAGACTGGCGTGGACTATACTTCGGTGTCGTTCAAGCACACCCCTGCGGGTGGTGGGATCTTCGGTGATGACCAGGGCACCCTCAAGGCAATACTTGACGCCGTGGAGACGGCCACCTCGGCTTACGCCGACACACAAATCCTGACGGTATTCTTCCCCGGGGACGTGGATACAACCATCGCCGCGACAACCGACGGCTGGGCTCACGCCTGGTTGATCCCTGAAGACCCTACCGGGTCGGGTGTGCTGGGCGATGTCTACGTAGACCAGTTCTATGGGAAACTGATCGACGAGGACGCCGACGACGACGTGCAGGTTATGTTCCGCAAGAACACCTTTAGCGGCACACCCACAGGAACCCCGGGCTTCACCATCGCCGCAGGTAACGGTGAGGGGCAAGACACGTCCAGCAGCCTCGCCATCGACGCGGAGCACGACTACATCGGGGTGCGCCTGGCCTTCACCGACACGGGGGCCGACACCGCCGCCAACCTGATCGTGTCGTGCAGGCTTGTGAAACTCCGCAACATGAGTGACTGGATCGCCTAATGCGGGAGTACACCTACCAGATCACCCCGGGAGGGCTACGGCAAGGCCCAGAGGAAAGGAACAGCCGGTGGGCAAATGTCTTGACAAACTTAGAGCCATGTGCATCGGGCTTGCAGACCACCACCCCGCCATTATTTATCCGAGGTCTGCCCCGCGAGGAGAGCCACCCCTTCCCTCAAATGCTGGAGATGGGGGATCACCTATGGTTGCTGGGGGAGTCTACTTTCTATTTGGTGAGACAGGATGGCTTTGTGGAGAAACGCATTGGCGGGATCTCTTCTACAGGTCATCCATGGGCGGCTGCAGTGTTCCCAAGTTACGCCATCGTGACGAACGAGAAGACGGTGGTGAGGCTGAAGAATGACTGGGTACTCCCCGAGGAGCAGGGACTTGCCGACCGCAACAAACGAGTGCCGGTGTCCCGGGCAATGTGTTCGTGGCATGGGCAACTGATCAGCTTCAATGTCTGGGCGTATGGTAAGCACCAGCCCACCAGGTGGCAGAGTTCACGGGTGGGATCAGAGGATGAGCGAGTCATGGCGGCAGGGGCCGGGGGTGGCTACGTCTCTTGGTCGGGCGAGGGATTGGCAGCCCGAGCACTTCACCAAGGGCCCGTCCTTTATGGGGACGGGGGCATCTCCCTCTTGACCCCGGCCCCTGCGCCTTATTACTTCGGTGAGCGTGTCCTGGCTGACGGGGTTGGCATAGCGGGCCCCTTGGCTGTTACCGGCGATATGGACCGGCACATCTTCGTCGGGCGTGACGGGGCGCTGTATCTCCTCACGGCCGGTGGGATAAAGAAACTGGGCTACGAGGATCACCTGTTGGCGGCAGCGAAGGCGTGTCCCTCGCTGACTATGATGTCGGAGAAACAGAAAATCTACCTGAGGTACTGATGTCCAACGAAGGCGCAGTTGTAGTCCCTGGACAGGACACGAAGGAGGTCATGTGGACAGATCCCGACCCGCCCGACTACGACTATGCCTCCGTGGGCCATGGCCTGGTGTTCAAGAAAGAGGGTGCAGGCCAGCTCGACTGGGGGCCCACTGGCATCGCCGTCCTCAACGGGACCACGTTCATGGTTACCCCGCAGTACATCGGCACCCCCGAGGGGCCGGCGATGAAGGCGACACAACTTCCAGAAAAGACCCTCAGTGAGTTGCTGGCCTACTCTGACCCGGCGGCTACGGGCCTGCCAGCGTTCGGACCACGGATCGACGAACTGGACGACTACGCTGCTGACGACCAGGGCTACATCCCCGAGGGCAGCATGGGCGACATGGCGGGGCTCAGGCCCCAGAAGTTCACGACCACGTCCATACGCTACGTGTCCGAACCCTTCGACATGGGGGTGCGGAAACACAAGAACATCCAGTCGGTGGAGGTGTCCACCTCGCTGACTTGCCCCCTCTACGTGGGGCTACTCGGCAGGACAAGCCCGCAGGAACCGTTCAAGGACGTGCCGACCTGGGCGGCGATCAAGCACCCGGTAACCCGGGCGGGCTTCAACTTCGGGGCGATTGAGTTCATGCTTGTGTTGTGGGCCAACGGATACGAACGTGGTACGATCGAGGGTGTCACCGTAGGCTATAAACTGATGGATCTGACGGGCGTACACAGCCGTCCAACCCTGCTGCGAGGGGCGCGATGATCCCGGTAGCTGCTACCGAAAACTTAATTCCTGTTGAGGAACAGGTGGAAGCTACGCCGACCAAGTCCACCCACATAACACTCGTGACCCACGACAACATGTGGTACTGGTGGGAGCTACTCAGGAGCGGGCTGGCAAACATGGAGCACCACTTCGTGGACAACGACAACCCCATCATGGAGCTTGCCCACGGCCTCTACACGGCAAGGCTCTACGCCTACATAGCATCGGAGATCACCGATGGTGACTTCGAGCACCCCAACCCGATGGCGATGGTGGTGGTGGCCCCGGTGGCTGACGTTGGGACGAACGGGAAGGTGCTATTGATCTATGCCCTCTACGCCTTCCAGCGGCCGATACCACGGGCAGTACTGGACCGTGGACGTGACCACATCATGGCCATGGCCAAGACGTTCCACTGCAAGAAGATCAAGGCAGAAGTGCAGGACAAGGACATGCTCCGATACTGCCGCGCTCTTGGGTGGTTTACAAAAGAGCAAACGCAACTGATCGCGGAGGTGGAATAATGGGCGGCGGAACATCAGGCGGCGGGCACATCTCCTGGGTAGCCTACCTGGAGAAAGAACACAAGTGGGGCCTCACCAACATGAGGCGCATCGTCAAGGGGATGGCCGAGGCGCCCCCCAAGCGGTGGGACTTCAACCCCAACCCCTACTTCGGTGGGCCCAAGGATCTGGGCTACAATGTGGTGGAGGCCCTCAAGGCACTGTCCGACACCGACCCGGACGAGAAGTTCGGCAACGTGATGAAGACCTACTCCCCGCTGCCCGACGACTACGTGGCGTGGAAGAAGAAATACGATGATGCCCACCACGACTGGAACACGGAGTCCTCGGACGAGTATATTGACGCCATGCTCGAAGCCTACAAGGAGCGGGCGCTTGACGACTTCGACACCCAGATCATCCCCCGTTTGGAGGTTGGGGCCCGTGACATCAACGCGGTCAACACCGACGGGTTCCTGATCGCCAGGGCAATGGTGGGCAAAGACCTGTCCCGTGACATCAGGGAGAAGGACGCCTTACTCCACCAGCAAGAGCACAGGGACCGCCAGGTGCAACGAATGCAACTCATGCAGACCGGCATCGGTCAGCGGCACGTCGAACTGGGTTACAAGCAGCTTCACGCTGAGATCGCCCTCCGTCGCACGGCCATGACCATGGGGGCCAAGGAGTCCATCGTCAAGATCGCTGACGGTGTGATGAGTGATGCGGCCTCCTTCGGCATGAAATACGCTGCGGTGCGGACAGAGGAGAGTATCCGCAAGCACGTCTACAAGGCCGAAAGCATGAGATACTGGGCAGAACACATCGCCTCGATCAGCGGTGCGGTCCCGATCCGTGCCGGTGAGGAGATGAGCACCACCCGTGCGGTGGTTGGTGGAGCCATAGGAGGTGCGGCTGCCGGGTACATGGGTGGCGGTGGAGCCGGTGGAGTCTGGGCTGGAGCCGCGATGGGTGTGGCTGGAGCCTTAGCGGGGTAACGTCATGGCGGCTGGAACAGTAGTTGGGTTGTTCATGGTAGCTGGGGCCATCGCCTCGATCTACTATGGGAAAGGCTCGGAGCGGGGGTCGCCTCGTCGCCGGCAGTCCAACATGATGTTCTGGTCGTTCATGGGTGGAGCTTTTGCCGCAGGGACGCCCCTCATGGCTGGGGGTACTGGGGGTAGCGGTGCCGGGGCCACTGGTGCCGGTGCTGGAGGGACGGCTGCGGGAACGGCAGCCACCACATCGGCAGAGGTTGGCACGGCTGCGGCTAC
>Ga0180435_10006706_pt1 | contig 11013 bp, 14 predicted proteins | sample SS_ome_3_FD_132467 | JGI IMG/M metagenome (GOLD analysis project Ga0180435, IMG submission 132467) | Hypersaline lake sediment archaeal communities from the Salton Sea, California, USA - SS_3_S_1 metaG | ecosystem: Environmental > Aquatic > Non-marine Saline and Alkaline > Hypersaline >...
CTGTGATGGAAACAGGCTATGACATCCTGTTTTTCTGGGTAGCACGCATGGTAATGAGCGGGTTAGCCTTCACTGGTAAGCCGCCCTTCCATACCATATATCTTCATGGCTTAATTCGTGATGAACACGGACAAAAAATGAGTAAGACAAAAGGTAATGTGATTGATCCGCTGATCGTCATGGATGAATATGGTACTGACGCTCTGCGTTTCACGCTTCTGGTCGGCTCTACACCCGGCAAGGACATGAACCTCAGTGTTAAAAAAGTGGAGGCGAACCGCAATTTCGCCAACAAGGTTTGGAATGCCGGCCGCTTTACAATCAACGCCATCAGCCAGGCGCCTGCCTCGGCGGAAAACCCGCCCGAATGGACACCGGCCGATGAGTACATACACGCCAGGATGCGGGCGGTTATCCGTGATGTCAACCGCCTCTTTGAAACATACCAATTTGGGGAAGCCGGACGCCAAATCTACGATTTCTTTTGGAGTGAGTTCGCCGATTGGTACATAGAAAGCGCAAAGATCCAGCTCCGCCGGGGGGGCGATCAGGCCTACTACACCGCCTGGACCTTGATGCGCGTGCTGGATAAATGCCTGCGGCTGCTGCACCCGTTTACGCCATACGTGACCGAAGAATTATGGGGCCGGCTCAGGGATGCATCTCTGGCGAAAGGCGAAGGATACACTGCCGAAGATGGCTGGGGCGAGGCCTTGATAATTGCGGCCTGGCCGCTGTCAAAAGAGATTGAGGATTGGGAATCCGCTGCGGTCTCAGATTTTTCTGATATCACCATCGAACACACGAAAGCATTGCGGACATTGAAGACCGATTTGGGAATTCCTGTTCGGAAAAAAGTGAACGCCCACATCATCACCGGGAAGAAGCTTAATCAGAAATTCATTCAGCAAACAGAATATATCCGTTCTCTCGCATCCATTGACAATCTGGGGCTTTCCGAAAAAATTACCGGTCAGGACGCGCTCAAAGGGCACCCGTCTGCCAGTATACCGGCGACAGGATCGGTCGCTTATCTGATCACCAGCGAAGATATTTCAAATGAAGAGGTTCTCGATAAAATCAATGCGGAGCTGAAAAATACAGAAGGCCAGATTAAACGGCTGGAAAAACTGCTCGCATCGGATTTTGCGATAAAGGCGCCTCCCCCGGTTGTGAAAAAAGAACAGGAAAAATTGGAGTCGTTCAGGGCTGCGCGCGATAAGCTTAAGAAGCAGCTTGAATCAGTCGAATAAAACAAAAAAAGCTGGCAAAATTAGCCAGCTTTTTCTTTTAGCTTTTTTCTAATAAGTAACGACCCGGGGTAAACCTTTTGCCTGTGCTACCCAGTCAGCCACCTGCCGCGCGCTCGGAAGGCGGCGGACCAGTTTTTTGGCCATGTTTACTTCCTTGATCTTGGCATATAGGTTCTCCGCGTTTCTTTGCGCCAGTTCAACCACAGTGTCAACGCCGGCTTCCTCAAGCAGATCTGAATACTCCTCGCTGACACCTTTAATGCGCCACAGGTCAGCATGGTTTACCCATTCCAGGATCAAGCCAGATGAAATGCCGGTGCCCTCAGAGATTTTTGATCGACCGCCGGATGAGGCGCCCTGTTTGAGCAGCGCTTCGACAGTTTTAATGCCATAAGCAATCAATTTTTCTCGGTAAACGGGACCAATTCCTTCGATATCAACAATACTTGCCATCATTCCTCCATTTGTATAGTTTTCAATATTTTTAGTTTAGCATTAATAACCTGGCGATTTGTCATACATTTATAAGATTTTGGAATTAGGCATTTTTGTGAAATTGCTCATCTCCATCAATGCGCAAAATCTCCCCAAAATACATACGGTGATAGTTTTCCTCCGGATAGCTCCTGGCAATTCTGTCATCCAGGAATTTGCCTGAGTCGAAATCGTGCCAGTACAATTTCCTGCATTCCAAAGCAAGATTGGCTTCTTCATAAACCGGTGAACTGACCATGTGGGCACGGGTGGGTGTAAGTCCTGATTCACTCATTTTGTCCCCATCCCGGCCGGATTTCGTTCCCAGTAGATTTAAAGCCTTCCTAAAACTGCTGTCAAACCTGCACAATGTGAAATTGTCTAATCGTTCGAGATATTCATAGGTATACCGAGTTGGCCGAACGACGATCATCGCGATCGGAATATTCCACATATTACCGATGCTTCCCCAGGCGACCGTCATCGCGTTAAAATCTCCAGCAGCGTAATCGCCGCAGCTCAAAAGCAGCCAATCGGTATCCCATAATTCGATTGGGCTTATATTCAGTTCTTTAATTTCAATATTCTTCATTTGTTCTCCTTTATCCTTTCAATATGAGTAATTGCGTATCGGGGTATGACCCCATAAACATGCGGGAATAATTCTTCACCGCCTTCCAGGTTTTCATACACCACATCTGCCGCAAGCAGCTTAGTATTTATTTCCAGTGACAGAAGGCCTGTCCGCCCGGGGAACCATTTTTCAAGCACATCCCCCATTTGTCCTTCTGTACAGCAGTGGACAAATTCGGACTCGCCCAGATCTTCCGGCCGGATTTCAGCTTTTTCCTGAATATTCTTCCATAACTCTACATTGACAATGTGATAGATCAAGATATTGGTCATAAACTACTCCAATGCCGTAGCGATGAATTCAAGCAGCAGGACGAGGGAGTTGGGCTCCAGCTCCGGTTCAACCAGATTCATCCCATGCCCATTGCCGAACACTGCCTTCCCGGGATAACTGATCGGCCGGTAGTTTTCCGCTTCGAAGGCCCCGCAAACCGCGGCAGATTCCGGATCAGTTTCCGCGTACAGGCACCAGGCCGGTACAGGGTCCATTTCCTGCACTTTTTCCGAATAATCGAGGGTCAGGTAATTCCCCGGCGATAGCGAAAAAGCGCCTTTGCATATGCCTGGATATGTCTGGTTCGCGTATGCGCACCCATCCGCAGCGCCGTCCGCCCCGATGCTCGCGCCAACCATCACGATCGATCTCTTTCCGGAATATGGAAGCGTTTGGGTGTAATCCACCGCTCCCTGTACATCCAGATACCACCTTTCTCTCTCAAATGCCTTGCACCCGCCTATACAATTTCTGAAGGTAAAGGTAAACACATGAAAAGAGTCCGGATTAGACGGGAACCAGGCTGGATTCAGCCACGGCTTTTGCGCGTTACTATTTCCTTGCCCTCCCAGCCCCCTGTTCTGCAGCCAGTATGCGATCTCTGTCCATTCCATTTGGTCGCCCGGCGCCCAATGGTAAAGCATGACCAGTGGTGCGTCATCATCTTCCGCGGGATAGAAAAAACCTTCTAGGGGTTCACCATCGGCTGCCGTAAATTGAACGAGTTGCGGGTCAGGCGGCTGGCCTGCCGATACATCCTCCTGTTTTTCTTCTGTTACGGTAGACTCCGGTTCGGTAGTTTCCGCCTCTGATGGCGCATTCTCTTCAGCATGTTGTACGTCCTCTGGTAAATTTGCCGTTCCGCAGGCTGTCAAAGGCGCCATTACAAAAACCAGGATGACCAACATCCAAAATATCAATTTTCTCTTGTCCATCACTGCCTCCAATATCAATCCTGTATACATTGTAGCAATCAGGGCAAGAAAAAAGCAGCCGGTTGGCTGCTCTGGTTATCAGTTCTTTTGTATCAGTTTTCGCACTCTTGTGACCAGGAATAAAATCACAGCCCCGCCGGCGAGCACAAGAACGAAATTCTGGTACGTGTTGATGAAATCAGCGATCCTCGGCCATTGCTCTCCGAGCAGGCGCCCGCCAAAAGCGAGGATTAGGCTCCACAGCGCGGTCCCCAGGATAGTGTAAACGCTGAACTTTTTCAGGTCCATCGCTGCGATTCCGGCCGGGATCGAGATCAGGCTGCGCACGATCGGCACCATACGGGAGAAAAAGATGACCCAGTCATCATACTTATCAAACCATTCCAGCGACCGGTCCAGGTCCTCAGTTGTCAGAAGGGCAAATTTTCCGAACTTCTCGACCAGGACCCGTACGCGCGGCTCGCCCAGCCACTTACCCAGTCCATAAAACAAGTACGCGCCGGTCAGGGATCCCAGCATTCCGATGACTGTGATCCACAAAATCGTAAATCTTCCGGTCAATGTTAAGCTGCCGGCCAGCGGAAGCACCACTTCGGATGGAATTGGCGGAAAAACATTTTCCAGGAACATCACCAGATATAAACCGACATAACCCATCGAACTGATGATCTGTTCAACCCATATTTTTATTCCATCCAGTAAATCGCCTAATTGCATATTTTCTCCAGTCTTTATTCTTTTATCTTCATGCGAACCTGCGCAATGATACCAATAATCACCAATACCAACAATAGGATGGCATTAAATGGCATCTCGATCGGCAGGTTTTGCGAGATTACGGATGCGCCTGCGGCGGAGCTGACCAGGATCAGGGCCCAATCCACCATGGATCCGGCTAATACCGCGCCGATCAACGCGCCGGCCAGAATCGCCAGCCATTGGTAATTCCCGATATCCAGGCTGATGATTTGCAGTAGATGGTAGGCCACATATCCCCCGGCAGCCAGGCCGGCCATACCAACCGCGAACTTCTGCAGCAAAACGGCCAGCAGGGCGCCCAGAAGGCCAGCGATCAATGACACAACCAGGATGACGTTATCCGGCTGCCCCGGCAGAAGTTCAGGGATGTACGTCATCCCTATCAGGAACCCGACAACAGCGACAAAAAGCCAGAAAAGTTTGCGGCCAAAAAACAATAAAAAAACGCCAGCCACAATAAATGGAATCATCACACCTCCCAAAATGAATTCACCGCCTAATTATATGCGAGAGTAAATAAATGAAAAGCGGGCGTTGTGTTCTGCCCGCTTCAGGTAGATTATCGTCTTCGCAATATTGAGCTGGCGAAAATGAATACACCTACAAAGATTAGTATCAGCGGGAAAACAGGCATTCCAAAACGGGCCAGGCCAAAACCACTGATACCAATTATCAGTTCAAAAAACACAAAGCCAACGGCAAGTATGGACAGACCAATCCTGGTCAATCGCCATCCGCTGTCGAGGATAGTGTCCCGCTCTTTTATCGTTCCGTACAGCACCTGACTGAGGCCGATGGATGTCGGGGCGATCAATGCCCAAATATACGCCCAGCTGGCCCAAAATCCGGTGATCATTTGCATCAGGAAAACCAGGCCCAAGGTTCCGAAAATCCCGCCGGTTATCGCCAGTCCTTCCCCGTTTTCCCGGTCTGGAGAAATTGAAATCACAAACAATAGTGCACCGGGTATGATGAAAATAAAAGGCCACATCGGAAATGGGATGCGGAAAAATCGCCCCGCGAGCATGATCAAGCCGAACACCACCAGTCCCAGACCGAGCGCTAAGGGACTTTTATCTACTCGTTCCTCGCTGCTTTCCATTTCAGGCGTCGGATCCGACTTCGGGGCATCCACCTTTTCGGTCGGAAGCGGATTGGACTGCACCGTTTTCTTCGCTGTGCTCGATTTCTTCTTCGAAGTGGTTGACTTAGCCCTGGTCGTTTTCTTCACGGCTTTATTTTCCTTTTCGTCTTTTTTCTCTTCTGGTTTCTTTGCTGCCATAATTAACTCCAAAATCTGCGTATTTTCTTTTCAATTCATATACGCTAAAACTGAGAATTTGGTTTCGTTGGATTAGTTGTGGGGAAGATTTATTTGCGTCTCCTGCGCCGATTGTTGCGCAGTTCAATATAACCGTACCAGAGCGCGATGGCTGCGCTTGCCTCATCCAGGCTGCCGACTATCGGGATAGCATCGGGGATCAACTCAAACAGACCAAAGGAGGGGAACAACAAATATAGTAGACCGGTTATAGATACGATGTACACAGCCCATCGTGGCCAGCCCTTTTCTGAAAGCGGGGTTATAGGTGTGCGCTTCTTTTCTATATCAGACAACGGATACCTCCTCATGGCTGTGGTTCATCGAACAGTCTTCATCCTTATATTCAAATTCAATCGTTGAATGGGATATATTAAACTCTTCCGAAATTCCTCTCACCAGATCTTTGATCCGGCGGATATCTTCTTTTTTCGAAGATTCACTCAGCACGATATGGGTAGTAAGCACATGGTGCTCGCCGTCCAGTGACCAGATATGTGTATGGTGGACCCCTTCCACATTTTCATCCGTCTGCACCCGGGCTTCAATCTTGTCGATTTGGATGGAATCGGGGACGCCCTGCAGAAACAGGTTGATGGTCTTGAAAAGGTTCTTTATGACATTGAACAGGATAAAAACAGACACAACAATCGAAAGGAGCGGATCAAGTATGTAAATATCCCGGAAAAACAGCACAACGCTGACGATCATCACCGCTCCCCACCCCAGCGCGTCCTCCAACAGATGCCAGTAAATGATCTGGCTGTTCAGGTTCTTTCCTTTTCCCGCTCGGTACGCAGCAAATCCGTTCGCGGCTATACCCAAAAAAGAAAGGAAAAACATCCCTCTCGCGTCCACCGGTTCAGGCCGTAGCACGCGTTGAACCGCCTCAAGGCCGATGAAGACCGTTCCAACGATCAATACCATAGCGCCGATCAGCGCACTCAACAAAGAAAAGCGCCGGTAACCGTAGGAATATTTCCCATCCCCTTCCTTGTGTGATAATTTTTCAAACCGCCAGGAAATAGCCAGAGTGATGCTGTCACCCAGGTCATGCAGTGAATCCGCGATGATGGCGATGCTGTTCGTCAAATAACCGCCGACCAGCTCAATGATTGCGAAACCGAAGTTGAGAAAGAAAGCCACTTTCAGGTTTTCGTCCTGATGATTGTGTGTGTGCGCCATAGTATTCCGTTGATTTTACCCTGTGATAATATCTTTACTGCAATTGATAAGTTTTTCTAATTTAATCTTTATAAACGGAGGAAATCATGCTGCGCGTTGGATATATCGGATTGGGATTGATGGGTAAACCGATGGCAAAAAATATTCTGAAGGCCGGTTTTCCCCTGGTTGTCCACAATCGCAGTCAAGCGGCGGTTGAGGAACTGGTTGCAGCCGGAGCTGCTTCTGCGTCTTCTCCAGAGGAAGTAGCGAAAAGGGTTGACGTTGTTTTCACCAATTTACCGGATTCTCCGGACGTTGAAAAGGTCGCGCTCGGCAGCGCCGGCATAATTCAGGGAGCACATGACGGACTTATATTTGTCGATAATTCAACCATCAAACCCGCCTCCGCCAGAAAGATTGCCAGCGCTTTGTCTACAAAAAATGTTCAATCACTGGACGCGCCTGTCAGCGGTGGTGACATCGGCGCGGTAAAAGGTACGCTGGCCATCATGGTCGGCGGTGAAAAAGAAACACTGAATACGGTCATGCCCATATTCGAAGTTCTGGGAAAATCCATCATCCATGTTGGCGCGTCAGGCGCGGGCCAGATCGCTAAAGCGGCCAATCAGATTATGGTCGCCGCCCAGATGGTCGCGATGGGTGAACTGCTCATCCTAGCGCAAAAATCAGGCGCGGATCCCGAGCGGGTCATCGCCGCGATTCAAGGCGGAGCAGCCGGTTGCTGGGCGCTCGACAACAAACCAAAAAACCTGTTTGCGGGAAAACGCGAACCCGGCTTCAAGGCCTACATGCAGTCTAAAGATCTCAACATCGTTATGGACACCGCCCGCGAATATGGCGTCCCGCTTCCCCTGACCGCGCTAACCACACAGCTCTATCAATCCATGCTCGAAATGGACATGGCCAATCTGGACAACTCGGCAGTGATCGGTGTCATTGAAAAACTCAGCAGTGTCCAATTAATCACAAAATAATCCGAACTCATCAAAATTTCATGGAAAACTTTCTACGCCTCGACGAAAAATTCTCCGCCAAACTCCGGCTTGCGGAAGATCAAACTGCGTGGCGAAAAGTGGCCGCGTTTATCGCCCACACCGGAGATTCCTGGTATTTGGAATTTGCCCTTTTAATTATTTGGCTTTTTTCAACAGGTGACGTGCATAAATACGCCGCTCTCCTCGCGGGCTCGATCATCATCCAGGCCGTGCTTGTCCTCGCAATAAAATTCCTGATCAAACGCAAACGCCCTGAAGGCGATTGGGGCGCCGTTTATCGGAACGCGGATCCCCACTCTTTCCCTTCCGGTCATGCCGCCCGTATGCTCATGTTGTCGGTGATCATATTTGGACTGGGCTGCCCAATGCCCGGCTTCGTGGTTCTTTTCTGGGGTCTGGGCGTCAGCTTTGCGAGAGTTGCGCTGGGCGTCCATTTTCTCAGCGACCTCCTTGGTGGATGGATCATCGGTATTGCGCTCGCACAGGTTATTTTATTTGCGCAGCCGCTTTTTTATAATCTTTTTCCTTTTGTCTTCTAACCCAAATTAGTCATTTCCTGTACATTATTAGGAAATTCTAAATATTATTTATACATACATACATTTATGGTACACTAACCAAAAATAATTACTCAAGGAGAATATTAAGTATGGCAGCAATGAAAACCGTTAAAGTGACGGCAACCGGCCCGGATGGCTGGGTCGTAAAAACAAAAGCAGGAAAACACGAAGCGCTGATAGATCAGCCTGAGGCAATGGGTGGAACAGATAGTGCGCCAACCCCTCTGGATTACACCTTCATCGCGCTCGCCAGCTGCCTGGTGACGATTGCGAAGATCGTCGCGATGCAAAAAAAGATTGACCTGCGCGGAGTCGACGTGGAAGTAACCGGCGATCTGAATCTGGATGTGCTTCGCGGTCAGAACAAGGACGATCGCGCCGGGTTCAAACTCATCAAAGCCATTATGAAAGTAGACGCCGATTTAACCGATGAAGAGAAAAAAGCTTTCATCCATGAAGTTGACAGCCGCTGCCCGGTCTCGGACAACCTGCTCAACCCGACACCCATCCAGGTAGAATTGGGATAATCGTGCGCGCATCCAGCCGCGGTATTCCGCGGCTGTTTCTTTTTAATGCACGAGGTCGGACATATTTACCAGATCACCATCCAAAAAATCTTTCAGAGCTTCATCAATTAAATCCAGCCGGGTAGTGAAAACCTCTTTTCCCAGCGAATTGATGCTGCGGACAGCGCCTTGTCCCATACCGCCGGCAATGACTGCCTGGCAATCGGCGATCGCATCCACCATTTGGACATGTTTGCCGTGGTTTTCCGGACTGTTATGGTCATGATCGTCGCTGTGCTCCTCACCCGGTTTATGGAAATGGGCATGGCCCAGCTTATCTCTCAATTCCCTTGATACCTCAGATCCGTTTTCCAGATCAACAACCAGATATTTCGTTGCGCGCCCGAAATGTTTACAAATGGTATTCCCATCATCGGTTACAAAAGCGATTTTCATATTTTTCACAGTCCCTTGTCATTTTTATACCGTTTGTAAATTATAAATGCGATTTAGAATCTCTTTACAAATATCCCTTTACAAAGTTTTTCCGGTGAATTATCCTTAATACCCGATGGGGATGGTTGAGTCCCGGTGGGTTCCTCGGTCTTCAAAATCGGTGGCGGGCCGCTAAGCGGGCCGCGGTGGGTTCGACTCCCATCCATCCCCGCCTTATACTTTCATGGATAACAATACCGAAAACATTCTCCATATCATTGAGAAAGAATTTCAGGTGAGCGCTGTTCAGGCAGGCGCTGAAAATTCGCCATTCATCCTCAGGGTGAACGGTGAATTTCGCTCCGCCGATATCGAAGGATCTTACAACCGTCTGGCTGCCGAACTTGAAGGTCTCAACTTGCTGGCGATATTGAAACCGGATGGTCAGGAACTTGAATTGACCATCATCCCTGTAGTTGAACCTAAAAAGAAAGTGCATCCGCGCGTTAATCTGCTCATGTTCGTCCTCACGCTCTTCAGTGTTCTCTTCACGGGAGGTCTTTACGCCTACCAGGGCCCGCTTGATCCTGCAGACAGCCGGTGGATACTGGATGTCATACTCAGCGGTTGGCCGTTCGCGTTGGGTATGCTTGCCATTCTCGGCGCGCATGAATTTGGGCACTATTTTGCGGGCAAGGCGCATGGGGCAAACGTCACGCTCCCCTTTTTCATCCCATTTCCCCTCAGTTCGTTTGGCACGATGGGCGCGATCATCAATATGCGCTCAATACCCAGAAACAAAAAGGCGCTTTTTGACCTTGCCTTTACCGGCCCGGTCAGCGGCTTTATTGTATCCATCATCGTCCTGATCATTGGCCTTTCCTTATCCGAAACAGGCGCAATTCCCCTCCGGACAGATCTCGACATGCCGATTCAGATGGAAGGCAATTCCCTTCTGTACCTGTTCATCAAATACATCATGTTCGGAAAACTGCTTCCGCATCCTGCTGGGTTAAACGGCCTTTCACTTCTCGTTTTCTGGGGCCGGTACTTTTTCACAGGCCTGCCCTTTCCTTACGGCGCCGAAGATGTCCTCCTCCACCCTGTCGCGTGGGCTGGCTGGGCTGGCCTCTTCATCACTGGGTTAAACCTTATTCCGGCGGGCCAGCTCGACGGGGGCCACATTCTTCAGGCAGTTTTTAGCCCGAAATTACTGCGCAGGATACTCCCATATGTGGTTGGGGGGCTTGCTGTCATGGGATTTTTCTGGAACGGTTGGTGGATGTGGGCTCTGCTTCTCTTTTTCATCGGCCGGCAGGCCGCGCTTCCCCTTGATCAGGTTACTCAGCTTGACCGGAAAAGAAAAATACTGGGATATGTCGCCATCATAATTTTCCTCATCACGTTTATCCCCGTGCCCATATCAATCGTTGGTATGTAACCAAACGAGTATAACAAGCAATTACTGTAATGGCGCAGAATAGATCTGGTTGGAAAACGCCAGGAATAATTCCTTGTCCTGGGTGACGCCAAATCCCGTGGGCGGGGATGATGGAAGCGGGTAATCAGGATTTGCCTGCAGCTTGAGCGTTTGTTCAAGGTTCAGCTGCAGACTGAATTTATACAGCGTCCCGCTGATTCCGTCTAAAACCAGCAAGGAGGCATTTGGCAGTTTCACAA
>Ga0180435_10006709_pt1 | contig 11009 bp, 6 predicted proteins | sample SS_ome_3_FD_132467 | JGI IMG/M metagenome (GOLD analysis project Ga0180435, IMG submission 132467) | Hypersaline lake sediment archaeal communities from the Salton Sea, California, USA - SS_3_S_1 metaG | ecosystem: Environmental > Aquatic > Non-marine Saline and Alkaline > Hypersaline > Sediment...
GCCGCGCGAAGGCGCCTGGGCCCACCAACGGGCAGCAAGGCTTTTTGACGCCCCGATCTGGATTGGCACGCCAACAAGACTTGTCGACCTTTGCTGGGGTGATTCGGACGGCACAATTGCGTAGGCGGCGAGTCGCCGATTGCCGGCGAGATTCGTATTCATGCCCCCCAACCCCTTGCCTGGCAAACCTTGCCACGCGAGCAACGTTCCTGTCTCTTCGCCAGCAACGAACATGGGCGTGGCAACTTCCAGATTGAGATCGTAGGAGTCGCTCACCGGGCTATAAAGATGCAACCAGGTCGTGCCGCGCACAACTTTCGAAGCGAGATCGACATCCACCACATCGACCTGGTTGACTTTGATTTCTCGGCCGACGCTCTGCCCAGCGATCCACCAGACGCCGAACAGGAAGGCGCCAACAAGCACGGGAAACGTCAGCCAGGTCAACTCGGGGCGTCCGAGCACGCGACGTGTGAACAGGTAGTCGAGTGGACCGATGAGGGCGATGTAGAGCACGGTCATCGCGACGATCCATGAGAACGGCATCCGCCAGACCCCCTCGAACGCGTCGAGTGCCGACCGTAACTGCCCCCCCAAATCCTGGTAACCCTCATGGGCCGCTTGCCCGGTCCGTTCATGCTCTTCTCGCTCGACATTCTGGTTTTTGCCGAAACCGAGCAGCCGAGCAACCACTTTGGGGCGACCCGACCAATTCGCGTACGGTTCGAGATCGAGGTCGACGGTAACGAAGGTAATCTGCCCAAAGCCGTGAGCCATGCGAACAATGACCGGGCGATCAGACAGTTCACTCTCTTCGAAGGCGTCGACGACACCTCGCACGTCCGAAAGCACACTGATTCTCTGTGCGGTGGCAACCCGATTGGAAACCTCGGGCATCGCTTCCGCGTCCGCAAAGGTTTCCAGTCCGGTAGTCGCCCGCGGGCGGGCCGTGCGCACAAACGCGCCCGGCGAGAAGCGATCGAGCTTGCCATCACCAAGCAATCGGTCTGCTTGAACGCCAACGCAAAGCACGAGTCGCCCGCCTTGTTCGATCCACTGGTCTACCGCATCGACCTGTCTCGCCGACAACCCTGCGGTGTGTTTCCGCTCAGAAGTCGCCCAAACGACTTGGTCGATCCCATCGTAAGCCCACCAATCGCTGGGCAATTGATCTGGCTTGCTCATGTGGACATGAACAACCCGTTCGTCTTCCGACAGCCGGAGCGGCTTGACAGCGTCACCAACCTTGAGATTGCCACCCAAGTTGATCACCAGTTGTTGGCTGGAAAGGACGGCAACACCGAGATCGTCGGCTGATAAATGTTTTCTTGCGATCGGTTTGCCATCGACCACGTACTCAATCACCATCCCGCTGCGCACGCGCCCCAATCGAACACACGTTGACACCTCGACCGATTGATCCACTTCGACGGATACATCGGGGACGACGATCCGTGACGGCACGCCGTCGCCGTCGGGGACCGTGATTTCGAGTCGTCCTTCGTGGGCCGCCGCCCCGCCCTTCAGACTCACGACGAGCGGCACCCAGCGACCAACTTTGAACTTGCCGTCAAATCCGAGCCGGATTGACTCGATGGCAACGTCGGCTGACGTCTCGCTCGCGCAAGCGATACTCGGCAGTAGGGCGACCATGAGGCAAGTGAACACAGAAAACGTAGCTGCACTCGTCAGAGTGCGGATTTCATCTGGTGTCGCCCGCATTCTGGCGAACGCAGCTACAATCCGGCGGTCAAATTGCAAAACGCATCCAGGCTGCATGCTAGGGCTTTCCTTCATCGGGGCAGATGCAGGCGAATTTGCCGCAACCGGGGCAACCATCGCCGTACTTGCGATGGACTGCCTCCGACAGATCGACGCCCACGACATTGGCGATCGTCGTGAGCCAAGCCAGCACATCCGCAAACTCGCCCATCTGTTCGTCATGCGTACCTTCGCGCAAGGCGGCCGCCAATTCGCCGACCTCTTCCATCAACCACATGAACGTGCCGTCAACGCCCCGGGCCACGTCCTTTTCAAAGTACATCTTGCGGATCAACTGCTGGAAGTCGGCAAGTGAAACGGATGGATCTGGCCGTTTCGAGGGGGAATCGTTCGTGGCAGGCGGGTCGGCGTTGGTCAATTCTCGATCCTTTGCAGCAGTTCTTTGGCGCCCGGATAGTCGCTATCTTCGCGCAGCAACTCTTCAACCAGCTTTCGAGCCTTTTCGATTTCTCTCGTCCTTACGAGAGCGTTTGCCAAGTTGAATTTCCATTCGAGACGCTCGGGAGCAAGCTCGATGGCGACTTCGTATTCCTTGATTGCCTTGGCGGTCAGCCCCTCTCCCAGCAGAGCGTCCGCCAGCAGCGCGTGGACTTCCGCATCTGATACGTCCACGTGCAACGTTCGGTTCGCCCAATCGATGGCCGCCGCGTAGTCCTTACGGTCCAGCGCCAGTTGAGCCAACTTACGCGGCGTTTCGGCGTCGTCAGCGTCGAGCCAAACGGTCCGCCGCAGAGCCTCGGCCAGTTGATCGCTCCGCCCGAGTTTTTCATAGCCACGAACGAGGGCCGTCTGCCACTTGTCGTCACCCGGAAAATGCTTGGCCCCAACCTCATAGAGGCGGACGGCCTCCTCGAAATTTTCCTCTTTGTACCGCAAACCGGCCAGCAATCCGAGCACGTGTTCGTTGGGCGAAGTTTCGCTGTGAGCGTCTAGCAACAGTTGCTCGGCAGTCTCATCTTCGCCGATGGAAAGAAACAACCGGGCCCGCACGTAAGAAGCGAGAGGATGTTTCAGCGACTGCTCGATTACTTTTCTTGCCAGCCGCCCCGCCTCCGGCTTCGCCCCCACCTTGAGTTGCAGGTAGGCGTAATCGGCGATTGCATCGGGATCATCCGGCGAATCGTCGTACGCTGATTTGATCTCGGCGGGCGTTTTTACTTTGACCTCCTCCCCAGAATCCTCAGACAAACCAGCAACGATCTTGTCCACGTACTCGCGATATCCCGTGTCGAGTTCTTCGACCGTCACGTTGAATTCGCGATCGAAAATCTCGGCCGTGTTTTGATTCGCGGCATAGCCAGCCAACATCTTTGCGAGGGCATCCTCGCCGAAGCGCTGTTGGATGTGCTCGGCGTAGAGTTCCGCCTGGCAGTAGGCGAGCGTCCATTGTCCATGCCCCTCGGGTCGGACGAATGCCAAATTGATCGTATCGAGCGTCAGCAGTTCATCAACTCGATGGGCGGCGGCCAGTACCTCATTCCACTGCGACGGCCGCGGATATCCCTCGCTCATGACGGCCAACGCCTCGGTAAACCAGTGCGGAATGTTGAAATCTGTCTGTTGCAGATTCACCACATGGACGAACTCGTGCTTGAGCACTTGAGCCCAGTTGAACTTTTCTGGTGCGGCGTCGGGAGATGTAATGGCGACGACACGACCGGCACACGCGCCCACGGTATCGAGATACGGCATGCCGACCATGCGAATGGCAAACCAATCATGTCCGCCCCGCGATCGGCCGCGATTATCCTCGGCTTTGTTGAAGATCTCGAACAAAGACTTACCGGCTGGCTCATAGCCGAACTTTTCGGTGATCTCTGGATAGACTTCGTTTTCCAAGTAATCGGCCGCGTACCGGCCCAACAGTTCGTCATGGCGACGATCGTAGCGCACGATGAAATGGTCGGTCTCGATTGTTGCGTACTGGCCGAGCACGGAAAGCACATCGATCTGATTGCGAACGCGTTCATTGAACGGGTCGACCTCGAAGGACTCCTCCAACAACGGTCGGGCCTGTTCCTCGTGCCCAAGCCGCATGTGCACCAATCCTTGCCGACCACGCGGACCAACAAGTTGCGGCATCCGCTTGGTTGCCTCGGCATAGAATATGGCGGCCTGCGGATATCGGCGCATTAGTTCAAGCGTTTCGGCAAGCGAAGCGAAGAACACACCAGCATGCGCGTTCCGCTCGACCGACCTATCAACGATGGCTTGCATCTTCGAGGGGCGAGACTCGCCGACCGCGGACGGCTCTGGCAATCCCTCGAGCGCCCCCTCGACTGCCGCCAACCGCCCCAGTGTTTGTTCGTTGACCGGATTCAGGGCCAACGCCTTTTCCAGCACCGCTTTGGCTTCTTTCAGTTGGAAGTCGGCGATCAGCCAGTCGGCTCGCAGTTGCTTTGCCTCCAGTAGTTGTGGATTGATTTCTTCGGCGCGATCGAGTTTTCGGAGAGCAGTCGGCAAGTCAAACTCCTGCAAGGCCAAGCGAGCTTGCACCGCGTAGATCTCAGCGGCGTTGGGATTCGTTTCCAGGGCAGTGTTCAACTCGTCGGCCGCGTCGGTTTCGTTGTATTTCTCCAGAAAGAGTCGGGCCGACTCGACACGCACGGGCCAGTAGTTCGCCGTCAACTTGCGAGCGTCCGGGAAGAGGTCGTTGACCACAAAACGAAACTGCCCGCTGTTGCGGTTCCAGCGGGCGTATTGAATGGCCGCCAAGCCGATCAGGTGTAGCGATTCCGCGTCGTCGAATTCGTCGGTGACGTTATAGTAGTCGATGAACCATTCGTAGCCGGCCTCGGCCTCGTTTAGACGTCCTTGAGCGCAGTGCAATTCCGCCAAAAACCAGCGGGCCAGCGGTTGAGCGGAGTTGGCGGCGATCGCCTTGTCGACGTGTGTTTGTGCCGTCGCGTAGTCACCGCGCAGAAAAGACAACTTGGCTCGTTCAGCGTGTAAACGCGCGTTGCGGGGCAGTTTTTTGAGCGCCCCGTCGACCGTTTCGATAGCCTCATCGAGCTTGCCCGTTTCCCATTGGCAGCGAGCGATACCGCTTGAGGCCTCGGCCAGCAACTCGTCGGGCAACGCCTGGTACGCCTCAATCGCTTTTTCATACCGCCCCGTCAGGCGAAGGTCGTCGGCTTTTTCGAGGGCGTCGTCGGCATGACACGCCGCGACCACGAGCAGTGCAATCGCAACACCCCAAAACCGCGTTTTCAAACCTTGTAACATCTTCCCACCCACGTACGAGATACGTATGAAGTAGTAGACTCTACGATATGATATCGCGAGTGCGGTGGGGAGAGGGGCGCGGGGAATGCGGAGTGGGGAGTGGGGAGTGGGGAACGCGGAGTGGGGAGTGGGGAGTGGGGAACGCATAGGGAGTTGTTGAATTCAGATTTGGAATCTGGAATGTAGCCGCTTGCGGTCTCGTCCCTCGCCCCTCTTACGCGGTGTGGCCTTCAACCGTGCCGCCCATTTCGGCGAGTTGATGCACGGCCCGATGGTGCTCTTTTTCAAGGAAAGGACGACCCTTTTTCACATTCACGTGATCCCAAGGCAGTCGGTCGGTGAGCTGATACGGCTCGTGCAGCACACGCTCGGCGTCGACGCCCGCGTCAGCCAATGCTTGCCACCAACGCTCCGCGTTGAAGTGCTCACTCCAGCCATCCAGACGTGCCCCTCGCCGCCATGCTAATTCGATCGCTTCGGCACAACGTCGATCCCCCCGGCTGACCACGCCTTCGAGCAAACTCGTTTCGACATCGTGGCACTTGACGTCGACGCTTCGAATTCGCTTTTGCCGCAACAGGTAACGGTGTGCTTCCTGAAAATACTCGCGCCGCTGCATCGCCGTCCACTGATAGGGAGTGTGCGCCTTGGGAACAAAATTCGAAACGCTGGCCGTCACCTTCGCGTTGCGCCCGCTTTCCTCCTTTCCGATTCGGGCAATCGTCTCCGCCATGTCGATGATGCCGTCTAAATCGGCTTCGCGCTCGCCGGGCAAGCCACACATGAAGTACAACTTCACACGCTGGAAGTTATTGCGAAACGCCTGCCGGCACCCTTCGTAAAGATCGTCGTTCTTGATCTTTTTGCGAATCTGCTCACGCATGTCGTCCCGGGCAACCTCGGGCGCCAGCGTCAATGCCGAGCGGCGACGATTACCAATCAAGTCGGCAATCGTGCGAAGTTGATCGTTGACCCGCAAACTCGGTACCGAAATGTTCACGCCCAACGGCACGAACACTTCGTGCAGGCGACGCACGAGCTGCTCGAAATGGGGATAGTCACTGCTGGAAAGCGAGAGTAACGAAATTTCGTTGTAGCCCGTGGAGCGATAACTAGCGAGCGCTGCCTGAACGATCGTCTCCACCTCACGGACTCGTAACGGTCGCTTGATAACCGTGCTCTGGCAGAAACGGCACTGCCACGGGCAGCCGCGCATGATCTCGATGGCGATTCGATCGTGAACGCATTCGACGAACGGCACGATCGGTCGCGTTGGCAGGGGAATCCCATCAAGATCGCGAATGATCGACGGCTCGATCGTCTCGGGGACATCGTCGCGAAGCGGTTCAACACCGCCGGGCCGGCCATCTTCATTGGGCGTGGGCCGATAGAACCTCGGCACGTAGCAGTATGGCAGGCGTCGGGCCAATTCCGCGAGCGCCTCCTCACGACTGGCTCCCCCCGCTTTCATCTCAACCCAGGCGTCACATATGTCAGGCAGACTCGGTTCGCCGTCACCCGTGACAAAGACGTCGACAAACGGCGCTAGCGGCTCGGGATTCTGGGCGCATGGGCCGCCGGCGATGACCAGCGGGTGATCCATGGTTCGAACATCCGCGTGCAACGAAATCCCGCCCAAGTCGAGCATCGTCAACACGTTGACTGCACTGATCTCGTATTGCAGGGAAAAACCGAGCACGTCGAACTGATGAAGCGGCGTAAATGTTTCCAGCGAGTAAAGCGGATATCCGCTGGCCCGAAGCTCGGTTTCCATATCAGGCCAAGGTGTAAAGACTCGCTCACAGGCCCAGTCTTCCCTCGCGTTCATCAGCGAGTAGAGTACCTGCAATCCATGATGGCTCATGCCGATCGTATAGGCGTCGGGAAATGCCATGCAGAGCGTACCACGGACGTCGCGATGGTCCTTCCGGACCGAGTTCAACTCGCCCCCCAGGTATTGCGCGGGCGTTTGCACACGATTCAGTACGGAGCTGACCAGTTTGTCTTTGAGCGGTTGGTTAAACATGGGAACTCGGCAGGAGCGTCGGAGGTTCGTCTATTCCTCGAATATGCATGAATCGCCCGATGTTACCAAGGGGGTTTCGCCGCCAGATGAATAACGTCAATGCGAGTCCACTACCAACTTGCGATCTGCCGGTCTACAATCCGATGCGAAACACGTGAAACACCAAACGAACTAGGCGGACGTGGCGGCATGAACGAATGGACAACGGTGGCAAAGGTGGGGGACGTCACAGAAGGTCGGGGCGAGGCCTTCCCGCTTGAGGACAAAATAGTCGCTGTTTTCCTGGTCGAAGGCAAATATTACGCCATCAATGACATGTGTCCCCACATGGGTGCGTCGCTGGCCGAAGGCGAGGTGTGTGATTGCATCGTCGCCTGCCCCTGGCACCACTGGCGTTTTCGCATCGATGATGGCACTTGGTGCGACAATCCACGAATCCGTACGGACGCCTACGACGTGCGGATCGTCGACGATCAAATCCAAGTGAAGCAAAGGGGCGAGAAAGAGTAGCCGCTTGCGAGTTAGCAGAGCACGCGACTACTCATCCGTCGTCGCGTCTTCTTCCGGCGTCTCGTCAACCGCCGTTTCTTCGGTGGCCGGCGTGATGGTGACCGTCGTTGTGCTAGTCACATTCTGCTCCATCTTCGTCTCGCCAAAGGTCGTCTGAAGAGTCAACTTCTGATTCATCACAGTTTTGACAAATCGGCCGGCTTCACGGTCGAAAAGCATGTGGCCGCTGTTGTTCTGATCTTTGACGGCGACAGTGGCCTCCACTTCGCCGGCGCCCGTCCTAACACTAATCTTGCCGTCGTTGCCAAAAGCGAGCGTCAGATTCACAGCAATTTTGTCGAGTGCCTTTTCCTCAACTGCTTCCTGGCCTTCGTATGTGTATTGCGCGGTTGCGTTGAACTGACCCATCGGCAGCGCAGTTTCCGACTTTTGTGTCCAGGTGTCTCCCTTGGAAACGGCCTCTTCGGGCAACAGCATGCCGGCTTGCCCCGAGAGCTGCTTCAATCCCGACTTCGAAAAGATCTGCCGATATTGAGATCCACCTGGCAACTTCGCAAATGCCTTTTCCGCCGCGGGGGACAGAGACACATCGATGACCTCGCCACGAGCGTTCATCTTCTGGTTAATCTTGACTCCCAGGATCGGCTCGATGCTGGTTGCCAACGGGATCGCATCGCCAGCCGGTTCCGCGTCGGCCCCGGAATCGTAGGCGGTTTTTTCCATGCCGGGAGCGGCCATCGAGATCCTTACTCGATCGATCGAAAGCGTGATGTTCGCCAGCCCCTGCTCGTCCACCGACTCGACGGTCCAGCCGAGTTCCATCTCCATATTCGTATTCATCTTGATGGGCTGGTTGAACATGGTGGTTTCCATGCCCACCTCTTGCACCACCTTGAGCGTAAGCTGATCGCCTGCATTGAACTTCCAACGCAACTTCTCCTGCGCCCGGGCGCCAACGACCATCATCGCGGCCACTATCAATGCAAGTTGCGGCGAGAAGCGAGTACGCAAGGTGGCACGAGCCATGACAATGCCCTTTAGAACAAAACCAGGAGACGAATGATGCAGCGATTTGTCGCCGCAGTCCCAGAACGTGTTTTGAAACTCCGTACGATGGGTTTTCCAACCCGTCGCAATCGACGAAACCTCGGCGAAATCGACGGACAGGAATGTCCATCGTACAGGGGAAACGATCCTCACTGAATTTCAAAACACGTTCTCAATTCAATATAGCAGTAAATGCACGAACGCCCCAGGGTTTGACAATACCTGAAACAGGGTTGCGTTCGTGAAGATTTGGAGAAACCGAGCACGAATGGGCGGTACTGAGCGACGTAGAACGTGTTTTGAAACTCCGTACGATGGGTTTTCTAACCCGTCGCAATCGACGAAACCTCAGCGAAATCGACGGACAGGAATGTCCATCGTACAGGGGAAACGATCCTCATTGAATTTCACACGTTTCTAGAGCGAGATCTTCTCGCCGGGCGCAACAACGACTGGTTCGGCAGTGGTTTCGTTTTGAACTCGCTGTGCCCACTGGTCGGCATCCTGAACGATCGGCGGCCAGGTGTTGTAGTGAGCCGGCGCTACTCGCTTTGGGCCGACTAATTTGATCGCGTCAATCGAGTCGTCCGGACCCATCGTGAACAGGTCACCGATCGGCAGGATGGCCAAGTCGATGCCCTGCCGACCGATCAACTGCATGTCGCCGAACAGTGAGGTATCGCAGGCGAAGTAGACTTTACCTTCGGGAAATGTCAAAACAAAACCGGCTGCCGTTCCCCCGTAGGAACCGTCAGGCAAACCGCTGCTGTGATGAGCCAACGTCATTTTCACATGACCGAACGGTAACGGGGCGCCGCCGCCGATGTTCATTGGCATCAGGTTTTCGATCTCGTGCTTGGTCCGAAACCACTCAGTGATTTCGAAATTCGAGATGATTTGCGCCCCCGTACGCTGCGCGATAGCCGCTGCGTCGGGGAGATGGTCGAAGTGGCCGTGCGAGACGAGGATGTAGTCGGCCAGCACATCGCCAGCTTTGACCGGCGACGCAGGGTTGTCGTCAAGAAAGGGGTCAACCAGCAAGGCCGTGTCACCGGTTTGAATCGCCCAACTGCCGTGTCCCAACCAAGTTAGTTCCGTTGCCATGGCAATGCTCCTTTAGCCCGTTGGCGGAGAGTTGACACAAGTTTCTCACAGCACTAACACGCTCCACAGGTCTCGAAGATACCCCTGTCGCGACCCCATTGCCAAGGGGCCTCCAAAATGGCAAGCTGATCGGTTTGGGAAAGCGCGATTTTGCCAGTGATATCTACAACCCAAAGCGCAAGCAAGGGGCGAACTGCGAATCCGCGGCCCCTCGCTTTCGCATCGGGTTACGATGCAGGGAATTGCCGGACACAAACCTTTCCTCAACGGTGAAAAGACATGGATATTCAAGAGATCATTCGCTCGCTGAAAACTAAGAACGCCTCGAAAATCGTGATGTACGTGGCTGACGGCCTGGGTGGTCTGCCGCTGGAACCGGGCGGACCAACGGAATTGGAAGCGGCCAAAACCCCGAATCTCGATGAGTTGGCGAAGTTGGGCGTGCAGGGCGGCAGCATCCCCATCGCTCACGGCATCACCCCCGGCAGCGGACCGGGCCACCTGGGACTCTTCGGCTACGACCCACTCAAGTATGTGATCGGCCGCGGCGCATTAGAAGCGACTGGCATCGGATTCGAACTGACCGATCAGGACGTCGCCATCCGTTGCAATTTCTGCACGCTCGATGCCGATGGCAACATCAGCGATCGCCGAGCCGGCCGAATTCCGACCGAGAAAAGCGGACCGATTGTCCACAAGCTTCGAGCAATCTCCGTCCCCGGCGTCGAGATCTTCGTCGAGCCGGTCAAGGAACACCGTTTCGTCGTCGTCTTACGCGGTGAGGGGTTGGTGGGCAATGTCGCCGACACCGACCCCCAAGCGACCGGAGTACCGCCGCTCGACCCCATCGCCCATGACGCCGCCAGCGAGCGAACCGTCGAGGTGGCGAATCAGTTCCTTGCTCAGGCTCGTGAGATCCTCGCCGACGAACCCAAGGCGAACTTCCACACGATGCGCGGCTTCGCCAACAAGCCGGATCTGCCAACCTACGAAGAGGTCTACGGACTCAAAGCGGCGGCGATCGCCGTCTATCCTATGTACAAGGGCCTAGCCCGCCTGGTGGGCATGGATGTCGTTGGCAACGCCCAAACGCTCGAAGACCAAATGGACATTCTCGCCGACGAATGGGACAACTACGACTTCTTCTTCGTCCACTTCAAGTACACCGACAGCCGCGGCGAAGACGGCGACTACGCGGCTCGAGTTGAACAGATCGAGGCCTTCGATGCCGCCGTGCCCAAGATCGCCAAGCTCGATCCGACGGTAATGGTCGTGACCGGCGACCACAGCACACCGGCGTTCCTTTCGGGTCACA
>Ga0180435_10006711_pt1 | contig 11007 bp, 9 predicted proteins | sample SS_ome_3_FD_132467 | JGI IMG/M metagenome (GOLD analysis project Ga0180435, IMG submission 132467) | Hypersaline lake sediment archaeal communities from the Salton Sea, California, USA - SS_3_S_1 metaG | ecosystem: Environmental > Aquatic > Non-marine Saline and Alkaline > Hypersaline > Sediment...
AAAGTTGTTCCTGAAGGGCAATCGCTGCGATACGCCTAAGTGTGCCTTCGAGCGTCGCGAGACGCCTCCGGGAATGAGCACTTTTCGCCGCAGCAAAACGACCGACTACGGCCTCCACCTCCGCGAAAAACAGAAGGTGAAGCACCATTACGGGATTCTGGAACGGCAGTTCCGTAAAATATTCGCCATGGCCGAACGAGGCAAAGGCAACACCGGCGAGGCCCTGATGGCCTTGCTCGAACGTCGCCTGGACAGCATCGTGTATCGGCTGGGATTTGGGCTTTCACGGGCGCAGGCTCGACTGTTGATCAGCCACGGCCACCTGACGATCAACGGCCGCCGAGTCGATATTCCGAGTTACTTCGTTCGACCGGGCGAGGTGATCCGAGTGAAGGATCGCCCAAAAAGTCTCCAAATGGTGCAGGCGGCCTTGGCCGAGATGCACCGCGAGGTTCCTGAGTTTCTTAACCGGGTGGACGGACCGCAGCCCGAGGGACATATCCTTCGTTTGCCCGAGGCCACTGATGTGTCGATTCCCGTGCAGCCGCACTTGATTGTCGAGCTTTGTTCCAAGTAGCCACCCCTATCGCCGCTAAATATTGTAATTGGATCGGAGCCTTCCTATGCGTATTCGATGGCGCGGACTTGAATTGCCCAGCCTGATTGATGTTGAGCGAGCGACTCTTTCCGCTACCTACGGCAAGTTTACCGCCGAACCGTTTGAACGTGGTTTCGGAGTGACCGTTGGCAATAGCCTTCGCCGCATTCTGCTTTCCAGTTTGGAAGGCAGTGCGATCACCCAAATCAAATTGCACGGCGCCCAGCACGAGTTCAGTTCTCTGCCGGGCGTGGTCGAAGACGTGACCGATATCGTGCTCAACGTGAAATCGCTGGTCGTGAAGAACTACAGCGAGCAAACTCGCGTGGTTCGGATTGAAAAAAGCGTGAAGGGACCGATCACCGGCGCCGATGTCTGTGCCGACGAGCAAGTCGAAGTGATCAACAAGGATCACGTCATTGCCACGTTGACGGAAGACGTTCCGTTCCTGCTGGAGATGGTGGTCGAGAACGGTCGGGGCTACGTTCCGGCGACCGAGCACACCCCCCAGGCACAGGAGATCGGCATCGTCCCCGTCGACGCCGCTTATAGTCCCGTGCTCCGTGTTCGTTACGAGGTCGAGGAGACCCGCGTCGGCCAGAAAACAAACTACGACAAGCTGACCATGGAGGTCTGGACCAACGGTTCGGTGTCGCCGGAAATGGCTTTGGTCGAATCGGCCAAGATTCTCCGGAAGCATCTGAATCCGTTCGTGCAGTACAACGAATTGGGTCCCATGGTGCATAGCGAAACCCGCAGCCTGAGTCCCACGACCATCGATCAGGCCACCGAGGCCAAGTTGGCCATGAGTCTGGCGGAGTTGGAATTGTCGGTTCGGGCGACGAACTGTTTGGAATCGGAGAATATCGTCACGGTCCGCGACCTGGTCTCCTGCACGGAGGAGCGGTTGTTGGAAGTCCGCAACTTTGGCGAAACCACCATGGCGGAAGTGTGCGAGAAGCTTTCCGACATCGGGCTTCGGCTGGGCATGCGGCTTCCACCGTCTCCGGCCAGCGTAATATAGTTATCATGAAATCCGCGACCGGCGGTCGCGCAACGAAAAAACACGACTATGCGACACCGACGACGAGGCCGTAAACTCGGCCGCAATCCGAGCCATCAACGAGCCCTACTGCGGAGCTTGGCGACCGCGCTGTTTCTTACGGAACGCGACGCCGAGGGCGAGGACAACGCGCCCAAGGTCAAGGGGCGAATCATCACCACGCTCGAGAAGGCCAAGGAAGTGCGTCCGCTGGTCGAGCGGTGCATCACGCTGGCCCGTCATGCGTTGCCTCATCAAGAAGCCGCCGACCAGTTGGAGCCCAACGCTGAGCGACATAGCGATCAATGGCGCGAGTGGCGCACCAGTGACCGCTGGCAAGAGTGGAACCAAACCATTGCTCCGGTGGTTGCCGCTCGGCGCCGTGCCTTGCGGATGTTGGGCGATAAGCAGGCCGTCAAGATACTCTTCGACGACGTGGCCCCGCGCTTTGCCGACCGCGATGGCGGTTATACCCGTGTGCTCCGGCTGGCCAAGCCGCGCCTGGGCGATGCCGGCGTGCAAGCGATCCTCGAATTCGTCGGCAAAAACGACCGCGTCCGGAAGCAGGCCACCCGCCCCGCCTTCGAGTCTGACACCAGTGAGTCTGACACCAGTGAGTCCGACGCCGTCGAAGAGATCAACGACATCGCTCCCTCTGAGCCCGTGGACTCGAACGACGTGGCCGGCGAGCCGGAGCAGAAGTGATTGGCGTTTAGCAGCCCGTTGCAAAAAGGGCGCCACGGATGGATTCCGATCGGCCACAGCGATGTTTTCGCCGCGACTCGCCGCGAACCGGTTTTGACTTTACGTCTCATCTGCGCCGGCTGTGCGACGACATGGTTGTTCGGCTCGAACAGCTTCGGCACATCGACATGTCGCGGGTGGCCATGAGTTTTTCGCAAACTCGTCGGTCCGGCAGCCAGGGAATGTTCGCTTCGCTAACGCCGCTTCGGTTCGCCGACGGACAGATGCACACTTTCCGCCACAAACGGCGCTGGGGTATCCAACGGCTCTATGACCCCGACGGCCGCGAGATGTTTTACATTCTCAATTTCTACCTGCCCCGGTTCCTCGATTTGCCTTTCCGCGAGAAACTTACCACGGTCTTGCACGAGCTGTGGCATATCAGTCCGAAGTTCGATGGCGATGTCCGCCGGCTGGGCACCCGCTGTTTCGCCCACGGCGCGTCTCAAAAGCAATACGACGCCCACATCGAGGTCCTTCTGGACCGTTGGCTTTCGCTCAGCCCGCCGGAACCGCTTTATGCTTTTTTGCGGCTGAACTTTCGCGACTTGGTTGCCGGCCACGGCCGCGTCTATGGCCGCAAGATACCGAACCCCAAGCTGGTGCCGCTGGATTAGCCCGCGCACTGCACCGTAGGCAGGCAACCCGTATTCCGAAAAGCCCGGCTGACACACGATGTATGCGGTGAGAAGAAGCCGTCCATCAGGCAAGGCAGGGCCGCACACGATCATTGAGGGTAGGCCCCGCCACTGACTTTGCAAGAGGCGTTCGCCTTGACACTCCCAATCCAGCGGCCGTAAAATGACCGGCGGTGGATCAACGGCATGAGCATCGAGCAAAAACGTATCGCTAACGAGAAGAAGTTTGGGACTTGGCGAGATCTATCCGCCGGCGGCCGATGCTACGTGTTGGAGGTGCCTAGTTTGCACGGCTGGATGGCGCGATATACAAAAGAAGTTGATGCTGTTGAGCAAACAGTTCGCTTTTATCAAGAAATCTTCAATGACTGTCGGCAACTCGTGGAAATCCACGAAAAGTATCCAGTCGACAAAGGTCACGTGAAAGTAGAAGGAGGATCGACATGATGCTCACTCGCCAAATCGTTGCACAAAAGCTCAAGGACTATCTCCAGCACAACATGACGATGGCACAATTGGTCGATTGGGCCGAATCGGCCATGATGAACGAGGAGTTGGAGGAAGAATACTGCGAGTTGCCGCGAGACATTCTTAGTCGCATTGGTCTGGCCGATGTGCGGGCCTTTGGATTGACCTGGGAAGATTGCGAAGATTTTCTCGCACGTCTGGGTTACACGGTCCGTGTTTCCGTGGACGAAGCTCCCGCGGTGCGGTGTTGATCGAGGTCCTCTTTTGTAAATCAAACAACCATGATACGTGACCGATTGATTGCCGTCCTTCAACCCCACGGCCAAGAACATCTGCTGGCTTTTTGGGACCAATTGGACACAGGCGAACAGGAATCGCTTGCTCGGCAAATCGAAGCGATCGACTTCGATCTTGTTGGTCGGTTGTATCGCGACCGCGACCGGCAGGAAAACCTCCGCGAGTTGGCCGATCGGGCCGAACCGCCGCCGGCCTTCCGGCTGGATACGGCCCAAAACCCTTTCAGCCCGCAACAGGCACGGCTCTCCGGTGTCGAAGCGCTCGACGCCGGAGAGCTTGGCGTGATTCTCGTGGCCGGCGGGCAGGGAACGCGGCTGGGGTTCGATCATCCAAAGGGCATGTTTCCCATCGGGCCACTCTCGAACAAATCGCTCTTTCAAATTCATGTTGAAAAAATCGTGGCCGCCGCGCGGCGGCACGGCGTGCGAATTCCACTGTATTTGATGACCAGCCCCGCCACGCACGACGAAACTGCGGCCTTTTTCGACGAGCACGATCGGTTTGGACTGCCGGAAGACGATGTGCTGATCTTTTGCCAGGGAACGATGCCCGCGGTCGATGCCGAGACCGGCCGCGGGCTGTTGGAAGAGCCCGGCCGAGTCGCCGTCAGCCCCGATGGGCACGGCGGTCTGTTGGCCGCGATGCTCCACGGCCGTGTGTTCGACGACATCCAACGGCGCGGCATCCAGCGACTTTTCTACTTCCAGGTCGACAACCCCCTGGTCGATATCTGCGAGCCAGAGTTCATCGGCTATCATGTGCTGTCGGAAGCGGAGATTTCCACGCAAGTGGTGGCCAAGCAGTATCCGTCGGAACGGGTGGGAAACGTCGTTCGGGTAGACGACCGCCTCGTGGTGATCGAGTACAGCGATTTACACGACGGCGCGGCCCGACGTCGCAACGCAGACGGCTCGCTGGCCATTTGGGCCGGCAGCATCGCCGTTCACGTGATGGACGTTCCACTGTTGCGTCGGCTGGCGGAGACTTCCGACGGGCTGCCCTTTCACATCGCCCGAAAAAAAGTCCCATGCCTCGATGCGTCGGGCGACCGCGTCCAGCCGACACACCCCAACGCGATTAAGTTCGAGCGATTCATTTTCGACGTGATGCCGCAGGCGCGGAATGCCATCGTCGTGGAGGTAGACCCCGCCCTCGCGTTCGCTCCGCTGAAAAACGCCTCGGGAGCGACGACAGACACACCCGAAATCGTGCGGGCACAACTTGCGTCGCTACACCGTGGCTGGCTCCGGCAGGCCGGCGTCGAGGTAAGCGAAGACGTCGAGGTGGAGATCAGCCCGCTGTTTGCTCTCGACGCCGAAGAGCTAACCGAAAAGCTTCCCCCCGGCACGCGAATCACCGAGCCGACGTATTTTCAGCCATAAGGCAAAATCCCGCCGCTGTTGCTATTTCTCCTCGGCTTTTTTCTGGGCCTTGAGTTTCTCTAACATTTCGGCAGGCATGGGCGGCACGGTGGTCGTCCCGGCAGGGCCGTCTTCGGACGGTTCGTCTTCGCCCGGCTTCTCCTTCTTCTTGACGATCTCGTCGCGATTGAGGTGGATCTTCTGGTAGACTTTGTCGGAAATGATGTAGTACCAATCGGCGAATCGGGCGTTCAGTTCGGCGACGTGTTTTTTCGCATCGGCGACCTTTTGCTCGTACTCGTCCTGCTTCCGCTCGTTGTCTTTCTCGATCCGATCACGTTCGGCCTGCGGATCGGGCTTCTTTTCGTCAGCTTTTTCAGCGGCGCTTTCGTTAGGCTTCTTTTCTTCCGCTTTGTCTTCGGAAGGCTCCTTCTCCGAGTCTTCTTTTACCTCGGGGAGCGGCTCGATTTCAGGTTTGGGAATCACATTGGGGTTGAACTCGGCCATGACGAACAGATAGCGGTTGAGGCCCGAGGCACCTTCCTTTTTGTCCTTTTTTGCCGGACCGCTGCCAGCGGCGATTTCACCGAAACGGAGAACATACTCGACGCCGTCTTTCATCACGACTCGGATTTCCCCCTCGTTCGAGAACAACTCAACCTGCTTGCCGAGTTTGGCCACGAAGAACCCCTTGCGAGCCAGCGACTCAACGCCATCGCTATGGGTAGCGAAGTCGGTTGCGGTTTTCAGGTCGGCGCTTAACCCGGCCGGTTTGCGGTTGACATCGACGATTTTCAGGTCGTCCAGGGCGTTTTTCAGTTCATCCAGCTTGGCCGTGTTGAGTTCCTCGTCGTCGGCCATTTTCACCGGCCTCCACTGCCCCTTCTTGCCGACAATGACGAATTGCCGGTCGTCGATCAACTTCCACCTCGGGTCGGCCGTATCGTTGTACTCAATTTTCATCTCGCCGCGTTGATTGAGTGTTCCATTGAGCTCGTCCACCGAGTAGTCGCGAACCCAAAGTTGGTCGATGTCGAAGGAGTTGATTTGCAGCAGATTGCGCTCAATCCAGTTTTCAAAATTCATGGAAAGCTTATCGGTTTTGATTTCGACGACGTAGATTGGGTCCTGGCCGACCTTGCAAACATAGCGAAGCCCCGGCCGGTCGGGCACTTCCTTGCCAATCACCAGCGCCAGCAGCTCCTTGCCATCGGCGTTTTTCATGATGACTTTTTCGCCCACGCCGGTGGCGCCGATTTTCAACGTTTTCGGATCGGGATCGACCACGCCGTACTCCTGTCGCTCACCCTGGTTGTCGGTCACGACTTCAAGAACTTTGAGCCCCATGAGGGCCGCGGCGGCGTCAGCCACTTGCGTTTTGGCGTCGGCGGGATAATCGTCGTGCGAGGGGATGACCCAGCGCGTCTTGCCCTTGTAGTCCCCCTGGGCCACTTGGAAAAACTTCACCTCTCCGGTCTCGTCGTTGAACTCGACAAGTTCCAAACTGGTCACGTCGAGGGGCTTGAACTCGGGATAGAGCAACTGCCCTCGCAAATCGTCGGGGGTCGCCACCGGCGACGAGGACCGGGTTACGAAGGCCAGCAGCACCACGGCTGCCGCGGCAGCCACGAAGGCCAAGGTTTTTGCTTTTTCGTTCATGGGAAATTTTTTGTGGTTGCCAGTTGTCGGTTTTAGTGATTAGTAGTCGGTTCAATCATCGCAATCTCGACCGAGAAACGCCTTCGCGCTCGCGAGAACGACGGGTGAAAAATACAATCAGAGCCAGCATCAACGGCAGGATCGGCGGCAACAGCACCGCCCACAGCTTGTATTGATCTTGCACGGATCGCACCTCCAAGGCCAGCCGTGTCTCGATCTTGTTGGTCTCTTGATCTTTCTTCCGCCGAAGTTGCTCGATTTTGGCTTTCTTGCGAAGTTCGAGGTTTTGCTGCATCATATTCACCTCGATGGCCATCTGCTGAATATCGAGATTCTTCCGTTGCCGCAGTTCGGCGATTTTATCCTCGATGATCTTTTGTTCCTCTTTTTCAGCCGTTTCAAACTCTTCGACGAATCGTTCGCGTTCATCGGTGGCCTCTTGCTTGGCTTCCTTCGTTCGCTCCTCGATTTTCGTAAGCGTTCGATGGACGGGCCGCCGCTTGCGGATGTCGATGAATCTCGAGTCGCCGGCCAATTCGTCCAACACATTGAGCACGAAGGTGACATTGTCGAAATTGAAGTGGATTCCGGCCTCGGGCACGTCACCCTGTTCGCGAAGGCGGAAAAAGTCCCGCGAAAGCATGTCAATATCGGCCACCAGCACCACGTCGATCGTGGCTTCCTTGGGCTTCGGCGGCTCGTCCTTCTTTCCGTTCTCGGGTTCGGCATCGTCGGCCGGCGGCGACGGAATCGGCACTTGGCCTTGGATATGCGAGGCCAGCACATAGGACATGCCAGTGGGAATCTTCCGTCGATCGGGGTTCAAACCGCCTCGCGGCCCAAAGGGCGTCATTCGCATGAGATCGCGGAAGAGAACCGTGCCGGTCTCTTCGCCGGTTTTTGCCAACGGGGTGAAATCCAAGTCCGACGTGTTCAGCTTGGCCACCGAACCGGGGAAGGGGAAGAGCAATTGTTGCAGCCTGGAACTGATCGAGTCCTTCTGGTTGAAGGGTTCCTCGGCATCGCAACCTTCGTCGATGAACACGAACTCGGTCGGGAAATGGCCCGCCTTGGGATACGGATTGTAATCCTGCCAAACGATCTCTTCGGCGCTGAAGTCGACGCCCAGCAGATTCCAGAGCTTGCGGATATCGCCCTTGGGCGGCGACCGTCTTTGTTGCATCATCATGGGATTCATGCCGCCCGGCGCTTGTCGCGGCGCGCTGGTGGCGGGCACACCCGCGCCGAACACGGGGGCCGGGTCCTCGAAGATCGCCGTCGGCTGGCCGCTTTCGATCGCCGCGATGAAGTTGTTCATTTCGTCGGGGCCCAGCGACGAGGGCTGCACGGCCAGCAACACGTCGAACTTCTCGGTGATTGGTTTCGCGGGACTGACCCGCACCACTTCGTACTGCTTCTCCAGTTCGTCGATAATCGGCCAATCCGGGCCGGCCGACATGCTCTGCATGTTAAAACTGCCGTAAAGTTGGGCATCAGTATCGAGCACGCCCACTTTCTTGCGTTTTTGCTCGCTGACCGTGCATATCGAGCGAACCAACTCGTACTCGACGGGAACACCACGGTCGATAAATACCGGGGCCACCTTCCGCATGCCGCAACGAACCGCCACGTTGAGGAAGATGTGATCCACCGAAATCGCGCCGCGATCGAACGTCGTGACCTGACGGGGCTCGATGCCGTAACGCTTTTCAGCCAAGGCGGCCTCTTTGCTGAACCGATCCGTGTTATGGATATGCACCTGGATATTATCGCTGCCGAGTGCTTCGATCTCTCGCAAGGCGGCCAGAAGATCCAACCGGGTTTGCACGTACGACTCGGGCACGGTGGGGCTGATGTAGGCGTCGATCTGGACGGGCCGATCCACCTTGAGGTTGCCAATCAGTTCGCGCGTTTGCGGCGAGAGCGAGCTAAGTTGCTCGCTGCTGATATCCGCCCGGAGATTGTGGTGGCGCACCACGATGACCGCGCCGAAGGCCACCACGGCCATCGCCAGGGTTCGCACCACGTAATGGCCGACCATTGCCCAACGGTTTTTCCCGGTGAACCAGTGGCGGCGTCCGATCAACACCATGCTCAGGTAGAGCATGACCACGATAACCATAAGGAAATAGACCACTCCAGCGAGGTCGAGCACGCCGCGGCTGAAGTCGGCAAGCTGCTGGCCAATGCTCCAGCTTTTGACGGCCAACACACCCTCTCGGCCGAACGTTCCGAAGATCGCGTCGGACCAGGCGAGAAATACCAGCGGGACATTCAACAGCACGCCGAACACAAAGCCGATGGTGATGTTGCTCGTCAGAAACGAGGCCACCATGCCGATGGCCAGCATCGCCAGCCCGACAAACCAATAGCCGATGTAAGTTCCGAGAAACAGCCCGACGTCGGGGTTGCCCAGCCACTCCAACACGGCGAGATTGCAGGCCAGGGAGAATAGCAGCGATACGCTGAAGATGGCCACGGCGGCCAGATACTTGCCCAGCACAATGTCGAAATCGCCCGCTGGAATCGTCAACAGCAATTCGTCGGTTCCCTGCTTGCGTTCGTCGGCCCAGATCCCCATTGTGATCGTGGGGATGTACACGAGCATGATGAAGGGGAGCCAGTAGCTGAGTTGGTCGAGATTCGCCAAATTGTTGCTAAAAAACTCCGGCACCCAAAAGGCGGCAATTGCACCCAACAGCACGAACAGGCAAATAAAAACGTAGCCGGTCGGGTTGGCGAAGTAACTGACGAAGTTTCGTCGGAAGACGGCGTACAACACGTTGATATTCATGGTCATGAATCAGGGATTAGGGATTAGGGATCGGGGATTAAAGACGGGAGGCGCGGGATATTTCCAATCCCTAATCCCCCCTTTCTACGCGACAGTCAATTCGCGGAAATGCTCCTCCAGCGGCTTGCCGTCCTTGGTTAACTCCTTGATTGGGCCATCAAGAACCAAACGGCCCTCGTTGATAAACAGCACCCGATCGGCCATCGCCTCCACCTCTTGCAAAATGTGGGTGGAGAGCAAGATCGTCTTGTTCTGGCCAAGCTTGCGAATCGTCTCGCGTACTTCGTGAATCTGGTTGGGGTCCAGGCCGGCGGTCGGCTCGTCGAGAATCAACACGTCGGGTTCGTGCAAAAGCACCTGGGCCATACCGACCCGCTGTCGGTAGCCCCGCGAGAGCTTTCCGATGGGTTTGCCAATGACGCTACCCAGCGAACACAGATTGACCACCCTCTCGATCCGATCTCGTTTCCGCGCAGCCGAAAGCCCACGTGTGTCGGCAAAAAAGCCGAGCAGGCTACGGGGCGTCATGTCGAGATAAAGCGGGCCATTTTCGGGAAGATAGCCAAGCTGAGACAAACCGGCCAGCCGATCGGTCGACATGTCGTGGCCGGCGATCCGAGCCACGCCCGCCGAGGGGGCCAGATACCCGGTCAGCAGCTTCATGGTCGTGCTCTTACCGGCTCCGTTGGGCCCCAGAAACGCCACGATCTCGCCCTGGCGAATCTGGAACGTAACGTCCTGAATGGCCGCAAACTCGCCATAGAACTTCGAGAGCCCCTGGGCCTCGATCATGGCGGGTTCCTGCTGTTGGGTCATCGTGTGTCACTCCTACTTCAATATCTTGTGGCCGGGAAAGATCGCCTCTCACCGGCTAAATGGGATTTTGGGATTCCGGCGGTAAGGTATGTCTGAACACGTGGGCGCCAAGCCGGACGATCCCTCGATTCAGGGTGCGCTCAACCGCCGGATTATAGCACCCCCTCGTGCAACGCCATAGCCCATCTCGCGAGAAAAAACCACCCGCAATTGTACGCAAAAACCAATCTAGCGAGGGGTTGTTTTACGAAACGCCACACCCCCTGTCGACAAGATCGTTTCCGCAATGGCCGAAATCTTGCACACACGGCCGTGCACTGTGGCATTTCGGAAATAACGGTACTGTATGGCACTTACCTTTTCTGGATCGTGCTGAATACGTACCGCTATTTCCGAAACGCTAAAAAGGGGAATGGGCGATCACCTCGCCGCCGGCCCTCGTGCCCAGCGATCTCCACACGGGTGGCTCAACACCATCGCCGAGGGGCCGGGCAGAACCGTCCATCAGCAGCACGTTCACGATGCCGGGGTGATAACTCCTGGCCGTGACGGCCGCGTAGGTCCGTTGGGTCGCGCTTCGGCCTTCCTGT
>Ga0180435_10006712_pt1 | contig 11006 bp, 10 predicted proteins | sample SS_ome_3_FD_132467 | JGI IMG/M metagenome (GOLD analysis project Ga0180435, IMG submission 132467) | Hypersaline lake sediment archaeal communities from the Salton Sea, California, USA - SS_3_S_1 metaG | ecosystem: Environmental > Aquatic > Non-marine Saline and Alkaline > Hypersaline >...
CCGGCGATGGCGATCCCCACGGAATTGTGGTGCTCCACGGATATCCGGATCCTTTCGAGGATGGAGGCGATAAGTGCATCGCTGGTCTGCCGTCCAAGTATGCGATTCGCCCCGGGCTCTGTGATCGTGTCGACGTGTTCAACAGCAAACCGTTCTTTGAGAAATGCGATGACAGGAAGCTGGACCCGCCCGTCCATACAATTGACAGCCGTACAAAAACTCATAGATCTCCCTTCCCAAAATCCAATAACTTTCGATGCGATCTGTGTCCATGCCCACGACCCGGCGCTAGAGTTCACGGCCCGGGCGATACTACTTCGCCGCCTTCTTCGGCGTGTCGTCACACTTGAGGTCACCGAGTGTGTATTGAATCCCGTCGAGCAGGAACTGCAGGAGTTCGGGCTTCTCGAAGCTCTGGGCGTTGTGCGAAGGGGAGCAGTAGAAGACGCGCCCTTTACCGTATTTCTTGATCCAGGCGGTGTAGCGAATATCGGCGGTGACCCTCTTCTGTGCCCTGCCGCACTTCAGCAGCGACGTGTCCATCTGCAACAACGGCCGGAAGTTCTTCTTCGTATACGCGTTCTTGAACAGGTACGGCTCGTCGACATGAACGAATTTCTTGCCCGCAAACGCCTTGAGCAGCGGATGATCCGGCTCGACCACGCTCAGCGTCACTTCCTGCTGCGCCGGGTGGAAGTCAAAGCTTCCGCCCAGCAGTTCACTGAACTCCGCGGAATTGTTGAGGAACACGATCGCCCCGTGTATCGCCGTCAGCCCACCGCCTCCCTTCACGAAATCGATCAGGCTTTTTTCCAGCGCGGCTACCTCGTCTTTTTTGTCCTTGCCCAGCGCGTCGACGAAGATGTTGCGTCTCGGACCTCGGCTGCACGTGTTGTTCAGGATGACCGCGTCAAACTGCTTGAGGCTCTCGGGTTTGAACATCTGCACGTCATTGCTCACCGTAACTTTATAGGCTCCGGTCTTCTCGCCGAGAATCTTCACCACGGCTGATGTATGCGGGATCACCCAGTGCTTGTATCCGGGCGAAAGAGAAAAAAGCAGCACCTTTCGGTCCTTGGCGGGCTTGGCGCTAGCTTTGGCCGGCGCCAACTTCTCGATCTTGCTCTTCCAGGCGTCGGTGAGTTTGATCGCGGGTACTCCGGCGCAAAGCGCTCCGGCCAGCGTGCAGAGAGCAATAAAGATCGTCAGATATTTCTTCATTTTGCGAATCTCCGATGTTGAGGTTATTGGCGTGAATCCCAATTACTACCGCTGGATTTCCACCGGCAGGAGTGATTGTACTGCTGCATAGATAGCAATACAAGGTCGCGACGGGCGAGCGGGTCATTTCCTGAAGATGGCGTTGGCGGCAAGCCCGAAAGCTATAGCAGATGCGACAAGGCAGACGCCGGCGCCTGTGGGATCCTCGAACTCGAACATTCCGACGCCCGCCGCAATCAGCCCGGCAACTCCGACAACGAAACAACCAAAAATAACAATGCCCGGAATTGCAGACGACTTCTGACCATCCTGCTTCATGTCATTCATTGTCGATTCCTTTGCATGTCCCAAACATTTGCGAGCAGAACTGTAAGGAATACGAGAATAATACTCCGCTTACATCCACTCATCGGCTTAGTTATCCACCGAATCAGTGTTCATTGCAAGTATCTCTCTATGGCGTCCAAACGCCGTCGGGCGGTTCCGTGGTCGCAGACAGCGCCACTCCGCCGACCGCCAGGCGCCGGGCGATCTTCGCTATGTTCCGACAGTCGTCAATACCGCTGTGATGGCGCCCGGTCAACTCGAGCCCGAGTTTCCGAAGCATCCCGGCCATTCCGGAAGTCTTTCTCACACCGCGCCAGGCCGCGAAGTGCTTCTTGATGTTGACCCACTGCCGAAACGCGTGGGGAACGTGGTCTACCGGCGGGTCGCAGGCTCGGCACTGAGAAGGGAACATCTTCAACAGATCCCAGTCACCGCACAAAATGAAAGCGAAACTTGCGCCGCTGTCCTCGGGCGAGAGGCGAAGATTGTTACCCCGCAGCCACGCCAGATGATCGGCCAGGACCGCCGGAAACAGATTCGCCCCATTGACCTGATCCTGCGTTATACCCGTCAACTCCAGGCAGAAAGGCGAAAGCACCGGATTATGTTGCGGCCGGACAAACGACCTGAACTCATCGAGCACCTCGAACGTCTCGCCTGAAAGCAGCACCGAAGGATACTCGATTATTTCCTGTGGAACCGGCGCCTTGCCCCGATCGCAGGTAGCCTCGAAATCGAGCACGACATAATACTCGAAAGGTTGTTTAACGATACTCATGAATTCCCGTCCTCAAGCATCACCTCTTGGTGAATTTTTTCACCTGTAAGATCCTGGGAATCGAAGGAGAACGTGAAGTCACCGGGAAGCCACAGACCACCACACACAAGAGGCCTGTACTTCCGGCCTTCTTTCGGTGTAGAGGCCTCAAGAAACGCTTCATCATCATACCAGTTCCCATCGTGGAATTTCGGCGGTTGACGTCCGAATTCCACATCACAATATCCCACGGAGAAACCACGGACCGAACCCCGAGAGATCAATTATCTTATCCCGCATGAGTCCCGATTATTGCCTGCAGGCGGATTTGAGTCAATTCCCGATTTGATAACGGCGTGGCAATGGATGTTAGAAGGTTTTCCGGCGGAGACAATAGTTGCACGAACCTGAAAGATGTTTTTCCGTTAAGTCGTGCCCCCGGTACGCTTTCAATGAAGCAGATGTGGTCTGCAGAGTATCGGTGTCCCAGTCGCCGTCTCTGGGCGTATCGTCAGCCTGGCCGTCAGTCACCGGGCAGATCGCCACGTCGACAACCTCAGGTAACGTGGGAGCCCCTGGTGAATTTCGGCAAGCAGGATTCTCGGACCAACCACCATCACGATGATCGGGAACACCATAAATCCTCCGACAGACTTGAACTGTTTCCTCATACTTTCCATTCCTCCTGCAAACGGTATTGTCTGATTGAAGAACTCCCGGGAAAGTGAGCGACCTGCACCCGGCAGAGAAGGCATTCACCTGGCGTGTCGTCCATGGTAGAATTACCGGAAAGCCCGACGATGGTCGTCGGTTGGCGGTTTAATATGCACAAGGCTCTATGGACCGTATTGACGTTACTTCCGGTACTGGCGAGCTGCCAGGCCAGTGAGGGTGTCGAACCGCGAAAGATCGCCCCTGAGGTGGCGTTTCCAGTCGCGAAAGATCCCAGGAAACTCACCGGCCTCATGGAGCGCGAACTTCGCGGCTGCTTCGATTTCTTCTGGAAGGAGTGGGTGTCCGATCCGAAGAGCCCCACTTACGGTTTGACCGATGGAGACTACGTTGGCCTGGGCGTCTATTCGCCGATACCTGTTGAATCACAAGGGTTCTATCTTGCGGCCATAGCGATCGGCGTCGAGCGCGGCTGGATTACCAGGAAGGAAGGGTGTCGGCGCGCGCTGGTTACCCTGAAGACTCTCGGACAACTCAAGAACGTAAATGGTTTCTACTATCACTTCATCGACCCGAAGACCGGTCTTCGCGGCTGGAGAAATTCGCGCAACGTCGAACTCAGCAACGCCAGCACGGGCACGATGATAATGGGCGCTCTTGTTGCCGGCGAGTATTTCGGCGGCGAAGTCAAGGAACTGGCCGAGAAACTGTACGCCCGGATCAACTGGAAATGGTTCACAAATCCGAAGACCAAGCACCCGTATCTGGCCTGTTATCCCGAAGACAAGCCCCGCAGGAAACCCCGCGCCCGAATGAACGCCGAAGGCTTTTTCGGAGGCTGGTCGACCTACGCCGAGCACATATTTTTGTATATACTGGGTGCCGGGGCGCCGAATCCGGATTTCGCGACCGGCGCCGATTCATATTACGCGATGGCTGCACCCAAGGGCAGATATAAGGGCGAACGGTTTATCTACTGCATTACTGGCTCGGCGTTTACTTATCAATGGACACACAGCTTTGTCGACTTCAGGAACATCTCCGACAGACTCGGTCGCAACTGGTTTGCCAATTCGCGTCACGCGGCCGTCGCGGCGAGGCAATACGCCATCGATAGCGCCAAGCGGATCAAAGGACTCGGGCCCAACTCGTGGGGGATGTCGGCATCGATGAGCCCGACTAGTTTCTACAGCGGACGGTATGGTTCCAGGCCCGTCGGGCCGCGGCACAAGTTGCTCGAAGACGGTACTGTCGCACCGTACGGCTCGTCGGCGTTCGTGGTGTTTACGCCTGATGAATCGATTAAGGCTCTGGAGTACATGTATACCATCCCCGGCCTGGTCGGAAAGTACGGGCTTTACGACGCCTACAGCTTCAAGACCGGCGCCAAGGGCGACACGCCGTGGGTCGGCAAGAGCTACCTGGGAATAGACAAGGGCCTGGTCATGCTGATGTTCGAGAACTACTCAACCCAGCTCATATGGAAACTGTTCCACCGGAACAAGCATGTTCAGAAGGCCCTGAAAGTGCTGGGATTCGAATACACCCCCCCACCGCCGGCGAACTGACGGCGGTGCGGCCGGCTTCGTCCCGGCGTCTTCACTTCGCAGCTTCGTCGTCCCAAGCCAAACTGCGCCGAGGCAAGTCGCTCTGCCTGCTGAGACGGAATTCATCCTCTGGACGGTAAGGATTCCGCCTGGCAGTCACAGGTCATGAATCAGCAGTGTTCTTTGTTCGAGAACAGAGAACACAGGGTATTCTTGACAATATTAAGCATTTTGCCGATACTTATCATAGCGTTCTCGAATTAAGGAACAGCCTATGAAAGCTCAGGACATCCTGGTCATCTTGAAGATTCAGTGCATTTGCGATCGGGCCGATGACGGTGCTCAGCCCTCCTGGTCGCAACGTCAGTTGGCTGAGGCTACGGGAGTGAGCCTTTCACAGGTCAACGCGGCATGTCGGCGTCTCGAGCAGGTCGGGCTCCTGTCGCCGGGCAAGCATCGGATCGTTCGTTCCAGCCTGCTGAAGTTCATTGTCCACGGGCTGCAATACTCCTTCCCGGTTCAGATGGGATCGGTCACGCGGGGCATGCCGACCGCTTATGCCGCCCCACCGCTCAAAGGCGAGTTCCTGTCATCCGAGGATGAGCTTGTGCCTGTCTGGCCCGATGCTCATGGTTCGGTTCGCGGGTTGTCCTTCAAGCCGGTTTACCGAACCGCCCCGATGGCGGCGAGGAAGGACGGGCGACTATATGAATATCTCGCGTTGATTGATGCGATCCGCGGAGGCAGGGCTCGCGAACGAACCAAGGCCGTCGAAATCCTCACGCAGCGATTAGGGGGTTAGCACATGGCGACATCAATCGAAATGCTCCAGACAGTCGCCGAGGCGCTCGGCCCGCTCAAGGATGAAGTGGTCTTTGTTGGTGGGACAATTCCAGCGCTATTGATAACCGACCCGGCCGCACCTCCACTCCGGGCAACCAAAGATGTTGACCTGATCATAGACACCCGCCGCCAAGGGCAGTTCGCTGATTTTGAAGCGAGATTGCGGGACCGCGGATTTCAGATCAAAGCGCCTCCGATTTGTCGCTACGGTATTGGCGATATCCTTGTGGATGTAATGACGACTTCCAACGTACAGGGCTTTTCAGACCGTTGGTATCCTGAGGCCTTTTCGACGGCCGAAAATACCACGTTGGAAAATGGAAAGGTAATCCGAACCATTACGGCGCCATTGTTCCTGGCGACCAAATTAAACGCATGGAAAGACAGGGGGAAGCAAGATTATCTCGCGCCGGACATCGAGGATATTCTCGCGGTTATTGACGGGCGCAGCGCCCTCCTTGACGAAATACGCCAGAGCAGCCCAGCCATTCAGAAGTCTCTATCTGCAACCTTCTCAGAACTAATGGCTAACGATAACTTCCGAGAGGTTATCCCCGCCCATCTCGGCAGCGACTCCATCGCTCACAAGCGAGCGGAACTGGTTGCATCGGTCATCGAGCAAATCATCAACTCAATTGCCTGGATCCGGACTTGACAGGCTGAAAGTTTAAAGCATCCCGCTCTTGTGTTTGAGCCACTTCGTCAGATCCGACGGCATTGGCGCAATGTCGTAGATTCTTCCTATTTCGAATTTGACTTTTTCGGGGATGAAGTCTTCGGCCTTTTCCAGGAAGACCCATCCCTGCCCGTTGTCCCGACCGCCGGTCCAGCCGTCCCGGCCGGTGACCCGCGCGTCGATCGGCTCGGTCGAACGGTACAGGATGCGCTCGGGGTTCTCGCGGTCCAGGACCAGAACTCCGTAACCGACGAACGTGCGCTTTCCGTACTGGTCCTCTTCCCATCTCACGCCGCGATAGACCACCACCCAACCGAGATTGTCAATGAAGCGGACGCAGTCTTCTTCGAAAAATATCCCGTCCGAATCGAAATTGCCCGGGACCGACGGGATCACGCGAATGGCCGCTTCGGTGTGTCCGTTCTTGCGAAGGGTGCGGATGATATTGATGCAGCGGCCTTCGATATCGTTGACTATCGTCCACTGCCACCCGCACAGCGCCTCGGGGAAGCTCCATGCAGCCGCCGGCGGGTTGGCGATCTCAATCCCGCGGCGCTTCTTGCGATTGATGATATCTTCGATAACACGGTCCGGCAGGAGGTCTCGAAGGCGAAATTCCGCGCGTCCTATGGCTGTATCGCCCAGGCCGATATAGACGCTGAACGTGTCGTCGAGCCCGTTCTTCCCGCGGATGGTTTCGATCTGTCCGCCGGCGAACATCACGCCGCGCAGGTGATCCAGCTTCCCGACCCACGTACCGTTTTCGACGTACCGGCGCCACGTCTCGTCGAGTTCGAGGATCGGGTCCCTCGAGTAGTACAGGCACTCGCCGGTCTCGTAGTCAATCACGCGGAAATACGGCAGGTAGGTCATCGTCCAGCAGTCGATTTCGGGATTGGAAATCTGCTCGTTGTGGACGCCGTGGGTCACGTCGATGTAGACGTCCACGTCGCCGACCTTCGCGCGGATCGGGGCGCCGTTATTTCCGATGTGCGAGTTATCGAAGAAACCCGGACGGATGCAGGTCTGCAGCGAACCGATGGCCGTGATCCCGTCGGGCGTTGGACGCGTGAAGGTCTCGTGCCCGGTGTCGAGGACGGCGATGTCGGGCGCCGGGCGGTGGTACATTCTCAGCGTACCGTCGGCAAGGCGAAGGAAAAAAATATCGTTCTTGCTGGCCTCGGATGCGTAGATGCGGTGGGTGTCGCCGGTCCCGCAGGGCTCCCAGACGCCCGGGCGCCACCAGATGTCCTCCCAGGCCTCGTAAATATCGCGGATCGGACGGGTCGACAGCTCGATCGACCGCTTTATGCGGGCCAGAAAGCCCTCCTGCGTCATGCGAACAATGCAGTCGAACGCCGCGTGGATCGCCGACTCGTGGTAGACCACGTAAAGATGCCCGTTATCACAGTGCATATGAAAATCGTGCAGCAGGACGATCTCGTTCTCGTGCTCCTCGACGTACTGCTCGTATTCGGCCAGGCTCTTGGGAAGCTCGATACCGTGACGCAGCGCCATGATCGGAAGCGGAAGGCGGTGGAGAACCTTCTCGCCACGCTCGTCGAGGATCGCCATACCGAAATGGCTCCCCATAGCCGAATCGCCATAGCGGGAGTAATGATGATCGTCAACACCACCGGCACGATAACCCAGGAATACGCGAGGGTCGCCGCCAAGGCGAATTACGCTGGGATTGGTCGCGTGGTGCCCTTCCCATTGCCACGGCCCCTCGGAGCTAACAGGCTCGGTGATGTAACCCTTGATCTTGACAGCCTGCAGCGATTTACCGTCCGAGACGCCAATGTATCCTATCTGTTGTTGCTCTTTTAATATCATACAGTTACGCATATCCTACAATCAGGCGGGCCACTTACTCCATTCTATATGCTATTATAGGTAAAAATACCGACAATTCCAATTATACACGCGGAATTCTGCGACTTTTCCATCTTCCTCAAGGCAAAGAGTTTACCCTCTCGATGTTACTCACCGCCGAATCACCCACCATCACCGCGCCACCCCGTCCACCTAAACTCTTATCCAAAAGCCGATTACATCCGCCGCAACACCCGGGGGCACGATTAATATGAAGACCAAGTACAACACGGAAGACACGGAAATAGTTACGACAGACGACCACGGCGGTTTTTACCACGGAAAACACCGAAAACACGGAAATCCTTACGACAAAGCCGGCCGCATCATGCGGCGGACGCCGTTCACCACCGCCCTTTAACCGGACCCCGTTCGCCGCCGCCGTTGTCTCCGGAGTCCGCCCGGAGGCGGATGATTGACAGTAGCCCGGGGCGCAGCACAGCAAGCCCCGGGATATCGGTTGCTCTTGCCCCCGAGCCCTCCGAACGGAGGGTGATTGATTCCGCTGATTGAAATCCCCAAAGGCGTTCAGTCACCCTCTTTCGATAGGAGGACTCTGTCGCACCCTCGGGGCTCTGGGATATTTTGACACATATACCGGGCCGGGCCGGACCCGGCCAGGATCGAGTCGGCCCGTCGGGCCTGAACTACGCCTTCGAGCATTGGGATTGGCCGCAGATTGGGGTTTGTGTTTGGGCATTTGGTTTCAGGCGGTCGGGTTGTTTTGTTTGGGATTGAAGATCGACAGGCGGTCTACTAAACTCCCGATAGCGGAAATAGCGGAAACGATCGAATTGACACCAGTGGAAATAACCGCCGGCTGCCAGGCAATATCCGTTAATACACAAAACCCCAGACATCATTTTACGGTCTGACTCCAATGGCTAGTCGAAATATCCGCGATGGGAAGTACGATGTGGGCAAGGTGATCCAGCGACTTATGACATAGATAAACCAGGACGAAGCCCTGTTCAGTAAACTGCAAACTTAGGATTTTTACCTGCTGGAACAATACACCTTTGCACGGCACACATGGTCCGGGATACCTGGACCGAATCAAATCTCATATCATCTGTAACCATTCGCCGGGGCCGCGCGTATTGGAGGTATACCGTTGCGTACAGAAGATTGCCTCACCACACCGAGGGCGAGGCGCCCGTTGTTCGGCGTTTCTGTATAATGTACATCCAGTCAGCACATTGAAAACAGCGGATTTCCATCACGTCGGATCTTTGGCGCCAGAATATGGCGCGGAGAGTTGATAATGAATCTAAACCAACGCACACAACAGATATCGGTCGGATTGGTTTCCGTGCTCGTCTTTTGCGCCTCATCGCAGGGCGACGATGCGAAGCAAGCAGTCGAGCAGATATTCGGCCAGGAGCTGAGACAGGTGCGGCGCACGTCGGACCCGAGAGATGACACGGCCCTGGCCTCGAACCTCCTGAAAGCTGCCGGAACGAGTAAAGAAACCCCCGGCGCCCTGGCGGCGCTCTGCGAGACTGCTTACACTCTGGGAATCAAGCATACCTCGGGCTACGAGACCGCCGTCACGGCCATGCAACTGCTGGCTGAAGAGGTCCCCACACAAAGCATCGCCTGCGGGGACAAAGTCCTGGAAATCCGCCGCAAACAGTACTACGCCGCGCGCGGAAAGGCGCGAACGCAGAGCGGTGAACTGCTCGTTCACGAGGCTGTTGAACTGATCGACGCCAAAGCAGCTGCCAAGCAGTACGCCGGAGCGGCCAAGACAGCGCGCCTTGCTGTCGGCGTGGCCAGGACTATCCGCTCGCCGCTGCTGCAAGAGATCCAAGCCCGGAGCAAGCACCTTACGGCCCTGGAGCGAATCGAGGCCCAGACCAAGCGGTTAGAGGTACGCCTAAAGGCCAAGCCGAACGACCAAGCCGTTCGCGACAGATTGGTCATCCTGAACCTGGTGGACCTGGACCGACCCGACCATGCCGCAAAATACCTCAACTCCGAGAGCGACCAAGTGCTTCAAACATATGTGCCGCTGGTCGCCAACAGCGAATCCGAGCCGCCCGAAAGCACCTGCCTGGAGTTGGGTGAATGGTATCGCGGTCTGGCGGGCAAGGCCTTGGCCCACGCCAAGCCAGGTATGCTCATGCGAGCTAAGCAATACTACGGGCTATTCCTGACCAGGCACAGCACCGAGGACTTGCTACGGACGAAGGCGACACTGGCATTGCAGAAGGTCGAGGCCGAACTGGCCAAGTTACAACACGTCGCACCCGGCGCGTGGAAGGACCTGTTGCGACTGGTGGAGGTCAAGAAGCACGCCAGCGGAGGGCCTTGGTCGCGAAAGGCCGGTAAAGTCGGCATGACGAAAATGACGCTCGATCTGCCGCTGAACTTCGGAACGCTGATGTTCCCGGCTATCCCAAAGGGCGGCTACGAGCTGCAAGTGGCTTTTTCGCGAACCCAGGGCAGCGGGCCGCTGGGAATGTACCTGCCGATCGGCTCGACAAGGATCACGCTCGGCATGAGCCTCCAGGGCGGAGACACCATCCTGCTGGACAAGATCGCCGGCGAATCGGACGGAGACAACAAGATCCTGGCCGAATCAGTGAAGATAACCAACAACCGAGTAATCGTCGTCGACATCACGGTTCTGGTCAACGACAAGCTCAAGACCTGCCGGATTGAAATCAAGGTCAATGGCAAAAACCAACTCCACTGGAAAGGTCCGCTGACGAGTCTTTCGCGTGGGAGCAACGAACCGAACATCGGTGACGCCAACGCACTAGGAATGGCCGCACTGAACTCCAGGTTCACCGTCAGCCGAGCACGCATCCGAATGCTTACCGGCAGACTGGAACGGGCCAAAGGCGTCACTAGCGGCCCTTTGACCGACCCCCTGAAAGGCATGGGTGATGATCGTAGGCGCCAGTGGATGCGCCGCTTGGAGGAATGGCGCCGCCGCGGGACCCGCCGGTAGAACAGTTCCAAAATACCGAGCGGTCAATCGGTGTCAGGCAAAAAAGGGGTCAGCCCCACTCCTGTCCGGTTAAAACTATTAGGTATTCATGTAATTGCTTTTCAGGCAATGGATAATGTCGATTCTTGA
>Ga0180435_10006713_pt1 | contig 11004 bp, 11 predicted proteins | sample SS_ome_3_FD_132467 | JGI IMG/M metagenome (GOLD analysis project Ga0180435, IMG submission 132467) | Hypersaline lake sediment archaeal communities from the Salton Sea, California, USA - SS_3_S_1 metaG | ecosystem: Environmental > Aquatic > Non-marine Saline and Alkaline > Hypersaline >...
AGTCAGGCCATCTGATTTTCTTCAACCGCTCGACGACAGGCGATGGAACGCTATCTGCGCTTCAGGTGCTTGCGTTGATGAAGACGAGCGGCAAGAAGCTGTCCCGGCTTGCTGAGGTCATGACCTCTTACCCGCAGGTGTTGAAGAACGTGATGGTGAAGGAGAAGCGGCCGATAGACAAGATGCCTAAAGTGGTAGAGAAGATAAAAGCTGTTGAGGAGAAGCTCGGCTCCGAAGGACGCGTTCTCGTAAGGTACTCTGGCACGTCGAGGAAATGCAGGGTCATGCTCGAGGGCGAGGATGAGGAAGAGATAACAAAGATGTGCGATTCTATAATTTCTGTGATAAAAAAGGAGATAGGTGAATAAGATGCAGGCAGTCATAATGGCAGCAGGGAAGTCCACAAGGACTTATCCGCTTACAGTGAAGAGGCCGAAGCCTCTGTTGAAGATGCTCGACAGGACCCTGTTGGAGCATAACCTTGACCAGCTTGTAGGTCTGGTAGACGAAGTGGTCATCATAGTCGGTTTCATGAAGGAGCAGATCATGGAGAAGATGGGTGATGAGTACAAGGGCATGAAGCTTGTCTACGTGGAGCAGACAGAGCAGCTCGGTACAGGTCACGCGATACTTACAGCTGAAGAGAAGATCGGTGACCGTTTCATCATAATGCCTGGTGATGACATGTTCTTCCATGATGACCTGAAGAAGCTCGTTGACCATAAGTATGCCTGTCTTGCGAAAGAGGTTCCAAATCCTGAAGCATTTGGCATATTTGTCGTCGAGGGTGGTTTCATAAATGATATAGAGGAGAAACCCTCTGAACCCAAGTCGAATCTTGCGAACACTGCATGCTGGATCGCTGACAGGAAGCTGTTTGACCTGTTGAAAGCAGTGGAGAAGAGTGAGCGGGGAGAGATAGAGGCGACATGCGCCCTGAAGGCTCTGCTTGCGCAAGAGAATGTCGGCTGTGAGATAGCTGAGGGTTGGCTTCCGGTTGGTTATCCTTGGAAGTATCTTGAGGCGAATGTCGATCTTCTGCGCAGGATAAATGAGCACAAGATAGACGAGTCAGCCAAGATAGAGGCCGGGGTCACTATCAAAGGCGACGTCACCATCGGCAAAGGCACGATAATAAAGTCCGGAACTTACATAGAAGGTCCGGTCTTCATCGGTAATAACTGCACCATAGGTCCTCAGGCATACATCCGGAAGGATACTATAATCATGGACAACGTGAACACGCGTTCAGAGCTTTACGACGTGGTCCTCATGGACGGTGTCACCGCGAAGCACGCAAGCTACATCGCACATTCGGTAATAGGGCCTGGGTGCAACATCGCTGCGGGCACGATAACTGCTGACTACCGTCACGACGCCGGCGAGAACTGGACTATGGTCAAGGGCATGAAGCTCAACACTGGTCGCAGGAAGCTTGGAGCGTTCCTCGGTGACCGTGTCAATACAGGGATAGGCACTCTTATCTATCCCGGCCGTAAGATATGGCCGCACTGCACGACACTTCCGGGCGAGATAGTCAAGAAGGACATAGAGAAGTCTGACTACATGACGACAGATAAGAGGTAGAGGAGGGCAGGCGCACGACCACGAAGTCATGAGTGCTGGAACGTGATGTCAGGATTGCTTGAACCACGAGGCCGGAGACTCCGGAGTCACGACGTCAGCTTCACATGAGATGTTGTCGAATCGTTCTTGCCGAAGGCAAGAGATATTATTGATTAAGTACTAAGAAAGATAAAACAACTTCAGGGGATAAATTAAAACTACAACATTAACGGGTGACAAAAATCTGTGGCATTATAGCTTATGTCGGTCCTAAGAACGGCACTGAGATCGTCATCGAGGGACTCAAGAAGCTTGAGTACAGGGGATACGATTCATGGGGTGTCGCTGTCAAGGGAGATCCGATCTTCATCGAGAAGAAGGTTGGCAAAATCTCTGATTTTGATTCTCTTCATTCCCTTCCTGTGGGGCCGAGCGCTATGGGCCATACGAGATGGGCTACGAACGGTGCGGTCACCCATGCTAACGCGCACCCGCATACCTGCTGCAAGAAGCGGATAGCGGTCGTGCATAACGGGATCATCGAGAACTTCCAGGAGCTGAAGCGTGAGCTTGTGGAGCACGAGTTCACTTCTGAGACTGATACTGAGATTATTGCCCATCTTATCGAGGATAACATGCTTGCGGGCATGGATTTTGAGAATGCTGTGAAGAACGCTCTCACAAGGCTGGAGGGTCGTTTCGCTGTCGTCGCCATGCATGCGGGTTCTGACAAGGTCATCGCTGCTAGGAAAGGTTCTCCTCTTGTCGTCGGTGTCGGTGATGATGAGTATTTTGTGGCCTCTGACATCCCTGCGTTCCTGGAGCATACCAACAAGGTAGTGTTCCTTGAGGATGGGGATGTAGCGACGATAGATAAAGGAATAACATATTCTGATTTTGATGGTGGTGAGGTTTGGAGGCTTCCGACAGAGATAAGCTGGAGCGTAGAGCAGGCTGAGCTGAACGGGCATGAGCATTACATGATAAAGGAGATCCTTGAGCAGCGCGAGACGATAGGTCTTGCTGTTGCTCAGGAGGATGAGAAGATACTCAAGGTCGCTAATATGATAAATGAGGCTAACGGCACTTTCTTTATAGGGTGCGGCACTGCGGGTAAGGTCGGGACTGTCGGGAGTTATCTGTTCTCGAGCATAGCGAAGAAGCATGTCAATGAGGTTGTCGGTTCTGAGTTCCCTAATTATCATCATTTCCTTACTGACAAGACCCTTTTGATCTGCGTATCACAGTCTGGTGAGACTGCTGATACTCTCGAGGCTATTGAGGTCGCGAAGAAGAAAGGCTGCAAGGTGGTGTCTATAGTCAACGTGATGGGCAGCACCATGATGCGTATGAGCGATGAGTACATCCTTTGCAACAGCGGTCCGGAGAAAGCGGTCTGCAGCACAAAGGTCACGACAGCTCAGATCGCTATACTGACTCTGCTTGCCTACGCGTGTGCGGGACGTTATGAAGAAGGTAAGATGATACTCAACTCTGTATCCAGCAAGCTGAACGTGATGCTTGATGACCAGTATGTGGATGAGGTGAAGTTCCTTGCTCACAAGGTTGCTGGTTATGAGAGTATGTACATCATCGGCCGGTCGTTGAACTATCCGATAGCGTTGGAGGCGGCCATCAAGATGCAGGAGGTTCCTTACATTCATGCTGAAGGTTTTGCAGGTGGTGAATTGAAGCACGGCCCTATAGCCTTGATCGATAACGGTACTCCTTGCATAGCGCTTGTCGCGAATGACGATGTGAAGAATGAGATACTGATCAACGCTATGGAGATCCGCTCCCGTGGTGGCTACATAATAGGTATCTCTCCTGAGGACAATGAGATATTCGACTTCTGGATACCTGTCCCTGACCTCAACATAGCGAGCCCGATAGTGAACATAATCCCTATCCAGCTATTGAGTTACTTCGCCGCCCTCGAGAAGAACTGTGATCCGGATAAGCCGCGTAATCTCGCCAAGTCAGTGACGGTGAAGTGATTGAAAAACCCCCCATAACATTTATAAACACCTATTCCCTCTTCTCATCAATAACTTTGGGGTGATATAAACATGGCAATGACACCAGAACAGATGATGGGCTTGGGTGCATTGGGTGCGTTTGCAGGAGCTATGATGATTGTTGTGGTTATCATCTTGGTTGCGGCTTATGTGTACTTCGCTTTAGTATTGAGCACCATCGCTAAGAAGCTTAAGTATGATAAGGGCTGGCTTGCCTGGATACCTATTGTCCAGTTCGTGCTGTTCCCTATACTTGCGAAAGGGAAGCAGAAGGAGTGGCCTTGGGTCTTTATCTTGCTTGTGCCGATTGTAGGTATGGTTTTTGCTTACATCTGGTCATGGAAGATATTTGAGAAGCGGAAGTATCCTGGATGGCTCTGTCTGATCAGTCTGCTCGGCTTCATACCTTTCGTCGGCCCGCTCGCAGGCATAGCCAATGTGATAATCTGGGGATTGGTTGCCTGGGTAGACAGGAAATAATTGATATCAACTTTTTTTCTTTTTTTCTTTTAAACTCCAAGACAAGTTTTATATACCTTCTTCACTTAAAATATTGCACGGGGGTAACGTATTGAAGCGATTTTATAGATGTGATTTTCTTGCGGCAATTGCAGCAGGCGCAGCTACGCTCCTGATACCCGACACAGCAGAAGCAAGATGCACTTTTGACAAAAAGGCTCACATCAACAGGTGTTATGCAGGCATACGGGCTCCTATGGATCTCGTACAGAGCTCGGGTAGCATCGCAGACAGGTGGGCTGCCTGCCTTCAGATGGTCCTGGGATACTGGGGTGTTGACATGCCGAAAGAGCAGATAGCTTCAAGGCAGTTCGAGCGAGCGGTAGGTTGGGCTGTGAAAGATACGCGGCGGCAGGAGCGGCTCGAGGAGCGCCTCAGTGACGGTCTCCTTCCGCAGGTGCCTGGCGTCGACGTAAGGGTGCAGTCCTATGAGCGTATTGAGTTCATCATGTTCTATGACCTGACCCATGACCGTCCTCTGATCATAGGAAACCAAGAAGATGTCATGGTCCTTACTGATATCTACTACACCAAGGCGCACCACTCTCCTAAGGTCCAGTCAGCGATGGTTCTTGACCCGAGGCCTGGTGGTGGCAGGCGTGACCTGTGTGCTGTCCGTCTTGCGAAGAGCAGGCGTGACTGGAGATGGGGTAAGCACGATTATCATTGGCAGAATATAGCTTTCGCCGTGAGGGTGGAGGTTGATCCTGACAGGCGGCATTACAGTGCAAATACCAGCAGCACGAAACCCCGCGGGGATGTAATTCCTGGCCGCTAGAAGCTCCCGGGCTTTAGTGTGGTAAATATTATCACCCCGATATTCTTTATATGTTCCTGACATACTTATTCTCAGAGAAGCAGAAAGGCCATCCAGGCTGTTGAGAGAGACCAAGATTCTCACGTGTTAGCGTGAGCTTCGATTCCAGAGCCGGATGAAGAAGATAGCGTGAGCTATCTGGAGGAAAATAAAATGACTAAACTAGCGAGAGCTATGCCAAGATTAGGGGAGTTCATCCCTACCATGCAGCCCAGTTACGCATCTATAGATGACACGATGGAGGCCCATCAAGGCCGGACCTGGGCCGAGATAAAGTATGATGGTTACAGGGTGCAGGTGCATCGTGGGAAGAAGACTCTGAAGATCTTCACCAGGAACGGGAACGAGCTGAACTATGCGTGCTATCCTGATGTCACAGAGATAGCAGAGACTCTGCCGGTTTGCATCCTTGATGCAGAGCTTGTCTCTCACAGCACCAATCACAAGACTACGTTCGACAATGTCAAGAAGCGCTTCAGGAGACCGGGCCTGAAATCGGAATCAGTGGAGAAGTACCTCGATAGCGGCATCGTAAGTGAAGTTCCATTGAGCCTTAGGGTGTTTGACGTGATGAGGTTTGAGAGGAAAGGTCTTCTCCATCTTCCTTTTGATGAGCGCACTGAGTATACAGAGATGTTCAACATCAAAGGCCTCACACCTGTCGACCACGCGAGGATAACTGACCGTGATATGCTGGAAGCATATATCGAGTCTGCTTTCGAGAGTGGGCAGGAAGGGGTCGTCTGCAAGGATCCTCGATCTGTCTACAGGCCGGGCTCCCGCACTCTCGACTGGGTGAAGTTCAAGCGGAGCGAGACATTGGATCTTGTCGTCGTGGGTTTCTATGAGAATGAGGATCTTCCTGACATGCCTTTCACGTCTGTCCTTGTCGCGGCGTACAACGACAGCACCGGTAAGTATGAGACTCTCGGGAAGGTGGGCACGACAAGGGAGGAGTTCGCGAAAGATATCCATGAGAAGACAAAAGACAACACGTCTGATGCTCCATCAAGATACGTCGAGCTTTCTGAGAAGCTCAGCAGGGAGTCCTATGCAAGACACGTTCCTCAGAAGTACATCGATCCTGAGAAATCTGTCGTGCTTGAGGTGAAGGCGATGAACTTGAACTACAATGAGAACTGGCAGACATGTGGTGAGCAGGATGGCAAGGCGTTCAGCATGCGCATAGGTTGGGTGAACCAGTTGCGTCCTGACAAATCTCCTAAGCAGGCGACGACCACTGAGACCATACGCACTCTTTACGAACTGCAGGGGGTGAGAGGATGAGTCAGCGAAAGAAGAGCAAGAAAAAGAAGACTGAAGCGGGCGCAGACCTTCATGCAAAAGTCGCTGAGCATCAGGCTAACGTCACCCAGCTCCTTCGGGAGACTGGCAGGCCGGGTATAGATTCTCTTATCGAATGGCTTGAGACAGGGACTGATTACTTTGACGCTCCTGCATCCAGCAGGCTTGACTATCATGGCTGTCATCCTTACGGTCTCGTGGAACACTCGATCAATGTTTACACTGTGTTCTTGCAGAAGGTGATGCAGTATGGTCTCGAGGTAGGAGACGATGAGGTTGTGATAGCGTCCCTGATGCATGACTTGTGTAAGGTGAACCAGTACCGTCCTAACAGGCTCAAGTCTGGTAATATCTCTGGGCCAAAGCCTTATGTCATCGAGGATGATCTTCCTATAGGTCATGGTGAAAAATCTCTCTACCTTGTGGCACAGCACATCGACCTCACGGATACTGAAGCAATGCTGATACGCTGGCACATGGGTCCTTTTGCAGATGGTTGGGAGAATTATGAGAATAAGGTGGGGGAGGCTTGTCCTGCGATATACGCGTTCCATAACGCGGACCAGGAAGCGTCTAAATACATGGATAAATAGGTCAGATGCCGTTTTGGCGGTCTTACCAAATTTTTTTTGGTTATATTATTTCTTCTATACTATATATTACACGATGTTTGGTACTACTAGATAGTGGTCAAAAAACGAAAGATTTATAAAGAGAACTCGGCTTTCAGGATATATCATTTCAGGGGATTTTTATGGTTCAAGGGGAAGATACCGCCACACAGCGTTCAGAGGTAGAGCTCTTGGAAGGCGAAGAGCGGGTCATCATTAAGCTGGCCCTTGAGGGCCATCCGCTTCTGGTCCTTTCTGACCGCGCAGACATAGACTCCACAAGGGATGGTTATCTCGTGGCCGCGAGTGAGGCTATCGAGCTGGGTGGTGTCCCTTATGATATGGGTCTGGTCCTCGCGTGTTCACCTATGCGATCATTGGGTTTCTATACTATTCCTATATCTGCTGTAGATACTACTGATGATGATGAGCTCGCAGTGCATGTTGCAGATGAGTTCGTGAGGCATAAGGCTAAGCATTGTCTTGTCCACACACCTCGACAGGATTATCCTCTTCTTTTCACTGCTGGGCGTGATGTCCGGACGCGGAAGGTCCATATAGTTAATATTGATTATGAGACTACGACAGACTATGATCTTCGCAAAGAAGGTGTGGGCGGCAGGGCGATAATAGACGAGGCTGACTCTCTTGTTGAACGTCTCATGCAACTTTCTTGAGTGACTGGGTCCAGGTTCTCACTCTCACAGGCATGTTCTTCCGTCCCATAAACTGTGCTACCTTGGTTATATCCTTGTCCGAGCTTAGTATAAGTGTGAATTGGTTCTTTCGGGATCTCCTCAATGCTGTTGTGAGTATGTTTATGTCTGCCTTGCAGGTATCCCTGAAGTCTGATCTGCTCTTGTCATGAACTACTTTCTCCCACATCTCGGTGAGTGTATCTATCTCATCTGCAGTGGGTCTTGGGTTGCCTATCTTCACGCCTTTGCTCTCGACGAGCCTGAGTATGGTGCTTGGCATATTCTTGTAATTCAGGTGGTGCCTTGTCTCTGACTGTACGTGGGGTATCAGGATCAGCTGTCCTTCGTGCCGGATATCGAACTGTTCTGCCCCTTTCTCTTGTGCGTACTCTGCCGCGTCTATGAGATAGCTTGTGTCGGGTATGGTGGCGACGTTTGTATTGAAGGTTTTCTTCCTGAGAGAGAAAGACCGGGGGCTTATCGTGCAATTGAGCGTGAACGGCCTGTTCTCATAGAAGTCATACGCGCGTTCGAGAAGCTGTTTGTATCTTTTTATCCTGCTAAGTATGGAATCCTCGAGCAGTCTGATGAAAGTGCTGACTTTTCCGTCAAAGTCCTGGACCTCTCTGTACTCGAGTATGTCCTGGAGAACAGCGTGTTCAGCAAGGAAGAACCTTAACTGTTTGTCCTGTGTCTTGAATTCATTCCGTATTCCGTTGACATCCTGGCGTGCCCACTTCTTCATCGAGTTTATGTACTCGCCGCTGTACATCTTCTCGACAAGGTTTCTCTGGAGCTTGTGCCTGACCTTGTCTTTCTTCAGGAGTTTGCGGAGTCTCTTCTGAAGGCTCTTTATCAGCGGGACATCTAGTGTGGTGAGGTATGTGCTGTCAGTGTGCCCGGGCTTGATGTTCCTTATGAGTGATCTTTTGATATCTTCAACAAAGGCATGCTCATTCTGTATGGTCTTCTGCTGCACTGTAAGGTTCCTTTTCGCGACATGCAGCTCCTTCACGAGGTCCATGCTCACATCTCCTCTGGTGCAAGTACATCAAGAAGTTCTAGTCCATTATCTAGTACCTGCCGCACACAGTCGATCAAGAGAAGGCGTGCGGCCCGCTTGTCCTCATTTTCTTCGTTTATGCATGAGCATGCGTGGTAGAATTCGTTGAACGCCCTGCCAAGAGCCAGCAGGTGCTGTGCTATCATGTGCGGCCTGTAGTTCTCTGCTGCTTCCTGGACTTTCAGCGGGAACTCTGTCAGAAGGCCTATCACTTCTTTTTCAGAATCATGAGATAGCGCTCCGAACTCGACTTCTGTCGATACCATCATCCCGCTGTCTGCTGCCTTCCGCAATATAGAACAGGCGCGTGCGTGTGTGTACTGGAGGTAAGGTCCGCTGTCTCCGTCGAATGACAGGCTCTCTTCCTTGTTGAACGTGATGTCTTTTATCGCGTCGGTCTTGAGCAGGTAGAACTTGATAGCTCCGAGTCCTATCATGTGCCCTCTGTCATCTGCTCTCTGGACCTCGATATCCGGATGTCTCTTCACTATCTCTTTCTTGGCCAGCTCCTGCATGTCGAGCATGAGGTCGTCGGCATCTACTACTGTCCCTTCACGGGATTTCATCTTGCCTTCTGGCAGGTGTACCATGCCGTATGCGAAGTGGTGGCAGCCTTCTGCCCATGCGTAACCCAACTTCTTGAGAAGCGTGAACAATACCTTGAAGTGGTAGTTCTGTTCTGTAGCTACAACGTAGATCATCTTATCGAACGAGAAATCATTGTGGCGGAGCTGTGCAGTGTAAAGGTCCTGCGTGACATAGACGCTTGTCCCGTCAGAACGTAACAATATTTTCTCGCCCAGGCCCTCGGCCGAAAGGTCGATGTACGCTGCGCCGTCATCCTTCTTCTGGAACAGGCCTTTTTTCAGCCCTTCTGCGACGGTCTTTTTTCCGCCTTCGTATGTTTCGCTCTCATAATATTCCTTGTCGAAGTCTTCCATCCCGAAGCGTGAATATGTATCTTTGAATCCGGAGAATGCCCAGTCGTTCATCTGCTTCCACAATGCCCTGATCTCTTTGTCTCCTGCTTCCCATTTTGCGAGCATCGCTTTGGCTTCTTCCTCGAGCGAATCATCTTCTTTCGCTTTCTGTGCGAACATGACGTAGTAGTCTCCTACGAAGTGGTCGCTCTTGCGGTCCTCTGATTCAGGTGTCTTGCCTTCACCCCATTTCTGGTATGCGAGCATGCTCTTGCAGATGTGGACGCCGCGATCGTTGTTGATGTTGACGCGCTTTACGTCAAAGCCCTGCGATCCGAGGATCTTTGACATGCTCTGTCCTAGTGCCATGTTCCTTACGTGGCCGAGATGCAAAGGCTTGTTTGTGTTAGGCCCTGGATACTCTATCAGCACGGTCTTTCCAGACCCGACGGATGCCTTGCCGTAATCGACGCCCTCTTTCTGGATCCTTACCAATGTGGTTGAAGCGAGCTTTGCCTTGTTGACGAAGAAATTGAGGTATGGTCCGACGTTCTTGACAGATGATATCATATCATCGGGCTGTATCTTATCTGCGAGATACTCTGCGATCTGAGGTGGTGCTTTTTTGAGCTTCTTGGAAAGGACGAAGCAGGGGAATGCATAGTCTCCCAGTTTTGTATCCGGAGGCACTTCTATCAGTGATTCGTCTATCTCGTCTGATCCTGCCTCATCGACTATCTTCTCGATTATGTGGAGCTTGAAAGCGTCGCTCATCTCTTTTTCCTCGCGTTCTTGCTCTTTGCCTTCTTCACCTTCTTGCGTGTCCGTTTGACTGCCCGCTCTTCTTTCTTCTCTTTTACCTTGTGCTTGACATATTTACCGAAAGTCACGAGCGGTCGGTCCTTGATAGGATCCATCTCTATCCTCTGATGCGAGGCGATGACCCTGAGGTCTTTCCTTATGTCTGTGAGCATCTTCTTGAGCACTACGTATTCTCTCCATTTGAGGTATAGTATTATCAGGTAGACGCCGAACACGCCGCCTACAAGAACTTTAAGTGTGTTTATGAGGCTACCTATCGGGCCTAGAATAGGGAATATTGTCGTGTTTAAATCTACCAATCTGAGCACCTCTTTCGAGGATTTAACATCGCTTTATTTATTAATGTATCGCACCCAGGTGTGGGCAGTATAAGAAATAAGATAAAAAAAGAATATTGTATCTGATCAGAACTCTTCGTCCTCTTCATCTGCGTCCCTTATCTGGACAGCCTCATCGACCCCGCGCATGAACGCGGCACCTTTGGGATCTTCTTCATCGTCGTCATCTGATGCATCGAGCGTTACGGTCTCGACTTCGTTGTCAAAGAACTCATCCTCTTCATACTCTTCCATAGCTATCACCTTTTTTGAGACTTAAGTTTTTAGTTTTTAGTATGTGATATAAAAAAGTTTCGCATAAAGTAGTATATAATTTATATAATTTTG
>Ga0180435_10006714_pt1 | contig 11002 bp, 6 predicted proteins | sample SS_ome_3_FD_132467 | JGI IMG/M metagenome (GOLD analysis project Ga0180435, IMG submission 132467) | Hypersaline lake sediment archaeal communities from the Salton Sea, California, USA - SS_3_S_1 metaG | ecosystem: Environmental > Aquatic > Non-marine Saline and Alkaline > Hypersaline > Sediment...
CCGGATGCTGTGCAGGCGATGATCCTGGACCACTCCCCGGAAATCGCTCCGGCTGTCGTTATTTTCAGCGTGCTGCTGCCAGCTTTTCTTATTCTGGGACTGATCATGCGGCTCAACATGCCTTCCGGACTACAGGTGGTCATTGCGTTCGTCTGTCTTCTGACCGGCCTCGTTTACATGGGCTCCTTTGAATGGATCCGCGAAGCCGGCCGCCGGCCTTATCTCATATACGGCCACACCTATTCCACTGCGGTACGGGTAGGGGATGAAGCCGCCCTCTACCAGGACGGTATTTTGAAAACCGCCCGATGGGTGCAGCACCGTACCCTGACCCTGGAAAACGAACAGGAAGCCGGCCGGGAAATCTTCAGAATCGCCTGCATGGGCTGTCATTCCATTGGTGGCCCCATCAACAACATCTTACCATTGACCGCGAACTATTCCATGACAGGCATGCAGGCCCAGTTGAACGGACAGGGAAAAATATTAACCTATATGCCGCCTTTCATGGGGACCGGAGCCGAGCGGCAGGCCCTGGCACGCTACATTGTCGAGGGTTTACACAACCGTCAGGCGCCTGCCAGGGAAACCGGCGCGCTGCCCCAGCTAGCGGTGGCGACCCCGCCATTTGATGTGGCAGCGGACGAGTATGTACTTCTGGCCTGGCAAGACAAGGGCATGCACAGCATGACCAACAGTGATCGCTTTTGGTCATTTCAACCGCCGGACAGTACCATCTATGCGCAATTGATCCTGCGGGGCGAAACACCCGAGATCGTAACCGATGATGTTACCATTGCCTATGCCGTGGAAGAGGCCCATGCCGCACCTGCCAACCAGGTGGCATTCTGGACACATGCCAAAGCCCTTACCGGGCAAGAGATGCAACCCGGAACCGGCCTTACCGGGGCCACACTCAACGGCCGCTTGACATTCGATGACAGCTTGACGGCCTTTTATGCAGAACACCTTCCCCTGGTCCCTTATCGGAACGACGGTTCGTTCAATCCCTACCCCCGTTTCAATTTGGATGCCCGGGACGCAGACACCGGCGACCTGCTGGCGCAAACCACCCTGGTGGCACCGGTATCGACCGAAATGGGGTGTAAAAACTGCCATGGAAATGCCTGGAAAGACCAGAAACAAGTCGGCATTGAGGACCATACCGCCCAAGACATCCTGGCTGTTCACGATCGGATCAGTAAAACCAACCTGCTCTCTTCAGCCCAAAAGGGCCGGCCGCTGCTATGCCAAACCTGCCACCCGGGGAACCTCCCCGATGTTCCGGGTGATGACAGGCGCCTGAGCCTATCGGCAGCCATGCACGGCTTTCATTCCAATTACCTGGGCGACCTGGGTGACGATGCCTGCAGCGCCTGCCATCCGTCCTCGTCCATGGGTGCGACCCACGGTTTCAGGGGCATCCACCGCGAGATTGAACTGACCTGTGCCAACTGTCACCTCTCGCTTGAGGACCATGCCCTCAGCCTACTGGCAGCGGAGAAAAAGACCGGCAAAACCGCCAGGGCCGATGTGTTGATGAAACACCTGGTATCCTCATCTGTGGACACCCATGACCTGGTGATCCCGCGCACGGCCTGGGCTAACCAGCCCGACTGCCTGAACTGTCATATGGAATTTGAACCGCCTGAAACCGATCAGGTGGAATACGCCACGTGGACGGAAACTGCTGACCAGCTCTATGCCCGGCGCACAGACGATGCCGGCATCATGTGCATGGCTTGCCACGGGGCCACCCACGCCATCTACCCGGCCAGGAATCCCTACCAAGAAGACCTGGACAACCTGCAGCCGCTGCAGTACCAGGGAACGCCCTACCCCATCGGCGCCAATGGTGAGTGCCGCGTGTGCCATACCATAGACATGGAGGATGAAATCCACCACCCCAACATGCTGACGGAGTTCCGCAATACGCGATAGAAGTTTGCATTAATGACGTCAGTGCTTAGATTAATCCTATAAAAAAATCAAACCCCAATCACTACAACACAAAATCTAAAAACACGAAATAGATCTTTACTTTTTCTCAACGCATTCATCACAACGGCTTCTAAGTTACCTAGATCAACAGCAAGCAATTGGTTTTCTTTTCGTGATTTAGTTCTTTCGTGCTTTTGTGATGAAAAAAATAAAAGGAGACTTCAACAATGACCATAAGTCGAGAAATCAGATTGAAATCCCGTCCCGAGGGAATGCCCACTGCAGATAACTTTGAACTGGCCACAACGGAACTGCCGGCTCCCGCCCAGGGTGAACTACTGGTAAAAAATCATTATATGTCTGTGGACCCCTATATGCGGGGAAGAATGATAGACCGTCAGAGCTATCTTCCGCCGTTTCAGATGAATGAACCCCTTGAAGGCGGCAGTGTGGGCGAAGTGGTTGAATCCAACAATGAAAACTTTAAACCCGGCGACATGCTTCTCGGCATGCTGGGCTGGCGGGAGTATTTTGTATCCAATGGCAAGGGGCTGATGCGCTTCGAACCGGGAGATGCGCCTTTGCAGGCATTCCTGGGAACCCTGGGTATGACCGGCCTGACCGCCTACAGCGGCCTGCTTGAGGTGGGCAAGCCGAAAGAAGGACAAACCGTTTTCGTTTCCGCCGCATCCGGTGCAGTGGGATCCATCGTGTCCCAGATTGCCAAGATAAAGGGCTGCTTTGTGGTGGGCAGTGCCGGCTCAGATGAAAAGGCTGCCTGGCTCAAGGACGTGGCCGGTGTGGATGAGGCTTTCAACTACAAGGCCGTTGACAACCTTTTCAAAACAGTGAACCAACTCTGCCCTAACGGCATTGACATTTATTTTGAAAACGTGGGCGGAAAGCACCTGGAGGCAGCCCTGGAATACATGAACCCCCAGGGCCGGCTGGTCATGTGCGGCATGATCTCTCAATATAACGCCACCAAACCACCCCAAGGTCCGTCAAACCTGGACTACGTTGTCGCTAAACAGCTCACCATGCAGGGCTTTCTCGTGGGTAACTATTTTCATAAAATGCAACAGTTCCAAGCTGACATGGGCAAGTGGATCGCCGAAGGCCGCATCACCTGGAAGGAGACCGTACGCGAAGGCATCGAAAACGCCCCGGAAGCCTTTATCGGTCTTTTCAAGGGGCAAAACTTCGGCAAGATGATCGTAAAACTTTAAGGAGCCGAGGGGTCAAGGGGCCAAGTGAGAAATCAGCTTATCGTATTTAGCTTAGCCATCGGGGTGTTTTTAACGTCATCCCCGCAGCAAACTGCGGGGAATGCGCTCGCTATTGCGGTTCAGGTGCTTGCAGTAATCACCTCCCTGTGTTACGCATAATTCCAAGAGTATAGCCTTCTTACGAACCTATAATCTTCCTGATATCCAATGTAAGGTGAGCGCATGCAGAAAGATTCCCTGCTCTATCGATTGTTTCCCTTTCTCACCTGGATGAAGGGTTATCAACCAGCCACCCTCAGACATGACGCCATGGCGGGACTGACCGTGGCCGCCGTACTCGTTCCACAATCCATGGCCTATGCCATCCTGGCAGGCCTGCCTCCGGTGTACGGCCTGTATGCCGCCGTTGGCGCCCCCCTCATAGGGGCCATGTGGGGCAGCCTCCGGCAGATGGCCACCGGCCCCATCGCCATCATGAGCCTGCTGGTGCTCACGACCCTGAGCAACCTTGCAGAACCAGGCAGCGCCCGATACATCGACCTGGCTTTTCTCCTGGCCCTGATCGTGGGTATCATATATCTGGGCATCGGCCTGTTTAAGCTCGGAGAGATCATGTCCTTCATCTCTCACTCGGCCGTGCGCGGATTTACGGCCGCCGCCGCCCTGATTATTACGGCCACCCAATTGCCAAGTTTCATGGGGCTGGAAGTGGCTCGCCATGAATACATCGCCCAGCAGCTTTTGGATATCGTCACCAGCTTGCCCGGTCTTCACATCCCCACGGTCATCGTCGGGGTGGTCGCCTTTGCCATCATTTACGGGGTTAAATACTTCAAACCCGCCTTCCCGGCCAGTATCGCCGCCCTGGTAGTGACAACCATTGCCACCTACCTCCTGCGACTGGATCAGAAGGGTGTCGCCATTGTGGGCAACATCCCGGAAGGCCTGCCCGTCTTCCACCTGCCCGCCTTTGACCTGGAAACCATTAGTTCATTGATCGGGCCGGCGGTTGTCATTGCCCTGGTGAGTTTTGCCGAAACCTATTCCGTGGGCAAGGCCATTTCATCAGAAACCAAGCAGAAATTGAAAGTGGACCAGGAATTTGTGGGCCAGGGAATGGCGAATCTTGTGGGATCCTTTTTTCAGGCCTACCCGGTTAGCGGATCCTTTTCCAGGACAGCCATCAACTTTGCCACTGGTGCCAAAACAGGCATATCCAGCGCTTTTTCCAGTATTTGTGTTGTTGTCTCCCTTCTTTTTCTAACCCCGCTGTTCACCTACATCCCCAAAGCCGCTCTGGCCGCCATGGTCATCAGCGCAGTGCTGCTTCTGTTTCACCCTAAAGCGGTTTTCAATCTGTGGAAAATGAACCGTCATGACGGAATTGTAGCCATCACGGTATTCGTCATATCCTTGATCGCCAAACCGGATTATGCCCTGCTCATCGGTGTCATGATTTCCCTGATGTTTTTTCTCTGGAAGACCATGCACCCCCGGATTGTCAGGGTTACCAAGGACCCCGATCTGAACATGTTCGTAAACGCCGACATTTTCCGGCTGCCTTCCTGCCCCCAGATACTGCAGCTCAGATCCGACAACGTGATCTATTTTGCCAATGCCGGATATACCACCGAGAACATCATCAAACGCCTGGATGAAGTCGAGACACCGGTCAAGTTTCTGCTCCTGGACCTCCAGGCCATGGGGTTCATCGACATTACCGGCATCGATGAACTCAAGGTGCTGATGGACGATGTGAAAAGCCGGAACTTCAATGTGGCTTATATGGGCGTTCATCGGCCGGTATTGCAGGTATTCAAGCAATCTGGACTGCTGGAGGAGATCGAAGACGATCTATTGATCGAACACAGGGGCGATGCCATCACCGTGCTGTTCAAGAAAATCGATCACGATTACTGTAAAAACCAATGCCCCTATGCACTCTTCTATGAGTGTAAATCCGTTAAGACCGGCGATGGGGGCAGTACTCATGAAAACGAGTAACCACAAAGGCACAAAGGACACAAAGCCAGAGCTACAGAAGTCAGAAAACAGAGGACAGCGGCCGGAACGGCAGTAGGTCGTAAGCAGTATGGAGTAGGAAGTAACTGAGAATAAATATCAGCGAAGCATAATTACGCACGTCAGTGCTAATATCGGGCGAAGCCCAAATTACTCACAAATCACCAGTTAAATCTTTGAAATCAATGTCTGATTATTTTTCATTACAGGAGTAGAATGCAAATATCATCTAACCTGCATGCATTTCTGTGGACCTCTCCCAGTGCCAACAACTGCAACACTTACCTGTTGCGTTCCGCGGGAAAAAGAATCCTCGTCGATCCGGGCCATGCCGCCCATTTTGACCATGTCCGCCTGGGCTTGCAAGAACTCGGGATGTCCACGGATGACATCGACCTTGTGATCTGCACCCACGCCCATCCAGACCACATGGAAGGGGTTACCCTTTTTCAGGATGCCCAGGCGCTCTTCACCCTGCACGCAGCAGAGTGGCGCTTGGTCCAGGATATGGCCGCCTACCTGAAAAGCACCATGAATTTCGATCCGGATCAGTTAGCCCCGGATTTCTTTCTGAAAGAAGGTGAACTCAAGATTGGCGACATCGCGCTGAACGCCTATCACACCCCTGGCCACTCCCCGGGTTCAATATCCCTTCATTGGCCGGCCGAGGGAGCCCTTTTCACCGGTGATGTGATTTTCAACAACGGACTGGGGCGCACCGATTTGCCCGGCGGCAACGGCGGCCAGCTCAAAGAAAGTATCCGCAAGCTATCCGCCATTGATGCCCAGTGGCTCCTGTCCGGGCATGGTGAGCCGGTGACCGGAGCCGATGCCGTCAGCACCAATTTTGAACAGGTGGAGCGGATGTGGTTCCCATATTTATGACCTGAATTTTGCATGAAATTTGATAATACTTCTTCAAAAGAGTTGCGGAAGAACCAGGTATGAATACATTAAACCGAATCAGTAAAACAGAAATCAGGGATCTTCTGGGCAAGGGCTGGCTGACCCATGATGGCATGTGGTTTTATCACACCTATCAGGTAAAGGGTATTGATACAGCCAACCGGTTGAACAAAGCCGCCATACAATCCCTAGCGCCCATTGAAGTCAAACGGGTCAAGCAGATCCTGGGCATCAATGAAAATCATCTGATGTCCTTCAACGATATTGAGACCTTCATGCATGACGGTCTGGAACTGACTCTCCCCGAATCCGTATTTGGTAAACTGACATTCACTTCGCCCCACAAAAACACACTGCACTGGGAGTGGGAAAAAGGGGAATGTTTTGCCTATAAGGGCATCAAGGCGATGGGCATCATCGATGAATATAGCTGTGGGGTCATGTACAGGATCGAATGCTGGCTCGCAGCCCTGGGAATTGAATTCAGCATGCATCCAAGACCTGACAAGTGTCTGATGCATACAACCGGCAATTGCACTGGGGATATAAGCATTGTGCTTGAAATTTTTTGAAACGCCAGGGTAAGGGCCTGGATTCCATCATATCCGCTTCCCACAGTTATTGAAAAGTTACCCATGTGGCAATTAACGATTGAGAATCTATAGTGAAAAATGAATTGATGACACCCCCCAGGCAATCGAAGCAGGATAGGAAAAAAGCGTCAATGGAAATCCATCAGATGGATATCCAGCGGGCATTATCTGTTTCTTTATCTGAAATCGACAACCTCACAGATGGATTAAGCCTTTGCCTTGATGCCAGTATGCAAATATCAGGCATGAATTGTGGAGGAATTTTTCTCTTTGACAACCTAACCGGGGACTTGATTCTAACGGTTCACAAAGGGCTTAATGATACCAATGTAAATCTTTTGTCCAAATTTGAATGCGATTCTGGCACCGCTTTGCTGGTTAAAAGAGGCGCACCGGTCTATACGCTTGTCGAAAAGCTGCCTTTTCCAATTACCCAGAACCAAAAGCAGGGTCGGCTGCGGGGCTTTGCCGTTGCGCCCTTATTCTTTGAGAAAAGGGTAATTGGCTGCATCGCTGTTTCCTCCACCACTTTTGATGAAGTCCCTTTGGCCTCGCGTATTGGCCTTGAAACCATTTCCGCGCAAGCGGGGAATGTCATTGCCAGGTTGCAGGCCACGAAACAGCTTCAGGAAAGTGAAGCGCACTTAAGGTCATTGATGCAGAATGCCGAACACTTTGCCATCTATAGATTGATCGTCAACACCTCTAACCATCATAATTTGGATGTTGCCTTTGTCAGTCCTTCCATTCGAGATATCATGGGTATATCCGATCCCATGAATTTCGAAACATGGTTTGAAAATATCCATGCACAAGACCGGGAAAGGGTTGTCAGGGCCAACATGAAGGCATTTCAGACCTTGCGTTTTAATGAAATCATGAGGATCGATCACCCTCATAAAAAAGAGCCTCGCTGGATTCAAGCGGTTTCACGGGGTTTCACTGAGGAAAATGGTGGCGTACGGTATATCAACGGCATCATCAGCGATATTACCAAACTGAAACGTGCTGAGGCTGTTCTTTCTGAAAAGGAAATTGCTTTGCAGGCCAGAACCACTAAACTTGAAGAGACCAATACCGCATTGAAAGTTCTGCTGCAGAAAAGGGATGAAGATAAAGCGTTTATGCAGGCCCAGGTATTATCCAACATCAAAAAGCTGATTACCCCTTATTTCAAAAAATTACAAAAGGGGCGGCTGGATAAAAGTCAAAAAGCATATCTTGATATTATTGAAAGCAACTTGCAGCAAATTATTTCTGCAAAATCGATTGGATTTTCCTCTGAATACTACGGGTTGACCCGCGCCGAACTGGTGGTTGCCGATTTAATCCAGCATGGTAAAAAAACCAAAGAAATTGCCGGATTATTGTCTCTATCGCCCAAAACAATAGAAGTTCACCGCAACAGCATTCGGAAAAAACTGGGCATTACCAATAAAAAAGTGAACCTGCAGACATATCTCAATTCCATGCAATGATACAGCAGAACGTAGAAAACCTGGACAATATGGGATAGGTGGCGCTCAGTTAATATTTAAAAAAACACCCCCGATCCGGGTCTGGGTTTCTTTTTCAACTACCCGGAGTGCTTCCTGGAGGGGTGCATCTTTCCCGAAGTTCGGCGCAACAGCCGAACCCTGGATGCCGTAATCCCGGTAAAGCGTGTCCAGGTGATGCTGTTCCTTTTTCCTAACCAGTGCGGCAGCCTTTTCCTGGTGATCGGCCAGGATTTCTTCCAGTTGTGGGACGGCACGCGGCGCAAAACGCTTTATCAACGCCAGCCAGTGTGCATTGTCCATCCCCGGCCGGAGACGACCTGCGATGGCTGACACCGCGATTAGGTCATCTTTCTTACTGAGGTCTGCCTGCAGTGTCGCACTCTTTTCCATTAGTTCATCCGCAGAAAGCATGTTGTCTTCATACTGCTGCAGCAATCCCTTGAGCTTTTTTTGGAATTCCGCTTTCTGCTGACCGGCTTTTTCTTCCGTGGACATGGTGAGATGCCTGGTTCGCTCCATCACCAGGTCCAGTGTGCTTTTGATTTCGGCCATCTCAATATTCCTACATAAACTTAAGTTGTCCTACAAATGGCCTAAATAACTCAGCCATCGGGGTGTTTTTTACGTCATCCCCGCGAAGGCGGGGATCCAGAGCTCTCAGCTGATTACCTTCTGGATAGCGCAAAAGCTTCACTCCGTGTCGCGCCTTCGCGGGAATGACGTAAAGCTAAAAACAGTAATCGCCAAATGTATTTCTGGCATTTGTTTTTTGAGATACATGCTATTATCGCTATAGTTCATAGACGACCCACACATTTGGTTCCACATATCTGCCCAGGCCTTCCTCCTTGTCAATGGCCACCGGGCACAAAGCGCCTTCCACCACATACTCGCCTGAATCTGGAAAGGTCATTCAGGGCAGTTTGGGTGTATCATCATCGGCCTTGCCCGTGTCCCCCGCATCGGCATCCTTATCCGGGACAGGTGCGCCGGCCTTCTCCGCTTCTTCGGCAGCCAGGCGGGTCTTGGCTTCGGCCTTGGCTGCCTTGCGGGCGGCCTTCTCTGCCTCGACCTCTGCCTCGAATGCTTCTTTTTTAGCCTGGTCAAGCCTGGCAGCATCTTCCTTTGACTGTGCCTTGGCCAGGTCCTTCAGTTTGTCATCGAATTCCCGGGATGCTTTTTCGGCTGCCTTTTCCGCCTTTTGGGCTTTTTTTTCAGCATCCGACAGGTTGTCCATGGCTTTTGCCATTTCACCGGCCCGGCCCTCCTCCGGTTCAGCATCAAGGTCAATGTCCTCGGCAGCCAACACAAGCACGGTGGAGGGCAGCCGGGGCAGAAGATCCTCGATGGGACCGCCGAAAGGATCAACCGAACTGTTTTGCCTTAACTGGAAGGGCATGAACACCAACGCGGCATCCTTTGACCAGGCGGTGATGGTTTCCGCGTCTGAATTCACGATTTCCACCGCCTCGGCTTCGATGCGGACATCTTCCAGAAAGGTGTTCAGCCGACCATATTGTGGATCAGCCCCTTTTTTACGGCCTGTGCTCAGAATACGTATGCGCGCCTCATCCCAGTCTTTATGCCGGGTCATCAAGTGTGCCAGAAGCAGCATCAGCCGGCCGGTGGCGTCGTTCCACCACCACACATCCACCCGTCTCTCCTTCTCAGGCGTAACATCCATCTTGTCCCAGACTTCCGGCTTGGCATCCAGGATCATGATGTTGCGGCCCCGTTGGAAAACCGTTTTCAGGTGATTGTCATAAATGGCTTTGTGGATAAAGGGACCTTTCAGCTTTTCGGGCGAAGGCCAGCCAAAAAGAATCAGGTTGGTTTTCAAGGGGCCCAGGCCTGCGGCCTGCACCAGCATGTCCACGCCCTGGCCGAATTCCTCGGCCCTGACAACCAGGGGAAACCATTCCGGTCCGTATCCTGCAGCCTCTATTTCAAGCTCGCTGCGTGCCTGCTGCTGGTTTTTCAGGGCTTTCGCGCCCTTGCCCGTTACAATCTGAACCACGCTGATCAACCCGCTACTGCCGGCTATCCAGCCGGCCAGGCGCATGAGGGGCTTGCGTTGGTCTGGGTTGTCGCCGAACAAAAGCATCTGCGGACGCCAGTCGCGCGGGTGCTCCGGTTCAACCGCCGCCGCCAAAAGGTGCTCCCGGACCCGCTGCAGATGATAGGAACGCTTGCCGTCTGCCCACCGGGCAGGACCGGCGGTACGTTTCAGATACTGATATATGGATAAAAGCACTGTGATGGCTACCAGGCCGGCAGCCATGTCAATGGCCAGCATTACGCCAAAGCATGCCAAGGCGCCCAACAGGCTTAAACGGCCGTCAAAAAAGCGAAACCGCGGTCGGAATGCGGCACTCCCGGTGCGCGTCTCAAAAAAGGTGGCATAGTTGAGCAGGCCGTAGGATACCAGGAAAAACATGGAAACCACCGGGGCAATCAGGTTTAGATTTCCCAGGGCAATGGTTGCCCCGGCAATCCCGGCAGACAGCAGCACGCCCCTGCGCGGGTTGGCGTTTGGTCCCACGCCTTTGGCAAAGGGGAAGAGAAAGCCGAAAATCCGGTCGCCGGCCAATGACTGCAGAATACGGGGAGCACCCAGAAAGGAGGCCATGGCCGAGGACATGGTGGCGGCAATGACGCCGGCCGTAATCATCCACCCGAAGAAAGCGACCTGCTGCATGGCGCCGTAGTTGTTCATCAGTACATCGCGCGGTGCGCCGGCGCTGAATACCACGGCCGCACAAAAATAGATTAAAATGGAAATGCCCACGGCAGCAAAGGTGCCCAGGGGAAG
>Ga0180435_10006715_pt1 | contig 11002 bp, 7 predicted proteins | sample SS_ome_3_FD_132467 | JGI IMG/M metagenome (GOLD analysis project Ga0180435, IMG submission 132467) | Hypersaline lake sediment archaeal communities from the Salton Sea, California, USA - SS_3_S_1 metaG | ecosystem: Environmental > Aquatic > Non-marine Saline and Alkaline > Hypersaline > Sediment...
CTCAAGGGCGCGTCGATCGGCGGCGCGCGCGTGAGCGACAAACACGGCAACTTCATCGTCAACTCCGGTGGCGCCACCGCCGCCGACGTCCTCGCGCTGGTCGAACGCTGTCGGAGCGAGGTCGCCGAACGCTTCGGCGTCGAGCTCGAGCGCGAAGTGAAGGTCTGGGACCCGAGCGGTCGCTGAGCCCTCCCGCGGTGTCCGCGCCGCGCGTGGTCCTGGCGGACCCGGGTGCGTGATCGCGGGCGCGGCGAACCGGCGCGCGCGCTGCGATTGACGGCTCCCGGCGCGTGCGATATCCATCGGGAGCGAGCCGCGTCTCGCGCGCCGAGCATGTCCCAGCCGTCCCCGACCGATCGCGACGCCGTCGCCTCGCCGTGCACCGGCGAGTGCGAGCTGGACGGCGACGCGCGCGCGTGCACCGGGTGCTGGCGGACCCTGGACGAGATCGTCCGCTGGCCGCACATGACCCACGAGGAGCGGCGCGCGGTGGTCGATCGGCTCGCACTGGACTGAGCGCCGGGATCCGACGGCCGCCGGCGAAGGAGACGGGCCCGCGGGAAAGTCTTTCGCGGTCGTGCCCGGGGCGCTGGCGAGGGCGTCGCCACAGCGACCCGACGGCGCGCCCAGACCCATCCTTCGGAACCGGCGTGTGAGAACGCCGTTGCGCGCTTCGGTCCGCCCGGCCCGGCTCCGATACCCATGCCTGGCGACCGCGCGCGCGAGCGTTCCTTCGACGAGCCCTTCCCCACCCCTTCCCCCGGACCAACGGCTGCCCCGCCGACATGTCCCCAGCTCCGAAGGACCTCGCGCGCAGCGGTTGCCCTCTCTCTTCGCGGCTCGATCGCGCGCACGCGTCACGCTGATCGCCGAATGCCGGACGGCCGACGGGCCCCGGCCGCGCTCACCCGAGTCGGTCCGCTAGACTCTTTGCGCCGCGACGCCGCAGGGGCCGGTGCGCGGACGGCCGCGGCCCAGGTGGGGACGCCGGACGAGACACTCGCCCCCGGGGCCTGCAACCCCGAAGAGGATCGCCATGGCTTCCGAAGTCAAGGCCGCGGACGGAGAGGTTCAGGTCGAGCCTTTCCCCCTGTCCACCCTGCGCCACTCGGTCTCCCACCTGATGGCGTCGGCCGTCGCGAAGCTCTGGCCGGACGCGAAGTTCGGCTTCGGGCCGTCGATCGAGCACGGCTTCTACTACGACCTCGAGATCCCCGATCACACGATCGAGGAGAAGGACCTGCGCAAGATCGAGAAGGAGATGCGCCGCATCGCGAAGCGCTCTCCCGAACTCGAGTGCACCGAGCTGACGCGCGACGAGGCGAAGGCGCGCATGGCCGAGCTCGGTCAGGACTACAAGGTCGAAGCCGTCGACCTCATCCCCGAGGACGAGGCGATCACCTTCTACTCGCACGGCGGGTGGACCGACCTGTGCGAAGGGCCGCACATCGATCGGCTCGATCGCAACTACCACTTCAAGCTGCTCAACGTGGCCGGCGCGTACTGGCGCGGCGACGAGAACCGGCCGATGCTCCAGCGCATCTACGGTACCGCCTTCTGGACGAAGGAGGAGCTCGACGCGCACCTCGAGTGGCTCGAGGAGGTCAAGCAGCGCGACCATCGTCGCATCGGCACCGACCAGGACCTGTTCAGCGTCCATCCCGAGGCCGGCGCCGGCTTCGTGTTCTGGCACCCGCGACTCGGCGTGGTGCGCCACGAGATCGAGAAGTTCTGGTGGGAGGAGCACGAGCGCCGCGGCTATCGGCCCGTCTACAGCCCGCACGTGTCGCGCGAGACGCTGTTCGCCGTGTCCGGGCACCTCGAGGCGTACGAGGACATGATGTACGCGCCGATGGAGCTCGACGACCAGCCGTACCGCGTCAAGCCCATGAACTGCCCCGGCCACATCCTGATCTACAAGGATCGCGGGCGCAGCTACCGCGAACTGCCGCTGCGCTGGGCCGAGCTCGGCACCGTCTACCGCTACGAGAAGTCGGGCGTCGTCCACGGCATGCTGCGCGTGCGCGGCTTCACCCAGGACGACAGCCACATCTTCTGCACGCCGGACCAGCTCGCGGGCGAGATCGCCGGCGTGCTCGACCTGGTCAAGCTGATGTTGACCACCTTCGGGTTCGAGTACACCGCGTACCTGGCGACGCGCCCCGAGAAGGCGATCGGCGAGGAATCGATCTGGGAGATCGCGACCGAGGCGCTCGTCGAGGGCGCGAAGCTCTCGGAGATCGAGCTCGAGATGGACGAGGGCGGCGGCGCCTTCTACGGCCCGAAGATCGACTTCAAGGTGAAGGACGCGATCGGCCGCGAGTGGCAGAACTCGACGGTGCAGTGCGACTTCAACCTGCCCGAGCGCTTCGACCTCACCTACACCGACACGGACGGTGAGAAGAAGCGGCCGATCATGGTGCACCGCGCCGTGCTCGGCAGCCTCGAGCGCTTCGTGGGCGGCCTGATCGAGCACTTCGCCGGCAAGTTCCCGTTCTGGCTCGCGCCCGAGCAGATCGCGGTCATCCCGATCCGCGAGGAACACGCGGACTACGCGCGCCGTCTCGCCGAACAGCTCGAGGCGGAGAACTTCCGCGTCGACTGCATGGACGAGGCCAGCCATATGAACAAGCGCATCAAGCAGGCGCAGGAGCGTCAGGTGCCCTACATGCTCGTCGTCGGCGAGCGCGAGGAGGCCGACGGGACCTGCGCCGTGCGCCGGCGCGGCACGCGCGATCAAGCGGTCGTGCCGTTCGAGCGCATGCTCGAGCTGGCGCGGAGCCTGCGCGACACGCGCAGCCTCGAGGTGCCCGACCCCGGGGCCGAGGCGTGATCGAGCGGGCGCCGTACGCCGCGCGCGCGCTGCTGCTGGCGGCGTGCGGCGCCCTTGCCGCGTCCTGTGGGGACGCGGCGGACGGGTCCGGTGACGGCCCCGCTACGGCCCCGACGCCGCAGGACGCGTCCGCGCCCGAGCGCGCGCCGGACGTGCTCCTCATCAGTCTCGACACCCTGCGCGCCGACGCGCTGTCGTGCTACGGCAACCCGAACGCGACGACGCCGGTGATGGACGCGCTCGCCGCGCGCGGCGTGCGCTTCGCGAACGGCTATGCGCCGTCGCCGCACACGGCGCCGAGCCACGTCTCGCTGTTCACCGGGCTGTTGCCGCTCGCGCACGGCGTGGGCAACGCGTCCACCTCGTCGGCGTCGGTGGCGAACCTCAACGCCGGCGTCGAGACGCTGACCGAGCGCATGAAGGCCGGCGGGTGGCGCGTCGTCATGGTCGGCGGGCGCGGGCAGCTTCGACCGGCGATGGGCATCTCGCGCGGCGCGGACTTCCACCACTTCCGCAGCACGACCTTCCTCGACGGCCTCGAGGTCTTCGACGAGGTGGTGGGGACGGAGGACGCCGACGAACCGCTGTTCGCGTTCTTCCACACCTACGAGCCGCACGCGCCGTACCTGCCGCCGCGCGAGTACGCGGGCGAGCGCTTCCGCGGGCGCTACACGGACCCGGACTACGACGGTCGCTTCGCCGCGCGCTACGACGCGCTGATCGACGACCCGAACGCGGGCGAGAAGGCGGGGCTCTTCCTCGAGACGAAGGCGCCGCTCACCGACGACGACCGCGCGTTCCTGCGCGGGCTGTACGACGAGAACGTGGCCTGGACCGATCACCTGCTCGGCGAGCTCTTCGACACCTGGTCGCGGTACCGCGACCTCGATCGGACGCTCGTCGTGCTCGTCTCGGACCACGGCGATCAGCTCGGCGAGCGCAGCAACCAGCTCGGTCACCGCGCGGGGGTGTGGCACGAGCTCGCACACGTCCCGCTCATCGTCGCGGGGCCGGGCATCGAGCCCGCGGTGGTCGAGGCGCCCGTCGGGATCGCCGCCGTCCCCGCGACGCTGCTCGCGTTGCTCGGACTGCCCGAACTCGCCGAGGCGCGGCCGTCCTTCGACGCGCTCCTGACCGCACCGGACGCCGAGTGGACGCTGCCCGCGTACACCCAGGACGCGTTCGGGCGGCAGCAGTCGTACGCGGGCACGCTGCGCGGGCTGCAGACGGTCGTGCTCGAGCGCGAGAACGGGAACGAGGTGCGGCACTTCGACCTCGCCGCCGACCCGCGCGGACTCACGGGCTTCGACGCGGTCCCCGAGCGCGCGATCGAACTGCGCCAGCGCATCGGCGGGCGCCTCATGAAGGATCGATCGATCGCGCTCGCCAACCCGGCGGACGAGCGCCCGCTCGTGGACGACGGCGACCTGCGCAAGCGGCTCGCCGAGCTCGGCTACGCGGAAGGGGAGGACGAGGAGTGAGGCGCGCGCGCGCCATCCTCGCCGCCTCGGCGGTCGCGCTCCTGTCGGCGGCGTGCGGCGACGACCGCGACCCGAGCAGCATGCCCGACGTGCTGCTCGTCAGCCTCGACACGCTGCGCGCCGATCGCCTGTCGTGCTACGGCTACGAGCGCGAGACGACGCCGAACCTCGACGCGCTCGCCGCGCGCGGCCTGCGCTTCGCCGACGCGATCAGTCCGAGCGCGCACACGGCGCCCAGTCACGTGTCGATCCTGACAGGGCTCGAGCCCTTCGCGCACGGCGTGTTCAACCGCGACCTGACGAGCCCCAACGTGCTGGCGCTCAACGACGGCGTCCCGACCCTGGCCGAACTCGTCGCGGAGGCCGGGTGGGCGACCGCGGCGATCACGCAGGAGGGTCAGCTGCTCGAGGAGCTCGGCATCGGGCGCGGCTTCGACCACACCGACTTCGTCCACGACAGCTTCGCCGGTCGCATCGCCGCGCTCGAGCGCTACCTCGCCACGCAGGACGCGGAGCGGCCGCAGTTCGCGTTCGTGCACACCTACGAGCCGCACGCGCCGTACCTACCGCCGCGCCGCGTCGGCCTCGAGCCGTTCTTTGGCGTGTACACCGATCGCGCCTACGACGGTCCGCTGCGCGCGGCGACCGAAGCGCTGCTCGACGGGCCGCCCGGCGCGAAGATCGGCGCGCCCCAGTTCGACGCGGTCGCGGAGCCCAGCGCGGAGGACGTGCGCTTCCTCAGCGACCTGTACGACGAGAACGTGCGCTGGACCGATCATCAGTTCGGAGCGCTGCTCGAGACCTGGGCGCGCCACCGCGACCTCGACGACACGATCGTGATCGTGCTGTCCGACCACGGCGAGGCCTTCTACGAGCACGGCGCGTTCGGGCACCACGAGGGCCTGTGGGACGAACTCGTCCACGTGCCCTTCATCGTCGCGGGGCCCGGCGTCGCACCCGGCACGGTCGACGAACCGGTCGGCCTGGTGGGGCTCCCCGCGGGGCTGCTCGAGCTGTTGGGGCTCGAGCCCGCGCCGGACATGGCGCCCGCGGTCGCGCTCGACCCGGACGCCGCGACCAGCGGTGCACCGATCCATCCGCAGAGCCTGTTGCGATCGCGCGGCCAGGCCTTTTGGGCCGGCGTCGACGCGCGCGAGCACGCGCAGTTCGAGGAAGGGCCCGAGGGCGCGTCGGCGCTGCTCTACGACCGCGTCCTCGATCCCGACCAGCAGGACGACCTGGCCGAAGTGCGACCCGACGCGCTGGCCGTCTGGCGCGAGCGCCTCGAGCGTGTGCGCGCCGACGCCCTGCGCCTGGCCGAACGCTTTCCCGTGCGCGCGACGGGCGAGGGCGCGGAGGCCGAGCGACTGCTGCAGCTCGAGCGGCTCGGCTACCGCTGACGGCGCGCGCGACGACCCGCGCGTCCCGTCAGGGCAACAGCGTCAGCCAGCCCTTCCAGGCGAGTTCGAGCTCCTCGATCGGCACGACGACGAACACGTCGTCCCAGGCCGTGCTCGAGTTGCCGGTCGGCACGCCGTAGACCGTGCGGAGGAGGTCCACCACGGCGTCGCGCGTGCGCGCGGGCCCGCCGGTCGGCAGCACCGCGCCGTCCTCCATCAGGAAGGCCACGAAGGTGCGGCACTTGGCCACGAGCGCCGCGCGATCGCGATCGACGTTCATGAGCCGGTTCCAGGTGACGTGGATCAGGTTCGTGAGCTCGTGTCGCGCACTGGCGAGCGGTTCGGAGTTGGCGCGTCGCAGCGCGAGTTCGGCGGCGGCGCGATCCGGACGCCAGGCGCCCGCTGCGCCGTAGCCCGGATCACCTTCCCAGCGGCGCTCGTACCAGTCGCCGAGCCCGACCTCGAGGATCGGGCACTCGCGGTAGGCGCTCGTGTCGCGCGCGATGGTCTCGAGCTTGCGGCCCAGCACCGTGTTGTAGATGAGCTGTTGCACGCCCGTGTCGATCAGCCGCACCGCGCGGCCGCTGTTCGGATCGAGGTAGGTCTCGAGCGAGCTCTCGTACTCGCGCGTGGAGCCGAGCAGATAGCCCGGTTCGAAGTTGGGGCCGCCGTGTTGGGTCGCGGGTCGGAAGTTCTCGAGGTCGGCGTGCACCCGCACGGTCATCGGCTCGAGCATCTCGCGCGCGTCGACGCCGCTACCGATCTCGTCCATCCAGATCGCGTAGAGCCGCTCGAGGTCGAACGCGGCGTCGAGCGTGCGCTCGAGGCCACCGTCGCAGTGCACCTCGTAGTGCTCCGAGCGCAGCACGAGCGGCGACTTCCGGTCGCGGATCTCCTCGGCGAACTTCTCGCTCGATACGAGCTTGCCGTCGAGACGCCACCGCCACTTGCCCGGCTTGCCCTTGTGATCGAGGAACGCGTGGGCCTCCTCGTGGTCGGGATCGGCGAGGAGCACGCGGTAGGCCTGCAGCTTCGCCATGTGGTCGAGCCGCGCCGCGCTCGCGAGTTCGACGAGCTCCCAGTTGCGGTCGGCGTCGAGCCCCGGGTCGACGAGCTCGAGCCAGTTCGCCAGGCGCGCGCGCACCGTGCTCGTCGAGCGCACCTCGCTCCGCGGGATCTCGCGGCGCTTGCCCTTCACGATCATGACGAGGTGCTCCGCGCCGAAGGGACGCTCGACGCGACCGGTGAGTTCGTCGCCGTCGACGAGGACGACCACGTCGCGCTCGTCGTCGTCGGCGGATGGTGCCGCCGGCGCCATCGACGCGGTCGGCGCGGCATGCGCGAGGAGCGCGGTCGTCGCGAGGCACAGCGCGGCGAGGAGCGTCGTGAGCGTTCGGGGGTTCATCGCTGGGTCGCGCGGGGTGAGCGGGAGTGTTCGGTGGGGGTGGGGCGCCGCCGCGTCGGCGGGCGGCCGCGTCCGACGCCGCTGCTAGGATGCGCGGCGCCGGGGGGCAACGCTCGGCGGGCGGAGGGATTCGGCCCCCGGGGCGCGAAGTCCCGCGGTCGGGCGGATCCAGGCCGCCACCCTGCCCGTCCCAAGGGGGCTCCTGGGAACGCCCACCTCCCGGTGCACGATCGCTTCTCATCAGCCGCGTCCGGAGGGATAACGCGGCCGATGAACTCGCTCAGCCGATCCATCGCGCCCCTCGTCCCACCCCGCCCAGCCCGTCCGTTGCGCCGACCGACCTCTCCCCGTCGTCCTCACCGCTCGGTCCTCGTCGTCGCCGCCGTCCTCACGGCGCTCGCGACCGCGTGCTCGAAGACCGAGCGTCCGGCTCCCGCGCCCGCACCCGCCCCGGCGCCCGAGCCGGCCCCGCTCGACCGATACCGCCCCGACGTGCTCGTCCTCGTCATCGACTCGCTGCGGGTCGATCGCATGAAGGACCTGCGACGCCGCGCGCTCGATCGCGAGGTCACGCCGAACCTCGACGGCATCTCGCGCGCGGGGATCACGACCTTCCTCGGCCTCGCGCCGTCGCCGCACACCGCGCCGAGCCTGGCGAGCCTGTTCACCGGACTCGCGCCGCTCGCGCACGGCGTGCGCAACGTGGAGGACGACCAGGTGTTCGTGCTCGCGGACCAGGTGAGAACGCTCGCGGAGGTGATGGCGAGCGAGGGCTACTCCACGGTCCTCGTGCACGAGGCCGGGCAGGTGCAGCCGAACACCGGCCTCACGCGCGGCTTCGACATGGTCATCCCGACCGGTGGCCTGTCCGGCAGCGTCCAGTCGCTCGACGCGCTCCTGGCGAACGCACCCGCCGACGCGCCGCAGTTCGTCGTGCTGCACACCTACGAGGCGCACGCGCCCTTCCTGCCGCCGCGCGATCACTTCGGGCTCACCTTCCGCGGTCGCTTCACCGAGGCCGATGGCGTCGATCCGGAGCGCGGCGGGCTGTTCCGCGAGCGTCAGGAAGCGCTCGAGAACTTCGAGGGCAGTCGACGCGGGCGCGAGTTCGCCGACCTCGCCGGCGGCTTCCTCGAACCGTACGAGGGCATGACCGAGGACGACCTCGCGTGGCTCGGTGACCTGTACGACGAGAACCTCGCCTGGGTCGACGCGCAGATCGGCGACCTGATCGCCGCGTGGTCGCGCCACCGCTCCTACGGCGACACCGTCGTCGCGCTCACGGCCGGGCACGGGATCGCGCTCGGCGAGGGCGGCCACCTCGGGAACGCGTACGAAGGAGAAGGGCACGGGCTCGTCGGCGCCGTGACGCACGTGCCCTTCGTGCTCAGCGGACCGGGCGTCGCGCCCGGCTTCGTCAGCACGACGGCCTCGACGCTCGCGCTCCCGGCGAGCCTGCTCGAACTCGTCGGCGCGAAGGCGCCGGGACGCATGACGGCGTCGCTCGGTCCGGTCCTCTCCAAGCGCGGCGAGCGCGTGGTGGACCACGAGGTCCCGATCCAGTCGCCGGCCACGGACGAGTACGCCTACGCGGTGCTGCGCTACACGGTCGTCGTCGACGCCGACGGGACCGAGCGCTTCTACGATCCCTTCGCCGACCAGAGCTTCCTCGTCGAGGCCGAGTTGGACGAGGAGATCCGCAGCAGCTTGTCCCAGGGTCTCGAACGGCGTCTCGAGCAGGACCGCGAGCGCGGACGGTCCCTGACCGCCGGGCGCGCGCCGCTCGCGCCGAAGGCCCGCCAGCGTCTGCGGATGCTCGGGTACCTGCGCTGAGCCGTCAGCGCGGCGCGAAGGCGTCGATCGTCGCGCGCGTGGCCGTCGCGAGGTCGACGCGTTCGGTGTAGCCGAAGTCCCGGGCCGCGGGCTGCATCGAGTAGGTGTGTTCGAGCGCGAGCTGCTGGGCGACGAAGCGCGTCATCGGCGGCTCGCCCCCCAGCCGTAGGACCGTCCACAGGCCTTCGCAGACCGCGCCGATCCGGTACGCGGCGCCGGCGGAGATCGCGCGCCGCGGGGGCGCGACGCCGACGCCCTCGAGGACCTGCTCGATCCAGTCCCACACGCGCACGGGCTCGGTCTGGTTCACGAAGTACGCACGGCCCGCGTGCGGCGCGTCGGGCTCGAGGCGCAGCGCGGCGTCGAGGTGCGCCCAGGCTGCGTTGTCGACGAAGCAGGTGCTGACGCGGTTCGTGCCGTCGCCCACGCGTCGCAACCGACCGCTGCGCGCGCGCTCGATCAGCCGCGGCACGAGGTGCGGGTCGCGCGGGCCGAAGATGAGGTGCGGGCGCAGCGCGACCGTCGCCAGGTCGGCGCCGTTCGCGGCGAGCACGAGGCGCTCGGCCTCGGCCTTCGTGCGCGGGTAGTGCGCGAGGTAGCGGTCGGGGTAGCCGAGGTCGTTCAGCGCTTCCACGTGGTCGGTGCCGTCGAAGACCGCGCTCGGGCTCGAGGTGAACACGAGTCGTCGCACGCCGTGACGACGGCAGGCTTCGACCACGTTGCGCGTGCCGAGCACGTTGGTCCGCTCGTACACGGCGGCCGGGCCCCACACGCCGGCCAGCGCGGCGGTGTGGATCACCGTGTCGATCCCCTCGAGCGCGTCGGCGAGCGCGGCCGCGTCGGCCACGTCCGCCACGCGCGAATCGGCGCCGACCGCGAGCGCGCCGTCGTAGCGGCGCCGACCGACCGCGACCACGCGCTCGACGCCGAGCTCGCGCAGTAGCTCGACCACGCGCAGTCCGAGGAAGCCGCCGCCGCCGGTCACGGCGACCGCGCCGAGCGCGGCCGCGTTCGCGTCGCCCGACGCGCTCATCGCAGGACGCCCTCGGCCCAGGCGCGCAGCTCCTCGCGGTGGATCTTCGCGTTGTGGCGCGGATCGACGGGGAAGCGGCGGTGGAAGAGCACCTCGGAGATCAGGTCGGCGCGCGCGGAGCGCTGGCGACCGTGGGCGCGGATCTCCTCGGCGAGGCCGGGCCGGCGACGACGCCACCGATCGAGAACGGACGGGCGCGAGCGCTCCACGATCAGTACGGCGCGCTGCGCGCCCGGTGCGCCGACGCCGACGACCGCGCAGCGCGCGACCGCCGGATGACCGGCGAAGAGGTTCTCGAGCGGGACGCAGGCCACGTCGCCGTCGGGCGTGCGCAGACGGTGCCCCTTGCGTCCACAGAACCACAGGCGGCCCGCGTCGTCGCGATAGCCGAGGTCGCCCATGCGGTGGTAGAAGCCGCGGCCCGGCCCGGGTTCGTCGGTCGGGACCTTGGCCGCGCGGGTCGCCGCTTCGTCGAACGCGTAGGCGGGCGTGGCGACGCCCGAGCGGACCCAGACCTCGCCGATGGCGCCGGTGCCCAGTTCGTCGGCCGGATCGAAGCGCGGCACCTCGTCGTCGGTGATGCGCACGATGCGCAGGTCGGTGTCGTCCGCCAGCCGACCGACGAGGTTGCCGCCGCCCGTGTCGCTGATCGCGCGCGCCGCCGGGTCGAGGATGTCGCGATCGCTGACGTTCGCCACCGGCAGGCACTCGGTCGCGCCGTAGGGCGTGTACGCGCGGCCGTCGTCCGGCATCAGCGCGACCAGGCGCTCGACGAGCGTCGGCGGGATCGGTGCACCGGCGGTGAGCGCGCGCCGCAGGCTCGCGAGCCGGATACCGCGCGCCTCGCACCACGGCACGACGCGGCGCCAGACCGCGGGCGAGGCGAAGGCGCTCGTCGCGCCCGACGCTTCGATCGCGCCGACGATCCGCGCCGGGTCGCAGCGCGCGGGGCGCGACGGATCCATCGCGGGGAACACGCTCGTCATGCCGAGCGCGTTGTCGAACAGCGCGAACAGC
>Ga0180435_10006716_pt1 | contig 11002 bp, 9 predicted proteins | sample SS_ome_3_FD_132467 | JGI IMG/M metagenome (GOLD analysis project Ga0180435, IMG submission 132467) | Hypersaline lake sediment archaeal communities from the Salton Sea, California, USA - SS_3_S_1 metaG | ecosystem: Environmental > Aquatic > Non-marine Saline and Alkaline > Hypersaline > Sediment...
ACCACCCTTCCCCGATCACCCAACGGGGTAAAGCATCGGGGATTACCATCAACAAACCTTGGGGCAAGACGTCTGCGACCCGGGTTACAATTAAAAAGTTGTTAATCGCAGATCGTCTCGACCCATGCAGACATCGCTGGCCGATTTCATTCGCGACACACCACAGGGCAGGGAGGCCGACAGCATCCTGCGTGCCTGCGTGCATTGTGGTTTTTGTACCGCCACCTGCCCGACCTATCAACTGCTCGGCGACGAACTAGACGGACCACGGGGCCGAATCTATCAGATCAAGGGCGTTCTCGAAGGACAGGCCGCCAGCGCCTCGGTGCGCACTCATCTCGACCGTTGCCTCAGCTGTCGCGCCTGTGAGACGACCTGCCCGTCCGGCGTGAACTACCATCGCCTGCTCGATATCGGCCGGGAGCAGGTCGAACGCCAGGTGCCACGTCCACTGCATCAACGCCTGTTGCGCCGCGCGCTGATCGAGGTGCTGGCCTATCCGAGGCGCTTCGGACCCCTGTTGCGTCTCGGACAATGGGTGCGCCCCTTCATGCCGCCGGCACTGCGACGCAAGATACCGGCACCGGTCAAAGTCCAGCGCGGTATCCCGGCCGTTGTCCCGGCCCGGAAGGTGCTGATGCTCGATGGCTGTGTGCAGCCCGGGCTCGCCCCGCAGATCAACCTGGCCCTGGAGCAGATCCTGCTCAAACTGGATATCGGTATCGAGCGGGTGAGCGGCGCGGGTTGCTGCGGGGCCGTGCCGGCGCATCTCAACGACGCGCAACGCGCGCGCGCGATGGCAAAGCGCAATATCGATGCCTGGTTGCCCGCCCTGGAGGCGGGTGCCGAGTGCCTGCTGGTGACCGCCAGCGGCTGCGGCGCCCATCTGCAGGATTACCCCCATCTCTTTGGAGACGATGAAGCCTATCGCCAGAAGGCCGAGCGCCTGGTGGCAGCACAGCGGGACCCGGTCGAGTTCCTCGCCGGCGAGCGGCTGGAACGCCTCGGGGTCGGCCCCAAGCTCAGACGCGTCGCGATACACACCCCCTGCACGCTGCAGCATGCACTCAAGCTCAACGGTGCGATGGAAAAGGTCCTCACCTCACTCGGCTACGAACTGTGCAGCGTGAACGAGGCACACCTCTGTTGTGGTTCCGCCGGGACCTACTCGATCCTGCAGGCGGATCTTTCGACGCAGCTGCGTGACCGCAAGCTGCGTGCACTGACGGTCGATCATCCGGATGTCATCGCCACCGCGAACATCGGCTGCCTGATGCACCTCGGTGAACCCGGTGTCGCCCCGGTGCTGCACTGGCTCAACCTGCTGGCGGAGGACATGCGCCACTAGCCGATCGTGGGGCCTGGAAGCGAACCCCTCATTCCTCGAGGCCTGCGCGAATCCAGGCCCGCCATTGTTCGAGCAACGCAGGGGCGGTTGCGGCGACGGCAATTCTTGGCGTCAGCGTGAACCGGCGCTGCCAGTCGCCCAGGTAATCGTCGAGCAAGCCGCCAACCGCACCACTCTCATTTGCGATCAGCTGGCCGGCTGCGTAGTCCCAGAGCTTCTGCCCACCGTGCAGGTAGAGCTGGCAGCGGCCGCAGGCCACCCAGCACCAGTCCAGTGCCACCGAACCGAAACTGCGCTGGGAGCGATAGGGCGCACGGCGGGCCAGTGCGCGGATCAGTGGATCGGGGAGCCGCTTGAGATCCACCATGGCCATCGCCTCGCCGATCGATGCGGGTGATCTGGAGACGGTCAGGGTCTGGCCGTTCAGCCATGCCCCCTCCCCCTGCAGCGCGGTGAAACACTCGTCACGGGCCGGATCGTGGACAATGGCTGCGCGCACCCCGGAATCGCTCAAGAGGGCCAGAGAGACACCGAAAAACGGGATTCCGGCCGCGAAGTTGCTGGTCCCGTCCAACGGGTCGAGGCACCACAGGCCATCACCCGGTGAGGCCAGCAGCTGCGCCTGCTGCCCCGCTGGCATCTCCTCGCCGAGCAACCGGACTGCCGGCCAGCCGGCAGCCAGTTCGCGTTGCAGACGCTGCTGCATCGCCAGATCGGCCTCGGTGATCAGGGAACCATCGGCCTTGGTTTCGGCACGCACCGCCTCGAAGCGCGCCATCAGCTCTTCGGCCGCCGCACGCCTCACCAGTTCGGCGATCTCTTCCAGTTGCTGCCTGTCGATACGCATGCCCTGGACAAGGATACCCGACGGCCCGCCCGGACGTCAGTGGACAGATGAAAAAAAGGGGAAACCCCCTATTGCGATCGGCGGGTTCAGGACCTAGGCTCCCAATTCAACGTCACATCGGAAGTCACCATGGTGCCCGCGCGCCAGCTGCCGTTTTTGCTCGCCCCCTCCCTGACTGCAACCTTGTTGGTTGTCCTGCTGATCGCGTCACCCGTATCGGCGCAGGATCTCGGCGCTCAGCGCGCCCTGTTCCTGCAGGCGGAGCAGGCCCTGCGCAAGGGGGCGACGGGCAGCTTCCGGCGCCTGCGTGAACGCCTCGACGACTACCCGCTCGCCCCCTACCTCGATTACCAGGCGCTATTGAAGCGTCTCAGCAAGGCCCGACCCGCCGAGATCAGCGCGTTCACCAAGCAGCACGCCGACACACCGCTCGCGGACCGGATGCGGGCCGCCTGGCTGAACAAGCTGGCAAAACGTGGGGACTGGAAGACCTATCTGGCCTTTTACCGGCCGACCACCAACGTCAACCGCCGCTGTCACCAGCTTCGCGCACTGATCGCCACCGGGCGTGCGCAGGAGGCCCTGCCCCAGGTCGAGGAGATCTGGCTGCACGGTGAGTCCCGGCCTCGGGCCTGCGACCCGGTGTTTGCCGCGTGGGAGAAAGCCGGATACCGGACCGATGCGCTAACCTGGCAACGCATCGAGCTGGCCATGGAGGCGGGCGAGTGGCGTCTGGCGGAATACCTGGGGCGCAAGCTGCCCAACAGCGAGCGGGTCTGGCTCAAGCGCTGGACGCGCCTGTATCGCAATCCGCGGCACGTCACGGAGCACAAACGCTACCAGGATCCGCACCCCTATCGCGAGGCTATGCTGTCGCACGCGGTGCTGCGCCTGGCACGCTGGGATGGTCTGGATGCGCTCGAGACCTGGCAGTCGATCAAAGGGCGCTATCCCTTCACCGAGGCACAGATCACCCGCACCGAGCACTACATCGTACGCAACCTGGTACGGGTGCCCGATGACGAGGCCTATACCTTCGTGCGCGGCGTCGCGGTCGAGAATGGCGACCTCAAGGTACACGAGGCACGCATCCGCACCGCACTGCTGCGCGAGGACTGGCCACAGGTCGTGGCATGGATAGAGGCCCTCCCCTGTGAGGACCGGCGATCGGAGCGTTGGCGCTATTGGCTCGCCCGCGCACTCGAGGGCAACGGCGAAGACCAGGCCGCACTGGACCTGTACGCCGCGGTGGCGGAAGAGCGCAGCTACTATGGTTTCCTCGCCGCGGACAAGGTCGACGCCGACTACCACCTCGACCATGCGGAGACCCCGGCCTCGACGGAACAGATCGCACAGATCGAGGCCATGCCGGGAGTGCGGAGGGCACGCGAACTGTTCGCCCTCGAACGCTGGACGGACGGCCGCCGGGAGTGGCGGGAGGTCACCCGCGACATGGGCAAATTCGAGCTCAAGGCCGCGGCGAAGATCGCGGAGGCCCATGGCTGGCACGACCGTGCGATCTTCACCCTCGCCCGCACGGGCTACTGGGATGACCTGGAGCTGCGCTTCCCGCTGGAGCACTCGGAACTCGTGGAGGAAAACGCGCGCCGCCATGGCATCGATATCGCGTGGGTCTTTGCCGTGATGCGCCAGGAGAGTGCCTTCATGAACAACGCGCGTTCGCACGCCGGCGCGATGGGCCTGATGCAGCTGATGCCGGCGACGGCCCGCAATGTGGCGCGCAAGGTACTCAAACGCAAACCGCCGCGGCGCGATGAACTGCTGGAGCCGGAGACCAACATCGCCCTCGGCAGTGCCTACCTGAAACAGGTCAAAGGGGAACTGGGCGACAGCGCCGTGCTGGCCACAGCCGCCTACAACGCCGGTCCACATCGCGTAACCCGCTGGCTGCCGCCGCGGACGCTGCCCGCGGACATCTGGATCGAACTCGTGCCGTTCAACGAGACCCGGGGTTATCTGCAGCGCGTGCTGGCCTACACGGTGATCTACGAGAAACGCATGGGACGAGAGCCGCTGCGCCTGCGTGATCGTATGCATCCGGTGCCGCCGAGCCTGAGCCTGGTCGGAGATATCCTTTCAAGGAATGACGACGTCGCCGGCTGAGCAGCGGCTAGGTTTTGAGCATGCGATCCCGGATCGCCTGTACCTCAGCCGGATCCATCCGTTTGATCAGGTGCTTCACATAGTCCTCGGCGCGTTTGCTGCCGTTGACATGGGCTAGGGAGAGCCACTGCAGCGCGGCGGCATCGTCCTGCACCACACCCTTGCCCTCCATCAGCATCTTTCCGAGTGCGAACTGCGCCGTCGGCATGCCCTGATCGGCCGCCTTCAGATACCAGTCGACAGCACGCCGCACATCCTTCTCGACGCCATACTGGGCGAAGCGGTACATGGTCCCGACCACGTACTGGGCCTTGGCCGAACCGCATTCGGCGGCCTTGAGGTAAAACTTTCTTGCACGCGACTCGTCGGTCTCGACGCCAGCGCCGTTGGCATACATCCACGCCAGTGTGATCAGCGCGTTTTCATGGCCCTGTGCTGCGGCCTTCTCGAACCATTCGCGCGCCTGGTCATAGTCGAGAGCCACGCCGTCACCATTGCCGAACATCACCCCGAGGCGGAACTGTGCCTCAGCATTGCCGTTCCTGGCGGCCTTGCGCAGTGCCGCCTCGGCGTGCAGCTGGTCCGGATTGAACGTAGCCACCTGCTTGTCGTCTGTCATCTGATCAACACCTCCCGATGCATGGTAACCGTGCCGCAACCGGCTATTGCCGTGCGGCGTTCGCGGTTTGCGGAGACTTTGCCAACCTGTCCTCGAGCATCTGCCGCACGCGGTCCAGCAGGCGCTGATCGGTCACCACCTCATAGTAGCTGCGGCCTTCGTCTTCCGCCTCGAGCAGCTGCCTTCCCATCCACAGCCTCACCCGCTGTTCGCGTATCAACAGCCAATGCAGATTGCCGTCCAGGTCCGGGCAGCGGCCCAGATAGAGTCTGCTGGGACGCCGTTCCTTGCCCTCGCGCAACCGCAGCTTGTATAGCGAAAGCTCCACGTTCAGACGGGCAAAGGCGGCCGCGGCCAGTTCGATCCCGTTGATGTTGAAACGCACCAGATCCTCTTCCTGCTCATCGTCCAACTGCCCGCTGACCGGCGTCGCGACGCAGACGCCCTGGCCACCGGGCAGGGAGCAGCTTTTACGTAGCAGCAGATGGCACGACGCCATCCGTCGTGCAGGCCGGATGGCCGACGACACCACCACCCGTCGCGACTGGTCGTAGAGGTAGGTCGGCGCCTCGTCCGCGTAGGCGATCCCCAGTCCGAGTTCCAGACGCCGCAGCCCGAGGCGTTCACTCTCGGCGTTCATCGACTCGACCAGCCTCAGCAACTCGACCGCGAGGCAGCTGGCGCGGGCCACCGCCAGCTGCTCCATACCCTCCGCATCGTGTTCGGTGATGGTCAGCAGCATGGCATCACCGTCGACCGACACCTTGTGCGCACCGAAGCGCTGCCGCACCCGTTCGACCGGATCGAAGAAATGACGGCTGAAATAGGCCGCTGGATTGAGATTGCGCCGGCGCAACTCGTGCGTCAAAGCCGTGCTGCCACGGATCTCGACCTTCAGAATGACATGGCCGACAACGCCCCTGCCCTGCTCGCCCTCCAGGCCATCATTGTAGAAAAGCTGCAAGCCCCCACTGTGGCGCGACACGACGAGGTCTGCCTCATCCTGTAGCAGGCGAATCCCGTCCATTGCACTGAAGACCTTCACCGCCAGCTTCAGATCCCGGCGCAGGCGAAGAAAGTCGCCTGCCAGCCGTGCGGTCAGCTGCGCACGTCCGGCGCGCGGCGAGGCGAGGTAGTCCTTGCGCGCAGCCTCGATCCGACGCGCCAGGGTTGCCGGATCACTGTTGCCTCCGAGGGAGGCGAGTCGCCGGACCAGCTCACGCCGGCCAAACTCGCCAGCCAGGAAACCCAGAATCAGCGGCTCGGCGTCCTTGAGCCCAAGCGATGGATAGATCTCCGCCAGAACATAGGATGCCTCGACCCGCTTCCACAGGCCGGCCCGCTTGAGGCAGGCATGGAATCGTCGGTTGAGCTCACGCTGCAAGGGTTCGATTCGGGAGCCGGCAAGACCGACCTGAGGCCAGTCGGTCCCGTCGCCGCCCAGCAGCGTGACCGCATTGTCCGGCTGGTCGAGCCAGCTCGTGAGCCCTGTCTCCAGCTCCTGCCGCGATAACAGACAGAGGGCCCAGCGCTCCGTATCGAGCAGGCCGCGCGACTGGCGATGCTGCCGCCTTTCCTGGATGGATTCCGCCCGCTCGCCGGCGGAACGTTTTTTCGGTAGCGCCGCAGTCGCAGGCACCCCGTCGTCGAACGCCTCGTACAGACAGGCCGCCACATTCCGGGATGCATCGAGGTCATGCAGCAGTGGCGGGTAATGGCGTATGAAGTCACGCAGTCCGCCGATGCCGTCGAGCAGCAGGATGGGGTTTTCGAGCATCTCTTCGGCGACCGGCCAGGCCAGACCGAGCACGGACTGACGCAGATTTCTCAGTCCGCCATGCTCGACACGCATCAGATGACCGAGCAGCTGCAACGCGACCCGATAGCGGACATGGTCCGCATGGCGGGCAAGGCTGGCCAACTGCTGGTGATAGTGCAGCGCACGGCTATTCGTCTCCCGGCTCCGCGCAGCCTCCAACTCCTCGCGCAAGCCCGCAAGGGCCTCGTCCACGCAGCCGAGCGACTGCTTCCAGACCGCAAGTTGAAAGAGCTGGACCCGCTCGATCGCCGCCTCACCCGGTGCCTTCTTCACAACAGCCCGGGCCTGCTCGCGCAACAGCTCACGGAAGCTCTCGGCGAGTACCTCGCTGGAATTGGACACGGGGTGCTTCCAGATCTGCTGGGCCACCTCGTGCGTCAGGGCCTCGGCAAACAGCGCGGTTGCACGTGGGAGCGCCTGACCCAAGGCGACATCGATGTGGATCTTGTCGACGCCGCGCGGAAAGGCATCCAGTCGCAGGCGCGTGAATCTGGGTTGTGGGAACTCCGCAGCCACCTCGCCAGCCGATGGCGTTGAGGACATCAGCCGTTGCAGCAGTCTGCGCATGATCGGGGAGCCAGGACGTGACCGGCGCAGGGCCGGTGTGATCTAGCGTGAAGTGAGGGCCTGGATAATCCGGTCTTCCATCTCGATCCTGACCGCAAGCTCTTCACCGAGCTTACCAAGGTCCCGTTCGAGCTGGTCCAGATCCAGGGTGTGGTCCGAGGCGTCGTACTTGTCGTTGAATTCCACCGCAACCTCCGACGCCTCGGCGATGCGTGGATAGACGTCGCGCGCGACCTCGACGACCTGGCCCCGACGCTCACGGCCGGCAACAATGCGCTCGTAGATCTCGAAGTGGCCGAAGGCGGAGTAGTCGACCAGCACCTGGCAGAACTCCTGCAACACGTCGACGCTCGGCTTGCTGTCGGAGTAGGGTTCCAGCCCCGCAACACGACAGAACATCGCCAACATCTCCTGGCGTTCATTGAGCAGCTTGCGCACCATCTCGTGAGTGCCTTCACGGCGATCTGTGGACATGGCTTCAGTGATTGTCATAGTTCTTGCTCTCGACGGCTCCCCCACCGGCTCTAGTTTACTCCGAATTGGTTCCGCGTAAACTGGCCTTCCACCCCGTGCTCACACGCCCGGTCCCGCCTCAAACCAACGGTGTTGCGATTGCCGAAGAAGACCTCCGCCCTGCTGTTTGCGATTGTCCTGGTGTCATGGCCGATGTCATCGGCCGGCTACGGTTATCCGAACGAAGACAACCCGTTCGTCGAAGCCATGCTGCGCATGATGGAGGTCTTCGGTTTCATCGATCGCGACCGTTTGCCGCTCGGCGTGCCCTTTCTGCCTGCCACAGGCTACGGCAGCCCCTGGAATCCAGGCCTTGGCGGGCTGACCGGTACTTATCCGATGACAGGTCTGCCGGGACTCGGTGGCGGCCCGATGAGCGGCCTCGGCACAGTGCCGGGCGTCGCGGGTATGACGTCCGGCTATCCTCTCGCCGGTGCGATGGGTGGCTTACCGGGACTCGGGGGCAATCCGATGTCAGGCTTCGGCGGCGTACCCGGAGCGGGCGGCCAACCGCGCTTCAGCGATGCACCCTGGGGATCGACGAACCCGTGGCAGTCGGGCATGCCGTTCGCCAGCGGTGGTCCGCCCGGGCAACACAGCCGCTGGACGGATGGCCCTGCGCCGAAGATCGGCCTGCTCGACGGGATCTGGGAGACCAATAAGGGCGGGGTGGTGATCATCAAGGCGGACGCCGCGCGCCTGTATGTCTCCCGCGATCGCTACCAGGATTTCATCATCCGATACGACCACAACCATTTCTGGTGGCAGCCGCGCGATGGCAGCAAGTTCCGCCGCTACCGCTACGAGATGCGAGAGGGCCGCATGATCCTCGCCGACGACAAGAACAACCTGCTGCTCCTGCGCCGCCGCCGTTAGCGCCAACCCTTGAGGCGACCGGTTAGGCAAGGCAGAATCCGGCGTTCAGGACGGCCGGCGCACGATCTGCGGGCCCAGAGGGAGTTTTTTTCGGCAGTATGAAAATTCAACGCATCGCTCTGATCGGTGGATCCGGATTCGTTGGCCGGCATCTCGCGCATCATCTGCGCAATCGCGGTTACCAGTGCCGCGTCATCACCCGGCATCCCCATCGCCATGCCGAACTGCGCACCGTGGCAGAGGTGGTCGAGGCCAACCCTTATGATCGTACCCAGCTGACTGCGGCAATCCACGGCTGCCAGGCGGTCGTGCATCTGGTCGGGATCCTCAACGGCCAGGGCAAGCAACGCAGTTTTCGGCGGGTTCATGTGGAGCTGGTCGAGAATGTGGTTGCCAGCTGCCATGCAGCAAAGGTCATCCGCCTGTTGCACATGAGCGCGCTGAACGCCAACCAGGGCAGCGGCAGCAGCCAGTACCTTCGCACCAAAGGCGAAGGTGAGAACCGGGCGCATACGCTGGGCAAGCCCGGTATCGCGGTAACCAGTTTCCGACCGTCGGTAATCTTTGGACCGGACGACAGCTTCCTCAATCGATTCGCCCAACTGCTGCGGATCCCGGGGCCGCTACCCCTTGCCTGTCCGGACGCCCAGCTGGCACCCGTCTATATCGGCGACGTGGTCGCCGCCTTCGCCAACGCGCTGGAGAACCAGGACACCTTCGGCAGGCACTACGAACTCTGTGGCCCGAAGGTCTACACGCTGGAACAGCTGGTCCGCTTCGTCTCCTTCCATACCAATCACTGCAAGAGCATCATCCGCCTGCCGGACTGGGCCTCGCGCCTGCAGGCCTCGGTCCTGCAGTACCTCCCGGGTCAGCCATTCACGCCGGACAACTATCTGTCGCTACAGACACCGAGTGTCTGTCATGAAGATGGCCTCGCGGCGCTCGGGGTCACGCCACACTCGCTGGAGAACGCCGGTGTACGTTGCCTGACGCGGCCCGACAAGAACCGGCGCCTTTCCGATATGCGCCGACTCAGCCAACGCTGAGAAAAGATTCAGATCGGGAAGAAGACCGCGGAGGCAACCGTCTGGATCACATTCTTGATACGTCGATTGGTGGTGTCGGCGACCACCTGGGCCATGTGATCCTGCAGACCGATCAGCTTGCCGGCGAGACGCTCGAAGCTGAGATCACCACTGCCGTCCAGCGCATTGCTGAGCAGGAACAGCTCTCCCGACGCATCCCGATCGTGGCCCAGCTTCCAGAAGGCAATCTCGAAATTGCGTGCCAGGTAATGCAGCTTCTGCGGGTCAAGCATGTCGGGCAGATAGAACTCCTGCTTGCCGCCATAACCATCCAGCAGCATCGTACGCATACCCTCGACGAAGGCCGCCACCCGGTCACCGACAAAGGTCTCGTCGAACGCCAGCTGGATGGCCTCGCTGGACCGGCGCCCGCGCAGCCCGGGGTACCGAGCCGGGCGCCGTAACCCGAACAGCGCGTCCAACGCCGCCGCGCGCGAGGCGTGTCCGCCGCGTGGCAACTGGTTAGGGTTGCGCACATAGAGCTTGCGCGCCAGCTCGCGCAGGTAGTCCATGCTTTGCCGGATATTGACCTCGGCGACCATATCGATGTCCGCCTTGGCCAGGTCGTCGATTTCGAATTCCTGCGACTCGACGACCTGCCTCTCACCTTGCGTCTGGCAGCCCAGCAGACCGCAGGCGAGCAGCACCACCGCGATAGATCTAAAGGCGCTCACGCAGATCCCTCGAACGAAAGCCTGACCATCCACCTGCGATGCCCCGCGTCAACGCGATCACCTTGAAGCGCTCGCCCATCTCGCTCGGCAGCGTGAGTTTCTTGATGCCCTGCGCCAGCTCCAGATGGGCACGCAGATCGCCGGCAACCGAGGCCGACATGACCTCGTCGAGACCGCTGTCGATCAGGAAATGCGCTTGGCTGGTGAAACCGGCGAGTTCGAACCCGGCCGCGACTGCGGCCTCGGCCACCGCGGTGAAATCCACATTCGCGGTCATGTCCTGCAGTCCGGGCAGTAGGTAGGGATCGGCATGGGCGCGGTGGCGAAAATGGCAAATCAGGGTGCCCTGGCGGCGCTCCGGATGATAATACTCGCGCCTGGTGTAACCATAGTCGATCAGCAGCAGCATGCCGGCGTCCACCGTCGCGGCCATCGCCGACAGCCAGGGCCGCAGGCGCAGATTCAGCTCCGAGTGGAAGCCGTCGGCGGGCCGTCCGCCCGGTTCCGGCCAGATATGCTCCAGCGCC
>Ga0180435_10006717_pt1 | contig 11002 bp, 8 predicted proteins | sample SS_ome_3_FD_132467 | JGI IMG/M metagenome (GOLD analysis project Ga0180435, IMG submission 132467) | Hypersaline lake sediment archaeal communities from the Salton Sea, California, USA - SS_3_S_1 metaG | ecosystem: Environmental > Aquatic > Non-marine Saline and Alkaline > Hypersaline > Sediment...
AGATTGCAAATTCAAAGTGATATGGCCGTAAAAGTTAATGATGCAATTGTTGCTGCGGGTATTACCATCCCATTCCCGCAGCATGATCTTCATGTGAAGTCTGTTGATTCAAACCTAATGGACCGGATTAAGGCCCAGGACGAGATTGCCAATAGAAAGAAGGAGTAACACTCCCTGTCAGCGATAGGATATAAGGCAAGCCTATAGCTCTCATGGCTGATCCGAATCAGGAGTCGGCAATCTTCTTCTTATTCAGACTTAATAAGATGTGCTGAAAAATTTCTTTTTGAACCTATCCTGGTTTGCAGATTTCTCATGCATTAGGTATTTTGGAACAGGGAATCCATTTCACAATATCAAGAATAAACCGAAAATCATGAAACAAAAAAAAGGCCAACAAATTGATCGCAGGAACTTCCTGACCAAGTCAGGTGCAGCAGTGATCGCAGGAACAATCCTGCCCGGTAGCAAGCTATCAGGAATGAGTATCAAGGAAGCCGGGGATGTACCCCTCCGAACACTGGGGAGAACCGGTTTCAAGGTTTATCCTGTCGCCATGGGTGGATTCTGCCAGACCGCGAATGTATTCAAATACGCTATGGATATGGGAGTTAATCATATTGATACTGCGGAGGCTTATTTCAGAGGTAACTCGGAACGGACTGTTGGCAAAGCAATAGCCGGGGTGGACCGTAATAAACTCTTCATTTCCACCAAACTATGGATTGAGCCGGGGGATACCAGGGAATCCATCCTTGAGCGTTACCGAAAATGCCTTGAAAGACTTGGTTCGGATTATTATGATGCCTTATACAGCCATGGAGTGGAAAAAAAGCAAATGCTTAATCATAAAGGATTCCATGAAGCAGTCGCCCAGCTCAAATCTGAAGGCCGTGTAAAACATGCCGGGATCTCCTGTCACGGTCCGGAGGATGATGGCAAGGACTCTTTTGAAGATATCCTGATGGCTGCCGCAGGCGACGGGCGTTTCGACCTGATGCTATTCAGTTATAATTTCATGAACAAAGATGAGGCAGGAAGAGTTATACGCTTCTGCAAAGAAAAAAACGTGGGTGCGGTTGCAATGAAAACTGCTCCTGGTATTGAATCCCCCTTTGGTGAGGATTCGGGACTTGAACCACTGGATCCTATGGATGAGAACAACCTGAGCAAAGGCCAGGAGGAATTCCTTAAGGAGATAATTGAAGAAGATAATTTAAGCAGGCAGGAGGCGCTTGAAGAGATCAGCGTCAGGATTGATGAATACAATAGTGAACTTAAGAATGCCGAGCCTTATATAATGAAATACGGTGCAACTACAGCTGAAGAATTACGCAAAGTGAGTCTGAAATGGGTACTTGAAAACCCGGACATGAATACGGTTACCATAACCATGGATTCCTTCAGCGCAGTGGATACCTTCGTCCCGATGGCGGTTCAGTCCCTCTCCCAATATGAAAGGGAAATGATCCGCGATTATGCTTCAACTTTTAACAACAAGTACTGCCGTCATGGCTGTTCTGCTTGCGTGGAAGCCTGTCCACATAAACTCCCGGTAAGCAGGATCATGAGGTATGCCTATTATTTCAGACTCCAGGGAAGGGAAAAATACGCCATGACAAAATACCTGGAGATGGCCGACAGGAATGCCGACCTTTGCAGAAACTGTGAAGCTCCCTGTCTCGGAGCATGTCCACATGGAGTGAACATCCAGGCGAACCTTTTAAAGGCCCATAGAAATCTTACGCTTGCATAATATATTATACATCCGAAATACGTTTGACCTATGAAGCTGAAAATGGGGGCTATGAAAAATTTGTCCTTGCTAATTTCATTCTCCCTCCTGGTTTTTTCCTGTACTCCAACCAGTCCATATCAACACCAGGAATTGAGCCTGGGAGAATTCGGTGCGTTTTATACCAAAATCCATTCGGGCGAGGATTTTGAAAATTATTCCAGGACGGGGGATTTTGCGGATATCGTCGTCGATCTTGGCCGTGAAGCTGCAAAACTTGTATTCTGGCGCGGTTCCAGTTACCTCCCTTACCTTGAAGCCACTGAGGGCAGATGGTATGTAGATGAGATCATCCCCAGGACAGGGAATGGTGAAGGATTGCGCCCCGACAATATCAATGCTTTTTCCCATGTAAAAATCATCCGGAGCAACCCGGACGAGGTGGTAATTCACTGGAGGTACCTGCCTGAGTTTTCCGGTTTAAATCCACCTTCAGCTATGGATCCCACCCGGTTTGTTGATGAATATTTTTATATAACACCGGACTGGAAAGTCAGGCGGACTATTCGCCAGGGGACCTCGAAAATTGACCGGTGGAAGGATCCGGAAAATATAATCATCCAGCGTTTTACATTGGCTCTGAATGGCATAAAGGATGTGGAAACCAGGGGAGCAGGTCAATCTCATCTGTTACAATCCGTGGAAGCTTCCCCCGTGATTGACAAAACGGTAATGGACCCTGTTGCCTGGTGGAAATTCGACGAAGCAAACGGGGATATCGCTACAGAATCTGTCAATGGGGAAAAAGTTGAGATTCCCGGTCACAAGAGCCTCTGGAAAAAAGGTGTATCCGGCACTGCTCTGCATTTCGACGGGTACAATACCTGCCTGGAACTTTCGCCAGGCAATGCCCCGCCCCCGGCAGAAGCCATAAGCCTGGAAGCATGGATCGCCATCGGCGCCTATCCCTGGAACCGGACCCCCATCCTACAGCAGGGAGACGAGGAAGGTTATTTCCTCGGGATTAGCAGTCACGGCAATCCCGTTTTCGGGGTCATGGCAGGCGAGGCCTGGGAGGAATTGACAGCAGATGTTTGCCTGGAAAGAAATAGATGGTATCATCTGGCAGGCACTTATGATGGAAGTAATGGTACAATGAAAATATTCGTTGACGGGGAGTTGGCCGTGAACAAAACCACGGAAAAGCAAGCCATCACCCAGTCGAAAGAACCCCTAAAGATCGGCAAGGGAATGGACCGCAGTCCCACCGACCCGGTGAATGAGAATACTTTTAAGGATTCCTACGGATTCGATGGACTGATCGACGAGGTCAGGATCTATGACCGCAGCCTGAGCCCTGCCCGGGTGAAAGAGTCCTATTCACTATACAATCCGGGTGTTTCGGCCAGGATGAATCCGGACATGGAAGTCCGCAGCCTTCCGGCGTATGAGTCCCCCGGCACGTTCGGGGCCCATTATACCCGGCTCAGTTTTTATGAGACATGGGACAACCTCTGGAGATTTAGCGAACATCCCGATGTGGTGGTAACTTTCGACCGGCTTCCCACGCAGTTCGTTTTCTGGAGGGGAACCGGCTACATTCCCATGATGGTGAATGAAAAGGGGCAATGGTACAGCAATGAGTTCAATGAAACCTGGGGTACTTCCGGGGGACAAGGATGCCAGGAGCCTATGTCGGATAAGGAATCCTATACCAATCATGCCAGGATTCTCGAAAATACCGATGCACGCGTCGTGGTACACTGGAGATATCCCCTTGTGGATGTCCTTCATGTTTGTGCCAATGTAGATGAGAATACCGGCTGGGGCGACTGGGCTGACTGGTATTATTACATATACCCGGATGGGGTAGCGGTAAAAACCATGCATTTGTGGACCCACGGGGAAAGGAACCATGAATGGCAGGAATCCATGGCCATTTTTGGTCCCAACCAGCACCCGGAAGACATCATTGAGACCGGGGTGGCACTGACCATGGTTGATCTGGAGGGTAATTATGTTGAGTACAGTTGGGAAGGGGGCCCGCCGGACAATGTCGATCTGCCGGAGAACAAGGTGATCCAGCATATCAACTACAAAGCCGATTACGATCCGGTAACCATCGGAGAGTTCTGTGGATCGGATGTTTACGGTGGGAAGCTTAATAACTATGCTGTATTCCCGACCTGGAACCACTGGCCTGTGGCCCAGATTGCATCGGATGGCAGGTATGCCGGTTTCCCGGACAGGACGGCACACAGTTCCCTGACCCATGTGAAATTGCCCACATATGAGGAGGACTTTGGAGACAGACCCTGCCAGGTAAAAATCCTGATGGAAGCGATGCTGAATACGGATCCGCTTGATGTGATACCCCTCGCTGCTTCCTGGCTCAGTCCTTCGGAGGTAACCCCGATTAAGGGCTGTGAAAGTACTGGTTATGACAGGGCCCAGAGAGCCTTTCTGATAAACGCAACCGAGGATGACCTGGCAATAAGGGTGGAAGCTTCCACGGAAAGCCCCCTGATAAATCCCTGCTTTATTATTAAAGATTGGGGACAGAACTCTCCGGCCAGCTTCATAGTAGACGGGAATATTAGAACTTCCGGACCCGATGCCCGGCAGGGGATAATCCGGGATACTGACGGCAAATGGGTGCTGGTCGCCTGGTTTAAACTTGAATCCACGAAGCCCGTTGAGTTTGCCTTTAAGAATACTCCCGGGGTAGCCGGGAATTAAAACCGCAGGGAAAGGCAGCTGATTCCCCCGTCCAGTTTTTGAAATTCTGAAGTATCAACCTGGATTATATGGTATCCTGATCTGACCAGTTTATCAAGTATCTTTGGATACCCTGCAGGCATAAGGAGTGTCCCGTTGAGCATGATGGAATTGGCAGCATACTCCTCATCATCATCTACTTCAAAACGTATGAAATCTGCAAATGCCGGACAATGTTTTAATTCACCTGCAAGCAGTACGGAATTGTTGCCGAGGTATGCCACACCGGTCTTCAGGTGAAGGAATTTCTTTAATGATATAGTACTGCCCGTTTTACCATGTTTCTCCAGAATATGTATGAGTTGTTCCGCCCCCTTTGCATTGGTCCGTTTTGAAAGGCCGATGAAGTAGTGCTGCCCTGCCTCAAGAACATCCCCTGCATCCAGTGTCCCCGGGGCTTTGATCACCTCAATCACCGGGAAAAATTCCTCAAGAACGGGCTTCATCAAGGCAGTTTCTCCACGCCTTGATTCAGCTCCTGGTCTGGAGAGTATGGCAAGTTCCCCTATTATCAGAAGGGCCGTGTCTTCAACAAAAACAGAATCGGGATATTGCGGCTCGGCGGCCAGGCTAATTGCAGTACATCCACAAGTTCTAAGGGCCTCAACATAGGCCTTATGCTGGATTTTCGCGAGGGTGAAATCTGGCAAACCAAGTCCGGCATTGGTCAGTCCCCCAACCATCTCCGGGCAGGGCTCTCTAACAATACATCTGGAGAATATCATGCTGATGTTGACTTTTTGAGATCATATTTCCTTAAGGATGTCCCTGGAAAATATCTAGTCGAGATGGTAGACCTCTTCCATGTCTGCCCACCAGACACCCTCCCCGGCAGATTCAACAGGCTCCTGGCAGGGATCGGTTAGTTTCCACCATTCCTGCGTGAGAGAATCTGCAGCCATTTTTTTCATGTCGGCTTTAAAATCCTCCCCTGTATATTCCAGATAGCTAAAAAGTTGTCCATCCCTGTAATAGATCGAGTAATTCCTGATATTGCATTCCTTAAGCATATTATTCACCCCTGGCCAGGGATCGGCATGCAGGGCTTTGTATTCATCCAGCTTTTCGGGTATTACTTTAATGACCCATCCGTATCTTACCACCTTGGTTTCCTCCCCGGCATTGCAGTTTTTATTGACGCAGGACTGAACCGGAAGAAGAAACAGGATAAAAGTCCAGAATAGATATTTCATAAGGTTTATTGTTGGTTATACAAAGTAAAATTAGCAATATAATTTAGGGTATTCGCATAGTAGATCTTCGGAAAAATCCGTATTATTATTCCTTATTAACTACATATGTAAATGTTACATGACCCCGGTCACATCGAATCTCCCGAAATTGCCGAAGACATTGTACTTCAGCAATTCGAAATTGATGTGCTTCGCAGCCTGGCAGATGAATGGGCAGAAATTTCTTCTCATCCCGTCCATCAGGAGAAGGCCCGTCTCTGGCAGAGACTGAATGACCTTGATTCAGAAAGACCTATGGTATGGATCAATGAAATACCATGGAATGAAATGAATTATAAGGATGAGCTGACAATTCGCTGCAAGCATGATTGGGCTCGCTCCCAGGAAGATTTCATGCGTAAAACCATATACCAGTGGAAGCATATGCCTGGAGACATGATTCTCAATCCATGGCTTGATTGTCCACTTTCAATACATAGTACTGATTTCGGCATTATAGAAGATGTTGATATTGCATTGACTGATAAAACCAATGATATAGTATCCAGGCATTTTAACATCCAGATCAGGGAGATGGAGGATCTTGAGAAAATCCAGATGCCGGTAATAAGCCATAATAAGAAGGCGACAGAAATCAGGTTCGGACTCATGAATGAATTGTTTGCAGATATTCTGCCGGTGAAGAAACTGGGACAAACACATATATGGTTCACTCCATGGGATTATCTGATACGCTGGTGGGGGGTTCAGGAGGCAATGATGGACCTGATCGTACGTCCGGACATGATACATGCTTTTTATAAGCGGATGGTTGATGCCTGGATGATTGAACTTGACCAGTTTGTCGAACAGAACCTGTTAGCACTTGATTGTAATAATACCCGGATCGGATCAGGTGGATACGGATATACGAATGAAATGCCCGGCAATGATAGCGATCCCGCCTGGGTCAAACCCCATAATATGTGGGGATGCTCTAACGCCCAGATATTCTCCGAGGTATCACCTGAGATGCACTGGGAATTTGCCATTGAACACGATTTAAAGTGGATGGAAAGATGGAAGCTGACCTATTATGGTTGCTGTGAACCGCTTGCAGGCAAAGGACATCTCCTGCGGCGGATCCCAAACCTCAGGAAAGTATCCTGCAGTCCATGGAACGACTCCCGCAAAGCCATAGAAGAGTTGGGGAGCGATTACGTACTGAGCAGAAAACCAAGTCCCGCCATCTTCGCTACTGGTACTTTCGATCCCATTCAGGCAAGAAAAGAGATCAGGGAATTTATGGACTTAACCGAAGGAAATTGCCATGTTGAGATTATTATGAAGGATATCTCAACAGTGAAATATAATCCCGAACAGCTGTGGGAATGGGAGAAAATTTGTATGGACGAAGTGCTACGATATACCTAAGCTGTGGCTGACTTATCTCGAAACTGATGCCGGATCCGGGAATGAATCTGGATCTGCTTTAATGAATACTTGCATACATGATCACCAAGGATGGGATTGTTCCGGCAAAAGGCGGACAATACAAATTACTTTCAGAAGACCAGTTGCAGGATTTGCATAATGCCACAATCGAGGTGCTGAATGAGGTGGGCATTAAACTAATGCACCCTGATGCACTGGAGCTTATGAAGGCCAATGGTTGCATAGTTGATTTTGATGCACAGCTGGTAAAGATCCCGGAAGATGTGCTAATGAAATATCTTGGTATGGCTCCTGATGAGATTACCTTATATGGAAGAGATCCGAAATATGACGTAGCACTGAATGCCACAAATGATGTTTATGTTATGGGCGGAGCAGGCGCATTGAATTACCTGGATCTTGAAGGAGAACGAAAGCCTTCAACCATGCAGGCGCTTGAAAATTTCACCCGTCTTGAGGACAGTCTTGAAAATATGGATATTGCCCATTTCCTTCTGACCCCTCAGGATATTGAACAGAAAGGGCATGAGATGATGGTATTTGCCCATATGCTCAAAAATAATACCCGAAACTTTTATGCACTCATGGGAGGATGCAAAGAAGGATTAGAGTATGAGATGAGGATGGCAGAAATATGTGCCGGCAGTATTGAAAACGTTCGCAAAAAACCATTCTTCGTTGTGGGACTTTGTGTGCTCAGTCCCCTTACCCACCGTGAAGATTTCGTGGAAGAGCTCTGGGCCTGTGGTGATAATAATATACCGGTTTACGTCGAGGCGGATGCAACAGCCGGAGGCACAAGCCCATTTACAATTGCAGGTTGTGCTGTTGAGGTTAATGCCAATGTGCTGGCAGCAATTGCACTTGCACAGATGAAAAATCCCGGAGCACCGTGTATTTACTCTTCCTGTTCAGGACTGTTTGATATGGGTTCACTCTATTTCGCAGGTAGCGCTCCAGAGTCGACACTTCTTCATATGGCATCCACCCAGCTTGCACATTATTATAATTTACCTTATTATGGTGCCAATACGCCCGATTCAAAGTTGCCGGATGCCCAGATGGGGTATGAAACCATGCAGCATTTTATGGGACTTGCAATGGCAGGTTGTAATATAATACATGTCGCAATTGGGAATCTTGAAATGATGAGACTGGCCAGTTTTGAGGCTTGCCTCATAGCAAATGAAATGCTGGGTGCTACCTACAGGTTTTTACGGGGAATGGATTGCAGCCGGGATGCAATTGGTGTTGATGCTTTCAGGGAAGTAAAACATCAGAGTAAATTCATTGAAACCATGCACTCGCTCACCTACTCGAATAGCAAGGAACGATGGAAACCTGAATTAACCGACAGAAATTCCTGGGAAGTATGGAAGCAACAAACGGGCGGAAAAGATATGGCTCAAAGAGCCAATGAGCAGGCAAAAGAAATTCTCAAGAATTATCATCCCATATATGTTACGGACCAGGAGGCAAACGAAATTGACAAAATCGCCAGGGAAGCCCAGGATTTCTTTATCAGGAAATTATCCCCTTAGAAATATATTTAGTGAATTAACTTGCATTTTAATCCCATAATAATTCAGCAATGAGCAAAAATTTAGTGATAAACGGAGGTTCAAGGACAGTCCCTGAAGGACTCCAAAAATCCTGGCCTCCTATTAATCAGGATGATATCGATGCTGTGGTAGCCGTGATGAAAACCGGGGTTCTCTGGGGTCCCATGGAAGAACAGGTAGTTGGTCTTCAGGAAGATTTTGCCCGTTATATCGGTGCGAAGCACGCCCTGGTTGTCAATTCCGGTACGGCTGCTCTCCATGCAGCAGTTGTCGCCGCTGGCATTGGACCCGGAGACGAAGTCATTACACCTGCCTACAGCTTCTGGGCCACAGCCCAGGCGGTATTGGCTCACAACGGTATTCCGGTTTTTACGGATATAGATCCTGATTCGATGAACATGGATCCGGCAAAGATTGAAGAAAAAATAACAGAAAGAACCAGGGCTTTGATGCCGGTACATGTTCATGGCCTCTGTGCCGATATGGACCCGATTAACGACATCGCCAGAAAATATAATCTCAGGGTGATTGAAGATGCCGCACAGGCTGCAGGTGCGAAATACAAAGGAAAAAGTGCCGGGGTGATCGGGGATGTTGCCGGTTTCAGCCTGAATGGCAGTAAAAACCTGCCTGCCGGGGAAGGAGGGATAGTCACTACAAATGATGACGAAATGATGGACCGTGCCCGTAAAATGGCAATGTTTGGAGAAAAGGTAGTACCGAAGGGTGAGATACGCCTTTATGATGCACAAATCATGGGCTTTAACTACCGGAACAACGAAATGGCCGATGCATTGTGTCGCTCATTTTTGAAACGATACGATGTCCTCCAGGAAGGGAGGCATAAAATCTGCAATTATCTGAATGAAGAGCTGGGAAAAATAAAGGGTATACGTGTTCCGGAGGTTCCTGAAGGTTATGTTCACTCCTGGCATCTTTACAAGCTTAGGCTCTTCCCGGAAGAGCTTGGAATAACCGACATGCACGTCAAACGTTTTCGCTGGGCGGTACATAAAGCACTGGTTGAGGAAGGTGTTGACATGTTCGAATGGCATAATATGCCGGTCCCGGCCCAAAGCATTTTCCGAAGCAAGGATGCCTATGGAAAAGGGGAACCGTGGACGGGCGCACATACTAGTCCCCAGGCACGGGATATGGTATACGATCCTTTCGACTATCCTGTGTGCGTGGATATGTTTGACAGGTCCTTTTGCATCGAACCGATTTATCCCCCAAATGATCTGGAACTAATGCAGTATATTGTTGAAGCATTTCATAAGGTATTTGACAACCTGGACGCAGTGCTGGAGTTTGCAAAATCAATCACTTTCCCGACCATGCCGGGAGAAAACAGAAAAATATAGAACTATGTCAGAATACAAAGAACTGGCGAGGACTGTACTTCAGGAACATGAACGTGTCCTCATGAAAATCAACGATAAGGAAGTGGATATGCTTCTTGATGCCATTGCCGGGGCCAATTGCATCCAGGTTTTCGGGATGGGCAGGATGAAGGCGGCTGTCCGTGCATTTGTAATGAGGCTAATGCATATGGGCCTTGACGCACACGTGGTATACGATACAACCTGTCCGAATATAGGCCCTGGAGACCTTCTGATTGTAAATTGCGCATGCACAACGATTGGGTATACCGTTATGAAGTTTGCACATGAGCTGGGGGCAAAAGTAGTTGCCATTACTGCCAATCCCGATTCGAAAGCTTCCGGATTGTGCGACTTTACAGTTAACTTGAAAGGACAGGTGCACGGGGGCAGGGCTTATGAGATCCCTTCCATTCAACCCATGGCTGCCCTTTTCGAACAAACCATTTTCGTCTTTGAAGACATTATCATCCAACTGCTGATGAAAAAGCTCAACATTACTGCCGAAGAAATGGCAAAAAGGCATACCAACCTTGATGGTTATATGGATTTTAATATTGACGACTAAATCAAACAAATAATACTATGGGAGAAAAAACAGCCAGGGCAAATCTGCTGGATAAGCCCAACGGAAAATTTGTCACGGGAAATTATCCTGTACCTGATCCTGCACCCGGATCAGTGTTAATGAAAATTGAAATGTGTGGTATTTGCGGGACCGATATACATACCTGGAGAGCCCCGGCCGAAGCTGTATTCGGACTGGAATACCCGATCAGCCTGGGCCATGAGATTTCCGGGATCATTGAGGCACTGGGAAAAGGAGTTGCTACAGACTCCGTAGGAACCCCGGTGAAGGTCGGGGACCGGATAGGTGTTATCCCGGCAATTCATTGCGGTAAATGTTATTTCTGCAGG
>Ga0180435_10006722_pt1 | contig 10997 bp, 11 predicted proteins | sample SS_ome_3_FD_132467 | JGI IMG/M metagenome (GOLD analysis project Ga0180435, IMG submission 132467) | Hypersaline lake sediment archaeal communities from the Salton Sea, California, USA - SS_3_S_1 metaG | ecosystem: Environmental > Aquatic > Non-marine Saline and Alkaline > Hypersaline >...
TATGTTGCAGATTCATGTTCATTTTGTATAAAAATACGATAATCTTGCACCCCTTCAGGGTGCTTAATATATTTTAAATTTCATTGGCTAAGGATGTGGGACCCCTCCGGGGTCTGCCCAACTCCCAACTCCCCACTCCCAACTCTGAACTCCCAACTCCCAACTCCCAACACCCAACACCCAACACCTATATTTCCTATCTTTGCATTCCTATGACCATCACCATCGACAAGGCGGCCGGATTCTGCCCGGGAGTGCGCAAAGCCATCCGGACGGCAGAGCAAGAACTTGAGGAGAACGGACGTTTTCACAGCCTAGGCTCATTGCTCCACAATGATGAGGAGATGGGCAGATTGGGTAAAATGGGGCTTGAGGTTGTGGATAAAGAAGCCATCTACGGCCTGTGTGGCCAAAAGTTGCTTTTCCGTGCTCATGGGGAACCTCCTGAAACATATGAAATTGCAGAAAAGCACCAGGTAGAGGTCGTTGATACAACCTGCGCAGTGGTCGGGAAGCTTCAGAAAGATGTTGCAGAAGCTGCAGTGGAGATGCAAAAAATAAAAGGACAGGTGGTTGTATTTGGTAAGGCCGGACATCCGGAAGTGCTTGGATTACTTGGACAGACTTCCGGGGAAGGGATCCTTGTAAGTTCATTACAGGACCTGGGGAAGGTTGACATGAAAAGACCGGTGAGACTTTTTTCGCAAACCACCATGGATGCACACAGCTTCGATCTTATTGCTGATGCACTTCGAAATCAAATGGGACAGGTTCATCCCAAACCTGACCTGCTTGTGAACAAAAGCATATGCAGCCATGTGCTCAAACGGGTTCCGTCATTAAAGGCTTTTGCTTCGGAACATGAGCTTATTATCTTTGTGAGCGGAAAGCAGAGCTCCAACGGGCAAAAGCTGTTCAACATCTGCTCCGGGGTAAATCCCAATACGCACTTTATAAGCGAGCCCGGTGAACTGAAAGCCGAGTGGTTTCACAATATTCAAAGTGTGGGAATCAGTGGTGCAGCATCTACTCCCCAATGGCTGATGGAAGCAGTTGCCAAAAAAATTGAAGAATTGAATTAATGTACCTGCAAAACCTGAATATCACTAACTTCAAGAACTACGGGGAGGCAAGGGCCGATTTCTCGCCCAAGATCAATTGTTTCACCGGTGATAATGGGACAGGAAAGACCAACCTGCTGGATGCCATCCACTACCTGTCTTTTTGTAAAAGCTATTTTAATCCGGTCGATACGCAGAACATCCGCCATGGGGAGAACTTTTTCTCTATCCACGGACATTTCATGCGCAATGGGGATTCGAGCGACAAGGTAAGTTGCATTCAAAAAAGCGGCGAGCGTAAGCTGTTTAAGTTGAACGATAAGACCTATGACCGGCTGGCGGACCATATCGGTGCCTTTCCGCTTGTGATGATCTCGCCTTACGACAGGGACCTGATCAATGAAGGGAGTGAGATCAGGCGTAAATTGATCGACAGTGTGATATCTCAATTCGATAAGGTATATCTTGATGACCTGATCAGCTATAATAAAGCGCTGCAACAACGTAATTCCCTGCTCAAACAATTTTATGAAAGGAACTTTTTCGACTCCTCCATGCTTGAGATCTGGGATGAACAACTGTCGCGGCTTGGCACGGAGATCTACACCAAAAGGAAGCAGTTCATAGACCGCTTCATTCCCATTTTTCAAAAATATTTCGGTTTTATATCAGAAGGAAGAGAGACCGTCTCGATTGAGTATGAGTCGCAGTTGCACGACGCTGATCCATCAGCATTGCTTGCAGTTACCCTGGATAAAGACCGTATGCTGAAATATACCTCAGCAGGGATCCATAAGGACGACCTGAAATTCAGCATTTCTGAATACCCGGTAAAAAAGTTTGGTTCGCAAGGGCAGCAAAAATCTTTTGTGATTGCCATTAAGCTGGCGCAATTCGATTATACGAAGGAGGAAAAGGGGTATAAGCCCATACTGTTATTCGATGATATTTTTGATAAGCTGGATGAGCATCGCGTGCAGCAGCTGATCAAGCTTGTGAGTGAAAACAATTTCGGACAGGTATTCATAACCGATACACAACGCAGCAGGATAGAAAATGTGTTTAAAGTGATCGACATTGATCATATGATCTTTAACGTGACAGATGGTGTGCTGTCGGAACCGGAGGTGTGATATGGTAAGAAAATCAAACGAACAATCACTGGGTGAAGTTATCCGCGAAATGCTGTCTTCTTATCGTCTCGAAGGAAAGATAAAGCAGGCCAGGATCATTGAGGCCTGGCCGGAAGTTGTGGGTGAGATGATCACCAGATATACCCGCGACATTTATTTTAAACGAACCCGCCTCTACGTAAAGATCGACTCTCCGGCACTCAAAAATGAACTTTCCTATTCTAAATCCGATATCATGAACTCCCTGAACAAAATAGTTGGGGAGGAGATTGTCACCGACATTATTTTTTCATAGTCTGGCATATTTTAACCGCAAAGAACGCCAAGAATATCGCAACGGACACAAAGAGTAAACCTTAGTGTTCTTCGTGATATCCTTTGTGCTCTTCGTGGTAAAAAAAGGGAGGTTTATTTTATGTTACATTTTAGCATCAAACGGTCATTGATGTAGGCTTCGAGTTTATCCCCGATGGCGATGGGCCCAACCCCGGCCGGTGTACCTGTGAAAATGAGATCACCGGTTTTCAGGGTGAAGAATTTTGACAGGTAAACGATAAGAGTATCAATGTCGAAGATCATATTCCGCGAGCTGCCTTCCTGCACACTTTCTCCGTTTTTATCAAGCCGGAAAGGTATGCTGTGTATGTCTTTGAATTCTTTCTTGCTGATAAACTCCATGCTGATGGGCGCTGAGTTATCGAATGCTTTCGCAATCTCCCACGGAAGGCCTTTTGCCTTTGATTTGCTTTGCAGGTCACGCGCAGTGAAGTCGATACCGATGCCGATCTCCTCGTAATAGGTATGCGCAAACTGCTTCTGTATGTTTTTCCCGAGCTTGTTGATCTTAACGACCAGCTCACATTCATAATGCACATCCTCGGAGAAATCGGGATAATAGAACGGCCTGTTGCGCCTCAGCAGTGCCGTGTCGGGTTTAAGAAAGAAAACAGGATTCTCCGGGACCGGGTTGTTCAGTTCTTTGGCATGGTCGATATAATTCCGTCCTATACAAATGATCTTCATGGGGTAAAGGCTTAATTGAGCTTTTTATTCTCATCGGTGCAAAAAGTCTGGTCGGTTGACCACCACTTTTTAACTTCAAATGTGTGGGTTCCACTCACTACAACGGGCGCTTGCTCGGCATATGATTCTGCATCCGCATCCAGGGGAAGAATGGTGATATACCCGATGCGGTCGTCCTCCTGTGATATGGCTGCGGAAAAGACCACGATCTCCTTTTTTGCATGATCCATCTGGTCGAGGTAGGGGATGCTTTCTTCAGCACCATCGACAGGACGGTACTCAATGAAATTGAACTGGATCATTTCGTAAGGTTCTTCCTGTTCACAGATCATCCCTTTCTGTATGCCCAGGGGCATGGTTTCTACATTGAAGCGGTTCGCTGCGATAGCCGGATCTGTCTTTAACAACTCCAGCGCTTCTTCGTACGATTTTGTTTTCAACACAAATAATCCGCCTCCGCCATCAAAAGGGCCTGCCAGAATGAGCTTGCCTTCTTCGTATAGCCTTTCAATATTGTTCATATGCCCTTCCTGCAGTGCATTGGCATCACATTCAGGCAACTTGACCCTGTTGGGGTTTGAATGCAGGTAAACCAGGTAAAGTTCCTGGGCACCCGATGTGAAACCGCTGAACAGCATCGTGATCAGCAGAATGAAAGCTAGCAGAAAAGTATTCTTTTTCATGGTTTCAGGCTTAGTTGAATCTAGAACAGCTTGTGATCAATATACCTTTTCCTGATGGCGGTGATAACCTTTTTTGTTGACAGGGGAAATTCGGCTTTCATCATCCAGTCGAAGTACTGGGGTTCTTTTCTGAATACTTCCTCAACAGTGCGTCCTTTGTGTTTACCGAAGTTGAAGGTTTCTTCCTGCTTGGCATTGAATACGATATGTCCGATGAGATCTACAAATTTCGTATTGTATGAAAAATCATGCAGGGCTTTCATATCATTCTGAATGGGTATAGAGCTGTTGCCGTCCTCATCCTTGTATTCTGTGTCTTTGTACCGTTCGATCTGTGCCTTCAGGATATGGTATGTTGCAAGTGTATCCGCTTCCGCTGAGTGTGCGTCTTCCAGTTCCTTGTCGCAATAAAATTTATATGCGGCGCGAAGGTTTCGCGGTTCCATGCGGTGAAAGATGTTTTGCACATCAATAAAATACCGGTCGCGAAGGTCAAAATCGATATCTGCCCGGAGAAACTCTTCAACCATAAGGGGGATATCAAACTTATTCGAATTATAACCTGAAAGGTCACAGTCTTTCAGGAGTTCATTCAGTTCAGGGGCCAGCTCCTTAAAGGTGGGCTTGTCCTTAACGTCTTCGTCGGAGATGCCATGTATGAGTGTTGCATCAAGGGGGATTGGAATTCCGGGGTTGATCCTGTGAGTGACAACTTGCTCGCTGTTGTCGGTTTCCACCCGTACAATGCAAATTTCAACGATGCGGTCGGTTGCAACCCTGATGCCAGTTGTTTCCAGGTCAAATATGGCCAGGGGCCTTTTAAGATTCAGTTCCATAAGGTTGTGATATTTTACTGTATGCTCTTATGCGAAAGTACAGCAAATAATTCTGAATTGGCAGAAAATGATCAGATATTCCTGTCGGTATCGAAGTTCTCAAGCAGCTCGGCTACCCTTTTCAGGTACATGCCTCCCAGAGCCCCGTCCACGATGCGGTGATCGTATGCCAGGGAGAGGATCATCATGTGCCGTATGCCGATCATGTCGCCCTGAGGGGTTTCTATCACTACAGGTTTTTTCCTGATGGCACCGATGCCCAGTATGGCCACCTGGGGCTGGTTGATGATGGGTGTCCCGGTAATACTCGCAAATGAGCCAAAATTGGTCGTGGTAAAGGTCCCGCCCTGAATTTCATCCGGCAGCAGCTTGTTGGCACGTGCCCTGTTGGCCAGGTCATTCACATCCTTGGTAAGACCAAGCAGGCTTTTCTGGTCGGCATTCTTGATCACCGGTACGATGAGGTTGCCATCCGGCAGCGCTGCTGCCATACCAATGTTTACATTTTTGCGGATGATGATATTGTTTCCGTCCACACTGGCATTGATCCTGGGGTAATCCTTGATCGCCTGGGCCGTAGCTTCGATCAGGATAGGGGTAAAGGTCAGCTTTTCTGCTTCACGTTTCATCACCATGTCCTTGACCTTGTTTCTCCAGTTCACGACATTTGTCATATCCACTTCGATGAATGATGTGACATGCGGCGATACCTGCTTCGACATCACCATATGGTCTGCGGTCAGCTTTCGCATGCGGTCCATCTCAACGATCTCATCGCCGGCTTCACTTGTAACGGGTGGTGCGGCAGGTTGTGGTGGGGGAGGTGTTGCAGCTTTGGTGGTGGCAGGGCTTGCATCAGTGACTGATGATGCCGGCTTGTTTTTCAGGTAATCCAGTATATCCTGCTTGGTTACCCGACCGTCTTTTCCACTTCCCTCTATGCTTTCCAGCTCGCTCATCGAAATGCCTTCCGTTTTGGCGATGTTCTTCACCAGGGGTGAATAGAAACGTGTCGCTTCAGTTGTATCTTCCCTGGGAGCTTCAGCAGGCGCAGGCTTCTCTTCAACAACTTCTTCAGCCACTTTGCTTTCTTCTGCGGGGCTGGCAATGGCTTCACCACTGTCTTCTCCTTCAATTTCAACCACTGCAATGACCTTACCCACCTCAACTACGTCACCTTCCTGGAACAGCACCTCTTTCAAGGTACCCTCAACAGGAGAGGGAATCTCCGAATCAACTTTGTCCGTTGCGATCTCAACGATCGCGTCATCTTCCTCAATGGTGTCACCGGGTTCCTTAAGCCATTTTGTAATGGTTGCTTCTATGATGCTCTCGCCCAGTTTGGGCATTACAATATCAAATTTAGCCATGCGAATGCTTCTTTAATTCACCTAAATATACAAATAAGATAAGTGAATGTTCATTATGATCTCCTTCCGAGTTCCCGGTAGGCCCGGAAGATAATATTCAAATCTGTTGTAAAGCTGTAATCCCTTGCATAAATGAGGTTAAGTTTTCCGGTAATATCAGGGTTCAGTGGTTTCTTCCTGAAGGCATCTTCCGGGTGGAGAATGCCTGTTTTTATCAGTGGAAGCTTTTCAGAATCTTCTTCATTTTCAGTATTATACCCCACCCACGAACGTTGCCCGAAAAGTACCCGGAACATATTCCTGACCAGCCCTAAAGGATTTCTGACGATAAACGCATTGACCGGAAGCAGTATGAGCAGTCCAAGGGAAACCACGATATCTACTATTCTTTTGTTACGGTTGTTCCGGGTGGATGTGATCGAATTGATGTCAATAGTGTAGAGGTCGCCGGATGTGTTGATGGAGTTGCTTCCGATGATCGACAGGCTGTCTTCAGGGGCGATCTTATAGTCGATGTTGAGATGCTGCAGTTCCGACATTTTGTCGATAATGGTGCGATGTGGCAGATTTTTCGAGCAGAATATCACTTCAGAGATACGGTAGATCTCGATGATTTCGGGTAGCTGGTCTATGGTCCCGATAAACTGGGGGTCTTTTTCAGTGTTGTTTTTGATGCTCACCAGCCCGACGAAGGCAGGCGAAAGCCAGGTTTTATGCAAAAGTTCGGCGACCCGCTCAGCTTCATCTTTCTGGCCTACAATGATAAACCTTCGGTTGTTGCTTTCAGTGCCAATCCGATAGCGTTTTATTCCGCTCAGATGGAGGATCAGCCGCAGTATACTCATGGCAGTCACGCCCCATGCTGCACCCATGATGATAATCGCCCTGGAATACCTGTATTCTTCGCTCAGCAAAGCATACACAACGAGTATGAACACTGTCCCCAGAGCAATTCCCTGGAAGACCTTAAGGAGCCTCACAGGCCTGTCGTATCCGCCACTCAGATATACAGAGAATAACCATACCAGGATATACAGCGGAACCGTGATCGCGATAAATTCGATGGGATAGCTGCCGCCATCAGGGAATATCACCTTGGTTTCCCAGTATTCCTTGATAAAATAGATCCCTGTAAAGATCAGGGCTACGTCCAGCAGGGGTAGGATCGCTTTTTTCAGGAAACGACTGAAAATGGCCAGGGAGGCCCTCAGCCAGATGGCCATGTTTATCAGTAAGGAGAACAACCTTGCATTCTTCTGCGAGAAATGCTTGCGGGCAAAGATCACCATCGCATTGTAAAAAACGTACACGTAGTTCACGCTGCTCTTTTTGGTGCTTTCTCCCTTGTAATGGATGATCCTTGTTTCAGGGAAATAATAATTCTTATAGCCCGCTTTTACAATCCTGTACGACATATCGATGTCTTCACCGTACATAAAGAATTCCTCGTCGAGCAGCCCGGTTTTGTTGAGTGCCTCACGGCGCATGAACATGAAAGCTCCGCTAAGGATCTCCACTTCGTGGATCTTATCTTTATCTAGATATCCGAGGTGATATTTGCCGAATGTCCTTGAGCGGGGAAAAAACCCGGATAAGCCGAATATCTTGTAAAAGGCTACTGCCGGTGTTGGCAGACCGCGCTTCGATTCCGGCAGAAAATTTCCTTTTCCGTCAAGCATTTTCACTCCAAGCCCGCCTGCTTCGGGATGATCATCCATAAATGCAATGATCTTGCTGAATGTATCATCTTCTACTACGGTGTCCGGGTTGAGGAGCAGAACATATTCGCTTTCTGATTTTCGTATGGCCTGGTTGTTTGCACTGGAAAAGCCAAGGTTCTCCTTGTTGGCAATTACGTTTACTTCGGGGAATTTCTCCCGCACCATATGAACAGAGCCATCCACGGAGTTGTTATCCACCACCCACACTTCGGCCTCTATTCCTTCAATGGCCCTGCGAACAGAGGTCAGGCACTGTTCGAGAAAGTGCTTCACATTATAGTTTACGATAACAACGGATAATTTCATGCCCCGGTTTTCCTTCTGTATATACAGCCTTCAAACTTACAAAAAATGCCTTTATTGTGTTGCCTATTGAGAATCCGGCTTTCAGGAGGCCAATATTATTTAGAAAAACTCTAAATTGTTTGACCATTAGGCAGTTCTGCAAAAAGCAACATACATTTGAGTAATTAATTACTAAAATTAGCATAATGTCCAGGATACTAAGTCTAAGTGAAGCCGCATCCATTGCCATCCACGGCATGATACTGGTTGCCCGTTCTGATAAACTGGTGAATGTGAATCAGATTGCTGAACTCACCAGCAGTTCACGCCATCATGTTGCAAAAGTTTTCCAGCGCCTTGTAAAGGAAGACTTCATCACTTCCAACCGTGGCCCCTCCGGCGGATTTTCACTAAAGATGGATCCTTCCGACATTTCATTCCTTGACATATATGAAGCCATCGAAGGTAAGATCGTGATCACCAAATGCCCGCTCGACAAACCCATATGTCCCTTCGAAAAATGTATTTTCGAGAATGTCATCAAAGACCTGACGCTTGATTTCAGGAATTACCTCGAGAAGCAGACGCTGGATAAGTATCTGGAGGATTGAAACACGAGACACGAAACACGAAACACGAAACACGAATAACGAAGCTAGCAGCCAGCAGCTAGCAGCCAGTAATCTTTCTAAATTCATTCTAAATAAGCAATTGTTCTACGTTCTTTCTGCATTTAAATATACATTTGCGTATTTAAATACCGAAAATATTAAAAGATGAAACGAGAGATCATTAAGATAGATGAGGACAAATGTAACGGATGCGGGTTATGTATTCCTGCCTGTCCGGAGGGCGCCTTACAAATTATCGACGGCAAAGCCAGGCTGGTGAGCGATTTGATGTGCGACGGACTTGGGGCCTGTATTGGTGATTGCCCGGAAGGGGCTATTGAAATTGAGCTTCGTGAAGCGGAACCATACAACGAAACCGCGGTGATGGCTGAGATCGTGAAGCACGGCATGAATACGGTCGTTGCTCACCTGAAGCATCTGAAGGATCACGGTGAGATGGATTTCATGGCGGAGGCACTGGCCTTTCTGGCAGAACGTGATGATCTTGGATATACCCTCGATGATGTAAAGGCCCAGGTGCATGATGATACCGGATCAAGCGCCTGTGCTGGTGGATGCCCTGGTTCGGCACCTGTTGTTTTCGATATTGATGAGGATGCGGTAAATAAAGCCGGAGCGAAACAGGAAGTGTCAACCCACCAACCTTCAGCACTGAGACAATGGCCGGTTCAGATGCACCTGATCAATCCCAATGCCGCTTATTTTCAGCAAGCCGATGTGGTACTTGCTGCCGACTGCACGGCGTTTTCTATGGGAAACTTTCATTCTGAATACCTGAACGGGAAAAGCCTGGCGATTGCCTGCCCGAAACTGGATTCAGGAACCGATAGCTACGTGGAAAAAATAAGGACCATGATCGACGAGGCAAAGATCAACACCCTGCAGGTGATGATGATGGAAGTGCCATGTTGCGGAGGTCTTCTTCAAATGGCACAGATAGCTGCCGCCAATGCTTCGCGAAAGATCCCGATCAAGAAAACCGTGGTCAGCATCCGTGGTGAGGTATTGTCAGAGGAATGGGTCTGAGAACCACCATTCCACACTCACATACTGCATCTTTTCCGATTATCGACATAGGCGATCAATAAACGCAATCAAAACATTAAGCAGCAATTATGTTTTGTTTAGACCATCTATAAATTATCCCATCCCTTGATTTACATATGACAGAATTTGTATCTTTGATCATTAACATGAATTATGGTACACAATTACCTGAATATGTAAACCTGGGATAAAATGTTAAGATTCTTCAAGTTCTTTGTGCCACCGCGAGGGTGGGGACGTATCGCCGCTGTAGTTGGAGGAGCCATGCTTGGCCTCTTCTGTTACCTGATCTATATATCAAACGCTGTTTCTTACCTGTCGGATGATCCCGAAACATGCGTAAACTGCCACATCATGGCACCGCAGTATGCGACCTGGTCACATAGTTCGCACAGAGAGGTTGCGCATTGCAACGACTGCCACGTGCCGCACAACAATGTGTTCAATAAGTATTATTTCAAAGCCAAGGACGGGATGCGGCATGCATATATGTTTACGATGCGACTGGAACCACAAACCATTTTCATACGTGAGGAGGGAAAGCATGTTGTGCAACAAAACTGCCTGCGTTGCCATAGTGACCTGGTGCACAACTCCAGGCTCCTGGCCATGACAACCACCTATCATGATAGTTTTAATGACCGGCAATGCTGGGAATGCCACAGGGAAACCCCGCACGGAAGGGTACACAGCCTTTCCAGTGAACCATTTGCGCGTGTGCCCGATCCTGGCAGCCCGGTCCCGGGATGGCTCGACAATTTAATGGACAGATAAATCAAAACAATTAAAACCTGAAAATATGAAATCAAAGAGAAAAGCATGGGTAAACTGGATGTTGTTCCTGCTTACCCTGGTCATTGTGTTCGTGCTTGGTTTGCTTGCATCCTCTGTGATGGAAAGAAGAGCTGAAGCCATCTTCGTGAATAAACCTGTTGTGAAGCTCAGTGAATACGAACCCCGCAACGAGGAATGGGGTAAGAACTATCCCAGAGAGTTCGAATCCTATTACAATACTGCCGACACCAGCCTTCGGACGCTGTATAATGGGAATGCCATGATCGATATGCTGGAAGAAGATCCCCGACTGGTAGTGCTGTGGGCAGGTTATGGCTTTGCCAAGGACTACAACCAGGGCAGGGGACACTATTATGCCATCGAAGACATGTACAAGACATTGCGCACCGGGGCACCAAAAGGCCCGAATGA
>Ga0180435_10006723_pt1 | contig 10997 bp, 17 predicted proteins | sample SS_ome_3_FD_132467 | JGI IMG/M metagenome (GOLD analysis project Ga0180435, IMG submission 132467) | Hypersaline lake sediment archaeal communities from the Salton Sea, California, USA - SS_3_S_1 metaG | ecosystem: Environmental > Aquatic > Non-marine Saline and Alkaline > Hypersaline >...
CTGCCGCAGGGGACGGGCTGTTATAACAAAACCGCGGTTCTTCCGGAATAAGCCTGCCTGGACGCAGGATAGCAGGCGTGTTCATGGCACGCGAGTTGCAATTTTGGAAGTTTGTGTGTTGTCCATTGTTTTTAAACCCCAGCGAAAAGTGTGGGTTTTGGGTTCCGGAGCGGGCTGATGTATGGGGCCGCAATAGGAGGATGGGGTGGATATCGCAACATTTTGCGGAATTCTGGTGGCCGGCGGCCTGATGGCTGCGGCCATTGTTCAAAACGGGGCTGCCGGATGGTTTGTCAACTATCCTTCCCTGATGATCGTCATCGGGGGAACCATGGGGGCCACGCTGGTGGCCTATCCGTTATCGGACATTGTGGGTGTTTTCGGTGTGGCCAAAAAGGCGTTTCTGTACCGTACCAAAGCACCTCAAAAGCTAATTCCCCAGATGGTTGATTTTGCCAAACTGGCGCGCAAAGAGGGTGTTTTGGCATTTGAGCCCCGCCTGCACAGCCTGGAAATTCCGTTTTTGGCGCGGGGCCTGCAGATGGCCATTGACGGCATGGAACCCGATGCCATCGAGAATGTATTGGGCACGGAGATGGCTTATGTGAGCGCACGCCAGCGCTTGGGCGCCGATATCTTCACCACCATGGGAACCTTTGCCCCGGCCATCGGCATGCTGGGTACCATCATCGGCCTGGTGCAGATGTTGATGCAGATGGAAGATCCCAGCAAAATAGGTCCCTCCATGGCTTTGGCCCTGTTGACCACCTTTTACGGAACATTGCTGGCCAATCTGCTGTTCCTGCCCCTGGCGGGCAAGCTCAAGGCCCGGGATAAACAGGAGCTCCTGCTCAAACAGATGATCCTGGAAGGTGTCCTCGCCATCCAGCGCGGTGAGAACTATCGCATTGTAGAGCAGAAGCTGCGGGCCTTTTTATCGGCCAAGACCAATATCGCTTAAGGGATGATCCATGCCGCGACCATGGCTGAAAACCAAAGTACTTAACGAAAGCGAAAAGGGTGAAGAGCCTCTGTCCGGATCGGGGTGGCAGGTGGTGTATACGGGCTTTATGCTGATTTTGCTGTGCTTTTTTATCATGCTTTCATCCCTGGCCACCCTCGATGCGTCCCGGGTCACGCAATTCGTGCATTCGTTCAACCGGGCATTGAGTATTTTCACAGGCGGTACTAAGGTGGAACCTGCTGATCTGGTGCTCCCGGATTCGCCGGACATGGTGGATCGCGAAACCCAGCTGGCGCGGCTGTATGATGAACTGCGCCAGGTGATCCAGATTCTGGGGGACGCTTCTCGGATGGAAGTCGCGATGACCTCGGAAGGTGTGCGTCTGCGGGTCACCGCCCCGGTCCTGTTTGCCTCGGGACAGGCCGAACTGATTCCCGCAGCCCAGCCCCTGTTAACCCGCGTGGCGGGACTGGTGGCCGGCACCGCATTGCTCATCCGCATTGAGGGGCACACGGATAATGTCCCCATCCGCACGGAACGCTATCCGTCCAATTGGGAACTGTCCACGGCCCGGGCCGTTCAGGTCCTGCGTTATTTGACAGAAGAAGCCGGATTCCCGGTCAATCGCCTGTCGGCTGCCGGACGGGGGTCCCATCATCCCCTGGAATCCAACGCCACGCCGGCCGGCCGGCAGCGCAACCGGCGTGTCGAGATTCTTTTCCACGTAAATTGACCCAGATCAGGATGGCCCCGCATGGCGATGGGATACAGAAAATGGATCGAGCGGACACGGCCCAGGGCGGTCCAGGGGTGGTTGACCACCTTCAACGATCTGATCACGCTGCTCATGGTTTTTTTTGTATTGGTATTCGCCTTGAGCCGGGTGAATGCCCATCGTTTTCAGGAGGCAATTGCCGCGCTGCAAAGCGGTTCGGGTGTGCTGGAAGCCGGCCGGCAGACCGCCGTGGGGGTCCGGCCTGCGGATAATAGCCAAACGCCGGTTGCCGGACAGGAGCATGCCGCTGAGGGGTTGCCCGAGGAGTTCATCGATGACCCGCAGATTGGTACCGATCCGGTGCCCAGAGGCATTGCCATTACCCTTGAAAGCAATATTTTATTTGCAGAGGCCGTGGCCCAACTGGACCCGGGCGGTTTGCCGCTGCTGGCAAAAATCGCCCGGGTGTTAAAAGAACGGGAGGGGTTGATCCGCATTGCCGGACATACGGACAATCTGCCCATTTATACCCCGCGCTTTCCCTCCAATTGGGAATTGTCAGCGGCCCGGGCCGTCAATGTCCTGAAGTACTTCGTCGATGCCGGTGGCATCGACCCTCGCCGGCTGGCTGCCGTGGGTTACGGCGCATCCAAACCCCTGGGGCCCAACGAAACACAGGAACAGCGCGCCCGCAACCGCCGCGTGGAGATTGTAATCGTTAAGGAGGGAAGTTAAATGTCCAACAAAATTTTGATCATCATCATTGTGGTCGTTTTACTCATTTTGGGCGTCATGGGGGCCGGATTTTTTCTGATGTGGCAAAAGATGTCCGCCATGCAGGCCGCAGTTCCGCCGGCCGGCCAGGAAGCCGCTACCCAGGAGGAGGCCAATCTGCCCGGGATACTTTATCCTTTGGATACGATTATCGTCAACCTGGCTGATTCCGGCGGGGGCCGCTATTTACGGGTAACCATGGAATTGGAACTCCTTCCCGAGGAGGGTGCGGAGGAGGCGGTGACGCAGCGCCTGCCGCAAATCAAGGATATTATGCTGACCATCCTGCCCACCAAAAAATTTGAACAGTTGACCACGGTGGAGGGTAAAAAAGAGTTGCGGGATGAGCTCATCGGCACACTCAACACGGTGCTGAACAAAGAGTTGGTAGAAAATTTATATTTTACTGAATTTGTAATCCAATAAAGGCGGTACAGCCATGGCCGAGCAAATATTATCCCAGGATGAGATTGACGCCCTATTGGGCGCCATGGCCAAAGGGGATGTGGAGGTCGATGACGCCGAGGATGACCGCGGACCCAAAGTCACGTCCTACGATTTAACCTCCAAGAGCGTCATGATCCAGGACGAATTTTCCGCCCTGGAAGAGGTTTATGACCGGTTTATCCGCTCGGCGCGGCGCCAGTTTTCGGCTGACTTACGGCGACCCATTGATGTGGGTTTCGTGTCCGCGGAAGGGGTCAGTTTTCACGACTTTATCCAGGGGTTTTCATTTCCCACCAGTTTTAATTTTTTCAATATGGAGCCCCTCTCCGGTCAGGCGCTGCTGGCCCTTGACGCCAGCCTGGTTTTTTCCCTGATCGACTGCATGTTTGGCGGCGACGGCAAGCCCTACACGCAAAAAAGGGATTTCACACCCATCGAACAGCGCATGATGCGCCGTTTTGTCCAGCAGGTTCTGGAGTGCTTCCAGGAATCGTGGGGTGTTGTGGAAAATCTCCAGATGAATCTGAAAAAAACCGAGACCAATCCGGAATTTATTCATCTTTACAGCCCCAGCGATTTGGTCATTGTGGTGGTTTTTGAGATCATTGGTGAAGAGTTCAAAGGCAGTCTGCACATCTGTATCTCCTATCTGATGCTCGATCCCCTCAAGGATAAGCTATCCACCAGTTATCTGCGGGAAAAGAACCGGGATCATGGCTGGGGCCGCCAATTCAAGAATTTGCTGCGCCAGGTTCCGGTGGAAGTCGTGGCTGAATTGGGGGACACACGCTACTCAGTCCGGGAACTGTTGGAAATGCAGTGCGGTGATGTTTTGAAAATCGATGCCGGCCCGGAAGATTTGATTACCGTCAAAGTGGCCGATATTCCAAAATATCTGGGTTTTCCAGGTGTCGTCAAAGGCAACCGGGCCATTGAAATCGCCAATCCCATAACCAGCAAAAGAGGAGCCAAGTAAAATGGCCGCCAATGATGATCTCACCCCGAAAAGTACACCGGACCCAGCATCCGCACCTGCTCCGGCGGGGCAGGGTGATGAAAACCTGGAGTTCATCCTGGACATCCCTTTGGATATTACCGTGGAGTTGGGCCGCACGCGCATGGTGATCAACGACCTGTTGAAACTGGGCCAGGGTTCGGTCATCGAACTCTCCAAAATGGCCGGTGAAACCATGGATATCATGGCCAACCAGAAACTCATTGCCAAAGGGGAAGTGGTGGTGGTGAAAGAAAAGTATGGCGTGCGCCTGACGGAGGTGATCAGCCCCATGGAACGGATTGAAGGCCTGAAATGAACTACGATCCCGATTTATTATCCGCAGCCCTGAAGATGGGACTGTCCCTGGTGGTGGTGCTGGCGGCGGTATGGGGCTTGGGCCGGCTCCTCAAGGGACAGCTGGCCCAGGGCCGCGGCCGGAGTGGCGGGCTGTTACGCATGCACGACACCCTTCCTGTGGGGGTCAAAAAACAAATTGCCCTGGTGGAAGTACCCGGCGCTGTACTGGTTTTGGGCATCACCCAGGACCGGCTGACCTGTCTGGACAGGATCCGGGACGGGGAATTGATCCAGCAGATCAAAGCCCAGGGTGCGGCCGCCGGCCGGGCGGATTTCAAATCCCTGTTGCACCGGGCAGGCGGAGGCCGGATAAAAACAGAAGGCCGTCAGGGGGATACCCAGGGAGCTGACTCCCCATGAAAAGCAAGGGTAGAAAAATATTGATCGGGTGGCTGACGCTCCTGCTGCTGGGGATGCCGATCCTGGCTAGCGCCCAGGAAAGCAGTACGGCCCAGCCCTTTTTCAGTGTCAGCCTGGACCAGGAACCCGACCCCGGCCAGGTGGGCGTTACCCTGCAGATCTTTTTATTGATGACGGTACTCTCCCTGGTACCGGCCCTTTTGATCATGCTCACTTCGTTTACCCGCATCGCCATCGTGCTCTCACTGTTGCGGCAGGCCCTGGGAACCCCCCAAATCCCGCCCACCCAGGTGGTGCTGGGCATTGCCCTGTTCCTGACATTTTTCATCATGACTCCCGTGTGGACCACGGTGAATCAAAAGGCCTTGCAGCCCTATATGGCCCAGGAGATCGACCAAAAAACAGCCCTCAATACGGCCGCCGACCAATTCCGCACATTTATGCTCAAACAGACCCGGGAAAAGGACCTGGCCCTGATGGTGAAAATATCCGGCCGGCCGCGTCCTGCCAACCGCGAGGAAATTTCCATCGGTGCCCTGATTCCGGCCTTTATCATCAGCGAACTGAAAACAGCTTTTCAAATCGGTTTTATGCTTTACGTCCCTTTCATTGTCATCGATATGGTGGTGGCCAGCGTCCTGCTCTCCATGGGCATGATGATGCTGCCGCCGGTGATGATCTCCCTCCCCTTTAAACTCATGCTCTTTGTGCTGGCCGACGGCTGGCATCTCATCGTACGCTCCCTGGTGCAGAGTTTCGTTTAATTTATCCATGCTGCAATCCCAGGGCGCCGGGCGTATCCATATCAGCGTTGCTGAAGGGAATGAATCGGTTTTTGCTTTTTACGCCAGGCAGGGATATTATAAAAGCTATACGACCTATGTAAAAAATATTTAGCCCGTAATGCTGGATGTGATGCTGAATTGTGCTTTGACCCATCCTATCCGCCCCCACCGTATTATGATTGCCTCATGATAATAATTCGCAATGCCACTATCAGCGATGCCGAACTGCTGGCGGCAGTTGGCGCTGAAACGTTTTATGACAGTTATGCGGCGAACAACACACCGGAAGACATGGCCGTGTATTTATCCCAGTCCTTTGGCCGGGATATACAGGGTGCGGAACTTGCCGATGCAGATTCCATATTTATCATTGCCGAGTACAATGGTGGGATTATTGGCTATGCCCAGTTGAAGATGTCGGATGCGCCACCGATTGGGGCTGATAAGCCGCTGGAAATTGCGCGGTTATATGTCAGCAAAGCATGGCTTGGGAAAAAGATTGGCGCGCGTTTAATGGCTGCCTGCCTGCATGAAGCGGACGTCCTTGGCTCTGATGCATTGTGGCTGGGTGTCTGGGAAATGAACCTTCGCGCCATTAAGTTCTATCGACAGTGGGGGTTTGGCGTGGTTGGCGAGCAGGAATTTCAGCTTGGCGGCGATCTGCAAAAGGATTTGGTAATGGCACGCAATCTATAGCGTGAGAGGGATCGAACTCGCTAACTTCCGCCCGCCGGCAGGTCTTGCGGATCAAGGCTTGACACGGCCGGCTTCAAGGGCGTAAGCGCTGTTTTACTTCAAATTCCGCCCCTGAAAAAGGGGCATTTTCCCTAGAGCACGAGAACCGGCATCCGGGAACCCTCCCTGAAAGGGGACTTGACACCATCAGGTTCAAAAGCGTAAGGGCTGTGCGGAAAGCAGGGTTGCCCATTCTTGAGCGCAACCGTGGCCCGGGTCGGAAAAAAAGGTGGCACATAGATGAATACCAAGGAAGCGCCAATCCCTGATATTCAACAGGTTGGCAGTGGGTTGTTCGACTTTGCCCTGGAGCGGGAGGATATCAAATGGCTGCTGGCCCGCCTGCCGGCGGACATGGATATCAAACCGGGCAGGGTGGAGTATGAACTGCAAATCCTGAAAATCATCAGCGTCGGCTGGAGCATCGCCTACCTCATTGAGGCCCATCCCTGGAAAACGGCGTTGCAGGAGCTGTTTTGGCGGTCCATGCAGGAGTTCGCCCAAAACCTCTCCTCGACCACAGAGCTGATGATCGGCCATGATGTGAATTATTTCCAGGTGTTGAAGGATCGTCTCGATATGTATGTTGCTGCCCTTGAAGATAACCCGGATGCCGTGGAACCGGTGCAGATCATCGGCCCGGCCTTTGCCGGCGCCTGCGGCGGGGGTGACAATTTAACCATCAGCATGGCCGGATCAAAAATATTTGCATCCGTCCTGGCCCAGGTCAAAGCTTACCTGGCAGCCCTCGACCTATGTTGACCGGGACATTTTAACGAAACGGATGGGACCGTGATGGCGGATACAATTCTGAATAGTTTAAACGCCGCCCGGGGGGCGCTGGACAAATTGATTGGGAATAACAGCCTCCTTGGGGCTGTTGACCGGGCCGGCGGGATACTGATTCAAGCTATCGAATCCGGAAGACGGATATACAGCTGCGGCAACGGCGGTTCCATGTGCCAGGCCATGCATTTTGCAGAGGAACTGTCCGGTCGTTTCCGCAAGGATCGTCCTGGGTTACCGGCCATGGCCATCAGCGATCCCGGCCATCTGACCTGTGTAGCCAATGATTTCGGCTATGACCAGGTATTTTCCCGATTCCTGGAGGCCCACGGGCGGGCCGGGGATTGTCTGCTCGGACTCAGCACCAGCGGAGCGAGCGCCAATATCCTGGCGGCGGCCCGGACCGCGCGTCATTTGGGATTGGGGGTGATTTCACTTACCGGCGCCGAAGACTCCCCCCTGGGCCGGTTGGCGGATGTGGACATTGCCCTCGCCGGGGACCTTCCCGGGGATCGCAGTCAGGAACAGCATCTGATGGTCATTCATATCCTCATCGAACTCATCGAGCGTCGTCTTTTTCCTGAAAATTACTAGCCTACCGAACCCGCCTGTTGAGGCAGGGGGATCTCCGTCCTGAACCCGAAACGGATACTGTTGTTCAGGTAAAGCACCCGGGAGGGTTGGAAGGCATACAGCTTTACCTTGAAACGCCGCAGGAAAAGGGGCGCATCCACTACTTGCCAATCCACATTCAAACCGTTTTTCAGCAGGTCCCCGGTAAAGGGGTATTTTTGGAAATAGGCTGTCAGCAGCCGCGCGAGTTCACGCATACCCGTAACCTGGACCAGACAACCATCCATTTGCAGCCCCTCAATGTCCTGCCATCCCCGGCCCTCCCGGTGAATTGTGCCCGCTGCCCGGTCTGAGGCCAGGGCTTCCTGGATATGGCGGCTCTGGGGGTCGGAGAAAAAATAGAAGCGCCACGGTTCAAACAGATAATAGACGGGTGCGGCCCAGGCTGCCTCCCCGCGAGCCGTCGCCAGGGTTAGGGTTTGTCTGTTTTGGGCCAATGCCTGGGCCTGGTCATGGAGTTCTCCGACAGGGGGGACTTTTTCTTTGGACATGGATCACCTGGTTTTTTTATTATCCGGCATAAACTGTGTTGTTTGATGGCCCGCTTGGGTTAACCACCGTTGGGATTGCCTGAAAATACGGGTAATTGGTAACATTATGAATTTGACCTTCCCCCCATCTGACTTATTGATATATAGTGTATGAACCAAAAACCTGGAAGGAGGCCGCATTGGTTACTATGCTTAAGTTCATGATTTGTGCATTAATGGTAGTGGTGGGGATCGGTTGTGCCGGAGCACCCCGGCAGCCTGCCCCGGCAATTGAGAATCCTGGTGAATATAACATTTGTTTTCGGGAACTGGATGCCGATGGGAATGGAGAGGTTTCGTCCGCTGAGTTCCAGCAGCGATTTCCGCAAGCTGGTGGCGATGTATTAAAAACTATGGACACCAGCGGCGACGGTGTTCTCGACCATGCCGAGTGGCATGCTTTTCTGGCTGCCCACGGAATCTCCCACTAGGTGACGGCAATGCAACTATCCGATAAACTCCATGGCTTTTTCTGGGACTCCATGACCCAGAACAATTGTAACACATATTTCATTGACGGGCCTGTGCGCGTGCTCATCGATCCAGGCCATAGGGCGCTTTTCGACCATGTGGAGCGGGGGCTGCAGGCTTTGGGCGTGGCCCTGGCCGATATCGACATGGTGATTTGTACCCATGCCCACCCCGATCACATTGAGGCCGTGCGGTTTTTAAAAGATCTGCCCGCCCTGGTGACGGTCCACGAGACCGAATGGCAATTAATGACGGCCCATGCGTCCCGCATTCAAGCCCTTTTTGGATTTGATCCCCTGGAAATTACCCCCGATCTGTTCCTGCGGCAAGGGGACCTGGACCTCAAGGGGCTGGTCATGCAGGTCTACCATACTCCCGGGCATTCGCCGGGATCGGTCTGCCTCTACTGGCCGGATCCAAAGGTGCTTTTCAGCGGGGATCTGATCTTCAAGGACGGCATCGGCCGTACAGATTTGCCGGGCGGCGACGGCAGCCTGATCAAATCCAGCATTCGCGGGCTCAAGGAACTCCCTGTCGATCTGCTCCTGCCCGGACACGGGACACCCGTGGAAGGCGCTGCGGCGGTTAAAGAGAATTTCAAGCAACTTGAACAGGTGTGGTTTAATTATGTTTAAACCGGCTTGGACCGGTGCTGCTTTGGGGCTGGCCGGCAGTCAGATACCCTTGATCTGTGTCAGGCGCCGGTCAAATCGTTGCGCCAATTCTTCCCGGGCCTTTTGCCATTCAGGGTCGGTGTCCAGGTTGGGGATTAGTGCTGAACCGGCGATTCCCTGCCGGGCAGCCAGGTCTGCCAGGCGGCGGGCCGCCTGCTGATCCCGGGCCCCAGCGAGGCTTTGGTCATATTCGGCCAGCAGGGCTGCCAGGGCCGCAGTATCCGCCTTGCATACTGTTTCGAGCAGGACCAGCGTTGCCCCGTTGTCCCGGCCGAGTTGGATTTGCCGCAGCAGTTCGCTGTGCAGCATCCCGCTGTCCCCGTGTAATTCCGCGGGATAATCCCGGGCCAGTTTTTTTTCCATTTCGGCAAGGGTAATAACCTGGTCCCGGTATTTCTGGATCAAGCCCTGGATGCGCCGGAGCTGCTCCCGGTCATTCTGGGCGCTTTTCTCTTCGCTGCTCAGGGTGAGGTGGCGGGTGCGTTCCATAACGAGATCGAGGGTGCTCTTTATTTCGCCCATGGTCTGGCTCTCCTGTCTGCTGGGGCCATTAATGCCGGGGGCCGGCATCAGATGGCATTTTCCGGCTTTTCTCCGGGGAATAATCATCCGGGGCAATTAATGTTCAGGGCGGTTATCATAAATATTTTCCGTTTGCATGACGTATACTTTTGGCTGAATCCCGAACCAACGGATTGTTTTTGACAACCTTTATAGACATCAAAATGGCAACAAACCCGTTAATTTGCAAGTCAACCAGCGCGCCACTACCTTTCTGGCGCTCCAAACCAATGGAAGCCTTTACCCGGCAGGAGTGGGAGCAGGTGTGTGACCGCTGCGGCCTTTGTTGTCTGGTGAAATTGCAGGATGCGGAAAGCGGTGTGGTCATGTATACGGATGTGGCCTGCCAATACCTCGACATTCACGATTGCCGGTGTACGGTCTACCATAAGCGCCAAAAACGGGTGGCCGAGTGCCTGCAGCTTTCCCCCCGGAATATTGATCAGATCACCTGGCTGCCGCCGACCTGCAGCTATCGGCTGCTGCGTGCCGGTCGCCCGCTGCCGCCCTGGCATCCGCTGGTGAGCGGGGACGGGGAAAGTGTTCACCGCGCGCACCTGTCCGCACGCCACGTTGCCATTGCCGAACAGGGGGTGGATCCCGGGCGCCTGGTGGAACATGTGATCAACCTGGCTGCCGATGGCGTGCTGGACTCCCTGGACCTGGAGGCCGGCTGATGGCCTTTTCCGATCACCGGCGGGCCGTCTGGAGCGGGTTTATTTTTTTGCTCCTGGGGATCCTGGCCTGTGTGGCCCAGGCCCAGGCCTATCGGGTGATTCGTGTATATGATGGGGATACCCTGAGGATTGCGGGACCCGGCGGCGATGAGGTCATCCGCCTCATCGGAATCGATTGTCCCGAGATATCCAAGGTCAAAGGCATCCCCAGCCAGCCCTACAGCCGCAAGGCGAAAAAGTTTCTCAAACAGCAGGTGGCCGGGGGAAGCCTGGAGCTTAAAACTTACGGCCGCGACCGGTACGCGCGGGTGTTGGCCGAAGTATGGATCGATGGCCGCAATGTCAATCTGGCCCTGGTCGCGGCAGGACTGGCTGAGGTATACCGGGGTCGGGTACCCTTGGATTTCAGCAAGCAGCCGTATCTGGCAGCCCAGAAAGAGGCGCGCCGTGCCAAACGGGCCATGTGGTCCCTGGGTGACCGCTATGAACCTCCCGTGGTGTGGAAAAACCGCCAACCCAAACCCTAGTGTC
>Ga0180435_10006725_pt1 | contig 10995 bp, 6 predicted proteins | sample SS_ome_3_FD_132467 | JGI IMG/M metagenome (GOLD analysis project Ga0180435, IMG submission 132467) | Hypersaline lake sediment archaeal communities from the Salton Sea, California, USA - SS_3_S_1 metaG | ecosystem: Environmental > Aquatic > Non-marine Saline and Alkaline > Hypersaline > Sediment...
GACGTCCTCTATCCCGATACCCAGTACCCGTTCCTTCGGGTGGTAACGCGCGCTACGGGCGTTAACCGGAAAGTAGATTGCTTCGTCGTCGTCATAGCTGCCATAGGGTGAACGGCTGTCATCCCGGCTATGACCGGTATCCTTGGAAAGCACCAGTCCGGGGCCACCCTGCTGCCAATCCGCCCAGGTCGTGTGTTGCATGGGAATGGATGTAAGTCGATAACCTTTCAACGGTCCACTAATCGCCTGGCGCTTAAGTTGCGACCACAGGCTTTCACTTTCGCGGTCATACAGCAGGACGTCGCTGTTGTAGAGCAGGCCCGAGACACCGAAGCGTCTGAGTTCGCCGTCGACCAGGGATGAAAAAGCCATGCCGGTACCGCATAGCGGGCAATAGGTGATCACGACGCCGTCCCTGCCTATGTGGTCGTTCACGATTTCATGATGATTGAGGATCAGGACGGGGTAGGCCCTGCGTTGGCCATTGAGTTCGATTCCGAGTACCCGGTCATCGGGCTTCATGAAATCCGCCTTGTCGGAAGCGATGAAGGTCGGGTTGTCCAGTGCGGGGATCCCGTCCCGGGTCGGGCCGCCATGGTGAATCTCATCCGCCGGGATGAGACTGTCGCTCAGGTCGAAACCATTGTCGGATCGCGCTGAATTCACCGCGTTGATCAACAGCGGCCACCCTACTGCCAGGGCGAGGACGTACAAAACCCAACGGCCCCAACGGCCTTTTATCAATTCAGGATTCCGGCGCATGGCGACCCTCACTTTTCGTGTACCTGTTTCTTTTCGACACAAGCCCGGCTTGCGGGTTCTTGGCCGTATCCATAGAGAACAAGCCGCTCGATGATTTCTTTCACTGGTGTTGGATTTGATGTTGATGTAACAACCGGAATCTATCTTTGTTCCGTCAGTATTCGGTGAGTCAATTTGGAGGTGGTACCCATAGAGAAATAAGCAGATATGTGACATTTTTATTAATTTTCTTCTGCCTGGTTTTTCAGGCATTCTCGGCCTTACTAACGTAAGGGAAAATGTTTCAGGGAAAGGAGTGTCGTTGATATTGGAGATTTCCTGTGGCGAACCGATTGATATCCAATGTCCTATTGTTTCTGCTTTGTATATGCCTGCCGGCCCATGCTTTCGCATCCGGTTTTCGTCTCGGCGTGATCAATGAACGGGCAGACAAGCCTGATCAAGTCCTGACCCAGTACGCTGGCCTGCAGCGCTATCTGGAACGAGAGCTCGCTTCCCGTGGTATCGCTCCGGTCGAATTGGTCATTGCCCGCGATATCAACGAAATGGTTAACTTCCTCGTCAACGATGGCGTCGATGCCATGCTCGAGGGTGTGATGCCAACCCTTTTGATCCGGAAGCGCGGCGCGGATATTGATCCGGCCCTGCTTGTCTGGCGCAAGGGTCAGCGGCAATACCACTCCGTATTCTTTGTCCGCCGCGACAGTGGCATCAAAACCCTGGATGACCTTCGCGGTAAGTCAATTGTCTTCGAATCGCCACGCTCGACATCGGCCTATTTCGTTCCGCGTGCCACTTTACGCGCTGCCGATATCGCTCTCGGCGCCGCAGAGGACAGCAACGTGGCAAATGGCTCGCTGCGCTATGTGTTTGCCGGTTCGGAATTGAATCAGGCCTACTGGGTGCAGCGTGGCCGCGCTGACGCGGGGGCATTCAATGATGGAGACTGGGAGCGTGTTCCGGCAGGGATACGGAATGACCTGCGCATCATCCACCGCACAGAGCCGGTGCTACGCTGGCTGTTCTCGGTCAATCCGGATATCGCGACTCCGATACGTGAAGCGGTGGTCGATGCACTGCTGAACGCGCACGGGGATGAGCTGGGTCGCAGCGCGCTCCTGGATGCGGCGCGTATCAAAATGTTCGAACGATTGACCGACCAGGACCGGGAGAACCTCAGTTACTGGTCGGATGCGCTCGACACGAGCGAATGATCCTCAGGTTACGCCGGCTTAGCACCAAGTATGCGTTGCTGTTTGCAGCGCTTTTGCTGCTGTTCACATTCATCGTGCTGGGCTTGTCCGGCTACTTCGTGCTTCAACGCACGAACGAACTGCGTGCCGACCTGCTGCAGTCTTTTTCGTCAGTGCGAACGTCGAACGATATTGAAGCCTTGCGCCGCAGTGGCACCTATCTGAGCAACCGCCTGTTCAACCCCTTGTTCAATATTGATGTCTTTAACCTCAATGAAGAGGTGAAGCAGATCAGCAGCTGGCTGGATCCGACCTCAATACTGATACTCGATCGCGAAAGGCGGGTCGTCACCGATGGCTCGCTCGAAAATCGAGACTATGGAAGGGAGATCGAGATCCCAGCCGAGTTCGAGCCGGGAAAGCCGCTGGTCGAGCCATTCAATGGGAGTAATCGTCTCTACTTCTCTATCGGATATGGCGATGAAATAGCCGGATATGCGCGTGTCGAGCTGTCCAATGATCGTTTCAGGCGCCTGTCCATCGAGCTAACCAGCCAGGTGGCCGAGGCATGGAAAAGCTACCAGAAAGGATTCCTGTTGATAGCCCTGATCGGTGTAGGTCTGGTTACGATTATCGGTGTCTGGGTTGGTTGGCGTCTGTCGAACTCACTATCCCGTCCACTGCGCGAGATGACTGATGCGGCCGAACACTATGCAGCCGGTGAACTGGATCACAGGTTACAGGAACGCACGCGCGATGAATTGGGTCGTCTGGCACGTTCACTCAACAAGATGGCGGGCGATCTCAACAAGGCCGGAAAACTGCTCGACCGCGCTCAGGAGATGGCCGCATTCGGGTATTGGGAATGGCGGCAAGACAAGCAGGAGCTTCGACTCTCCTATGGTGTCTACAAGATCCTCGGTGTCGATCGGGATGCCTTTATGCCTGGTGTGCCCGAGTTGCGTGAGTTCATTTTTCCGAATCGCCAGGCGCGTGTTTTTTCCATTCTTCAGGGGGACTTCAGGGAGACGGTGTCGGCTGAATTCAACATACGCCGCGCCGATGGTGAGACGCGGACCCTGTTCATACGCGGTGAGCCGGACCAAGATGCCACGGGTGGGATCATTGGTTCACACGGGACCATCCAGGATATTTCCAAGCAAAAACGTTCTCACGCTCAACTACAGCAACTCGCCAACTACGACAACCTGACCGGATTGCCCAACCGTAACCTTTTCTATGAGCGTCTCAACCGGGCAATCACCCGGGCCCAGCGACGACAGAACGAATTTGCTTTGCTGTTCCTCGATCTGGACCGGTTCAAGTCCGTCAATGACGCGCTCGGACACGATGTGGGTGACCAATTGTTGCAGCTTGTCGCGCAACGTTTGCGCAGTGTTGTGCGTGGAAGTGACACGCTGGCGCGCATGGGTGGCGATGAATTTACCCTTATCGTTGAGGATCTCAGCGAACACTTCAGTCCGCAGAATGTGGCGCAGAACATCATTCGGGCGATGAAGCCGGCATTCGGGATCGCACAACGTGAGTTGTTCATTTCGACGAGCATTGGCATCGCCTTGTATCCCAAGGATGCCACGGATGTCGATACGTTGATCAAAAATGCGGATGCCGCGATGTATCTGGCCAAGGAACAAGGTAAGGCGGTATTCCGTTTCTTTACACCGGATCTTGACCGGGTCGCTCACGAGCGACTGATGCTCGAATCGCAGCTGCAGAAGGCTATTGAACACGATGAATTCGAGCTGCATTATCAACCACAGGTGAGCAGTGATTCAGGCGAAACCCTGGCACTTGAGGCGCTGTTGCGTTGGAGACGGGGCGATGAGTACCTTGCGGCGGCGCACTTCGTGCCAGTGCTCGAAGAGACTGGCCTGATCAAGCAGCTGACCGGAAAGGTGCTGTGCGAGGCCTGCAACGCGCTGGTTCGCCTGCAACGTGATGGTGGACCGCACCTGCGAATGTGCGTCAACCTTTCCGCGGCGCAGTTCCAACAGGCCGATCTGACAAAGCTTATCGAGGAGGCACTCTCCGATGCGGGAGTGAGTCCCGAGCAGCTTGAGTTGGAGATTACCGAAACCACGCTTCTTGACCCCGGACTCAGCCAATCCAATGCCGCGGAGCTTGCGGCTCGCGGTATTCGTCTGGCCATAGACGACTTCGGTACCGGGTATTCCTCGCTGACCTACCTGCAGCAGTTTGACGTTGACGCACTGAAGATCGATCGCTCATTCGTGCGCGATCTGTGCACCGATGTAAACGACGCGCAGATTACGGAGACACTGCTTGGTCTGGCGAAAAACCTTGGTATAGATGCCATTGCCGAGGGTGTCGAGGACGAAGAACAACTCCAATGGTTGCGTGACCACGGCTGCGATTTGGTGCAGGGATTCCTGCGCTGTCCTCCGTTACCTATCGATGAGTTACGGACCTGGATGGCTTCCCAGTCGAGTGCCTTGAGTGCCGCTGGTCCGGACGAACGGGTCTGATCGCAGTAAGCGTATCGGACCAAGATATGTTTCACCCGGTGGCAGATAAGCCCTGGAGGTAGCTCTCGAGCCTGACTGAGACCCGATGCAGAGATCGGGAGTATCTCTTATACCCAAACCGGCGAGTTCCTTAATGATTTTTTGCAGGGTTCTGTGTCCCTCAGAACCAGCTGACGATGTCTTCCATCCTGCGGCGCGTCTTGGGGAAGGCGGGTTCGCCAGAGCGGTAACCGAAGGCGACCATCACCGCGGGCCTTAAGCGCTGTGAATCTATACCGAAGTGTTCTTCGAGTACGGCAACGGTTCTGTCCATATCGAATCCTTCGATCGGACACGAATCGATGCCCATGAATGCAGCGGCAGTCATCATGTTTCCCAGTGCGATATAGGCCTGTCGGGCTGCCCAGTCACTGATCTGACGGTCGCCCTCTATGTGGAAGTCGTGTTCCTGAAACCTCTGGTAGGCATCGTTGATGAAGGCAATCACCTCTTCCGGAAACTGCTTGACCTCCTGCATGTGCCTTTGCAGGTAGTCCGAGTGATGCGTCATCGTTGCCCCGGTATGCGCCAGGAAGATACAGAAATGGCTCGCCGTGCCGAGCTGCCCGGCGGTCCCATTGGTGGCACCGTTGGCCCCCCAGGCGAATTCACGGAACAGAGCGCGCTTTTCAGGGCTCTGGACGACCAGAAGCTGCCAGGGTTCCATACCGAAAGAACTCGGTGACAGGCGTGCCGTTTCCAGAATGGTGTTGAACTCGTTTTCAGGGATCTTTCGTTCCGGATCGAAAACCTTGGTCGCATGGCGGAAGTTGAAGGCTTCGAGGATCTGGGTCTGAACTTCGTCGATGTTCATGGGTTCTTGACTCCGGTTGCTTTGCAGGTGCTATGTCCAGACGGTTTGATCGTCGGGTGAAAGGGCTACTGGTGGCCGGGTCCGAAATCCAGGCGCAGCGCCGGGGTACGATACTATATTGCGACTTTTCAATGGTTAACCCGCATCGATCATCGGTCGAACCGGGACATTGGCGATAGGTTCTATTTTTCAGAGTGTTACCAAACTTCGCGTGCCCCGCTCGTATTAACACGCTGTTGTATGCGGTTTGTGCAACGATCTAGCCGGCGCATCCTGAACGATCCCTCTCAAACCATAGCGGGCTATGCTTTTTCGAGCGATCGTTCAATCTGCTTGGCCACTTCGCCCAAAAGTCCCGCATCCCGGTGATCGATGCGGGTTAACCGCAGGATATTGGGATATTTGTCCGGTACGTTTGGAGAATATGCAGCTGGAAAAGCTTCAGGTGGTTCTCAAGGTGGCTGAGTTCCATAGCATTGCAGCGGCAGCCAGCCTGGATACGCGTACCAGCGCGGCCAGCGCCGTCTTCACTCGGGTGGGAAAGGGTAGGGGGCGGGGTTGATGAGGTTACCGGGCGGGTGCAACGCAGATCAGGCCCACTGGCGCCAGCTTTCCCCCTGGCGTTGATCCCGCAGGAGTTTTTCCAGCGCTTCCCCGGGGACGGGCTTGCTGATCAGATACCCCTGGGCCATCTCGCAGCCGTGTGTTTCCAGGAATGCCAGCTGTTCCGCAGTTTCCACGCCTTCGGCAACAATTGCGACATTCAGTTGATGCCCCATCGCGATGATGGCGGCAGTGATCGCCATGTCGTCCGTGTCGTCCGGGATGTCCTTGACGAAGGAGCGGTCGATCTTGAGCGCATCGAGCGGAAGGCGCTTGAGGTAGTTCAACGAGGAATAGCCGGTACCGAAGTCATCGACCGAGATGCCGATACCCAGGTCTCTGAACTGCTGCAGCGCAATGATCGTTTCCTCGACCTTGCGCATGATGATGCTTTCGGTGATCTCCAGTTCGAGGTACTCAGGGTGGAGTCCCGTTTCGTCAAGCACCCGGCTTACCGTGTGCACCAGGTCGCCCTGTCCGAACTGGACCGGACTCAGGTTGATCGCGATTCTGATCGGGTTGTGACCGGCATCGATCCATTCCTTGTTCTGGCGACAGGCCTCCTGCAGCACCCAGTTTCCGATTTCTATGATCATTCCGGTTTCTTCCGCCAGCGGAATGAACTCGAACGGAGGGATGTTGCCAAGCTCGGAATGCTCCCAACGCAACAGGGCCTCGGCACCGATGATGCGACCGCTCCGGACATCGATCTGGGGCTGGTAGACCAGACTGAGTTCGCCCCGTTCCAGGGCTTTGCGCAGATCGCCTTCCAGTTTCAAGCGGGTCCTTGCCCGGGCGTTCATGTCCTCCGAGTAGAACTGGAAATTGTTCTTGCCGCTGGACTTCGCGTGGTACATGGCAGTGTCGGCGTTTTTCAGGATCTCGTCGACGTTATCGCCATCGTCGGGGAACAGGGCGATGCCGATGCTCGGCGTGATATAGACCTCATGACCGTCCAGGATGAACGGCTGGGCGATTGCCGCCTGGATGCGCCTTGCGACATTTGTTACCGATAAGGGATCACGGATTTCCGACAGAAGTACGGTGAATTCATCGCCGCCAAGGCGGGCGATCGTCTCGTCCGTGGAAAGTGAGGGATCAAGACTGCGCGAGATGCGGTCGCTGATGCGCAGTTGCTCCTGGAGACGTTCTGCCACTCCGACCAGGAGGCGGTCGCCGAAATCGTGTCCCAGTGTGTCGTTGATACGCTTGAACCCGTCGAGATCCAGGAACAGCAGCGCGCCAGTGCGCCCCAGGCGTTTGGCGGCCTTTACCGCCTGCGAAGCGTGGTCCTTGAACAGCTGCCGGTTGGGTAGCTGGGTGAGGTTGTCGTAGTAGGCAAGCTGCCGTATCTGTTGGTCGGATTCCTTGCGGTCGGTAATGTCGCGGGCGAACACGCTCAGCAATGTCTCGCCGTTGACGTTCGCTACCGACAAGGCGAGTTCCATGGGGAATATCCGCCCCTGTCTGTTTCGGCCCTCTGTCTCGAAATACTTGCCTGTCTGGCGACCTTGAAGGAGGTCAAAGTTGGAAAGCAGTATTTCGTCGTGTCGGATGGCAGTGTTTTCAGCCAGGATCGTGTCGAACAGCGGCTTTCCCATCGCCTCCTCGGAAGAGTAGCCGAACATATAGTCAGCCTGTCGGTTCCAGGTGACGATCCGGCCGTCCTTGTCGGACGTGATGACTCCATCGAACGCGTTGTCCACTACCTGTGAAAATCGTTCCCCTTCGGCAACAGCGGCGGCATCCGCGGCCGCTGCCTGACGCTGGGCCTTGCAACGGCCCAGGTAGACGGCCACCAGGATACAGAACCCGATCATCATGCCCAGCCACGAGACCAGCAGGCGCGGCAGATCAAAATCGGGAACACCGATACGCCGGGTGGTTGCCACGTCGACGACCTGTCCATAGATGGGGATATGCAGCTCGGATGTGAGCCGGAGGGGAGAGGTTTCGATGAGCACCTCATGCCCATGCTCGATTGTGTACGGCCCGGCCGCGCTGACGGGTTGTTGAAGTGGTTCGATATCAAGCCATGGCTGGGTGGCATCTATCCTGATGAGGTCCGGGATCTGGACTTCCAGCATCACCAGGCCGCTGAGCATGGCGCGGCGCTCAGCGACGGTTTCAGGGGGGTAACGGCCGAGAAACACGGGCTTCATCACGTAAATGGCCGGTTCCAATTGTCCCTTCAGCCGGGTCGGCCCGATGGCGGCGATACTGCCTGAATCTATTGCACCCTGCAGGACAGGCGCGATATCAGGATGGGTGGCGATATCGTATCCGAGCAGGCCGGTGGCCATCGGTCCCATGGGCTCGATGAAATCGACCGGGAGGTATTCCTCCTGGTCTGGTGGTAAAGATGAGTGGTCGGCCGGGCCGGAGCGATGAATCCGGAAGCTGATCAGACCCTCCTCGCGCATGATCTCCTCGAAGCCTTCTTTTTCCGCTTGGGTGACACGCTGCAGGTGATAAATCCGATGGATAAAGGGGTAGGCCCGCAGCAGTTCCTGCGAGAAGCCGGTCAGCTCGGCCACGTCCAGTTCATCGCTGGTATGGTAGAGACCGCTGAGCGAAATCAGGACGGTCTCGAGATTACTGATCCGTTGACTGATGCGACGATCGACGTTGTCACGCTCCGCCAGAAAGGTTTGTTCCAGCCGTTGCTCATCCACCCAGATGGACCAGAGGGCGACGCACAGCGACACGACCACTGCGCTAAGGGCCACGAACCAACGGAAATGCCGGTGCATCGACCTAACCCCTGCTGCGGTCCGCCTCAGGGGGCAACCTTTTTGGCCCTGAAGCGAAGGCGCTTGGGAAGCTCGATTTCGGCCTTGGAGCGGATCGCCTCGTTCAACCAGATATCCCATTTACGGTTGGACGCGATCGCAATGTCGGAAGGGCTGGCACCCTCGAGGATATGGCGTGCCGCCGTGCCGGCCCACTCGCCATGTTCCTCCGGGACCTTGGTCAGCCCCAGCACGGTAAAGGGCATCATCCACGCGTGATTGGTCAGGCTGATACGACGGGTTTCGGTCATCACGGTATCTTTTGCGACGATATCGTCCCAGTCGTTGATTCCCGAGTTGCTTCCCATGATCAGGAAGTCATGCTGCTGGGCATCGCGGTAGGCCGCGCTCCAGTCGCTCATTGATGTTACCAGCCGGTGTTGCAGGACCACACCTTTTCTCTCGGCGGCCTTGGCGAATCGGGCCAGGTTCTTTGCTTCGGTCAGGGTGTCGGCACCCAGATAGAAGGCGCTCCCAGGTATGCCCTGAATCTTGTTGACGCGGTCGAAGATTGCCCCCACCGGTGCCACTTCAACGATTCCGGTGACGTTGCTGTAGGGGAAGCCGTACGCGTCCACGGTCCAGTTGATGCCCGAGAAAACGAACGGGATCCTGTGGTCTTTGAAATAGGGCTTGATGACGTATTTCGCTGCATTGTCATCGGACGTGATGACCACATCCGGTTGCCAGGTCTCGATCTCGGTCCTGGCTTTCAGCGCAATCTGCTGTTTGTGTTCCTCGCTCTTGTTGCGTTTGGTGTCCATATCGAACTGGCGCAGTTCGCAATGGCCATCCAGGGTGGAACGCAATCCTTTCTCGACACCGTCCGACCAGGCGTAACCCTTGTGATATGACGACAGGTAAAAGCATTTCTTGGCCATCGCGTCGCCTGTTGCCAGGAGAAGTAGCAAGGCACTGCAGAAACCCACGCTCCGACGATTCTTGAAAAGCATATCCCACCTCTGGTCTTTGAACCCGCTTGGCCTGTGCCTGGCTTGATAAAGGCCGCATTCCTTTTCACATTGCGGCCGGGCTTTATAGATCCCCTCCTGGCCCGCGGAAACCATCTTATTCGCATGCCGTTGACCGGGCCTTGCGGCTGGGCCACTGTCAGGCTTCACGCACGCGAACGCAAATCCGGCCGGGGATGTCCTAAAGGCTATCGGCCGGTTCCCTGGCGACTTTATTTCCGGGAACCTTTGGATTTGACTCCGGTGGGTTTTCGACAGGTTGCGCTGCAGAAGCGATCTGGCCGGGAATATGCCAGCTGCTCCGGAGGGGGCGGTCTGTTGATTCATCGGAAATTTCCGCTTATCTGCAGGAGCCGTGCAACGGCCAGTGCGACCAGAATGATCAGTCCGAACGGATAGGGGAAAATGTCGGCAAAGAACAACCCCAGGGAAATCGCCAGTGCAGCGAGAATCAGGGCCAGTGGCCTGTCCATAACTTTCTACCTGACCTTTTAACCGTCTTGGATGTGTATCTGTTACAGGATCCTGCGCTTGGGATCTGTGCTGACCTCACATGCGGAGTGAGGATCTGCGCTTGTATCTATCTGGAAGAATAGCCGCTCAGCTCCAGGTAGCCGAGGCCGGACTGGCTGCCACTGACATCGACGGCGCCTTCCCAGTAACGCACACTGTGGTTCATCTCCTGGTCGGATACGGCCGCTTCGACCGTCAGTTCGATCTCCTTTGCGGGGATCGATACCTGCCAGCGGACCGGGTAGCGGACCCCGTCCGGGGTGGTCCAGAAACCGCTGGGTTGGACGCGGGTATTGTTCAGATCGAGCCGGGTGATCTGACCATCTGCCTCGACCAATACGCCCTGGCTGAATATCTGTGCGTGCCCCTGCCGGTCACGCATGCGGTAGAACATCAGGTCGCGGCCATCCTCGAGTTGCAGCGCAAACCAGTCCCATCCTGCCTGGTCTTCGGCCAGGGCCGAACTGGACCACTCCCGGTCGAACCAGGAATTGCCCTCCACCTCGTGCCACTGTGTCCCGATACGTAACCGGCCCTGAGTGGGCAGGCGGGTATAAGAATAGTAGTAAGAGGCGTTACCCTGCGCGGCACCCTTGCGCGACCAGCCCTGCTCGCCCTGCAGGACTCTCTCCTTGTTGCCAGGCTGCAAGGTGAAATCAATGGCGATATCGTCTGCCTCCGCCCGCAGGCGGAGCGGGAACAAGCCGGTTTTGTCTTCCGCCACCAATGCCCAGCTGCCGAGCCAGACACGCAAGGGCGACGTGTCCGCACCGGCGAGCCCGGCGGCGGCGCGACTGAAAC
>Ga0180435_10006726_pt1 | contig 10993 bp, 7 predicted proteins | sample SS_ome_3_FD_132467 | JGI IMG/M metagenome (GOLD analysis project Ga0180435, IMG submission 132467) | Hypersaline lake sediment archaeal communities from the Salton Sea, California, USA - SS_3_S_1 metaG | ecosystem: Environmental > Aquatic > Non-marine Saline and Alkaline > Hypersaline > Sediment...
CACGAAGAAAAAATATAGAATTCCTAATGACGAATCTTATTCAAATTGTAATGATTTTATTCAAACCAAGCTCAATCGAACATGCAATGAGATTAAAGAAATAAATAGCTCTATTCGTAAAAATATCTATATCCATATAGGTATGCACAAAACGGGTAGTTCCTCAATTCAACAAAGTTTATTTTCCAATTTAATGGATGATGACTTCTTTTATATTCCATTAAATGGCGCCAATCATAGTGGTGCCGTGCAGTTTCTTTTCAGGGATAATGCAAGTGAAATTCTAACGGCTCAAATCAACAAAATAAGTCACAAAGAAGCTGAAAAAAAAAGAGAAAGAATTAAAGAGAAACTTTTACAAGATATTCAAGGTGCCAAGCAGAAAAACTTAATTGTTTCGGGTGAGGGAATCATACATCTTGATCTGAATGAACTTACAAACTTGAAGAGATTTTTTGAAAGTCATTTATTCCGAATACATATCATAGGCTACGTCAGGCCTCCAGCGAGTTACATGGTTTCAGCTTTTCAGCAAAGATTGAAAATGAACTTTGTTCATTCAGACCTTGAAAGCATATCACCAAGTTACGAGTGGAGATTAAATAAATTTGATGAGGTGTTTGGAAAGCAAAATGTCACTTTATGGAAATATGATCCGAAGGCTTTTCCAGGTGGCGATGTCGTACTGGATTTTTGTCATAAGTTAGGAATTTCTTTCAATCCAAGAAAAGTTATTCGTGTGAATGAGTCGCTTTCCCAAGAGGCCATTGCCTTATTGTATATATATCGAAAATTTGGCCCTGAGTACGGAATGGGGCGTTCTGCATTAGCTGAAAATGATTTTGTCATTGAAAAATTACGTGCTATTGGCAATACGAAATTGATGTTTTCACCCAAAATATTAACGTCGAGATTAGAAAAAAATGAGTCAGACATCAGATGGATGGAAAAAAGACTCGGCGTCTCTTTAGAAGAAAAATTTAATGAAAATGGTGGAATAGCAAACGAAAATCAATTGCTTCAGATTGCATTAGATAATGTTAAAGCCGTAAAAGGAATAGTAGATCCGCACTATCTACCAAAAGACATACCAGGAGAAACGCCTGAAGAAGTAGCTCTCATCGTACACTGTTTAAGAAAGGAAGCGGCAGCAAAATTAAAAAATAATCTATCTACCGAAAAGGGTAATATGAGGACTTTACCAGTTTCCAATATTGTTGAGAAACTTAAAGTTAATCATCCTTCAATTGATGATAAAGATATTCGAAAATTAGTGCGCTCTTTAATATTAAGATTGAAAGAGGAGATCGTTAGTAACGATGGTAAAGTCGTCAATATACCACTACTCGGAACTTTTCGAAAAAAGGAAATTGCAAAAAGTGGAGAGAAAATCATCAGGTTTATTTTTATCCCTCATTCTGATGATTAGAAATATTACAAAACAATCAAATCTCATTTCACACAATTATGTCATGATATTTTGGCTAAAAACTCTTTATCGATAATTTATCAGTTGATAGGCCGAACAGTAAGAGTTCAATCATTATGAGTAAGCTATATGTTCATGTAGGAATGCATAAAACAGGATCTTCATCTATACAGAAGTCTCTTGATAAGTCTCTGCAAGACAACAAGTTTGCGTATCTACACTTTAAAAAATCAAATCACAGTGGTTATATTCATCGGTTTTTTTCTAATGTGCCTGTCATAACTAAAGAAGATGTTCTGCGCAACAAAAAAGTAGATTCATCCCTCGTTTCCCAATTAAGCAATAATAATATCGATTCTTTTATTACTTCTGGTGAAGGCATAATCAGACTTGATGAAACCGAGTTAAATTCTTTAAAAAATTATTTTCTAGAGCATGCCGATGCGATAAATATAATTGCATATGTTCGATCTCCAAAAAGTTATATCGAAAGTGCTTTTCAACAGATACTGAAAGCAGAATTTATCAATTTTGACCTAAATAAAGCTTATCCAAATTACCGTGATCGCTTTGAGAAATTTGATACAGTTTTTGGTTGTGAAAACGTCATCTTATGGAAATTCGAACCAAAAAGCTTTCCCGCTAATGATGTTGTTCTAGATTTTTGCGAAAAGCTCGAAATTCCTTTTGATCCTGCAAAAGTTATCAGAGTAAATGAATCACTATCAACTGAAGCAGTTGCTTTATTATATTTCTATAGAAAATATGGCCCTAAACAAGATGGGTTGATAGATAGAAAAGTTAATAAGAGATTAATTGAGCGAATAGCTAAAATCGGCAATTCAAAATTCAAATTTTCTCCTGTTCTAATTGAACCATTACTGAATAAAAATAGATTTGACATAGAGTGGATGGAGAATAGACTAGGAGCATCATTGCGCGAAGATATGAAAGAGGGCAAATTAGATATCAGCAGCGAAGAACAATTGTCAAAGATAGCAGTTGATAATGTAAAATATTTAAAAGAAATCATCGATCCAGAGTTCTTTCCTGAAGGTGTTTTAGGTAACACTGCAGAAGAAGTCGCGGTAATAATGGATAGTTTGCGAAAACAAGAGCTATCGAAATATATCAGTAATAAATCAATAATCGAGGGTAATGTAATGGCTGTTACAATGAATCAAATAGTTGAAAAGTTAAAAACTGAATCGCCTAAAATAGACGAGAAAGAACTCAGAAAATTGGTTCGTTCAACCTTAAATCACTTAAAAGAAGAGATCACTGATAGTGATGCACAAGTTGTAAATATTGCATCTCTTGGAAAGTTTCGTAAAAAAGAAGTGGAAAAAGATGATCAGAAATCTATCAGGTTTATTTTTATTCCTAATTCTAGTGATAAAAAATCAGATAAGAGCTGAAATGCTCTTTATTTAGTCCCTGCCCGAGAGTAGGCGTATTTTTCATCTTTTACATAGAGTGAAAACCAGGGGCAAGTAGAATATCGAAGAGAATTATCGATCTCTGTCAATTTAAGTTCGGCCAAGCGACCTAACGTTTAACCTCTTTATTATCTTGTCATGAAAGTTAATATTGTATTTCTTCTAATTTTTTTTCTGCCCATCTCATCTTGCGCTGATTTACCAAACCAAAATGTTTGGGATATCAAAAAGCGGTATGGGGAAATTAATGGTGATAGTTTTCAGCGTGCCATCAACCACGCCATAGAGTATCGAAATCAGTTTCCTAACCAGTCGATCGTTCTATCTATACCTCAAGGACAATACTTTCTTGATAAGCAAATAAAGATAGCCGGTATGGAAGAAGCCGGTGAAGGGTGGATAATCATAAAAGGACAAGGTATTGGAAAAACCATACTTTTAGATACAGAATATGAAACTGATGGCTTAGTCACTTTCAGGGCTCATAAACCTCATAGACTGAAGTTTACCGGTTTTTCACTTTACGGCGAGCGCATTACCTCTTCCCAGGGAACCATTGTCGAGATAGATACAAAATACGTCGATATTAAAATTGATAAAGGTTTCCCTGAGCCGTCAGATTTGTACCAGACTGAAACAACAGCTGCCAACAAAATACGTTTGATTGATGACGATGATGCTGCAAATCCACGCTTTGTAGAAGACGAGAACAACGATCATTACTCTAATCGAGTAACCTGGTTTGGACCGGATCGTGGAAGTCCTCCTTATCGATTATCCAAAGGCATATGGCGTTTTTTTCCCATAAAAGCAACACCTTTCAAGGTTGGAGATCGAATAGCAATTAGCTCAAAATCAAAGCAAACACAATGGGGTAGGTTTAGCGGGGGTGGAAGCGACCTGGTGTTTGAAAGTATTCAGTTAAAAAGGCTTGGCCGAATTAAGTTTTTACAAAAGATAGATGAGTCATGGAATAATATAAAATTTACCAATGTATCAATCATCAAGTTTGAAGTTGATGGAATGACTTCGTTTTATTCAACAGATGCTGGACCACAATTAGGTTCTGCGGGTAAGGCTGGTAATATTTATAACCTGATTGTGAATAATTGTAGTTTTGAAAATACTGTTGACGATGGCATTGCATTTCAAAATGTACAATCAGGGATGATATCAAATAACATTTGGAGAAACACCGGTGGAGTTCTTGTCGCTGATAATTCCGGCGATAATTTAAAATTTCAAAATAACCAATTTTATCATTCTCCAGTGGAAGACCAGCGACCTGGAAATGGTGATTTCAAGGGTGTTTATAATAATTCACATCGAATTGATGGAACCAAAGTGCATTTGAACTGGAATGAAGCCTCAAGAGCTCAAACATACAAAATATATTTTGGTGATAAAGAGTCAAGACCATTGATCGATGTACAACATGAAACGAGTAAAACCGTTGAGGGTTTAGAGCATGGAAAGGAGTATTTTTGGAAGGTCGATGCTTACAACGAAAAATATGGTACAAATATTGGTGACTGGCACAGTTTTAAAGTAAACAAAAATTGACTAACCAGTCTGGTACTACCCCGTGATCAATGCTCATGGGTTCATTGCTTTTTAGGCTTTAATAAATAAGTTAGAATTAGTCGTATTAAGTAAGTTGAAATATCCATACGTGAACTTTTAATTCACGCTTTTTAAATGAATATCGCAAATTCTCCTGATAACCCTTTCTTGTTTGTTCATGTGCCAAAAACAGCGGGTTCAAGTTTCCGCGTGGCTTTGGAAAACTATTTTGGTTCTGATGCTGTATATTACGACTATGGTCAAGACTCAGCAGTCACCCATCCGAAAATCGTTGAATATACCTATCAAAAACATGATCGCTACCTTATAAAAAAAGATCTTTTCAATACGATTAAATTGTTATCGGGGCATTTTCCCTATCATAAATACGGACCATTATTTCGGCCAAGAGACATAATTACTTTTATCAGAAAACCTGATCAGCAGATAAAATCGCACTTTGAACATTATGTTAGACATCATAATTATAAAAAAGACTTTATCTCGTTTATAAAAGAAAAGCGTTTCATTAATCTTCAGTCCAGGAACCTAAGGGGGATTCCATTGGAAGCCTATGGATTTATTGGCATAACTGAATTCTACAATGACTCTGTAGACCTTTTTAACCAGTATTATAATTTGAACATTGAGAATTTGTCCTTGAATAGAAACGAAGACAGGACTTCCTTGTTTTATGACATCAAAGAAAATGAATTAGAACTAATTCATAAACTGAATGAAGATGATTTTCGTCTCTATGAACGCGCACTAAAACAGTTTAATCAACATAAAGATTGCATAAAGAATGAAAAATCATTTTTAAGGTTCGGGCTGTCAAAATTACCTCCCAGGCAGGCTAAACTCAGAATTAGTGGATGGCTGACATGTTATGAGTCAGATCAGGCGCAGAAAATAACCATTTCAGTCAACGGAAAAAAACAAAAATCTGTTAACTGCAGTACCTATATAAGCCTTGGTCAGGAACGGAATTTAAATCGAAACGGCTTTATTGGATTTACTTTTGAATACCCTAAAAATATCGCAGATGATGATATTGTTGAGATTTTCTCGGAAAGCAACAACGACCTGCTATATTCGAATGCTGTTTCAGATGTCTACAAAGATTTTCAAAATTAACCTAGTCTCTGAAACCATCTTCTGATTTTAAAGCTTCTTCCATAACTTTTATCGCGTTCTATAACGGCTTTATTTAATTATAATCAATGGCTTAGCTGTTGTTCAGGTTTGGTCGTTTGAGCACAATATGAACCAAAATCCTCGGACTATCGGAGAAAATCAGTTGCTTTGACGAAAAAATAACTGATTTTTATTAAATATTCCCGGATGGGGTCCGAAATGGTGGCATAAGATTTTATTTTTGGATGTGACAGAGGTCTCACTTCCGGGCTTTTCTGAAGACAATTATCTTGATTTTTTTACCTATTTAACTTACTTTTTAATATAATTAAGCATTATAGAAATATCCTATGTCCTAACAGGAGAAGGTCATGAAAAAGTTTGTTTACATTCTGGCTATGCTGGCATTGCTACAGGTTTCAGCAATTCAAGCAGCTGAATGGTCTAATTTTGACACCATCGGTAAATTGAGTGTACGTCCTTCTGGTGAAATTTGGATTTATCCAGGTACTTCTGAAGACTGGGCGTTGCCCACAGAAGGCTGTACTCGAAACATATACGCGGTTTTACCAACGACAATTGGCGGATTCAACCAAATGTATGCCTTGGTTGTCGCATCTAAATTTGAACAGTCGACTTTAAGACTCTTGGCTAATGGCTGTGTAACTATTAACGGCAATACCTATCCGTTGGTCAGGCAAGTTGAAACTCAATAAGTCATATCAGGCTGTCATTTTCTTAACGGCCGGGCTAGGTTATCTTGATGGAACTCTTGATAACCCGGTTGACAAACTTATCTATTCAAATAATCGATAGTGTACAAATTGTTTTCTATATCATCAAGCCTGTATCTGATGCTAGTATAGAAGAGTGACTAGTTTATTTTGTAAAGTATATCGGTCTATTATAGATCGATTTTTTTTGCAAGGTTTCCCGATTTAAGCTAACGATACAACTTTTTATTGTTTGATAGAGAAGTTTTCATGATCCAAAGTCAGGTTTATATTGTAGGCTGGGTCTTTATGAAGTAGTTCTTTCCATTTGTTTTTCATAAATTTTACTTCTTGATTAAAACGCATAATTTTATCTTTATTATTATCCTTGCCTCGCGTTTTTGATTCATGGTGATAAAGTTCAGCCCAGGGTGTATAGAGATTCCTGTATCCAGCCTCTAGAACTTTCAGACAAAAATCCACATCATTAAAGGCGACTTTCAGATTAATTTCATCTAAACCTTCGACTTCCATATAAATATTTTTTCTTACAATCAAACATGCGCCAGTCACAGCACTGATGTTCTGAGTTAAGTGAAGTCGACTGAAATATCCAGGGTGATCTTTCGAAAAGTATTTATGAGAATGTCCAGCTACGCCGCCAATACCCAAAATTACTCCTGCGTGTTGGATAGTGTTATCAGGATAGAAAAGTTTGGCTCCTACACAACCAATCTCTGGCCGTATGGCAAGTGAGACCATCTCGATTAACCATTCTGGATTAATGACTTCAACATCATTATTAATTAAACCAACTATTTCTCCGTAGCTCTGTTTGACGCCAAAGTTATTGATCGCTGAATAATTAAATGGTTGATTCCATTCCAAAATACGAATGTTCTTGTAGTCCCTATCCAGTTCATTAAGTAATTGAAGCGTTTTTTGGCATGTAGTCTGATTATTTATAATGAGTATTTCATAGTTCGAATACAGAGTTTTATCCAGAATTGATGAAATACATTTTTTGAGTATTTCGTAGCCATCACGTGTCGGGATGAGTAAAGACACGAGTGGGGCGATATCGGGTACAGGCCATTTACAACGATAGGTATTCGGATAAAGTCCTTGACTAATTTTTACCTGGTTTTGGGTTGCACAGAAATAGTCTTGTAAGGCTTTAATGCCTTTTTCAGTTGTATAATTTTTAGCTTCAGCAACACTTGCCGTGGACTCGGGTGTTGAACGCCAGTGATAGAGAATCCAGGGTAAGTGAATAATCTGCCTTTCATTAAGAGCATGTGTAAATCGTAGCAACAGGTCATGGTCCTGGCTGCCTTCATATCCTATCCTGAATCCACCTATTCTTTTTAAGTGTTCGGTCTCTAATACAACTGGGTGTCCAATATAATTTTGGCTGTAGAGTAGATCAGGATTCCAGTCAGGTTTGAAATGTGGCATATAGCGATAATCAGCTTCATCGATTTTGTCTTCATCTGCATAAATCAGTAAAGCTTCAGGGTTTCGCTTAATGGCATGTGCAAATAACTTGAGCGCCTGCGGTGAAAGAGCGTCATCGTGATCCAGTAACAGGCAATATTTTCCTGTGGCTATTTCCAGGGCATCGTTAGATGTCTCAGAGATATGGCCGTTCTGTGTTCTTTGCGAGACTATGATTCTATTATCTTCACTTGCGATTTTTTCCAGGTATTCAATATGCGTTCTATGGGTTGAAGCATCGTCTACTATGCAGAGTTGCCAGTTGTCGTAGGTTTGATTTTTTACTGATTCAATGCAGTGTCTCAAATGCCTGTATGAACTGTTATAAGTAGGTAACAGGATTGAGATCAGCGGCTCATTAGCCAGTTTTTCTGGCAAGGCAGAGCAAAATTTGAATAGGTTGGGTTTTTCAATGTGTTCTATCCAATCTTGGTAATCTTTTTCGGTATTTTTTTGGAGGAAAGTCTTAATGTAGAACTGATGTAGAATATCAACAAAATTTTTCTTTTTATCGACAGCATCCTTTCTAATTATTTTAAGAGTTTGAATGTATGATTTGTTTTCGAACTTAGAATGTAAATTCGAAGTGCGCGCCAGTTGACGATGTATGGCATAAAAACCTGGAATTTTTATTAAGGTGAATTCCTTAAGTGAAAATTCTCCCTCGTGTTCCATCGGGTCAAACCTGAGGTGTGAAATATTTCCAGGGACATGAAATACACAAATTGTGTTGTACTGGGGATGAATACTAAAAGAAACTTCTCCCTGGTTTTCGTGCTTGTCATCGGATAGAAGGCATATTTTGGCATTTTGATATTGAGTTGTTTGCAGATTTAGTATCAATAGATACCAACCCGAACGAAATGTTTTCATTTTTACGAGGAAATGAGGGCTGTCACTTAGTGAAAGCCAGTTTGTAGAATCAATTTTTTCAAGGTCTTGAAGAGGCTTTAGCTCAGTCTTTACTGTGAGCAATTTTCCTAAAAATCCCATGAATGTGTCGATCAGTTTTTGAGTATTTCTTATTCCGATCTCCGCTATTGTCTTAAACATGTTACGATTTTTGCTTCTTTTTTGAGGGTATAATATTTGTGGATTTTATCAGAAAAGAAGATCCACGATTTACATTTATTAATCATGAAGTTAGCTGCAATTTTTATCCTATATTATCCGGAAAAAGAGATTATTTCTCATATTGAAAGGATCTACTCAGATATAGATTATCTTTTTCTATATAAAAACTCGGAAATTCCTACCTCACTTCTAAATGCCATACATTCAAAATTCGATGCAAAACTGATATGGCTTGGAAATGAGCAAAATAATGGTATCGCTAAGGCATTGAATGATGGTTTGTTTTCGGCTGGAAAATATGGCTGTGAATGGCTAGTTACCATGGATCAGGATAGTTATATAGATTCTGATATATTTTCAGAATTAAAAACAAGAGCGGCTAAAAAAACTGATCGTTGTATTTTGTTTTCTCCTGATTTGCTGATACGTGATCGGTTATTTTATCAAGATAATGTGAAAAATTACTGGATAATGACCTCATGTAATTTTGTACGTACCAGTTGTGTTGACTTGGTGGGGACGTTCAATGAGGACTATTTTATCGATGGTGTGGATATTGAATATTGCCTCAGGTTGCAGCAGAAAGGTTTTATTTTCGAAATTGAAAAAGACCTGATTGGTCACCACGCTCTTGGGCGTAGGATAGAAGCGAATTTATTTGGAAAAAAAATTTTCTTTACTAGTCACATTCCTCTAAGAAAATATTATATTTTCAGGAATTATCTGGATATTGTTTTTAAAAAGAAATTCCTTTTAAGGGTTCGTTTTAAAATTTTATATGCTCTTTTCATAAGGTTATATGAATCATTACTTTTTGAGCCTAAAAAGTTTCAAAACCTTAAAATGATTAATATGGGTTTTTGGCATTTTTTATTCAGTGTTAAGGGAAAATATTCAAATGGATAACCATCGTCATTAAAAGCGGAAAGTATTTCAGTTACAAATTTTACAGAATTTTTCTTTTATTATAATTGAAGGCAATTTTTTTAAAAAAAAGGTTTTATGCAAAAGTCTGCAATAACAGTTCGACCCCTGGCATTTGTCTTTGAAGATCGCCCAATGCCTTCAACTGATTTGTATATTATTCCTGCCCTGGAAGCAAACGGCTACCTTATCCAGCGCTGCTATCCAGGTAATTTACCCGAGGCAAAAGACCTGAAAGGACACCTGGTTATTGTTGTCAGATACCTGGATTCCAGACTTAAAAAGTTGATTCAAGTTGCCAGGAAAAATTTGGGTGATTTGGTCTATTTTATGGATGATGATCTGCTGGACTTAAAAGCCGCAGCCTCAACACCTGTTTTGTATCGACTCAATATTTACTGGAAAATTCAACAGCATCGAAAGTGGTTGATTTCCCAGAAACCAGTTTTTTGGGTTTCTACTTCGTATCTACAGAATAAATATTCCGGCTTAGGTGCCAGGCTTGTTAACCCAAGCCCCTTGAAGCTTGAAAACTCAGGTTTTATAAAAGTTTTTTATCATGGAACTGTAACGCACGACAAGGAAATACGCTGGTTAAAACCAGTTGTCGAAAAAATCATCAGTAAAAATGAACAGATTGTTTTTGAGTTCGTTGGAGGTGCTTTTGTCAAACGCCTGTTCAGAGGTACTCCTCGCGTTTTTGTTTTTCATGGGATGAACTGGCCGGATTTTCAAAGCTTTATTGGTAATAATCAATACCATATCGGCCTTGCGCCGCAACTGGACAATGATTTCAACAAAGCACGTTCTTATACAAAATTTCTTGATATTACTCGCTCTGGGGCAGTAGGGATTTATGCGGAGGGCTCAACTTCTGCAGAGGTCGTAGAGAACGATTTGGATGGGGTTGTACTAAACATGAATCAGAATGAGTGGGCAGACGCGATTCTGGAACTGGCTGGTGATATTCCCCGTGTCAGTTGTATGCATGAAAAAGCATTAAAAAAAGTTGAGAAGCTGTCAGAAGTTGCAGAGAAGGGTTACGTTTCACTATTTAGCACCTCACCAAGTTAACAGAGATGACAAACGGATAGTTTACATGTGAAATACCTGTATGCAGTTGTTTATTGAATATCTAATTATCCTTGCCATCATTTTCTTCATTTCTCTTGGTGTGTATTTTTCAGTCGGGTTGATGATGATGACCATCAACAAGC
>Ga0180435_10006727_pt1 | contig 10993 bp, 7 predicted proteins | sample SS_ome_3_FD_132467 | JGI IMG/M metagenome (GOLD analysis project Ga0180435, IMG submission 132467) | Hypersaline lake sediment archaeal communities from the Salton Sea, California, USA - SS_3_S_1 metaG | ecosystem: Environmental > Aquatic > Non-marine Saline and Alkaline > Hypersaline > Sediment...
ATCGCCTGTGAGGTAGAAGAGAGCCAGGAATTGGTCGCAGATCCATTGGATACACAGGGTGTTCTGCGGGGCTATACCTGACACCGGGTCTTTCCAGCCGACGGGCTTGATACTGCAGGAGTAAAATGTCTCAAAATCATAAAACTCGCATCCCGGCAAGACTTGCTCGTCAACGAACCTGCCGGCTTCTAGCGCAGCAGTGCGGAGTGATTCATCGTGCGTCAGACGAGCCACAAGGGTCAATACGGTGCCACTGATAGCTGTAGTTGCAGACTCAAGCAGTGCCTTAGCTGGCGTCAAGTCGGCGAGGAAGTAGGTGGGTATGGCACCTGAAGGCAATTGTTTGTCGGACAGGAATCTTGCATAGGAGATCGATCTAGCGAGCAGTTCACGATCATCGCCGAAATGATCGTGCCAGTACAGCATCCACTGTGTTGTTACACCCATAGCCGCTGTGTCGAAGCCATCATAGGCATCTCCTGGAGCAGCGGTCCAGAACAGCGAACCTTCGAACCTGCTCTCAGTGAAATTGTAAACGCAGGGGAACGCCCCACTTGTGTTGGGTGATGAGAGAGCCAACTGGCGGATGCCATCCGCTATGGATCGTAGTTCCCGGTTGCGCCATTTATCTGCATAATGACGGACGCCAAAGCCCACGACAAGGTCGTTCTCCCAGGCATGGAAGTTTGCGCCACGGCGCACGGGGTTGTCGATGCCAACGCACTGCTTGCTATCGATCGTCACGCGCCGAATCGTCTCGGCAAGTTCGTTCGTGTAAGCGTACCTCCGACCGTATTCCTCGAACGGCAGTATCTGGGGACGAGTATCTGCGAAATATACTTTTCCATAACGCTTCCACAGATAGCTGTTGACACGGCGAGTTACCTCTTCGGGTCCGTTCGCATGCCCCAGGAAGAGTTCAAATCCGTAGGTGAGAGTAGATGGTCGGACAGGCCGCATATCTGTTGGATCGTGCCGGTAGTACGTATGGAAGTTTATGCGCCAAGTGCATAGCCCGTAGGAAAGCCGGGTACAACAGATGCTCGCCATGTCTTCGCTCGCCCGGAAGGCACCCGCGACCCGCAAATCGAGGGCATGGCGGATGATGGGATGTGCTTGTGCAAGCAGGTCGAGATCCGGTACCAGTGCTGCATACACTCCATCGAGCTGTACCATAGCCGTGGGTGAACGAAAGCTGTGATCGCCCACGACGTCTTCGCTTTCCCAGTGAAGTGCAGGGATCCATGCGAAGTCAAGGAGTGGTGCGGTTGGGATCCGATTGTACGCTGAGACTGGGCTCGTCTTTCCATCCGGCAAGAAGTAGAGACAGGTCATAAGCTTACCCAGGCCGATCTCACTGCAAGTGTGCGTGATCTCGTCTGAGATGGTCACCTGGATCGAGGAATCCCCAAGTGACACTCGCTCGGTCACCACTTGCAGCGGTTCATGCTCGTAGCGATGGTACAAATGGGCCCTCAGGAACAGATCTCCGTTCTCCACCCAGGCTGCATCGTATAGCCCTGACTGGTGACGGACTGTTCCGTCCTCGCGCCATTCGATCACCGGATCACCGATGTGTACAGGGCTCTCGATGTGGGTGCCGTTTGAGAGCGCATAGCGCCAACGGTTCTCCTGGTCGCGAAACTCAAACACCACGTGGGTACCCCGTTGTGTTTCGGTTGCGGCAACTCTGAACGCCTCGTTCTCAATGCGATGAATCTCGCTTCTCATGCTGGCACCTCGTTTCACAGATCACAGGCAGGCCTGATCGTGCCTTGAAAACTCAATGCCGCGGCAGAGAGATTGCATCACCTCCCGTTCCCTGGCTGGCCTAAGCAGACATCCATTGCTTCAATGACCGAACTCACGATCACAGCTCTGAATCCTGCCGCGGCATTGATATGCTGTGCTCAAGGATCACACTCGACTGGCATTGTGGGGCATCTACTGTATGCTCTGTCGGATCGGATGAGGGTTCTGAGTCGGTCGCGGGCACCGCCATGCTACCAGACGACCCAGAGACGTCAGGATTGCCTCCAACCCCGGTCAAGAACGCTATATCATGACATCAAGTATGCACTAGATCACACCAAGGTCCCGATATAAGTATCCCGGTTCCCGACGGGATGCGGGACTCGGTCCTCCGCGGCAGCAATCGAGACGTTGATCGAAGACTGTGGTCAATCACCAGGTCCTTCGCGCTTGTCGCTCAGCAAAAGGCGCCGTTGGGGGAGAACCGCCCCCGCGTAGCAGTACATCTTGCACCGATCCCGCGAACATAGTCTAGCCCTTGATCCCCGTGAGAGCGACCCCTTTGACCAGGTTGCGCTGGAAGGCGACGAACACGATCAGCGGAGGTATACAGGCCAGCGCCGAACCTGCCAGGACCATGTGATACTGAGTGGAGCCAAAGGTGTTTTGCATGCCGCGCAAGGCCACGGGCAGGGTATACTTTCGGGGGTCCGTGATAGCCACCAGCGGCCAGAGGTATGAGTTGAAGCTTGCTCTGAAGGTGAATATCGCGAGTACCGAAAGTACGGGCTTCATCATTCCTACGATGATGTTTGTGTATATGGTAAAGTCGCCGGCTCCGTCTATCTTGGCTGCTTCGTATAGCTCCACCGGAATGCCGTACACAAACTGGCGGCACAGGAAGATTCCGAACGAGGAGAATACCGCTGGGACCACCAGCCCCCACAGGCTGTTCAGAAGGTGCAACCTGTCCACAACAATATACATCGGAATCAGAAGAGTCAGGAACGGTACCATCGTCGTAGCCAGCACGAAGTAGAAGAGGAAGTCGCGCCCTGGGAATTTGAGCCGGGCAAATACGTAGCCGCCAAGCGATGATGTGAACAGGACGGACACAACAGTGCCCACCGTGACAGCCAAGCTATTCACGTAGGAACCTACGATATCCACTCCGCTCGCGCTAGGCCCGAGTATTGCCCTGTACGTTTCCAGGGTCCACGTTTCTGGAAACAGGTATGGGGGGATCCTAGCGATGTCTGCTGGTGTCTTGAAGGATGACAAGATAAGCCAGGCGAAAGGATAGAGCATGCTCACCCCGAATATCACAAGCATAGCTGTGAGCAGCCAAGTCGCTCTGCTGTGTACTGTTGCGTTCCACGCATTTGCCGAACGTCTTGAGACACGCATGTTGGATTTCCTCATTATTGCCACGATGCCATCCGCCGTCGCAATTCAAAGATCGTTGCAAGGAGAAGAAGGATGAACATTGCAATTGAAACCGCCGCGCCATAGCCCAGATCCAGGACCTCAAAACCCAGCTCGTACGTATACAGGGAAAGTGTACGGGTGCTGTGGCCGGGGCCGCCCATTAGCTGAAATGGTGCGAACATCTGAACTGTACCTATGATGCTTGAAACCACTTGATACGCGAGCACAGGTTGTATCATCGGCAGAGTCACATGCCGGAATGACTGCCAGACGTTCGCACCGTCCAGTTTGGCTGCTTCCAGAATGCTCACCGGCACCTCGTTGATGCCTGCCAAGAGTACCACTGAGGTGTTTCCAAGGAAAGCCCAGACTACCATCGTGGTGATACACCACAGTGCCTGCTCTCTGCTGTAGAGGAATGGCTGTGAGGCCACGCCCAATACTTCCAGAAGCGCGTTGATCGCGCCACCGTGGGGCTTGTAGAGCCATTTCCACAGCAGCGCGCTTGCCACCACTGGCATAACCACTGGAAGGTTATAGATGAACAAAAGGCTGTGCTGGGAAATCGCCGGCAGGTGACTAAGAGCAAACGCCAGGAGAAGAGCTAGAGAAATCGCGATAACTACCTCGGTAAACGAGAATGCTGCCGTGACCTTAACGGCCGACCAGAACCCCGAGTCCGATAGGAGCCTAGTGAAATTGCGCATTCCCACAAAGACGGGCGTCTGTAAGTAATCCCAGTTGTGGAACGAGAGCCAGATTGCCGTTCCGAACGGTACGACGAACATAAGGACGTAGAAAGCTGTTAGCACCGTGGCGTAGCTTATGCCCAGCCAACTGTAACGTCCTAGTTTCATCGATTTGATGTGTGTCATGACCGAAACGCGCTCAAATGGCGTCATAGAACTCATTTTACCACTCCCAGTATATCAAAGAACTGGTCCCACACAAGGGAGGCCGGCAGCAGTACCGGTCTCCCTTGTGAATGGTAGTAGCGTCGAACTACTGATTTAACCGCTCCAAGGCGGTATCTTCGAGACCCTGCATCTGTTCATCGACGTTAGCCAAAGCCTCTTGAAGGCTGATCTCGTTCGTGAGGGCTCGTTCTATCTCGGTGTACAATGACTGTGGATTGGCCACGTGGTGGAGCGGGTACCGAGCAATAGGCCACACAGCCTCCGCACACCGCTTCGAAACCGCCCCGTATTGGGTTTCCTCAATACGAGGGTCGGCGTAGACTTCCGGACTCATCAGACTTCCGGAGTAGAAGTCCATGGCCTGGAGCTGACCATCCACGCTCATGATTGTGTCCACAAAGGCCATAGATGCGTCTAGACCGGCACTGTTTTCGCTCAATCTCTTTGACAGCGCCCAAGAGCCGATCGGACTGGGTGAGAGCACGTTCTCCGTGGCATCTGGATGCATTGGAATCGGGATGGCTGCCATGTTTAGGTCATAGTTGTTGAGAAAGACACTGTAGGTCCAGGCACCATCATTTACCATCGAGAGCTGATCGTTGGCGATATCCTGGAAATAATCGGTGACAAAGTCCCAGTCAAAGAGCCTGTGTTCGTAAACGATGTCATGCAGGAACTGCAGTGCTGCGATGCCTTCCTCGCTGTTATACTTGAACGTGCTCGTTTCTCTATCGAAGGGAGTGCCTCCCAACTGCCACATAATTGCCGCCAACAGACCACCGAAGCTTTTGATCGACCACGACGCATGGGTCATCTTACCAGATTCATCAATCTTGGTGACTTTCTTGCAGTCTTCGATAACTACCCGCAGATCGGCCCACTTTTCCCAGTCGGCACCCGCCGCCGAGAAGTCGTCCGTGTCCAGGCAGAAGACGCAGTCCGTAAGACCGGAGATATAGGGATAGTAGTAGACTTTGCCCTCTGGGGCGTCAACGGCGGTGAGTGCGGCCGGGTAGAAACGCTCCTCCAGAGCGGATCGCCCGCCAGCGAGCTCTGTGATGTCGAGGAACACTTGACTGATGTCGGTTGCGGATACCCAGTCGGTGTACAAGTAGTTGACATCTCCCTCATTTCCTGCTGCAACAGCGGGGAGCAGCTTGGCTACCAGATCACCATATCCGATAGGAACGAGGCTAACATCGACGCCTGGTTCCTTCTCACCGAACGCCCCTGTAGCCCAGGCCAGGATTCTATTCAAGCCGTCCCAGTCCTGATGCCAGACTGTGATCTCAGCATTGATTTGAGCGGGAGGTGTTGCGGTCACAACCCGCTCCTCTATGACTGTCTCGCCCTCTTTCTCAACCACGACAGTCTCCTTTACCACCACCTCTTCGGTCACCGCGACTTGTTCAGTGATGACCCTGGGTTGGCAGGCGGTTAGAGCTGCCCCTGCTGCCGCTGTAGCGCCGAGGCGCAAAAAGTCCCGCCGACTTACATAATTCTTAGTTCTCATCTTGTTTTTCTCCTCTGAATAGTCTACTCGCGAATTCCTATTACACCTACCGAGTTCAGTTCAGCCCAGTGCCCCCGGACCATCCTACTCGCTGAACACTTTTCTGGTGATATCTGCTGTCTGCTAACTGCAATTGAGCACAGCATCACGACGTGCCGTCACTGTCCTCGAGCTGACCTAGAACCACTCTGGTCGTTGCGGCCGTCCCGTTCTAACGGATTCCATCCCTGCGACACAGATAGAGACATTCCTGGCACCTGCCCGCGCGGTGATGGGATTCTCAATCTTCCCCTCCAGTAGGCTGAGGAAATCGGGTACTGAGCCACCCCATCCGTGCCCTCCGATAAGATTTGCTGAGGACGTGTCTTCCATTTCGACGGGCTCCTTGTCGCGCCTGTGGAGCCTCCCCCTGCTCAACGTTCCGTTGGTGCCGAAGCCCTCAAACATTCTCTCCCACTCCTCGCCCCATCGTGGGCCCGAGCAGCCACTGGTCACGAAGCACTTGCCCATCACGTTGTTGGCGAATCGCATGATCAGAATATAGCCATCATCGCTCGGGAACTCGGGAACGCATTTCTTGTTGCTATACATATAGACTTCATCCACAGGTGAGTCCACTGCCCATAACATCAAGTCGATAGGGTGAATACCGCCGCCCAGGAGGATGTTTTGGGGGTTCTGCTGGTCAACGCGCCAGGGAGTGGAGTACTTGCCCTGCGCCAGGTAGTAGTCCGTCATATCGTGAATATAGTCGCCTTGGACAAAGAAGATCTCGCCAACACCACCTGCTTTCGCTGCCTGAACCATCTCTTTCCACGGGTGTACGTACCGCATGGTATGATCTGACATCACGTGAAGTCCCGTTCGCTTCTCTGCCTCAAGGACACGCTGTGCATCAGCAACGGTGGTTGCCAGTGGTTTCTCGACGAGCACGTGACATCCGTGGTTCAGGGCAGCAATCGTCTGATCAGCGTGCAAATGATCAGGACCTGCTACGATGACCGCATCTGGTTTCGCCTGGTCCAGTAGCTTCTCATAGTCGTCGCCAACTAGTGCGTCAGGGAACTCGGCCTGCGCCTTCTCCAATTGGCTTGCTACGGGCTCGAAAAGGGCAACCACTCTGCCGCGTCCGTCGGTTCTAGCTACTTTCCCACAGTGTATCCCAGCACCACCGGCACCACAAATCAGGATATCAAACTTACTCATAGCACTTATCCTCCAAAAAGTTTTGATGTCGAGTGAGAATCCAATCTTGGGCACTCACTCCATTCATACACAGTGTTGGATCAGAAATCGTTGAAAACCTTTATCACCTGCCCTGTCCGAATCGACTCCCAGGCTGCGACGCCAACAGCTATCGATTTCGCCCCGTCAACGACGCTTGGCGAAGGTTGTTGGTCGCTGTCGAGGCAGTCCTGGAAGTGGCGCATATAGCGGATCACAGTAGCCCCGTGTCCATATGCGCTCAGATCTCGCTCGGCCTCGTAACTGGCTGTCCATGCCTTGTGTCCCGGGATATTGTCCAGCACTATGCGCACCTGTCCAGGCTCATTGTCCGTGTATTCGGCCTGAAGACTTCCCTCGGTACCATAGATCCCGAACTGCATCATCGGTGTAGGGGGGTGAACGATGCCATAGAGACCAGAGACACGACCAATGACTCCCGATGAGAACTTCAGATTCAGGAAGAAGTTGTCCTGAATCGGATACTCCTTGGTCATAGCGTCTCCGGTGGCAATGGCGTGGACTGTGTCGATGTCGCCACCGAACGCCCGCACCACATCAATGCTGTGAACACACCCGCCGAACATGAAATCCTGAGGCATTTCCAGGCGCCAAGGTGTCGCCTGGAACACCGGCCGCATATCATGCAGATAGAAGCTCTCCAACGCAATGATATCGCCCAATTGCCCATCGTCGAGGAATCTTCTGGCTGCAAGGAACTGGAGATCAAACCGCATCGTCTGCCCAACCAGGAACTTGACTTTTTTTTCTCTCACCAGATCAACGAGCCTCTTGGCGTCCTTGAGTGATGTCACCATCGGTTTCGTACAGATCACATGTTTGCCATTCTGCAAAGCAGCAATGCAATGCTCTGCATGCAACGCATCGGGGGAATAGACACAGATCACGTCGACATCATCGTGGCTAGTCAGTTCAAGATAGTCCGTGGTCCAGTAGGGAATCCCGAAATCGCGGGCTGTATGCTCGAGTTGGTCCGGTCGGCGTGCGCAAATCGCCGTAATATCATACCGTAGGTCTGGCTGTTCTTGCAGCAACATCAACGTCGACGCCATATTGGAGTGTCCCATACCAATCACGCCCAGTCGAATTCGATCTTCAGTCACTACGTTTCTTCTCCTTGTCACGGAAGGTAATCACTGTGTGAAGGCAGCCATCGTCTCAGACGGTTTTGGGCGAACTACTCGTTGTCTTGGCAGCATATGGTGGTAGTGCCGTGCCAGTGGCTCTTGCGTATACTTGACCTCTGTGCTTTGGTATAGTATAGTACCATGTGCTCAGACTCGAATACCTTAAGACTATTGTAACATAACATGGTGTGCTTCGTCCACGACAGAGAGCCGCCAAGTCTCCGCCATGCTGTTGAGGTTTGATGAGATACGAAGATTTCCAGCAGCAACTCCAGATTGCTCTTACGCATCTGTATGATCCTGACTACCAACCACCCCAGGTCATCTCTCTGGGTACGGGGCGTGATTTCAGAGGGGCCCCTGGCGGGACACAGGTAGTGATAATCCGTGCAATTGGCGAGCTTGAGCCAGGTTCTGATGTTCCAGTTGACAGTCGCCTGTGGCGAGACTTCAGTGTGCTGCATCATCGGTTTGTGCTGAGGCTCAGCCAGGAGGAGACGGCAGAGAGAATGGGGATGAGCGTGCGTAGCGTGCAGCGAGCGCAACGCGAGGCTGTCCATGTTCTAGCCAGGCGGCTATGGGCTCGCAATGTGACTGAAGAGGCCAGATCGACGACGCGCTCAATGGAGTGGGAATCACAATTACAGGAGGAGTTGGTTTCTTTGCAGAGAAGTATGGGACAGTGCGACACCACTCTGCGCGAGGTGATCAGCGGGGCCATGCGTCTCGCCCGTCTTTCCGTTGCAAGCGAAGATGTTCGTCTTGAGCCACCTGTCGATGTGCCTGACGTGCATCTGAGGATCCATCCAACCGTGCTACGCCAGATCTTTCTGGAGGGGATACAGAAACTGCATGAAGCGGTGCCATTGAGCACTGTGTTGATAAGCACCGAACAGCACGGAGATCATTTGCGGATCACGCTATCGGTGGGGCCGACCAGAGTACCACGACCGGTCGACATGTCGCTGGCACAAGGACTTCTAGCACAGCATAGGGCGACAGTCGAAGTATCTGCTTGTGAGGAACGCATAGTGGTCGAAATCGATCTGCCGATAATGAGTCCGCCCAATGAGAAGGTGAAGGTTCTCGTTGTTGACGACAACGCCGATGTTGTCACGTTATTTGATGCGTATTGTGCTGGATCCAGATATGAGATACTCTCGATGAAAGAGGGAAAGGACATCCTTGAGAGGATTAAGCACCACTTACCCGACGTGATCCTGCTTGATGTCATGCTTCCAGATGTAGATGGTTGGGACGTTCTTCTGGCGCTTGCCCAAGACCCTGCTACGCAATCGATTCCGATTGTCGTATGCTCGGTGGTTATGAACAAGCAACTAGCGCTGACGCTGGGAGCAGCACTCTGCTTACCTAAGCCAGTGTATAGGGACCAACTGATCGACGCACTCGATCAAGTCAGTAATCGGGCTGCAATAGACGCCTAGATACATCCTGCAAGCAATCGATGAGCTTGGTCAGCGATATCCCATCTCCCATAGTGGTTATGAGCAGCTTGCTCGAGATCGGGCCTTCCCGGGGATCTTGCCCCGAGACCATTACCACTGGAATATCACTCAGTCTCTTATTGGATTGGATTGCAACGAGAACATCCCAACCGCTCAGTCCAGGCATCAGTATGTCGAGCAGCACAAGATCTGGCTTCTTGTCACACATCAGACTCAGCGCTTGGTTGCCGTTCTCAGCGGTCAGTACTTCTAGCCTCTCGTCGTTGGTATTCAGAAGCAGAGCCGTGAGCTCCCGTGAATCTGCTTCGTCATCCACCACAAGGACGCTTCTCACGGCCGACTGAATCCGTTTGACTATCTCTGCTAAATCCTTGGAATTGACTGGCTTGGTCAGATAGCCGAGTGCGCCAGCCTCAATTGCGCGTTTGGTTGATGGTGGGCAGCAGCAGCCCAGAATGGGCGTGTCGGGGCTCTCCTGCCTCGCTGTGTCCATCAGACTCCAGAGATTCTCCGGTGTGGCTGCGTTGATTAGGAGCGTCTGTGCAGGAAAACCACGTAGGTTGCTAAGAGCCTGTGGAAGGGTGCTCGCGTTAATGTATTCGGGCTCGCTGGAATAGCGCACCAGTGCTGAGTAGAGGTCTGATGTTTGGTCACATACGATGACCCGGGGACTGACCGCCCGGTCAGCCAAGCCCGCCCTTTCCGAATGGAAACTGCCCTCACGCCAGATCCAGCTCTCCATAATCTGCCTGTCCGGCCGGGTGATGAGCTGTGAGGAACCAGTGATGGGTAGCTCTACGAAGAATGTTGTCCCAATACCAAGTTCGCTCTCCAGCCACATACGTCCTCCATGGAGTTGAACGAATTGCATGCAAATGCTCAGGCCCAGGCCGCTACCTGCTTTGTCATGCCATAGATGGGTGGACATTTTCGAAAAGGGTTCGAAGATTCTCTGCGCAGCATCGGGAGCAATCCCTGGCCCGGTATCCGACACGCTCAGGACGACGCGCCCATCGTGTTGAGCTGCATTTACTTCGATGCCGCCCCGATCAGTCAGTCTGACAGCGTTGGAAAGCAGATTCAGCATGACTTGGTGGACACGGACATCATCGCAGCAAACGCGTGAGATGCCCTGCGGGACACTGACACTGAATGTGAGCCCCTTCTCTTCAATGATGGGTCGGATGGTTTCTGAGGTGGCTGTAATGAGCTCGCTCAGATCCGTCCACTCCAGCTGAAGTGCCATCCGTCCGGCCTCGACCTGGCTCAAGTCGAGGACGTCATCGATCATGCTCGTCAGGTGATGCGTGTTTCGATATACGATCTCCAGGTACCTTATTGCCTTGGGTGGCAAGGGCCCGTCACAGACTTCCGGGGATTCGACCAATACGTTGATAAGGCCGGTGATGATGTTGAGGGGTGTACGGAACTCATGGCTAACCTTGGCGACAAAATCCGCCTTGCTCTGTCTCGCCCTCTCAGCAATGATGCGCAGAGAACTCAGTCGCTCATTGGCGAGTTGAATCTGCTGGCTGGCATTTAGCA
>Ga0180435_10006729_pt1 | contig 10990 bp, 6 predicted proteins | sample SS_ome_3_FD_132467 | JGI IMG/M metagenome (GOLD analysis project Ga0180435, IMG submission 132467) | Hypersaline lake sediment archaeal communities from the Salton Sea, California, USA - SS_3_S_1 metaG | ecosystem: Environmental > Aquatic > Non-marine Saline and Alkaline > Hypersaline > Sediment...
TGAACCTGGAGCAATCGTTCGAGAAATGTCTGGTCTATCGGGGCGACTGGCCCGAGCATGGTCAACATCCGTTTGTGGAGGTCGATTCGAGAAATCGTCCTTATGTGACGTTCATCAACGGACGTTTGCCGGATGACCGCAAGCTGTGGAATGCCGATACGGTGGATTATGACCAGAAGTTTGCCCGCTGGGACGGGACGAAATGGGATGTTGTAACGATTACGCGCACGGATTCGATGTGGGATATGTGTCAGGCCGTCTTTTTTGGGCCGAAGAAGGATCAGATCGACGTTTACCTCGTGGCTGAAGGGTCGCGAATCAACGGCAAGATAACAACCTACGGCCGTTGGGGTGGCGACATTCAACACTGGCGGAGCATGGATGACGGAAGGACCTGGCAGCAGCAGGCCGACGTGATTACGTTCCTGAGAACGGGTCGGCTCTTTATTTACCCCACCCGCGTGGTGAATTATCATCCGGATGGAAAAATCGTTTTCGTGAATTTTACCACGGATCAAGGTTATCGAGCTGATGATTTTCGGCACAACGCTTACCTGTACGGCGATTCCGGCTTCTGCCGCAAGGACCCGAAGAAATTCAAAATCAAGTAAGGAGTCAAATTGATTTTGCGTTGACAACTCCCAGGCGTACGTAAAAGGTGACAGGCACGAAAGAGATTCGTACCTTCAGAAGGACGACTAAACAGTTGTTTGTGTCGTGGCGGCAAAATTGTCTGTTTCAACACCCGGCAAAAAGTGCGAATATTCACTGATTGAGAACAGGGAAAATGCAAATACACCGATTCAATTTTGGTTTTTTGATATTATGTTTAATTCCTGGCATACAGAATGGGTGTAAAACACCATCGGAATATCGCGAAACCGCCGATAAGGCGGCCTACAGAATCATAGAACAAAAACAGCAACAGATGTTTGGCCGGGTTGACGATTTATCTATTGAAAGGCCCGGCGATATTTTACGCCGACGACTTTTAGAGGAACAGAATCTTCCTATTTCTCACGAGGCATCCCTGGGATCCGATCGGTTGAAAAAGATCGAACACTGGCCGGAAGATAATTATCCAGTTTGTGAACACTCGGATTCGGATTCAAATATTATCTTTATACCAGGTGAGCCGGTCGTATTATCACTGATGCAATCATTACAAGTGGGAGCCCGTAATAATTTTGATTATCAAAGCCGTAAAGAAAGAGTTTTTCAGGCTGCTCTGGTTCTGGATTTAGAACAGAATGTGTTTCGCAATACCTTTGCCGGTAAGGTAGAGACGCTTTTCAGCGCTGACAGTCGTGGTGGCGGAACCGTGTCCGGCCTGGAAAACAGTGGTTCGTTAGAAGTGGGCAGAAAATTAAAGTCGGGAGCAGAGTTGAGCAGTGGTATCGCGATTGACATGGTAAATCTTCTAACACAGGGAGGAGCGTCGTCCCTGGGAATGCTGGCGGATGCGAGTATTTTCGTACCTTTGTTGAGAGGTTCCAAAAAGCATATAGTGACCGAACCCCTTACCCAGGCCGAACGTGATGTAATTTACGCAATATTTGAATTTGAAAGATTTAAGCAGGTGTTTGCTGTTGATATTGCTCGCGAATACCTTGATATTATTCGGCAGATGGATCAAGTAAACAACGAAAAGGAAAACTATGAATCGTTGATTTCCTCGGCACAGCGGTCAAGAAGGCTGGCTGACGCAGGGCGTTTGCCGGAAATACAGGTTGACCAGGCGGTCCAGGACGAATTGAGAGCACGTAACCGTTGGATAGCAGCGACACAGTCGTATAAACAAAGGCTGGACAACTTCAAACGATTGCTGGGACAGCCCCCGGATGCAAATATTATATTAAATTATGAAGATATGAAACGTCTGACGGGAACACTGTCTGAAATCATTAAAGATCCTTCCGAAGATAAAGATTGGCAAAACACAAAATTCCCTGCCGCTGATGATCCGGTGGAACTAGTTGAGCCTGGATATGAAAATGCTGGTCCGCTGGAGATTGGGGAGCCACTGGCGGTGCGATTAGGCATGGATAACCGTTATGACTTACGGGTGGTGCAAGGCAGGGTTTATGACGCCCAAAGAGCGATTGTGGTGTTGGCCGACGACCTGGAGGCGGAATTGACGTTTGTGGGAGCAGCAAGTCTGGGTGATCGCAGGGGAGTATCCACAGCTACCCTGGACAACGCCCGGCTACGCAGTAACGAAGGAAGATATTCCGCATTACTGGATATGGATCTGCCACTGGAACGGACCTCAGAACAAAATGCCTACAGGGCTGGTTTTATCGTTTTGGAGTCGGCGGTGCGGGATATGCAGGATCTGGAAGATCAGATAAAATTGTCGGTCCGAAACAAACTGCGGGATATGCTTTTGGCGCGAGAGAGTTTGCGGATTCAAGCCAAGTCGGTAAAGGTAGCCCAGAAACGGGTTAGAAGCACAAATCTTTTTCTGGAAGCGGGCCGGGCAGAGATCCGCGATCTCCTGGAAGCACAGGAGTCTTTACTTTCGGCCCAGAACAGTTTGACCTCGGCCATGATTAACTACCGAGTAGCGGAACTGGAATTACAGAGCGATATGGGTGTGTTAAAAGTTGATAAAAATGGTCTCTGGCAGGAATTCTCACCCGAGGAAATGAATCATGTCAAAAAGTAAAAATTACGAATGGTTTAAAAATAACACATTGAAAATAAGGTTATTCATCATTTTATTTCTGGCAACGGGAGTTGCTCTGATCTTGGCAAATAAAAGGAGACCCGACAAAAACAGGGACAATGAAATAGCGGTTTTTGAGGTCATGCAAGGACCGCTGACGATCAACGTAACCGAATCGGGGACAATCAAAGCAAGGGAATTAATTATCATTAAAAGCGAACTGGAAGGTAAGACTTCAATTTTAACGCTGATTCCGGAAGGTACGCGCGTAAAGAAGGGAGACCTTCTCATTGAAATGGATTCGAGCAACCTGCTGGACGATAAAATTGAACAGGAAATAAAGGTCCAAAACGGAGAAGCCGATTTTATCAGTGCTCGGGAAAATCTCGAGGTGGTAAAAAATCAGGCTCAAAGTGATAAAGAAGTAGCTCAACTGACTCTTGATTTTGCCCGGCAGGATCTGAAGAAATACATGGAAGGTGAATATCCAAACGAATTAAAGGAGGCGGAAGGATCTATTACCCTGGCCCAGGAAGAGCGTACTCGTGCAAAAGATAAATATGAATGGTCGAAAAGACTTTTTGACGAAAAGTACATTTCGGCATCGGAACTAAAAGCGGATGAATTAGTGGTCATGAAAAAAAGACTGGATCTGGAACTGGCCGAGAATAATCGAAATTTGTTGAAAAATTTTACGTACAAAAGAAAACTGGCAGAGTTGGAAAGCGATGTTCGACAGGCAAATATGGCTCTAGAGCGAGTGAGTCGAAAAGCCCGAGCTGACGTTATTCAGGCTGAGGCGAAATTAAAGGCGGAAGAATCAGAATTCAATCGTCAAAAAGATAAATTAAAAAAAATCAAAGATCAGATTTCCAAGACCAGGATTTACGCACCGGCTGATGGACTGGTCATATATGCAACCAGTGCCAAAGCAAGTTGGCGTGGTAATACAGAGCCGCTGGATGAAGGTCAAGAAGTTCGCGAAAGACAAGAATTGATCTATCTTCCTACCGCCGCTTCCTTCAATGCTGAAATCGATATTCATGAATCAAGTCTGAAAAAGGTGAAGCTGGGGCTGCCGGCTAAGGTGTCGGTAGATGCGTTACCGAATAGAACCTTTTTCGGTACGGTACAACGAATCGCTCCTTTACCGGACGCGCAAAGCATGTGGATGAATCCGGATCTGAAAGTATATAATTCAGATATTTTTCTGGACACAGACGATCCGCTCTTGCGAACAGGCATGAGTTGCAGGGCAGAGATTGTGGTCGAACACTATGAAAACGCGATTTACATACCGGTTCAAGCCGTATTACGCATTAAAAATGAAGCCACTGTTTTTGTTGTTAAAGGCAGTAAAATCGAGCCGCGGCAGGTTGGAATCGGACTTGACAATAACCGTATGGTTAACATTTTACATGGTTTGGCGCCAGGAGAACAAGTGCTGCTTGCCCCTCCATTGAAATCGGGTATGGTTCAATCCGATTCAACTGAGTTGCCTCCCGGAGATCCGATCCACTCCGATGGGATTGACGCGGTTGATAAAAAAATAAATCAGAGTTTAGAAAAAATACATGGCTCGGAAAAAAACGGACAGATATCTCCAGCCTCTGTTAATCGTGAACCGAGCCGCCGCCCGGGAAGAGGCACGCCCTATTCTGGAAGTAACCAAAACGCCAAAACGGGGGAAAGGCAAAGAAATCGAGGGCAGAACATATCTCCGGAAGATAGAGAAAAAATGCGAAAAAGATTTCAGAACATGTCGCCGGAAGACAGAGAAAAGTATCGTCAAAGGAGAAGGAATCAATAGCAATGAGCCAACCTATGCGAACATGTAGCCAGGTCGAACTAGTCCGGTTGGAAAATGTGTACAAAATATACCAAATGGGCAGACAACAGGTAACTGCCCTGGCCGGTGTTTCCATCTCATTTAAAAAGGGGAGTTTCTGGTCTATCATGGGGCCAAGCGGTTCGGGCAAAAGCACGATGATGAATATTCTTGGTTGCCTGGACCATTTGACCAAGGGCCGCTATTTTCTGGACAACAGAGATGTGAGCACCCTTGATGATGATGCACTCAGTGAATTGCGCCTGAGACGGTTTGGGTTTATTTTTCAGAGTTTTAACCTGATCCCGCAACTTACCGTTCAACGTAATATCGAACTGCCGCTTTATTACCTGGGGTGGGATGCTGTCAGAAGTTCTCAGCATGCACGAGATCTTGCTTTGAGGGTGGGCTTGGAGGGGCGATTAAACCATCGTCCCGCCGAATTGTCCGGCGGACAAATGCAGCGAGTAGCCATAGCCAGGGCCCTGGCCAACGATCCACAGATTCTCTTTGCCGATGAACCTACTGGTAACTTGGACTCTAAAACCGGAGAGCAGATTCTGCAACTTTTATTTGAACTGAACGAGCAGGGCAAAACCATTATTATGGTTACCCACGAACAATATATCGCCTCTTATGCTAAAAGTAAGCTTAATATGAAAGATGGACTTATCGACGATATCGAGGAAAACTCCCGATGAATCAGTTTAAACTGGCAAGAAATATATGGCTTGGGATCGAAAATTTACTTTTGCATAAATTACGTTCCTTTTTGACTATGCTGGGAGTAGTGTTTGGGGTAGGTAGTGTAGTGGCGATGCTGTCTGTGGGTGAAGGTGCCAGCATGGAAGCTATGGAGCAGATTCGAAAGCTCGGCAGCAATAATGTTATCATAACTTCAATAAAATCGGTGGACGAGGAATCTGCGAGTAAAGCCCATTCTCACATGAGCATATACGGCCTGACCTATGAAGACTATATGAGGGTGGCGGAATGTTTTCATAATATCCGAAGGTCGGCCCCGGTGAAATTAATACGTAAAGAAAGCCGTCTCGGCGAAAGGGCTTTGGATTTACGCGTGGTGGGTACTTCATCGGCCTGGTTTGAATTGGTGCCACGGACCGTGATGGCCGGCCGGGTACTTACTCCCGAAGACCAGTTGAACCAGGCCCCGGTGGCGGTACTAACCGAGTTCGGCGCGAGGAAACTATTGGCGACCGAACATACCATAGGTCAGCCTGTTCGGATTGGTGGGGATTATTTTGAGGTTGTCGGTATTGTTAAAAGTGAAAGCGGAATGGCCGGGAATATCCAGATTCCTGATCAGGAGGTGGACGCGTATATTCCCCTCAAAGTGGTACAGAAATATTTCGGAGATGTTTTTACCCGGCGTACGTCCGGTGGACGGGAACGGGAAAGAGTGGAACTGCATCAAATCATCGTCCAGGTCGACCAAACAGAAAACGTAGAATCCACGGCCGTTGCTATTGAAGAGATGCTGAAACGATTTCATAAGAAAAATGACTACCTGGTGAGCGTTCCCCTGGCCCTGCTGAAACAAGCCCAAGCGACAAAAAGAACATTTAATATTGTGTTGGGATCTATTGCAGGGATTAGCCTGCTGGTAGGTGGAATTGGAATCATGAACATCATGCTGGCCTCTGTTACCGAACGTACACGTGAAATCGGTATCCGTCGGGCGATTGGTGCGAAACGCAAGCAGATTATTTCTCAATTCCTAATCGAAACCGTAGTACTTTCTACTTTTGGCGGTTTGATTGGCATTGGGTTGGGCGTAATCATACCCTTTCTGATAACCTATTTTTCGGGAATGACCACGGTGTTAACTCCGGTAGGTATAATCCTGCCACTTCTGATCAGTGTAGCCATTGGCATTTTTTTTGGAATGTATCCAGCCATCCATGCTGCCCAGGTGGACCCCATTGTTGCATTAAGGCACGAATAATGAAGTTGCTTTTCGTAGTTTTAACGGTCCCATTTTTCATTTCTTGGGGGCTTTTGTGCAACAGGGTTATTTAATCGATTTTCGGAATATGCCCCGAAAGGTGAGGTTGAAGTTGCAATGTTGTAAGTTATTGCCAGGTCTATTATTGCACTTGACAGTCATGAGTATTTTTGCTTTTTTCGTTGTGATATAATGACAAATACGTTACATATATTTTTATTGGTGCGCCTTCTTTGCGTTATTACCGCACAGTGTGAATGAATTTTGGTATGAAAGTATTTGAAAATGCAATTGATCGAGTTTTTAGGACCTCAGGCAAAAGTTGATGATTTTTTATCCCTTGAAAAGACCAGTGATAACCGATTTATCTCCGGCAGTACCGGCGTAAACGCCATTCTTGGTACGGGGGATGGGAAAGTTGAATTTGTCCTGTTTGAAGATCAGGTTCTGGCCTATGTTAAATCTGCTATGGGATATCCTGCGTATTATCCGTTACGTCCGGTTGATATGAAAAGACCGATAAAGGCGGTTCTAATGGATCTGGATGGAACTAGCGTTCGCAGCGAAAGTTTCTGGATTTGGATAATCCAGTTGTCCACGGCTAGTCTTCTGAATAATCCCAAATTTGAGCTGGAAGAGGCTGACATACCTTATGTTTCGGGTCATAGCGTATCCGAACATTTGGAGTATTGCGTTCGCAAATATTGTCCGCATAAGACGGTTGAAGATGCCAAGGTGTTTTACTTTCAACACACACATTACCAGATGGAAGAAATCATGCAGGGCAGGGGTAAGGCCGATGCGTTTACGCCGTCTCCAGGCCTCAAAGAGTTCTTGCTTGAACTGAAAGCGATGAATGTCAAGATTGGCCTGGTAACCTCCGGGCTCTATGAGAAAGCCTGGCCGGAAATTCTTTCCGCTTTCAAGACGTTGAATATGGGGGATCCGAATGATTTTTATGATGCCATTATCACAGCTGGATTTCCTCTTCGAAAAGGATCGCCCGGCACCCTCGGTGAATTGTCTCCCAAGCCGCATCCGTGGCTGTATGCGGAAATTTGCCGGGTAGGGCTTGGTATTTCAGAGAACGACAATGCCCATGTCATAGGTATTGAAGATAGTGGTGCAGGTGTATGTTCGATTCGATTGGCAGGTTTTCCTGTTATCGGGATCAAGGACGGAAACATAAAGGAAAGTGGAACTTTAGGATTGTGCGATCATTTTTGTAGTGACTTTAACGAGATCATTAAAATAATTAAAGAATAGAAAATAGAATTACATACGGAAAACATTATGGCTGACAAAAATAACAACAGGGTGCAGTGTCATTTCATCTCCAATACACACTGGGACAGAGAATGGCGTTTTTCTATGCAGAGAACCCGTCATATGCTTGTTTATATGATGGATATGCTGCTGGATATCTTTGAAAAGGAAGCGGAATTCAAATCTTTTCATCTGGACTCGCAGACAGTTCCACTCCAGGACTATTTAGAAATACGTCCGGAGAAAAAAGATGTTGTCAACAAACTCATTGCCGACAAAAAGTTGCTGGTTGGCCCCTGGTTCTGTTTGCCGGATGAGTTTTCTGTTGGTGGAGAGTCTCTGGTTCGTAATCTTTTGTTAGGTCATAAAATCGCCAAAGAATGCGGTCATGTAAGCAAGACGGGTTACTCACCTTTTGGCTGGGGACAGATTTCACAGATGCCGCAAATCTATAAAGGCTTTGGCATCGATTTCGCCGCGTTTTACCGTGGTGTGAGCACCGAAGCAGCTCCGAATTCCGAATACATATGGGAAGGTGCCGATGGAACCCAGTTAGTTGCCTCACGCCTGGCAATGAGGCCCAGGTTTAATGTCTGGTATGTGATTCAGCGTCCGGCTTATTGGCAGCAGGAAGATGAAAACAACCGTGTCATCCCATGGTCGTGTGGATCGGGGCCGTTCAAATTTATTGGCGATCAATACCATGATTTTGATGCACAGTATTCTCGGCCCAAATATGTCTATGATCAATCGACGATCCCTGTCAGGGCCAAACAGGCTATGGAAGAGCAGGATGGCGACTGGACCACGCCGCATAGATTCTGGTCCTGCGGGCATGATTCATCCTGTCCGGATATTCGCGAGGTCCAGATGATTAAGGATTGTGACGCGGCTCTGGGTGACAGTGCGGATGTTTTCCACAGCTCTTTTGAAGAGTTTCAGAAACAGGTTTTGGAAAATGTTAGTGATGATCTGCCTGTATCAAAAGGTGAAATGCGTTATTACTCCGATTCTAAAGTTACAAGTCCATTGTTCGGCTGGATCATTTCGGCACGAATGGATGTCAAGATGGATAACTTCAAGACTGAACGTGCACTGATCCAGTATGCAGAGCCTCTTGCAGTTTACGCTAGTATGCTGGGCGCTTCGTATCCTCAGGGTTTTCTTGACAATGCGTATAATTTGCTTTTGCAGAACCATGGGCACGATTCTATTGGCGGATGCAGCCGTGGCATAATTAGTGACGACATGCTGTTTAGGACTCGTCAATGCCGAGAAATTGCAGGCTGCGTTTCTGAAAGAGCACTTCTTGATATTGCCGGCACTATAGACTATACGGGACATGAGAAGGAGCAAATCGCTTTGTTTGTGTATAATCCTGCGGCATTTAGACGAACCGATGTTGTATCGCTGGACCTGGAGATTCCGCGAGATTCCGAATCCGGCAGTTTTGAGATCGTTGATGAAAACAACGAGAAAGTCGATGTTCAGATTTTAGGCTCTGACGATTCATTTCAGATCGTTCAATCACCGAATGACACGGCTAATGTCTTTATTACCAAACAATACCGTGCCCAGGCATTGCTTAAAGACGTTCCGTCCAGCGGCTATAAAACTTTCTTTGTCAGGCCGGTTGATAACGATGACGTCGTGCTTACACGTCCTGAAAGTATGGTTACCGGTATAAACACGATGGAAAATGAATACCTGCGTGTTGCGATTGCATCTAACGGATCCATGACCATTACTGATAAGCAGACGCGTAAAGTTTTTGAGAGTATGGGTTATTTTCGCGATACTGCCGAAGTTGGTGACCCGTGGCAGCGTAAAGACGTGGAAATGATGCAGTCTTTAACTACGATCAACGAAAGGGCAGAGGTTAGCTTAATTAAAGACGGTGGACTGGAAGCATCTTTCCGGGTGGCTATAGACTGGTTGCTGCCCGAATCCAGAAGCGTAGGCGACAAGTCGCGGAGTGATAAAAAGAAAATTGTAAAACTTGTTAATACGATCACTCTCAGGAAAGGTCAAAAATGGATTGATATTACCACCGACGTTGACAACACCGTCGAGGATCACTATTTACAGGTTGCTTTCCCAAGCGGTATTTGTTCTGATACAGTTTCTGCTCAAGGCCAGTTTGATGTACTTGAGCGTTCAGTTAAACTGCCGTATTCCGAAGACTTCCGGGAGCCTCCACAGTCAGAAGGGCCCATGAACTCTTTCATTGACATTACCGACGGAAACAATGGTCTTGCGATATTGAACGAAGGAATGAAAGCGTACGAAGCGACAGATGAGCAATGTCCTGAACTGCGTTTGACGCTTTTAAGAAGTTTTCCGCTTCGTATATGTGTGACACAGGAGATGACCGATTATAGCCAGATCGATAAGAGCTCGCAGTGTCTTGGTCAATATCGTTTCCACTATGCTGTAATGCCGCATCAGGGTAAATGGGCAGATGCAGATGTCTGGAATGCGGCAGAACAATTTAATTCGCCATTAGTCATAGCACAAACAGCGCCAACCGAGGGGGGAACTGAACCAGTTGAAAAATCTTTCCTCGAGGTTTCTGATGAGTCTATCACTGTCAGCGCGGTAAAACGAAGTGAAAGCGGAACTGGCTGGGTAGTTCGCCTGTTTAATCCATTAGATAAACAGATCAAAGTGAAAATTCGTTTAAATAGTGGCTACCGTAACAATCCGAAAGTGCCAAGCCCAGTTGAAAGGCTTCAAAATGATATGGCTATCGGGGGCGCAATAAAGCAGGCATGGAAAACAGTTCGAACTGTTACATTGGAGGAACTCCCTGAAAAAGAATTGGCTTTAGATAGCCATGGATGGTGTAATATTGATATCGCATCCAAGAAAATAGTTACTCTTGAATTCCTGGCCGACAAAACAGTATGATTGTAACTATGCCCTGTCTCTTTTAGAAATTTCATCTTTACTTCTATAATCTCCAGGGTATGCCAAATGAGTTTCTAATACAAGCTGGCCGCCGCCAGAGAAGCTCGTAAAGCCCAAAGGCAAGCATCGTAATGAAAAGATTTTTGACTTTAATGAACCAGCTGACAACAATGGTATTGGCTGGCGAAACGGAAGCAGGCTCTGTAGAGGTACAACCTGCCAGGGATATCCGGTTCAAGGCGACGAATTGCCGTGGGGATGGTGACTTACTGCCATCCCATTTTACGAATTTCGATGACAATTCAGAGCTTTGCTATGCCTTAAAAAAACCTGATAAAACAGCCCCGCCAAA
>Ga0180435_10006730_pt1 | contig 10990 bp, 5 predicted proteins | sample SS_ome_3_FD_132467 | JGI IMG/M metagenome (GOLD analysis project Ga0180435, IMG submission 132467) | Hypersaline lake sediment archaeal communities from the Salton Sea, California, USA - SS_3_S_1 metaG | ecosystem: Environmental > Aquatic > Non-marine Saline and Alkaline > Hypersaline > Sediment...
ATCAAAGCCATGTTTCACCGGGAAATATTGGGGAAGGTGTCCCATGTGCCATTTTCCGATGCAACCCGTTGTATACCCTTCTTCCTGCAACACCTCGCCGAGTAGCAGCTCCGAATCCCTGATACCCACATCGTCAATTCCTGCATCAGGGGCCGGGTTTTGTACAACACCATGTCGAAGCGGAAACCTTCCTGTCAGAAGTGTGGCCCTCGACGGCGCACAATAGGGTGTGGGCACATAAAAATCGGTGCACAATACACCTTCACTTGCAAGCCTGTCAATATGCGGCGTCGGTGTTGCATGTTCATTGTAACATGAAATGTCCGCATATCCCATATCATCCATCAGCATGATAACAATATTGGGAGGTTGTTTTTCAGAATGTCGGCCAGAGCTGCAGCCAAAAGCAAAACAGCCGGCAATTGCAGTGCAGGTAGCGAAAGACAATAATTGTTTTCTGAATTTCATTTTCATTTTCATTGGTTCTAACTGCAGGGAAACGGTTCAATCCAAATATATTCACCAGGTGATAACAGGAGATTAATAATTGATTAACCAGCCTTATGCCGGTTAATTGTAGCTTAATCCTTTGTTAAGGTTCCATTAACCATGAACAGGTATATTACGCAAAAAAACAACAGCACCATGAAGATCCCCAACCCCGCTCTTTTTTCCACACTTTGCCTGGTTTCAATCTTCCTTTCAAACACCGCGTTGGGTCAGCCCGATCCAACACTCGTATACCCCGGGGAAAACGGTAAGCTGGTCTATGTGAAACATGCCAATACCCAGGAATCCAATGCCGATAACCTGGTTATTGACTATTCACACTGCGGATTTATGGGCGGCGGGGTGGCCATCCCCGACGTACCTGTTAAAGCAACTGTATATCCCCGCTTTGGCGATGACCAGGAACGCATCCAGGCTGCCATCGATTATGTGTCAGGCCTGGAACCGGATGAAAACGGTTACAGGGGCGCTGTTTTGCTGAAGGCAGGCTCCTACGAACTGGAAAAGGCCCTGCTCCCGGGCGACGACGCACTGCAAATCAAAACCAGCGGGGTGGTCCTGCGTGGAGAGGGACAGGGCCCGGGAGGTACGGTACTCCGGACATCCTTTGAGAAAAAACACCAGGTGATTGCCACAAGGCCGCAACGCCCCTCCATTGGCACCAGTAACAAAACCAGGATAAGCGATCCCTACGTCGGTTCAGGTGTGTTTGGATTCCACGTTGAAGATGCAAGCGGATACACAGCCGGCGATACAATCTTTGTACGGTTCACACCGAACCAGGCATGGCTGGATGAGATCTATGCCAATGCATACATGTCCACAGGTGATCTGGACTGGGACATTGGGACGTATACCATCAATTTTCAACGGATCATCACCCATGTGGAAGGAGACAGCATCACGATCCATTCGCCGGTAATCCTGCCCATGCAGACAAAATTCGGGGGCGGCGAGATCGTGAAACTGAATTTTTCACACAAGCGCCTCTCCAGGGTCGGGGTGGAAAACATGCGACTGGTCGGCACCGGGATCACCCCCACCTGTCCGGCCGATGACCCCAACAGGCTGCAAACGGCCGTCCATTATGAATACACGGAACACAGCTGGATCAGGGGAGTCACCGTACTCCACACCTCCAACTCCCTTTTCAAGATGTGGGATGCACATTATGTTACGATCGAAGACTGCGCATCCATCGAACCGCTTGGTCCGAAAAGAGCCGGGTACCGCTATACTTTCTATTTCGATGCGGCTGCCAGCCACAATTTTTGTCAGCGCACCTATACCGACGATGGCCGGCACGACTATGTGCTCGGTCCCAGGATCCCCGGCCCCAATGTATTCCTGGATGGTGTTTCACAGCGGGGCGGAACACAGGGCCCCCACCAGCGATGGGCCACGGGTACCCTGTTCGACAACCTGAAACTGGAAAGCCTGATCGCCCTGGAACACCGGGGCTCCTCAGGATCCGGCCACAGCTGGGCCGGAATCCAGAGCACCATCTGGAACACTGAGTCTCCAAACATCATTTGTGATACCCCCACCGGGCATATGAACTATGCCATTGGCAACACGGGAACCGAGGTGTTAAGCGGGTACATCAACAATACGCGACCAGGGGTGTACAGGGGATACTATGATCAGCACGGCACACATGTTGGTATGCGGAGCCTGTACCTGGCACAACTTGATGACAGGCTGGGTGCCGGGGGCGTTGAAAACATCACCATTCCTGAACAGCGCGCAGGGAACATCTATGACATGCTCCTTGACTGGAAAGGAAATGGAAAACTCACTGAGGCTGGCATTGCACAGCTGGCCTCCCCGGTCAATCTCTCAATGTCTGACCTGGATCCCACCGAAGGATCACAATACATTGAACTGCAATGGACCGACAATGTACCGAACGAGACCCAGTTCATCCTCGAAAGGTCAGCCGATGGCGGGACAACCTTCGATCAGCTGGCGGCACTCCCGGCAAATACGGTGAGCTACCGTGACGAAGACATTGGCCAGGACAGCTACCATTACCGCCTGAAGGCCGTGAATGAAACACTTGAATCGGGATATGTGTACCTGTTTGCCGACCTGTTCGATGAAGCGCTGTATGCCATCATTACATTCAGGGTGAACATGATGGAGGTGGAAGACCGCTACGAAGGTGGCGACGTATGGCTGATGACCAACGCAGGCGGGACAAGGACCGAAATGACGGGCGACGATAAAGACAGCATCTTTTCACTGGCACAGAGCTTCATGGTCGGCAAAAACCTCTCCTTTAAATTTGCATACCAGGATGGTGCCGATTCGGCAAGCAACATCGTAACAGAGCAGATTTCGGGCGATTGCGCCAATAGTGAAGGTTTCAGGACCCTGTCCGTACCCGGAGACGACCGGGTGCTGGATGCGTTCCTTTTCGGATCCTGCGATGTGGCCCTTCCTCCGGGAACAGATGTTACAGACCTCGACGGTACGGTCATTTTCGGCTCCAATGATGATGAGCCCTGGATCGATGGTGAAAACGGTGCAGGATCACCCCCGGGCGAACGGGTGGAGAAGCTTATCGACAATGATGTGGAAACCAAGTACCTGGTCAGGGCCGTCTCCTCCTGGGTCGAGGTCAAACTGAACAGGTACGCGAAAATCAACGGTTACACGATCACTTCTGCCAATGATGTACCCGGCAGGGATCCGCGCGACTGGAAGCTCAGGGCATGGGACGAGGAAACCGAAAGATGGAACACCCTGCATTCCGTTGCAGACAACCCCGCCTGGGAAAACCGGTTCAAAACCAGGGTCTGGAATTTTGAAAATGAAGCCTGGTATGCCAGGTACCGTCTCTATATTTCGGATATCAACGGTGATACCCAGGGACTCATGCAGATGGCCGAATTGCAGCTGTTTGGGGACGTCGGGGAACCCACCGGACTGGGAACATCCCCGCTGACCGGCATCTCCGTTTACCCCAATCCTGCGAAGGAACACCTGAACATCGAATGGCCAGGTATGTCCGGAGCGCTGACCATTGAAGTATTCAGCATAACGGGAAAAAAAGTATATACAGCAGACTACCATTCGGTTGACCATACAATCATACAACTGGACCTTGCTGCATACGCGCCCGGCATGTACCTGTTGCGGATGGTGAATGGGAAGCAGGGTATGACGAAAAAGTTCCTGGTAAGGTAATGGCACGGTGCACCCCGGGAATGTGACCACCACCAGCAACCCGGAAATATATTTGATCCGTGCTTACAGCAAAATAATTATTCCCGGAGCAGCTCAAATTCCACATAAATGGGATTGTGGTCTGAAGGATACACGCCATCCACGTTGTAATCCACTTCCTCGTACTTCATTACCCGGGCCGGACCCTTATACAGGATCCAGTCGATCTCTTTGTGATCCGGTGAAGTATCATACAACGGTCCGCTTCCCGCGGTTCCATCCTCCCCAACCAGCACATTGTAGGGCGGGGATCCCGGCCGGCAGTTGAAATCACCCATTAAAAATACGGACCGCTCGGGGGTCCAGGCGCCAAACCTGCTGAGTGCATTGATCCGGTCGCGGATCAGCCTGGCTGCATTCAGCCTGGCCAGCGTGTCCCTCCGGCCATTAAAAAAATGGGTGTTGAACACGTAAAATTCTGAAGTATTCTCCCAGTGGCCCCTGTAATCCTCGGGGTAGCGCCCATCCGCTCCTCCGGGAGGAATATTGATCAGCGCCAGGCGAACCCAGGTAACCATGCGGGGATTCACCTCCGGACCGCTGCCGATGATTTCGGGGGTCTCCGATAACTGGAAACTTTGTAGTTCGCGCAACCGGAACTTGTCACGCCTGATGAATATCGCCATGTGCTCATCGTCATCTCCGCCTTTCCTGCCTTCTCCCACCACGATATATTCAGGAAGGTGATCCTGCAAATAATCGATCTGTTCCTTCAATCCCTCCTGGGTGCCGATAATGTCTGGGGAATACTTACGGATCAGGTCGACCTGCATCTCGCGCCGGACCTCCCACGAAGGTTCAAACGCCGGACTGGCAAATTTCAGGTTGTAGGTCATCATTTTCAATACGACTGAATGGCTTTCTGTACTGCCATCCTGGGCAAAGGAGCAATTGGAAAAAGTTCCCAGCAACAGGAAGAAAGCCAGGACGGTTTTCTCAAAGATGAAGTGTGTTTTCATAGTACTGTAGTTTATTTTGCATACCGGAGTTGCGTAATGAATCGACAGTAAGTTAGGAAGAATGGCATAATCCATGCTTAATAAATGATTAATCCGGCAAGGAATGACCCCAACCCGGTACCACCACAAGATAAAATTTCAATAGCGTCTTGATACCATATTGCTGCCTTTCCATTATGATTTTGCTGCTGAAACACCACTGCCTGCGTCTTGTTAATCATTCATTAAGTATTTTTTATGCGGATCCATGTAAATTGCAGCTGTATCAAACAATCGCCGAACACCCGCAAATAACAGGATGATCGCACACTGACAAATTCAAACAAAAAAATAAATTCATGAGAAAAACACAACCGCTTCTGATCATGATGATAACACTGCTTTTTTTTATCCTCCCGGTGTATTCACAAAAAATTCCCGCAACCCCCAACATCATTTTCATCCTCGCCGATGATTTCGGGTACAGCAGCCTGAATTCCTATGGCGCTGAGAAAACATTGATCCGTACGCCCCACATCGACCGGATCGCAGCGAACGGGATGCGGTTCACACATGCCAATACCCCGGCATCCATCTGCACCCCCACTCGCTACGGATTCCTTACCGGTCGCTATCCCTGGCGGTCGGAACTCAAATTCGGCGTGACCAACCCCATTGATGAGCTGCTCATCGAACCCGAAAGAACCACCATTGCCGACTGGCTGAAAGCGAAGGGATATAACACGGCCGCGGTCGGAAAATGGCACCTCGGCTACGGCAAAGAACCACTGGATTACACGAAAAGCGTTTCCCCGGGTCCGCCCGAACTTGGCTTCGATTACCATTTCGGGGTTCCGCAGAACCATGACGACATGCTCGGGGTATACATAGAAAATGACCATATCTACGGACTCCGGAGTGACAAGGTCCACCCCTACTCGCGTTCATTCTACGGATCACAGTACATCGGGTACGATGCACCGCAGCGGGTCAATGTGGATGTAATGGATGTGCTTACCGACAAATCCATCGACTGGATCAAACAGCAGGACAGCAACCAGCCTTTCTTCCTTTACTTTGGCGCTGTGGCCGTGCACCATCCGATCACTCCATCCGAATATATGAGAGGCATCAGTAATGCCGGACCGTATGGTGATTTCATACAGGACCTCGACAAATGCGTGGGCAGGATCATTGAGACGCTGGAATACATGAACCTCGCAGACAATACGCTGATCATCTTTACCAGCGACAATGGAGGGGAGATCCCCGGGAACCGCCCGGAGGCCCCCGAAATCACCGCCATCAACATGGGACTGAAAATCAACGGTGACCTGCGTGGAGACAAACATACGATCTACCAGGGCGGCACGAATGTCCCCTTCATCGTTTCCTGGCCGGGGGTGGTGCAAGCAGACTCTGAATCATCCGACCTGGTGAACCTTGTGGATGTATTCGCAACCGTTGCTGAAATTACCGGGAACGGACTGCCTGGCTCGAAAGAGGTTGCCCCCGACAGCTACAGCTTCCTGGGCAGCCTGACCGGCAATCAGCCTGGGACTTCCAGGTCGGCCATGATCACTGCCGATGCCAGCGGAATGCATGCGCTGCAGATGGATGGATGGAAGTACATCGATAACACGGTTCCTGAAGGGATGCCGGAAAACCGGGCGGCCAGGCTGAGGGATGCCGGGCCGGAACTCTATCACCTCGCGAAGGATCCTGCTGAAAGCAACAACCTCATAGACAAATACCCGGAAAAAGCCGCAGCAATGAAAAATGAACTCAACAGGATGCGCAACGCCGGACATACCCGCTGAGCAACGTTCAGGTTCCGTACCACTGCACTGAATAAGGAACCCAACAAAACGCGCAAGGCATCCCATACACGGTTAAGCATTTATCATTACTTTTAATAGCTGAGTTTTCAATACAGGGGAAGTTACCCCCCCTGGTAAAAATCATCTTATGAAACTACAAAAGATCTTCCCCCTGCTTGCTTTCATGTTCATGTTCAGTTTGGTGTGCCACACGCAACCACCCGTTAAGATCGGCGTGGCAGGACTGTCGCACTCCCACGTGGTACCGCTGCTGAGAAACCTGGAACGGACCGACATACAGATTGTGGGAATTGCTGAAAGTGACAAAAATCTCGCGCAGCGCTATGCCGAACGGTTCGGATTTGATCTGTCACTTGTATATGACTCCCTGGAAGAGATGCTCGAAAAAACGCAACCTGAAGGGGTGATCACCTTTACTTCCATATACGACCACCTCAGGGTGGTGGAAGCCTGCGCCCTCAGGGGCATCCACGTGATGGTGGAAAAGCCGCTGGCCGTATCGGTCACACATGCGGAACAGATCGCCACGCTCGCCGGAAAATACAACATCATGGTGCTCACCAACTACGAAACTTCGTGGTACCCTGCCATTCACCAGGGAAGGAAAATGATCGACAACGGACAGCTGGGGGAGCTGAGAAAAATCATCGTGTATGACGGCCACACCGGTCCAAAGGAAATCAGGGTGAACGAGGAATTCCTCGACTGGCTGACAGACCCGGTGCTGAATGGCGGCGGTGCTGTGATGGACTTCGGGTGCTATGGTGCGGACCTGATCACCTGGCTGCTGAAAGGACAAAAACCCGAAAGTGTATATGCCAGCCTGAAACAATACAAGCCGGACGTATACCCCAACGTGGACGACGATGCGACCATCATCCTGTCCTACCCCGGCATGGAAGGGGTGATCCATGCCTCCTGGAACTGGCCGTTCAACCGGAAAGACATGCATATCTATGGCACCACGGGCTACCTGTTCCAGGATGATGCCGAAAGCATCAGGTACCGGCTCGACAGGCAAACACCCGAACAGTCTGCAAAAGTGCCTGCCGCGACGATCCCCTATACCGATCCGTTTACCTGGTTCGCTGATGTGATCCGCGGAAAGGTGAACGTGCAGTCCACAGATCTCGCCTCCCTGGAAATCAATAAGATCGTTGTCGAGATACTCGAAGCAGCAAAAGAAAGCGACAGAACGGGAAAAGTGGTTTACCTTGATCAATGAGGCGATCTGAACGGACTGTTTCCCATGACAAACTTCAGGGTACCCCCTTCATGATGTCCTGGCGACGGATCACATGCTTGCCATACGCGTCCCCGTTCAGCGTTCCCGTAGCCTTTATACCCGGTACGGGAAATATAATATATATATTTTAATAGTAGTTTAAATAGGTATTTATATAGTTATATAAATATATATATTCATTCTGATTAACACACCCTGTAAGTGCGCGCTTTCAGCCTATTGGATGAACAACAGCTCGGAATATGACTTCCCGTCAATGCCCGTTTTCACGATATAGGTGCCTGGTTGGATTCCCGGCAACGGAAACCGGATCACCGATCTTCCTGCTGCCAGGCTGGTATTTCCAGTCCCCTTGTCAACAACCCGCCCGGAGAGGTCCAGCAGGCAAACACTGACCTCCGCAGCACGATCCAGGATGTATGCGATCGTGATTTCCGTCCGGGCCGGATTGGGAAAGATTGCGAACTGCACCTCCTCCCCGGAAATCCATTCTTCAACTGCCACCCCCTCAGAATAGCTTGCCGCAACCAGGGCAGGACTGTCGCCCATCGTAAGCGTGGTGGAAGATGCACTCAGATCGGCAATCTCAGGATTCCCGGATTGAATGATCCACTGGTCGAATTTCATTCCGGAAGGGGGACGGTCGGCCTCGATGCTGACCTGGTATCCTTCCGGGTAATTCCCGGCACCATCGCCCCCATCCACCAGCAAGGTATACAGCGGACCCACCTCGGTATCGATCACCTGGATGGCGTCAATCCGCGATACAACAGGACCGCTTTTTACCCGGTAAATACGGAACCAGTTGATGGCCCCCAGGTCAGGCGAACCCATTTTATTTGCCTCGCTGGTTTTCAGCGTCACATAGTTCCACCCATCCGTCAGCCCTGTCAGGTTCCAGTTGTACTCATCCTGGTCGGGCCGGCCGGCACTTCCCAGTTCAACCTGGTTGCTGTTCTCATGCACCGACACGTCGGAAACATAGTACCAGAACCGCAATTCGGTGGTGGATTCAGCACCGAATGAATTATAGGCCGGTGAAAATACTTTCTTGAACTCATCCGTGCTGCCCGCAGAAAACTCCATACAGCCATTTCCCTGCTGCTGGTCCGTTTCATTCAGACTCAGACCCGCTGAAGACTTCCAGTCGGTACTGACATCACAGTCATCCAGGAAACTCCCGGGATTTCCGCTGATTACCTGCTTCAGTTCCGATTTCTCACCGAACCACTCCTCCCCGTCCTGCACCATCTGCCACTGGAAATTAAACAACCCGTCGGCATCCGGCACGGTCACATCAAATACAAAGGTTTTCTCAGCACCGGGCAGAATACTGTCCGCCTCCGATAGGTGCACGCGTGTCAGCCCCCAATGCTCATTGTCAGCCGGACCCTGGCTTCCCAGCCTGAACTGACCCCTCGGGGTCCAGGCTGTCTGACCCGTATTTTTCATGGTAATACTTACCGTCACTGTCTCCCCGGCTTCAAGTTCCGGCACTTCCTGCGACACAAATGCCGCATCGTTCCCAGTGTCCCGTCCGCCATTCAGCAGGTCGCGCTGCGATACACTGTAATAATGGATCGAGTTCTTCTCCGCCAGCCATTCCAGCAGGCAGGCACGCAACTCCTCTGCCTTGTCGAGGTACTGCGCCCGGTCCGGATTACTGCCCAGCAGGTTGTTCATCTCATGCGGATCCGTATTCAGGTCATACATGGCATTGATCACATCCGACTTAATCGTATATGGAATAAAAAGTTTCCAGCCGTCTTTAACCACCATGTAATTCGGGGTATTCGGCCGGTCCCATTCGGTAACCACATACCGGCCATGCACTGTATCCGTGCCTTCGATCAGACCACGCAGGCTTTTTCCCTCCGACGCCGGTCCGTCCACATCAAGATAATCGAGAATAGTCGGATAAAGATCAATCAGGGAAACATACCCCTCCACCGTTGTGGCAGGCGCAATTTCCCCGGGATTCCTGATCAGCAACGGGATGTGTGCTGATTCTTCGTAAAAAACATTCTTTTCCCGCATGCCGTGGGCCCCGAGCATTTCCCCGTGATCGCTGACAAATATGACCATGGTCTTGTCGGCAATCCCCAGTTCATCCAGCTTGTCGAGGATCTTACCCACATAATGATCAATCTCTGAAACCAGCCCGTAATACTCCGAGATCATGTATTTGATTTTGTCAGGATCCGCATATTCTGTTCTGTTATGCCTGCTGTTTGAGCGTGCATAAGGCGAATTCACCATTTCATCATCGATGCTCACCGGAGGGATCATCTCCTCTACCGGGTACATGCCGTACCAGGGCTCAGGTGCCAGCATAGGTGAATGCGGGAAGTGAAACGAGCAGGTAATACTGAATGTGGAATCCTTCAGCCGGTCAAGGGCATCCAGTGTCAACCGGCCCTGGAAGGCTGTGAGCGTATGCTCCTGGTCCAGCTGCAGCTTTCCGTGCTGGTCGGGTTGTGAATGATTCAGGTTCTGGTTCTGCAATTCCTCCCAGGTATACCCGAAAAACCGGTCGAGGGGATTGACAACATAAGGCCATTTCGACATCCCGTCCACAAACTCGCCCGCAGCGGGTGCAGGCACCGATCCCACTGTTGCAAGGTAATCCCTCCACACATGGCTCTGTCCTCCGGGTCCGAATACCGAAGCCCCGTTACCCGCAGTCTGCACAGGGTTTTCATACACCTCCGCACGGGCAGACAAAGCATGCCATTTCCCGTAATACTCCGTCCTGTAACCGTTTTGTGCCAGGACCTCATCGAAAGTAGGTGTGGTCATGACCGGACGCTCGTCGAAATAATACGTCTCGTTGTTGGAAACCACCCCGGTACCTTCTACGGAATAACCACTCAGTATAGATGAACGGGCCGGTCCGCACACCGCACAGGGCGTGTATGCATTCCTGAAATATGCGCCCTCCTCCGCCAGCCGGTCCAGGTTGGGGGTCTGGATCACTGTGTTTCCGGCATACCCCAGGGCATCATACCGCTGCTGGTCGGTGATAATGAACAACAGGTTTTTCTTCCCGGGCCCTTGTGCATGCAGGGATTGGAATAGAAATACAGCCAGGAACAGAAACAGGAATTTTTGTATAGAATGGTTCATCAGATCGCTAATTAAAAGTAAAACAGATCGCTGGTTTAAAAGTACATCAGAGCGCTAATTAAAAGTAAAACAGATCGCTGGTTTAAAAGTACATCAGA
>Ga0180435_10006731_pt1 | contig 10987 bp, 7 predicted proteins | sample SS_ome_3_FD_132467 | JGI IMG/M metagenome (GOLD analysis project Ga0180435, IMG submission 132467) | Hypersaline lake sediment archaeal communities from the Salton Sea, California, USA - SS_3_S_1 metaG | ecosystem: Environmental > Aquatic > Non-marine Saline and Alkaline > Hypersaline > Sediment...
ACCTCCGCCGGTCAATGGGAGAAATACTGGCGAAAAAGGCTGAGAATACAGGACAATGTATTGCTTGCTCTGAGAGCTATTAAAGTTGAAAATCCACAAACTTTGGGACGATAATAAAAACTTTTAAAGCTTCTGTTCTGTGATGTTGTTCGTCGGGGAGGAGTTGTTAAAGCGCTATCCAGATCAATAAACGGGGGGGGGATATCTATACTAAAAAGGCGTATAAATATACCCGATGAGTGTGGGGATTTCCGGCAGGGACTGATGTAAATGTTTTTCCGGCAAGTAAATACATAATACGAAAACGGGAAAACTCAATCGGGATGAGTATAGTGACATATAAGCAGGTCCGGCAGTACTTAGCAATTCGGCGGCAATTCGAGTTGTCAGGGATTATTGTTGACGGGAAAATGTATATCGGACGTATTGCCGCGTAGAATCGGTATAAATCCAGGTAAAATCAGGGAAAAGGGAAAATGGGAAAGAAGTAAGCTTTTGATTGACTTGGGGGGTAGAAGAACTATAATTCGTTTTGATTACCTCGTTTAGTGAACCTCGATACGGAAAGGCGGCTATGGTAACCAAAACCGTAAAAGAATTGGCTGAGCATGTGGGCGGACAGGTCGAAGGCGACGAAAGTGTTGAAATTGCAGGAGCGGCAACGCTGAGTGAAGCGAAAGATGGGGATGTTAGTTTTCTGGCCAACCTGAAATATGAGAAAGAACTGCTGGCTACCAAAGCTTCGGTGGTGGTGATAGGAGAAAAAGTAGATATAAGCAAAATGCGGCCCGAACGAGAGGCCGACAACGGGGGAGGAGGAAAAGGTTCACTCGTTTTGATTCGGAGTCGAGATCCTTATTATGCATTTATGCAGATCGTAGTGCTGCTGCACGGTTATCGTGAGCACGAATCAATTGGGATCAGTGAACGAGCGAGTGTGGCGTCGTCGTCGAAGATAGGTGATGGAGTTGATATCCATGACTTTGTGGTGATTTCGGCGGATGCGGAAATTGGGGCCAATACGCGTATTTATCCCAACTCGACGATCGGGCCGGGCAGTAAGATAGGGGCGGACTGTATTATTTATCCGAATGTGACGGTGTATGACGGGTGCACGATAGGGGATCGGGTGACAATTCATTCCGGGTCGGTGATCGGTCAGGATGGTTTCGGTTACGCGACGCATGACGGAGAGCATCATAAGATACCCCAGATTGGCGGGGTGGTAATCGAAGATGATGTGGAGATCGGTGCCAACTGTGCCATCGACCGGGGTACGCTGGGAGATACCGTGGTTGGGCGGGGGAGTAAGCTTAGTAATCTGATTGCCATTGGGCATAATACGAAGGTGGGGCCGAACTGTCTGCTGGTGGCTCAGGTAGGGATAGCGGGCAGTACGAATGTGGGAGAGAGCTGTGTATTCGGAGGGCAGGTAGGGGTTGTAGGGCATATCAAGATCGGAGACAAAGTGCATGTCGGGGCGCAGGCGGGAGTCATCAATGATGTGCCCAACGGGATGGCGGTTGTGGGGTCACCGGCACAGCCGATTACGCAGGCCAAGCGGAGTCTGATGCTGTTAAAAGACCTGCCGGAATTTCGCAAGAAGCTGAAGGAAATGGATCGTACGATACGGCAGATAATGGAGGGGGAAGAAGGAAATGCCGCAAACTCATAAGTTATACCCATCGGGTATGAAAATTCCTGGCAGGGCCGGATGTAATTGTTTTTCCGACAAGAAAATACATAATATGAAAACGGGAAAATTCAATCGTGATGAGTATAACATAAGGGAAAGTAACGGTACAGATTGGATACGCCAAAGGTATTGGGTTTGATCGCAGGTCAGGGACGTTTGCCCTTTCTGGTGGCCCATGGGGCTCGTCAGGCAGGGATGCGGGTGGTATGTGTGGGTTTGCAGGATCAGGCGGAGGCGGAGCTGGCGGAGTGTGTAGATCGGTTTTACTGGTCGGGCGTGGCCCGGCCTGGTCGTTGGATTAAGAAACTGCGTCGAGAAGGGGTGACCGATACGATTATGGTGGGGCGGGTAGCCAAGCGGCGGATATATACACCCTGGCGGATTTTGCAGTATCTGCCGGACTGGCGGGCGTTTCGAATCTGGTACGGTAGGTTGCGTCATCGCGATAAGCGGAACGATTCTTTGTTGAGGGCGCTGGCGGACGAGTTGGCTGCGGGAGGTATTATTTTGGAAGATTCCACAAAATACTGTAAGGAGCATCTGGCACGGGAAGGAGTGATGACGCATACGAAACCCGGTGAGCAGGTGTGTCGCGATATCGAGTTTGGCTGGGAGATTGTCAAGCGGATGGGTGATCTGGATATCGGTCAGGCGATTGCGGTGAAAGAGCAGGAGATTATCGCGGTGGAGGCGATCGAAGGGACGGACGCGATGATCGAGCGGGCTGGGGCGTTGTGTCGAGCGGGGGGCTGGACGCTGATCAAGACGGCCAAGCCCGATCAGGATATGCGTTTCGATGTGCCGACCATTGGCCCGGGAACCATTGAGAACCTGAAAAAGAATAAGGCCGGGTGTGTGGTGGTCGAGGCGGGTAAGACGCTGATTGTCGATATGCCGGAAACGATTCAACTGGCGGATAAAATGAAGATCGCTATTGTGGGGTACAAGGTTTAGTGCGATTTCGCACTTTTTCCTTATACCCCAAGGGTATGATAATTTCTGGCATGGCCTTATGTAACTGTTTTTGGTATATGTAAATACATAATATGAAAATGGGAAAAATCAATCGCGATGAGTATACTTAATCAGTGATAAATGCTTTGAAGGAAGAATGAAATGGCAGTAAAGAAAAAAAAAGCAATAAAAAAGAAAATAGTCAAGAAAAAATTAGTAAAAAAGACGATTGATGAAAGACAAAAAAGTAGCGCCAAGGCTGTGCCTCCAGCATACTTTTTATCGTTAAGTGTTGAAAATGTGAGATGTTTCGGTCCAAAACAAACTATAGATGTTTCGGACGGTAAAGGAAGGCCTGCACAATGGACAGTTATATTAGGGGATAACAATACCGGCAAGACTACTTTGCTACAATGTTTTGTTGCTTTGGAGCCATTTTTGTTCGAAAAAGACTTTATATTATCAAGGCTAATGTTTAATCTGAGTAAGTTTGATTTATCAAGAAATAAAAGAGACGAGTTAACGATTTCCGGAATAGCATTTTCCTTGTCTAAAATCAACCAATCAACAGATGGAATGAAAACAGAGATGATGGTCCGGTATCATATGTCTAAAAATTATCGTCAAGAAACTTTAGGTGGTCTGGTGTGTTACGGCTACGGAGCATCTCGGATAATGGGAGAGAGTTCGCTTGCGGAAAAAACACCTGGTGATCCGAGTGCCGGTCTTTTTGAGGATGATGTAAAATTAATAAACGCAGAAGAGTGGTTGCTGCAGGCAGACTATGCAGCAATCGCAAGCAAATCTCCCAAACTCAAAGAAAAGGCTGGGGATAAGCGAGATCAAATCAGAGACGTGTTAATAAATCTATTGCCGGAGGTTGATGATATCAGAGTTGCCGAACCAACTAGGGATAGGCCCAAGCCGAGAGTTGAATTTAAGACACCTTATGGCTGGGTTGCGTTGGATGGACTTAGTCTTGGGTACAGGTCTATGATTGCATGGATGGTTGATCTGGCCAATCGAATGTTTGAAAGATATCCTAATAGTTCCAATCCTTTGGAAGAGCCGGCGGTGGTTCTGGTTGATGAAATTGATTTACATCTCCATCCCAAATGGCAGCGCATATTAATGGATTATCTAAGCGTGCGATTTGTCAATACCCAGTTTATTGTGACTGCGCACAGCCCTTTGGTAGTACAAGCGGCCAAGAAAGCAAACGTAGTGTTGCTTAAACGAGAAGATGACCATGTTGTTATTGATAATAATCCACAGTCAGTTCGAGGATGGCGGGCAGACCAGATACTAACATCTCTATTTGAGTTGCCGAGTGGTTACTCCGTCGAAATAGAAGAACTACAAAAACAACGAAGAAAATTACTTTCAAAAGCCAAGTTAACGACTGCAGACAAGAAAAAACTTGAAGATATAGAATCAAAGATGGGAGACTTGGCCACAGCAGAGACTCCTGAAGATATAGAGGCGATGAATATCATAAGACGGGCAGCAGAGTATTTGAAGAAATAAAGGGCACAAACATTGATAAAGATAAAAAAGCCTCGACAGGCTCCCAAAATCCTAAGTGGTAAAGGTAAAAAGAAAAGACGGGTGAATTGTAGCTCATATACACGTTTTAAAGCGGCATACCGCAAAGGCAAAAAAAACTTTGTCTTTGACTCAAAGATATATGGTCATCCAACGGTTAAAAAGGAACTGATAGAAGCCCAGCATGATAAATGCTGCTTTTGTGAATCAAAGATCACCCATATTTCTTACGGTGATGTCGAGCATTTCAGGCCCAAAGGAGGATTTAGGCAAACACTAAAAGGTTCTTTAGGAAAACCAGGCTATTATTGGCTGGCATACGAATGGTCAAATTTGTTTTTTTCGTGCCAGTTATGCAATCAACGTTTCAAGAAAAATTTATTCCCACTAGAAAATCCTCGTGACAGGGCCAAATCACATCATGATGAAATAAAAGCGGAAAAACCAATGTTCATAAGTCCAGCTGAGGATGTTGAGAATTATATATATTTTCGGCAAGAAATTGCGTTTGCCAGTGGTAACAACCTGAGAGGAAAAGCCACGATTGAGGCTTTAGGGTTGAATCGAGATAAACTGGTAAGGGATCGGTTCGACAATTTTGATAGGTTAAGACTTATCCATAAAATGGCAACTCTAGGTCTGCCGATATCTTTGAGAAAGGAGGCAAAAGCGTTTATTGATAAGTGTCTTCGAAGTTCCAGCGAATACGCTTCAATGGTACGGTGTGCAGTAAAAGACCAATTTCAAATATGAGGCATTGGATTTATTAACCAAGCATAATTATAATTGTTTGGCCATAAAACCCACACTTGCCTCCTTTCAATTGTTTATTTGATTAAGATCGCTTTGTTGGGCTGGCGATGACAAGAAGATGGGGCCTGGCTCGGAGGCCGGAGTGACAATGAGGCGCGGGGGTGATATGGTAGAGGAGTGAGTGTTATGTTGCGGAAAAAGTCGGTTGTATTAATAGGATTGTTACTGGCAGGGTTGGGGCTTACGTCGGTGGGGTGGGGATTTACCCGTCGTAAAGCGGTCAAGCAAGCGGTAGTAAAGAAAGAAGAAGCCGCCAGGGGCGATAAGGCAGAGGTTAAGGGGCTAGTAAAGGGGAATACGGAATTTGCATTTGATTTGTATGGGCGGCTGAGGGGGCAGAAGGGGAATCTGTTTTATTCGCCTTACAGTATCTCGGTGGCGCTGGCGATGATCTATGCCGGGGCGCGGGAGGAGACGGAAAAGCAGATGGCGGAAACGCTGCATTTTTCGTTAGAGCAGGATTTACTGCATAAGAAATTTTATGGGCTGCAAAAACGATTAAACGAAGAAATGAAGCAGGAGGGGGTGCAACTGCGGGTAGCCAACGCGTTATGGATACAGAATGATTACCGGATTCTGCCGACGTTTCTGGGTTTGGCGAAGAAATATTACGGGGCGGGGGCGCGTGCAGTTGATTTTCGGCAGGCGGTGGAAAAGGCGCGGCGGCAGATTAATGGGTGGGTAGAGGAAAAGACCGAGGAGAAAATAAAAGATTTGATTAAGCCGGGGGTGTTGAATCCGATGACGCGGCTGGTGCTGACCAACGCGATTTATTTCAAAGGAGACTGGGCCTATCCGTTCAAGAAGAAAAGTACGCGACCGGGGCGGTTCTATGTTACGCCGGAGAAAACGGTAGAGGCGGCACTGATGCGTCAGAAAGAGAAATTTCTTTACGGGGAGACGGAGGCGGCGCAGATTCTGGAATTGCCGTATGCGGGGAAAGAATTGAGTATGGTGATTGTACTGCCCAAAAAGAAAGACGGGCTGGGGGAATTAGAAAAAACTCTTACGGGTAATCGGGTTCAGGAGTGGTTGAAAAAGGGCTGGGTGCAGGAGGTGGTAGTATTTCTGCCGAAGTTCAAGATGACGCGAGAATTTAATTTGAGTAAAACGTTGGCAGCTATGGGGATGAAGGACGCGTTTTTGCCCCGGCAAGCGGATTTTACGGGGATGACGGGGGAGAAGGATTTGTTTATCTCAGCGGTGGTGCATAAAGCGTTTGTGGAGGTAAACGAAGAGGGAACAGAAGCGGCAGCGGCGACGGGAGGGGTGATGGGGGTTACGTCGGTGCCGGCGCCACCGCCGGTGTTTCGAGCGGATCATCCATTTATGTTTATGATTCGGGAGGTGAAAACGGGGAGTGTTCTGTTTATGGGGCGGTTGGTAACACCTTAGGAGAATCTAAATCGTGGGGGAATATCATCATATTCTTCATTTCCACAGGCAATTCTATACCCATCGGGTATGATAATTCCTGGCAGGGCCCGATGTAATTGTTTTTGTGATAAGTAAATACACAATACAAAAACGGGAAAATTCAATCGCGATGAGTATATAATAATCAAACAGAGCCGTAAGAACCGCGAAAATTAACAGGAAGGAAAGATCATGCGTATCGTAGGTTGGCATGTTATGGTGATGGTAGTTTTTTCTGTCTTTCTATCGGGGTGGAAAAGTGCCGGGGGGGATACCACTCTGCCTGATCCGTCGTACTACGTGAAGAAGGAGCTTTGGTCGGAGACGATGCTGGCGTCGCGGGCGGCTATAAGGGATCATGAAGGTCCGGCGGACCGAGTGTTGTTCGACAGCGGCATTATGCGCGGGGGTGATGAGCCTAAGCGAGTTTCGGTGGATGTGTCCAACGCGAAGCAGTTATGGCTGATGGGTATGGACGGCGGGGACGGTGTTACAGGCGATACGCACGTGTGGGCGGACGCTACGCTGATTGCCAAAGACGGGACCAAAACGCGGGTAGGTGATCTGGAGCCTATCTGGAAGACGGGCGGTCAGAGATACTATCGCAACCGCAACCATAATAGCCAGCCGCTTCGGATTGGCAGGAAGGCATACGAACACGGTATTTTAACCTATACCCGGAGCCGGTGGACACAGAGAAGCGTGGTGGGGATGTGTTTCGCGGTTGACAAGAAGTACGAACGTTTCGAGGCGTGGGTGGGGCCTTGGCTGGGTAAGGGGACCGTACAATTCAAGGTGGTGGACCGTTTGAATCGGGCATTGGATGTGTGGCAGTTAATCAAAAGGGATTATCCCGCGGAAGCTGAGGTAATGGTAAAGAACGCGGGCAATAAGTACTGGGCCTGGTTCGACCAAAAAGACATGGTAGAGATGGAGAAGCAAGTTTTCGACAAGGTGATCAAGCAGGTATCGCTCGACAGCAAACGTTTATTGGAGGAAGAGTTTGCTGCCCTGAAAAAAAACAAAGTATCGGCGGAAGATGCGCGTTGGCTGAGCTTATGTGGTAAGGCTTTTCGCTGTCGAGCGTACCTGGCCGATGCTCAACAGGTTAACCTGAAGGGGCTGCGAGCCTGTATTGAAGATATCATCAAGAGCTTTCCGGGGCAGTATCCACAGGGACAGGAATATCTGCGCCGATGGGACGGTTTCGAGAAACGTTTACACAAGCTGCACGACGAACTGGTGAAAGGAGGGGAAACGCTCAAGGAACAGTGCACGAAGTATATCGAGGAGTTGGTGGCCTTTCAGCGGGAGACGATGCGGGTTCACCCGCTGGTGGTGGGGCAGCCGATTGTGTTTATAGTACGGAACCAGTACCCGGGGAGCTATCATGCCATTGCCACGATGTTCCCTACGGCAGAACACTATACCAAGACCAATGAGCCTTACAACAAATTGTTTAAGGGTCCGGGCGCCATGAAGGTAATTGATTTTGCTACAGGTGGAAAGGTCAAGACGCTGGTGGATGTGCCGGAGGGGGTGGTGCGGGATCCGGATGTGCATTTCAGCGGTAAGAAGATCGTTTTTGCAATGCGTCATCACAAGGATGAGGATTATCACATTTATGAGATCAACGCCGACGGGACGAATCTCAAGCAGCTTACCTCTGCCGAAGGAGTGGCTGACTGGGATCCGATTTATCTTCCCGATGATAGTATTGTGTTTTCGTCGCTGCGTGAGCCCAAGTACAACATGTGCAGTCGGGATCATGCGGCGAATCTGTTTCGGATGGAAGCGGACGGAGCGAATATTTTCCAGATTACCAAGAATACGCTGTTCGACAATCACAGTTCGCTACTGCCGGACGGGCGGATCCTGTATGCCCGCTGGGAATATGTGGATCGTAATTTCGGTGACGCCCACAGTGTCTGGACGGTTAATCCGGACGGGACCAACCAAGCGCTTTACTGGGGGAACAATACTCCGGTTCCGCCGGCTGAGTATAACAATCACCACATACCCGGTACGCAGAAATTCATCTCGATTCTAGGTCCGCACCATTACATGCTTACGGGATCTTTGGCTGTCATCGACAGGCGGTTGGGTATAGATGGTCGTGAGCCGTTGGTTCGCACCTGGCCTGCCGGGACGGCTGAACGCTGCCGAGCCGATGGGGGCTTTGCCCCCGATTCGATCCTCGGTCCTTACGAAGACCCCTGGCCTCTGAGTGATAAATACTTTCTCTGCTCCCGAATAACTTACAAAGGCAAGTACATGGGTATCTTTCTGATAGATACCTTTGGCAATGAAACGCTTTTGCATACCGAAGAGCCGGGCTGTTTCGATGCCATGCCTATCAAGCCGCGTAAGCGTCCGCCGGTGGTTCCCGCCCGGCGTGATTTCAGGAACGAGCCCGGTTATTTGTACGTGACTAATGTTTATGAGGGTACTCACATGAAGGGTGTCAAGCCGGGTTCGGTCAAGTATCTGCGGGTGGTGGAGTCGCCGGAGAAAAGGCACTGGTCGCGGGGATCGTGGCAGGGACAGGGTTATACGGCGCCGGGGATGAACTGGCATAGTCTGGAGAATAAACGGATATTGGGAACCGTGCCGGTGGAGAAGGACGGTTCGGCGTATTTCGAAGTACCCACCGATAAATTTGTTTACTTTCAATTGCTGGATGAGAACGGCATGATGATTCAATCGATGCGGAGCGGTACGGTGGTGCAGTCGGGTGAAACAACCGGTTGTGTGGGTTGTCATGAGCATCGTTTGACGGCCCCGGTCCTGATGGAATCATCGATGCCTTTGGCTTTGCGGCGGGAGCCGTCGAAGCTGAAAGGCTGGTATGGTCCGCAGCGTGATTTTAGTTATACGGCAGAGGTACAACCGGTGTTCGATGAGCACTGTGTGAAATGTCATGACTATGGTAAGAAGGCAGGGAAGAAGCTGAACCTGGCCGGGGACCGGGGTCGTGCTTTTAATAAATCTTATGTGGAACTCTGGACGAAAAAATCTTCCGGAAAAGGGTATATAAAATGTGTGGGCGGCGGTCCGGCGCAGATTCAGCAAGCGTATTCCTGGGGTTCTCATGCCAGTAAGATCGTTCAGATGATACGTGCCGGACATAACAAAGTGAAGCTGAGCAAAGAGGATTTCGACCGGGTGGTGACCTGGATTGATTTAAACGGGGTTTATAATCCCAGCTATGCGTGCGCTTATCCCAGGAATACATTTGGGCGCTGTCCGCTCGATACCCATCAGGAGAAACGTCTGCAAGAACTCGGGGCGAAATTTGGCGTGGGAGATATCAGTTTTGATCGGCCGGAGATAAGTCCGTGTCTGGCGAAGATTGCCGACAAAGACAGCCTAGAGTACAAGGAAGCGCTGGCTATCATCAAGAAAGGGCAGGAGACTCTGAAACGGCGTCCCCGGGCGGATATGCCCGGTTTTATACCTTGCGAATTCGACCAATTGCGTGAGCAGAGATACGCCATCCGTCGACAATTAGAATTACGGAATCGACGGGCCATCAGGGAAGGTTATAAGGTTTACGATGATCGTTAGTCTTTGGGGGAATGAGAAATGGGGGTATAAAGGGGGGAGGGATTCAGATAAAAAAGCTCTCGATTTATGGTCGAGAGCTTTTTTCTTAATTATGTTTTGGTTGATGGAATCAGATGGTTTTTCGTCGGCGGGCCCAGCTGACAATGCCGAGGCCCATAGACGCTAATAGTAACGCACCTGGAGCGGGAACAATAACAACGTCGAAATCATTAAAATTTTCTTCATGATAGGAGCTGTCGTGTGATCCCGGATTAATTTCCCAGTTAGTACCGTTTTTATCGGTCACCTCGGCAATTACGTCAAAGTGGACATAGCGGTAACCAGATACCGACACATTGAAGACCTTTTCTTCCCCGACACCGTCATTGAGGGAGATACTACCCGACCCGGCATCATAATTATTTACGGGACCGAGGTTGCTGAAATCGTCAATGTTGAATACGATAAAATCGGAGACCGCATTCTGAAAAGGCCAGTGATTATTAAAATCGGGTATTGGTATGTCCTGCTTAGTTGCGAACTCGCCAGAGGCAACTAAGGGGCTACCACCTCCATCAGGGGTAATACCAACTGAACCGGAATCATCTTCCAGAACGGAAAGGATCAGTTTGGCATTGGTTATTGATAGGGTACCATTACCGCCTGTTTTATAACCACCGACAACTTTCAGGTCGAATGAACTGGATGTCGCAAACCAGGTATCCAGGTCCGCACCCTTATCGCCTGCGGTAGCGCCGTCGATATACACCTGCAAGCTGGGGACGGCAAAGGCCGAATGGGCTGAGAATAATAAGAATATAAAGACGAGGAAATACCGAATTTTATTTTGAGTTTTCATCTCCCGCTCCTAATGCTGAGATTTCTCTTCGTTTTAAAAAATTAGTATCGTCCCAAAGTTTGTGGATTTCTTGAAAAAGGCTTGAGTTGTGATATTGTGTTTTCGACAAACAATACAGGTATCACAGGAGACTCAAGCCATGCAGAACATTATAGCGA
>Ga0180435_10006732_pt1 | contig 10986 bp, 9 predicted proteins | sample SS_ome_3_FD_132467 | JGI IMG/M metagenome (GOLD analysis project Ga0180435, IMG submission 132467) | Hypersaline lake sediment archaeal communities from the Salton Sea, California, USA - SS_3_S_1 metaG | ecosystem: Environmental > Aquatic > Non-marine Saline and Alkaline > Hypersaline > Sediment...
TATTCCATAATTCAAGTGTGTTATGACTGGATCCCCGTGCAGGCGGGGATCCATAAACGGCACCTGGAGCAGGTAAACTCCGCCTGGGACCAAAACCCCTTCTGTCAAGTGTGGGAAAAGACCAGACCCGGAAGGCCGGGGGACTGCTATTTTTGTCAGCTTTTCAGCGATTCACTGAGTATTTCAGTGAGATCGATATCAGCATGTGAACATGATCCCCCATCAGGTGGCCCTCATAGATTTGGCTTTCCCGGTGACTGGCCAACTCTTTAAAAATTTCGGCCATGTGCTTTATCAAGCTGGGGGTTTACCGATTATCATTAACAAAAGCTGGAAAGGGGGGGGGTAACATGGAAGTAACATTCATAGAGCGGCCCACTTAATTGGCAAGAGACTTTCTGTTAACCCTTTTATTTATGCGCTCTTGCACCGCCTCGAACTTTTCCCGGCACATGGAATAGGCATCAACGATATCCGGATCGAAGTGCCGCCCCCTGCCTTCGGCAATAATGGACTGGACCTCTTGGTCTGGCATCACTTCCTTGTACACCCGCTTGGAAGTCAGGGCATCATACACGTCGGCCAGGGCGGTAATACGTGCCGAAAGCGGGATGGCTTCCCCCTTGAGTCCTTGGGGATAACCGCTGCCGTCCCATTTTTCGTGGTGATGGTAAGCGATTTCCTTGCCGATGGTCAGGAAGGATTGCCCCTTAACCTGGGTTTCCACAGCCTTGATGGCGTCTCCTCCGATGGTGGTATGGGTCTTGATGATATCGAACTCCTCGGCGCTGAGTTTGCCAGGCTTCAATAGAATCCGATCCGGCACGCCGACCTTGCCGATATCGTGGAGGATGGCGGACTGGTACATGTCTTCGATATAGGTTTTCGTAATATAGCTCTCATATTTGGGATGGTTGGCCAGTTCGGCCGTGAGGATCTTCACATATTCGCGCATGCGCTCCAGGTGCGTCCCGGTTTCGTTATCGCGATATTCGGCCAGTTTGGCCAGACCGAGAATGGTGGCGGCCCGGGCATCCTGCACCTCCTTGTGGGAAACCACAAGCTGATCGTACAGGTCACGGGTCTGACGGACCCTGGACTGCAGCCCCTCCTGCTGCTTGCCCACCACGGCTCCCGCCAGGATCAGAAATCCCCCCCAGGCAAGAATATGCAAAAACAGGTTGAGGGTGCTGTTGGGAATGATAAAATTCTGCGGATTGAGAACGACGTACAATATGACCAGCAGGATGCAGAAAAAGGCACCCAATACCGACCGGCGGGATCCCAGCAGGTATCCGGCGATGATGACCGGCAAAAAATAAAAATTGAGATAGGTGACCTTGTGGCTGGCGTAGAAATTGATAAGGGCGACCGTCAACAATACGGTCAGCACGAAGAATTGCTCGAAATGGACCAGTATGTAATTCCGTACCCTTGCCACGGATATTAACCTCTTTTTGTCATTGAGTCTTAAAAAACCAGATCCCCATACATATATCGGCCGGATAGGGATGGAACTTAACAAAAAACGGCCGCCTGTCGGTGGCCGTAAAAGACGACTGGGAGAAACATCGAGACCCACCTCGCCGCAAACCACCCTGCCCGGTCGGCCGTTGCCAAAAAGGATAGCGACCCTCACGACCCCTTGAAATCCCACCCCAGAGTATCTGCACATTTTCTCCTTATTCAAAAAAATAGTGATTGAGGAAAACCCGATGTTATTGACGCAAAATCATTGCCATCCATATTGACAAGGTACCACATTGTAGTATTTTTAATCAGCCCGCGTAACTGCCGTTTGAAATATCACTACCAATATCAACGTTGCAATAATATAGGGCCTGCCTGGTTATCCGCTCGCTCATACTGCTTACTGGGCCTAAGAAAAGTTAGCACTGTCATGCAGTCTAAAAGGAGGAAGTCAATGAATACTACTGAAAAATACAATGAGAATGTTCAACACCAACTTGGCAAGAGCCTTTTTAAGCATATGCTCGGTGGAAATTTGGAACGACCCTATATAAGGCAATCGACAGATTCCGTGGACAAGCACAGTGAAATGTTTGCGGAATTGAAGTTCAAGGCCAACCTGAGAAAACTTTTTAGAAAAAATAAAGAGGAGTTGGGCCTGAGTGATCATGAGAAAGCTAAAATTAATCAACTCTGGGACCACCTTAAAAATGGTGTTATTGAACAACCCGAAGTGGACTAAAAGGCCGGCAAAGATAAGCGCGGCAGGCAAAGGCGGTCCGGGCCGGGGACCGTCCATAGAAACGAACACTTCAAAACATTTGCAAAAGTAGTTAAAGGCACAGACAGCAGAGTCAACTCCCGTGACCTGCTCGCGCTCGGACAGGATAAAAAACTGGCCTTATGGTCAGGTGGCGTTAAGGTAAGCAAGTATGCCCAGGAGCTTGGGTACACCTGTCTTGAAACGACCGCAATTGGAAAAGTGTTTATGAAAGCACAGCTTGGGCATCACGACATGGCGTTTAACAAGATCTGGAATTACATTTCAAAGCAATTCGTAATGCATGCCAGGCAGTGCAATCCAATTCATGTGTTTGTCCGCAACTTTGACAAAGCTAGCGTACTTATGAAAATAGAGCTGAAAGAGATTGAGAAGATCCAAAAAGAACAGAAAATAAAATTCTGTTGGCATGTCCTATTCGGGGATAAAAGAAAAGAGATAATGGCCCTTGATCCAGCTACGCACACCCTCAAGGAGGAAAGCCGAGAAACACAGTATTATTTTAAAACCCGGCACGCAGCAGAAATCGCCCAACGGGCGTACCTGATGAACAAATACCGCGGTGACGATGTGCAAGTGACCGAAGTGACAGACAAATCAACAGGTAGAAAGGTAGAAGTATCCAAGGAGACCGTCAAACGAACTTCGGACCTGAAGGCTGGGAGTGCGCATGGGCAACCATATGTGTCCCCGGATAGCCGCAAACGAGCTTTGTATCCCAATGTTGGTGGGGGGAAAACAGGCTGGTGATAGATCAAGGACTGCTTTGAGGTCAACTGAAATAAATCCCAGAGTTTTAACGGCAACACAGCCCGCCGGCAAACAAAACGGCCGCCCAACGGCGGCTTTGTATAGACAGCATTCTTGAACGCAACAAGATCAGGCCAACAGTTTCCGCAGGACATAGGGCAAAATACCCTCGTGCTTGAAGTGGGCCGGTTCAACTTCCGTATCCAGCCGCACGATGACTTTCGAAAAAAAGGGTTGGTTTGAGAACAAGGCCGGGAGGACACCCTGCCATGACAGTGGTTGTCAGGCATCTACGGGTTATTAGCGATCAATTCGCGGACTTTCTCTAAAAGTGGTGAGGACAGGGGGCGCCAGTTGGGAAACAGCGCCTTGTCACCGCGCCATTTCAGATCCACCAGGTCGATTTTTTCAGGGATGACATTCTCAGAACGCTGGCCATACGCTACTGTTGGATAATACTCTACCAGAACGATACGTTTTGGGTCCAGTTTGAAGCGGTGCACGATGGTGGTGGCCACGTGGCTGATGCACGCCCGAACGGACACCTTTTTCATCTCCGTCGGATTGTCACCGGGCAGGTCGGACACCACGGCGATGATGGGTTTGAAATGAGCTACCGCCATGCTCTCTTCCTTTGACAGGTCAAACAGTCTCAGGCGGCAACGCCCGGCAGCCAGGTTGAACTTTCCGCCATATCCTTCCCAGTGTAGAACATCGTCGAATATTTTCACTCTTTCTCCTTTTCAGGGTAAAAGCATCAGGCCAGCAATTTCCGCAGCACGTAGGGCATGATGCCTCCGTGCTTGAAGTAGGCCACCTCCACTTCCGTATCCAGCCGCACGGTAGCCTTAAAGGAGATCTCCCGGCCGTCAGCCTTGGCGGCCTTGACGGTCACCGTGCCCCGGGGGACGACCCCGGCGATATCCTGGATGGCATAGGTTTCCGTGCCGTCCAGCCCCAAGTCCGCGTAGCTCTCCCCTTCTTTAAATACCAGGGGCAATACACCCATGCCCACCAGGTTGCTGCGGTGGATGCGCTCGAAGGATTGGGTGATCACGGCCTGCACGCCCAGGAGGTTGCTGCCCTTGGCGGCCCAGTCCCGGGACGACCCGGTGCCGTACTCCTTGCCGCCCAGCACCACCAGGGGCACGCCCTCCTGTTTGTAAGCCATGGCCGCTTCATAGACAAAGCGCTCCTGGTTTTCAGGCAGTTTCACTGCGTAGCTGCCCTCCCGGGGCGCCACCATCTTGTTTTTGATGCGAATATTGCCGAAGGTGCCCCGCATCATCACCTCGTGGTTGCCCCGGCGGGCGCCATAGGAGTTGAAGGCGGCCTCCGGGACGCCCTCCCCGATAAGATACCGGCCGGCGGGATAGTCGGCGGGAATGGCGCCGGCGGGCGAGATGTGATCGGTGGTGATGGTGTCGCCCAGGACCAGCAGGGCCCGGGCTTCGGAAAGGTCCCGGGGCTCTTCGGCCCGCGGCGTAAAGCCCTCGAAATAGGGCGGGTTTTTAATATAGGTGGATTGGTCGTCCCAGGGATAAGTGGTGCTTTCCTCCACGGTAAGGGCCTGCCAAAATTCATCTCCTTCGAAAATGCGGCCGTACTGGCGCTTGAAAAATTCAGGCCTGACATGGGCCGCCACCAACTCACTGATCTCCTGGTCCCCCGGCCAGATATCGCCGAGATAAACCGCTTCGCCGTTGGGATCGTGGCCCACGGGTTCATAAGCCAGGTCGATATCGATGCGGCCGGCCAGGGCAAAGCCCAGCACCAGCATGGGCGAGGCCAGAAAATTGGATTTGATCTGCTGATGGATGCGGGCTTCGAAATTGCGGTTGCCCGAGAGCACCGCCGCCACGTTGTAGTCATGCTCTGTTATGGCCCGCTCGATTTCCGGATGAAGTGGACCGCTGTTGCCGATACAGGTGGTGCAGCCGTAGGCGGCGGCATGGAATCCCAGGGCTTCCAGATAGGGGATCAAGCCGGCATGCTCCAGGTAATCGGTAACCACTTTGGAGCCGGGTGCCAGGGAGGTTTTCACATGGGCCGGGATGGTCAACCCACGTTTCACCGCATTGCGGGCCAAAAGGCCGGCGCCCATGAGCACCGATGGGTTGGAGGTGTTGGTGCAGGAGGTGATGGCGGCGATGACGATGCTGCCGTCACCGATGCGGGTCTTGCGCCCATGCAGTTCCACTTCGTTATGCCGCTGGCTCACCGGAACGCAGCGCGGTTTGCGGGGGGCGGCGCTGCCCGCTGCATCCATAAAGGTGGAAATGGGTTCCCGGGAGACGTCCCGCTGATACTCACAGCCGATGATTCCGGCAAAGGTCTCTTTGAGATCGCCGAGGGGGATCCGGTCCTGGGGCCGGGCCGGGCCGGATACGGCCGGTTCCACGGTGCTGATATCCAGTTCCACCACAGCGGTATATTCCGGATCCGTGTCCCCGACGTAAAACAGCCCCAACTCCCGGGCGCAGGCCTCCACAATGGCGGCGCGTTGGACGCGGTTGGTCAGCTGCAGATATTCCACGGTTTTTTCGTCCACCGGGAAGAAGCCCATGGTTGCACCGTATTCCGGAGACATGTTGGCAATGGTGGCGCGGTTGGGAACGCTCAGTTTTTTCATGCCGGGTCCGAAGAATTCCACGAATTTTTCGACAACCTTGTATTCCCGGAGCATCTCGGTAATCCTCAACACAAGGTCCGTGGCGGTCACCCCCGGTTGCAGCTCGCCGGTGAGTTTGACGCCGATCACTTCGGGAATGGCCATATAATATGGTTGGCCCAGCATCACCGCTTCGGCTTCGATGCCGCCCACACCCCAGCCCATGACCCCGATGCTGTTGATCATGGTAGTATGGGAGTCGAGACCCACCAAGGTGTCGGGATAGGCCGTGAGCTGGCCGTCAATGGTGTCGGTGCGCATGGTCTGGCCCAGGTATTCCAGGTTGACCTGGTGACAAATTCCGGAACGCGGGGGCACCACACTGAAATCGGCAAAGCTTTTCTGGGCCCACTTGAGGAAGGTGTAGCGTTCACCGTTGCGCTCGTACTCCCTGACCACGTTTTTCCGGGCGCACTGGTCGGTACCGTAGAAATCCACCTGGACGGAGTGATCCACCACCAGATCCACGGGCACCAGAGGGTTTATTTTTTTTGGATCTCCGCCCTGGGCCGCCATGGCGTCCCGCATGGCCGCCAGATCCACCACCGCCGGGACACCGGTGAAGTCCTGCATCAGCACCCGCGCCGGATGGTGGGGAATCTCCACCGGAGCATCGTAGTGCTTGGCCCAGCGGGCAATGTTGAGCAGGTCCTCCTCTTTGACTATATTACCGTCCAGCTTGCGCAACAGATTCTCCACCAGTATCTTGATGCTGTAAGGCAGGGTCTTGATCTGAGCCAGCCCTTGCGCCTCCAGTCCATTGATGTCGTAGATCGTGTAGTTTTCACTCCCGACGGTAATTTGACGAGCGAAGTCTTTATTTTTCATTGGCTGACCCCTCTAAATTCATGGTCTGGTTGCGAACTCATAGGACGCCATACGCTGGTCCAGGCTTCCGGTGTGCAACTCAAACAGATGATTATCAAAATCGTAAAAGTAGAGGGATTTCCCCTCCCCGGCAATACGATTTCTTCCCTCTGATATTTCAACGCCAAGGGATCTTACTCGATCCCGATAAGAGCTAAAATCCGCTTCGGCAACTTTAAAGGCAATATGATTGTATGTTTTTTCCGCAAGCGGTTTCCCCTCCATAATCGCTATCCACAAACCGCCAATGAGAAAAAATTTTTCCTTGGCAATGGAATGCTCAATCCCGCCACTGGAAAAAATTTCCTCGGCATTAAATATCCGCTTCAGAAAGTCGGACATGCGCCGAAGGTCGCTCACGATAAATGTGATATGGCTCAACCCCTCTATCATCAATTCCTTTCCAGATCGAGATCAGCATAACCCATGGCTTCATCCATACAGGATCAGGTCCCATCTGCTGAAATCCAGTATCTAGCCCATATTTTGCACGATCTTTTCACCGAATTCCGAGCATTTAATCTCCCGGGCGCCTTCCATCTGGCGGGCCAGGTCATAGGTGACGGTTTTGTTGGCAATGGCGGCCACCACGCTCCTGCGGATCAACTCACCGGCTTCGCTCCAGCCCAGATGGTCCAGCAGCATGGCGCCGGAGAGAATCAGGGAGCCGGGATTGATTTTGTCCAGACCGGCGTATTTGGGCGCCGTGCCGTGGGTGGCTTCAAACACGGCAAAGCCGTCGCCGATATTGGCGCCGGGGGCCATGCCGAGGCCGCCGGCCATGGCCGCCAGGGCGTCGGACATATAATCACCGTTGAGATTGGGCATGGCCAGGACATCGTATTCGGCGGGACGCAGCAGGATCTGCTGGAACATGGCGTCGGCAATGCGGTCCTTGATCACCACCCGGCCCGCGGGCGCCTGCCCGTTGTGTTTTTCCCAGACCTCATCTTCGGTGATCACCCGATCGCCAAACAGCTCCGCCGCCACTTCATAGCCCCAGGTGCGAAAGGCCCCTTCGGTGAATTTCATGATGTTGCCCTTGTGCACCAGGGTCACGCTGGACTTGCCCAGGGCCAGGGCATACTCCACGGCCATCTTCACCAGACGGCGGGTTCCTGTGCGGCTGATGGGCTTGAGGCCGATGCCGGAATCGGGCCGCACGTCCCGGCCGGTCTCAGCCCTGACCAGTTCGATGAACTTCCCGGCAGCGTCACTGCCCGCTTCCCACTCCAGGCCGGCGTACACATCTTCGGTATTCTCCCGGAATACGACCATATCCACCGGTTCCGGATCCTTCAGCGGGCTGGGTATGCCGGGAATATACTTCACCGGGCGTACACAGGCGTACAGATCGAGGATCTGGCGCAGGGCCACGTTGATACTGCGGATGCCCTTACCCACCGGCGTCGTCAAGGGGCCCTTGATGGCCACCCGGTGGGTGCGGATGCTCTCCACCGTGGCCTCAGGCAGCCACTCCCCGGTCTGGTCGAAGGCTTTCTCCCCGGCCAGGACCTCTTGCCAGAGAATCCTGCGCCGGCCGCCATAGGCCTTGTCCACGGCACCCTCGATGACCATGCGGGTGGCGTTCCAGATATCCGGTCCCGTACCGTCCCCCTCGATGTAGGGAATACGGGGGGTATCCGGCACACTGAGCCTGCCTTCCTTTGAATAATGAATTATTTCCTGGGATTCCGGCATTACGTTTCCTTTCCGTAGGCGATAATTTATTTCTATGATTATATATACACTGTTTAATGATAAGGACCAAATGAGCCTGATACCAGGAACAGACCCTGTTTACCCCTAGGCCTGGGCATTTTCATCAATCCTGCGGGCCAATCCATACCCAGCCCAGCGGTTAGCCAACAACGGTTTTGGCATCGGCATCGGTATAGATTGTGTTTTGAATATTATTGGACCTTTCGGTAAACCACTCCCTGGTCTGCTCGACGGATCATCTGCATTACCCTGATTCAGCTTTCAGGCGGATTCTCAGGCAGCAACCGTTTCAGTTTCGCCAGGCGCGGATCAATATGCTCATCAGTGCAGCGGCACGCTTCGCGGTTTAAATCGGCGCCGCAATTGAGACACAAACCCCGGCAGTCATCGCGGCAGAGATTTTTCAGGGGAAGTGCCGCCAGGGCCTCTTCATAAATACCCTGGCTGATATCAATCACATCATCATCAAACAGCATCAGGCCCACATCCTCGGTGGTCAATTCAATCTCCTTCTTAAGGGAGTGATCCGCCTCAACCCCGGGGCGCCGGGCATACATCAATTGAAAGCGGGCCTCCAGGTCGACTTCCAGGGGAATCAGGCAGCGACTGCAGACGGTGGCGATGCGGCTGCGCAAACGGCCGCTCATCTCCACCATCTCACGGATGCGTACCAAAACAACTTCCACCTGCAGGGGTGAAAGGAAGGTAATATCAGCGGAAGTTTCAAGCCCGCTGTACCTTGGATTTCCCGCAACGGTTTCATTCAGTTGGAGACGCAGCCCTGCGGGGGGAATTTCATCAATTTTGATGCGTGTCAGCATGTGCAGGTCCTTTTAGGGGTTTTTCACCCAATGCAGCAGTGCTCTTTTTACGGCTTGCGGAGATGCCGGGCCATGGCCTGCTGGAGGTGTATCCCGGCATCTTCTTTTAGGGAAGATAAGTTCAGCCCAAGGTTGGGGTTCAGATAGGATCTGAGCCTGATAAAACGCCAGTGCAATTATGATTCCGGGCTGCGGCCCTGAGTTTTATAAAAACTCCCGCTCCACCACCCGCATGGATTTCCAGGTCCCCTGCCAAACCCGCCCCACGGAAACCACGGCCAGCATGATAGCAAAAATCACCACGCAGGACCATGCATAGTAAAAACCGGTGTGGAAAATCTCCATCCCGATATAAATGGGCGCAATCATGGTGCCCAGGGAAACCAGCAGGCAACTCAAAAAGATGAACCGGGTGTCTCCGGCTCCCTTTAACACCGCTGTGGATATCATGTACAGCGCGTCGAAGAGCAGGTAAAAGGCAATGAAGCGCATGGTGGTCCGGCCCATGGCCAGGACGGTGCTGAATTCCGACGGGCTCAGGTTCCGGGGTTTGAAAAGCATGATTAGCGGCTCGGGGCAGAGGATAAACACCACCATCACCAATCCGAAATAGGGCACGATGATTCCCAGGGTTGCCCTGGCCGCGGCCAGGGCCTCATCGGGCCGGTTGCGGCCCAGGGCCAGCCCCACCAGGGTGGTGGTGCCCAAAGCAAATCCCATCAAAGGCCTGAAGGCGATGCCTTCCAGGGCAATGGCAATGTTGGTGACGGCCAGTTCCATCTTGCCCAGGCGGCCCACCATGAAAATGAAAAAGGTAAAGGCCAGGACATCGACGCTGAATTGCAGGGAGGCCGGCAGCCCGAAGCGCAGGATACGCCTGAACAGCCGGCCGTCGAAACGCCGCTGGCTCAACACACTGTATATTTTTTCATGGTTGCGGGTAAAAACCAGGATAGCCAGCAGCATGGTCATCACCCCAAAGGAGGCGACCGTCGAAACGGCGGCCCCCCTGACCCCCCACTCCGGGAAGGGGCCGATGCCGTTGATCAGGGCATAATCCAGGGGGATATTGAAACACATTCCCACGCCATGAATCACCATCACCGGACGGGTGACGCCGCGACCGGTGAAAAAGCAGGAGAGGGCCGCCGAAAGCACGGGAAATCCTGCGCCGTAGCACAGCACCCGGAAATAGATCACCTCCAGCTGCTGGATTTCCGGGGCGTGGCCGCCCAGGCGAAAAATGGGCACAGCGGCCAGGGACAATAGCAGCATGGGGATCCAGGACATGAAACCGAAATAGATTCCCTGCCACAGGGCCCGGCCCACCCGATCCTGGGCACCGGCGCCCGTGTACTGGGCGATGAACACATTGATGTAACCCGCAGTGTCGGCCAGGAAATTGTAAAAAAGGAAAACGACGATGCCGGCCGGCATGGCGGCCGCAATGGCGTCCAGGGAATAATTGGCCAGGAAAACCCGATCGGTAAAGGTCATCACCAGGGTGGTGCTCATGCCGATCACCAGGGGCAGACTGATCTTGAATACATCGCGGCGGCTAGACATCCGACCATCCCCTTGAGTTCAATTAACCGTTTAAAGCAAATGGCACCCGCTGCCTGAACGACTTTATCATCAGGATCCAATCCTTTTTTGGCCGGGAGCCATGCCGGGAATTTGAAAGGCAGAGATTCTTACACCTTTCCAGGTTTAATTCAATCTGATAATGGAACTGAACCCGTGCATCGCGGGCCATTTTAATTAGGGTGGTGGAAGAAAAAAATTCCCCAAAGATTGCGCCGGATTTTGGTTCGTCTACAAGGCACATCCACCGGTGCATATCGGGAATATGTGCCAGTGGATGTAACGCCGTAGACGGGCCAAAAGACAAGCAAGATGGGGAA
>Ga0180435_10006735_pt1 | contig 10985 bp, 12 predicted proteins | sample SS_ome_3_FD_132467 | JGI IMG/M metagenome (GOLD analysis project Ga0180435, IMG submission 132467) | Hypersaline lake sediment archaeal communities from the Salton Sea, California, USA - SS_3_S_1 metaG | ecosystem: Environmental > Aquatic > Non-marine Saline and Alkaline > Hypersaline >...
CCGCGGCCTGGGAATTCAGCGGGATTGAAAAAGAGCCCGTGCTACACAAAGAAACGCTGACATTCGAAAATGTTAAATTAGCACAAAGGAGCTACAAGTGACCGAGCACATCAGCATCAACCTGAAAGTCTGGCGCCAAAACGGCCCCGGCGCTGCGGGTTGCTTTGAAACCTACCGCGCTGAAAAAATCTCGACCGACATGTCGTTTCTGGAAATGCTCGACGTGGTCAACGAAAAGCTGACGCTGGAAAGCAAGGACCCGATTGCCTTTGACCACGATTGCCGCGAAGGGATCTGCGGCACGTGTGGCAGTGTCGTCAACGGCCGTGCCCACGGACCCGAAAAAGGCACGACCCTCTGCCAACTGCACATGCGTCATTTCACCGACGGCGATACCATCGTTGTGGAACCCTGGCGGGCCCGCGCCTTCAAGCTCATCAAGGACCTGGTTGTCGACCGTGGCGCCCTGGATCAAATTATTCAAGCCGGCGGATATATTTCAGCCAACACGGGCGGTGCCCAGGATGCCAATGCCATCCTGATTCCCCAAGACAAAGCCGACCTGGCAATGGATGCCGCCGCATGCATCGGCTGCGGAGCATGTGTGGCCGCTTGCCCGAATGCCTCGGCCATGCTGTTTGTCAGCGCGAAAGTGTCACACCTGGCGCTGCTCCCCCAAGGGCGCCCTGAAGCCGCCCGGCGCGCCCTGGCGATGGTCGCCAAAATGGATGCGCTGTGCTTTGGCAACTGCTCCAATGAAAGGGAGTGTGAGGCGGAATGCCCCAAGGAAATATCGATTGTCAATATCGCCCGTTTGAACCGCGAGTACCTCAAAGCCGGATTTGCATCAGCGGCAACCTGAGACCCCTTTTATGGCGGAATGGTTGACATATTGGCAAAAGGTGTTCGAGGGGCGCCCGGCCTATGTGGTTATTACAGCCAAGGCCGCTCTGGTGCTGGTCGGCATCTGGCTCGTCTGGCTGCTGCTCAGAGGCTTTCTACGAATAATCGAGAAAAAGACCGCAGCCTATTCCTTTTTTAAAGAAAACCCCACCATTTTTGACCTGTTTCGCAAAGCCCTGGGCTACCTGCTGCTGCTGACATGTGGCACGTATCTTATCCGCCTTTTTGATCTGGCCGACCTTTTTGAAAAAAGCTTTCACGCCCTTTTTCTGCTGATCCTGGCCAGCCCGGTTAAAAGGTTTCTCATCATCTCCTTGGAAACCCTGGAACGCCACCTGGTGGACAAAACGGAAACCAAGGTCGATGACATCATATTTGACCTGCTCAATCGGCTTTCCGGTTTAATTGTCTATGCCATCGCAATCGTACTGGCCCTTGATCTGCTCGGCATCAATGTCATGCCGTTTGTCGCCGGTGCCGGCGTGGCGGGGATCGCCATTGGCTTTGCCGCCAAGGATACCCTTTCCAACCTGATTGCCGGTGTGCTGTTGATTATTGACCGACCCTTTGAATTGGGCGATCGGATCGAAGTCTGGAGTGCGCCCAAGGAAAGTGCTTCGTGGGGCGATGTGGTCGACATCGGCTTGCGGGCCACGAAGATCCGCACAACCGACAACATTATTATCGTCATACCAAACAATGAAATCATGAAGCGTGACATCGTCAATTACACGTTGATGTCCAATGCCATTCGCGTCCGTATCAATATCGGCGTGGCCTACAACGCCGATATCCAAAAAGCCAAAAAGGTCATCTGCGATGTGGCTGCTACGGCTGACTGGATTTCTAAAGACCCCCCGCCCAAAGTGGTTGTTCGCAACTTCGGTGAGTCTTCGGTCGATCTTCAACTGCGGGTATGGATCACCAATGCCCGCAAACGGATGAAAACCATCTCTTACATTACCGACCAGGTCAAGGCGGCTTTCGACGCCTCGGGAATTGAAATTCCCTATCCCAAAAGAGACATTACCATCACAAACAAGGGTTAGCTTCCCGGATCGACCGCTTTTAGCGCGTGCCCTGAGATGCCAACCGGTATCCTGGTCCAAATTCGAAATCCGAAGCACCAAATTCGAAACAAATCCAAAACGCCAATGCTCAAAACGGGTTGAAGCGCTTTGACCGGGAAAGGGTATTTAGGTTCGGGTCATTTGGATTTTGGGCATTGAATGTTGTTTCGGATTTTGAATTTCGTGCTTCGGATTTAACATCAAGTCCAAATTTTTTGGACCCGGTACGCCCCTAACCGGGTTATGCGGCCTGTCTTATGGTCCGAACCTAATCAACAGGACCGGTCTATAGTGATTGTCAAAATAACATTCCGATAGAAACGAGGGGCACCCTATTTTTTTTAAAAAGGCCTATCAATCCAAGCCATACCTTGTGCCCACCGGATTGATGATGAATGGTACTCGCTGTCAGGGGCGTGGCGCCATACCGCCCATGTTGGGCATGGTCATTTTCTGCAGTCCCGGTGGCAATTCAAACAGGCTGTCTTGCACCTTGCCCGTCTGAATGTTCTTATATTCGACCGTCGATTCGCCATAGGGGCCCTGCTGTATGACTTTGACGGGGAATTCGAGTTTCTTCGAAATCCAGGTCGTCATCCTGCCAAGCGATTGGTCATGGAAAGTGATGACGTACTTGTCGCATTTATGGCCATTAACGGTCTCTGAACCGACCTTTTTCTTGGAAGCGTATTTTTTTAATGCCTGGTCATCACCAATGAGCTCCGGGCTTCCTGGGTTCACAGGCATTTCCATATAAAATCCCTGACCGGGGTGAACAACCCATACGGTCTGTTTGTCCAGGCGCGAAATGGTCTGGGTTTGTTGGCCCATCATGTTCATGTCGACCCGCGACTTTTTGGCTTTGACATAGATTTTGCCTTTCATTTCCATGCCCTGTGACCGTTGAACCATATCGGCCTGAAACTCGGCCGCGCGAACGCTTCCAACCATAATAAGCAACCCAATCGTTACGGTAATGGCATACTTGCTGTATCGTAATAAAAGACCCATTCCTTCCTCCTGTGCATAGACTGTTGAATGAATATGAAGGTATCTCAAAAATAGGATTTTGCTCAAGGTCAAGGCGGACGTCAGATTTGAACCGGAGGTCCGCCTCAGGCGGATTGAGGATTCAAATCATGGCGTCCAGCGCCGAGACTTGTCCGCCTCTGGTGGATTGGGCCAAAAGGCATTTTTGAGATAGCTTCATTTCGCCTGCTTGATTCGTCTTGCCTTTTACCAGGATTGTCAAATTCGTGTCAAATGATTCGTTGGCCGCGCTGGCGCTATCCAAGGCTCATTGGACATCTCAGTCCGCGTTTTTTTTGCTTGTACTCCCGCCGTAGGAACGCTATAAAATTTGTTCGATGATCAATTACAGCGATCGGTCAAAACAATACGAAGGGAGGCCAGCGCTTTGAAAACGAAACTGGGAATATTCCTCTGCCTGTTGCTCTTGCCGGCCATTGGCCTGGCGGACGAAGTAATCAAGGGGCACTACTGCTATACCTACGGAGACAACGAAAGCCTGCGCGAAGCGCGCGATATCACCCGCACCCTGGCCGTCCGCAATGCCATCGAGTCTTTTGGTGTCTATGTCGTCTCAACCATGACGGTCAAGGATTTTGTCCTGACCGATGATCTGGTCAACACGATCAGCACCGGGTATCTGAAAGACATCGAAGTGCTGGCGCACACCGAAAAAGATCGAACCATCTGCGATACCATTCAAGGCCGCATATCCCCGGACGACGTCAAGGCCGTGATCGACCATGCAATCAGCCAAAGCTCGCCGACCGGCAGTCCATCCAAAGAATCCAACAATGGGTGTTTGGAAATTGTAAAAACCAAGAAATGGTATAATGAAGTCAAAGTGGTCGTTAAAGTCCTCAAGCCCACGGGTCCGCTGGTATCGGCAGCCGATTTGAACGCAAAATCCTGTTTTCGGGTCCTGGTCGACTTTTTCGATGCGGACAAAGACCCTATGGGCGGGGCCAGGCAGTTTGTGCATAATTCGCCCAATCAAATGCTGCCGGGCCAGATCCAGACCCTCTATTTTGAAATCCCTTACGGCGCCGAAACCTACAAGGCCTGGTTGTCAAATTAAAAAAGGGCGGCCCACGCCGCCCTTTTTTAATTTGCTTTTACTCAAAACCGTTAGTACTTCATATATGAAGGCGGGGTTTCCTCAACCAAAAACTTTACGGCCTCGTAAATACAGGTGCGGATGGCCTTTTCCATGGGTGTTTTGGCAAACCCGCTCAAGCCGCCGCCCATACCGCCGGTTCCTGTCAGCACGGCCAAACCGGCACCGAGGTTGACATCCTTGCCTTCCCCTTCCACCCGCGTGGCACTCAAAACCTCCGACGTATTGGCGTCGATGATGCGGATGTCCATGGCCATGGATGATTTCTTGTAGGCCCCCTTGGCTGCGCCAAAAAGGGCGGTGGCCTTGCCGAGCATCCCCCCGCCAATACCGCCACCGCCACCGGAAGTTGCCGGATCCCAACCGGTTATGGCAGCCACAACCAGCAGATCGGCCCCTTTGATGCCGCCTTTTTTGACACCGCTTTGATCGGAGTAGCCCTGCTGTGTCAGGGCCATTTCCTGCTTGAGCGAATCGATGTTTTGGCGTTCCAGCACACGATAACGTTTGCTCTGGACCATTGCGGTTGTCAGCATGTCTTTCAAGCCCGTCATATAGCCCTCATTCCGGGAGTGTTCCACCGTGAAGGTCTGCCCGCCAAAACCGGAGATCTTGGTCGTGCTGCCGCTCTGACCGACCTTCCATTCAAATTTGGCCACAGCCACTTTGGCCCGCGGGCCGGAGTAAGGGGGCAGTTGCATCTCCTCGCCCTTATCGGTCTTGGCGGTCGGTTTGACCATGCTTTCCATGCATCCCGCTAGCAAGAAAACGGCAATTAAAGAAATGATCAGCAGGGTTAACGTTTTCTTTTGCATTAGGGCCTCCTTTATAATTTTGTGGCGTTTACAGTGTAAAAAAGAGCATTTATGGGTGGCTTCTATTTAGTATAAATTGCATCGCCTGTCAACCAGATACCGGCTGCTTTTAGCTCTCGCCAGGGCGTTTGCGGCCCTTGCCGTGAATGGCTTTACAGGCGGATCAATTGCAGCTCAATCGGCCGTTTGAGAACCTGTCGCGCCGTTGTGCGGAACTGCTCGGTCAAATCGGAAACAAAATAGGCCGATCGGTCATTACGCCCCAACGATGCCCGCAGTTGGGGACTTTCTTCTAAAAACAACTTGATGTGATGGGCAACCGCCGAAGCCGAATCGATCAAATTAACGTGTCGTCCAATTTTGTGGGCCATTATTTTGGCCAAAAGGGGGTAGTGGGTACATCCTAAAATAAGTGTGTCGATCTGTCGAATCTTCAAGGGGTGCAGATATTTTTTAACGATCATGGCGGTTTCAGGTCGTGTCAACCATCCTTCTTCGACGAGTGGCACCAAAAGGGGGCAGGCGCGTGAATAGACCTGAACATCGGGGCGCAAGGCCGTGATCTTTTGGGCGTAAACGTCGCTGTTAATGGTCGCGCGGGTCCCCACCACGCCGATCCGCCCGCGCTGCGATCGGGCCAGGGCAAGTTCGACCGCCGGTGTGATAACTTCAAATAAGGGGGCATCATAGTTTGCGCTGATTTGGGCCGTCGCAACACTGGAAGCCGTATTACAGGCCATGACGATGATGCGGGCCTGGTGGGCCAGCAGAAACTCGGTGTTCTGAATGGCGTAGCTCAACACCGTGGCAGGGCTTTTACTCCCATAAGGTGTGCGGGCGGTATCGCCGAAATAAACGATGTCATAGCCCGGTAGTTGCGCCTGCAGGGCCTTGACGACGGTCAGCCCGCCGATGCCGGAATCAAAGACACCAATCATCGGCCGCTCAATTCGAGGTTGCGCACGTGCTGCACAGCCCTCAAAATGATTTCGTCCGGCAGGTCGGTCCGCATGCCGGGGCAGTTGGCCGCCATTATGTGCCAGTTTTTAATATCCGCGACAACGCTGGGTATATAGGGCCACTGCCTGCACATGCGCGGTTTGACCGGATGGATCGTACACACCGTATCCCAAAACAGGCAGTACCCGTTATCCGCCTGCGCCAGCAGCGGTCGACCGCCGGATAGCACACAATATCGTGAGACAAAGCCGTGACGCTCGACACCGATGAATTGTGCGATCGCGTCGATGTCTTCCGGCGTCACGTAAGTGCCGCCATACCCCTTGCAGCATTCTCCGCACTTGGTGCAGTTGAACAGGTCCAGCGCGCCATAGGGGTTAGACGTCATGGCGGCTCTCCAGGGCTCTTTGAAGCGTCACCTGGTCCACATATTTGAGGTCGCCGCCCATGGGGACACCTGAGGCGATGCGGGTCACCTTGACCGGATAGGCCTCAAGTTGTGCTGCCAGATAAGCGGCCGTTGCTTCACCCTCGACATTGGTTCCGGTTGCCAGAATGATCTCTTCGATATCACCATTTTGTACGCGCAGGATCAATTCTTTGATACGGATCTCATCCGGTCCGATGCCGTCCATGGGCGACAACGCGCCCCCCAGCGTGTGGTAACAGCCATTAAAGGCTCCCGACTTTTCGATCGAAGCCATATCAGCCGGTTGTTCGACCACACACAACACCGCCGGGTTGCGCGTGGTGTCGCTGCAAAGATGGCAGACTTCGCTGTCACTCATGGCAAAGCAGCGGGTACACAGCCGAATTTTTTCTTTTATTTCCAGAATGCTGCGCGCCAGTTGCTCCGCCTCCAAGCGTGGTGCGCGCAGGATATACAGTGCCAGGCGCTCCGCGGTTTTTTCACCGATCCCCGGAAGCTTTGCCAGGCTCTTGATCAGTTTGCGGAGGGAAGCAGGATAGTGATACATTTAAGGGTTATTACCTTTCTGAAATGCAGGGATGCACAGATAAAATTTAAATCTCTCCAAGGCCATGCCCGCCAGCAGCGATCTTTATGTAAAATAGATCCGCAGCACCGCACTAGACCAGGCCCGGTATATTGAGCCCCCCTGTCAGTTTGCTCATTTCACCGCTGACCATCTCCTGCGATTTGGCCAAAGCGTCGTTGACCGCGGCCAGAATAAGGTCCTGCAGCATCTCGACATCTTCGGGATCGACGACTTCTTCTTCAATATTTATGGAAACAATCTGTTGTTTGCCGCTGGCCACAACCGTGACCATGCCGCCGCCGGCAGATGCTTCCACTGTCCGCGCCGCCAGCTCTTCTTGCATTTTTAACATTTTGGACTGAAGCTTCTGGGCCTGCTTCATCATATTCCCCATGCCTTTCACGACTCACCTCCTATAGTAGCTTGACGTCGATCAGCTTACCATTGAAAACTTCGATGGCCTGGCCGATCAACGGATGATTCAATGCGTCTTGTTTTATACGGTTACGTTGTTTTTTTTTTGCTTTGCTTTTAGCGCCGGTCCGCCGCGGGGTTATGGTCAGGGCCAGTTCCCGGCCAAAAAAGGATCGGCACACGGTGGTGATCAACTGCAAATTTTCCCGGCGTTTGACACGGTTGATGTTAAACTCGCTGCCGTTGACTTCGATTTCGATTTCACTTGCCGTAACCCTTTTTAAGCCACTCTGGGCCAGGTTGGAAGCCAGGGAGGGATTCTTCTCGGCAATCATATCGAGCAATCGCCCCCAGGTACGATCCATGTCATCATCAGGTGCGCCAGCGGTGACCGTGGGCGTCGCCCCACCTGCATCAGGCTTGAGCACATTGGGCCCTGTCGGCTGCGCGGTGGGGCTTTGGGCTGGAACGGCCATTTCATACATGGCACCGTCCTCTGAACAGCGATGGCCCCCTGTCCCCAAAAGTTCGCCGCGGAGCTTGTCGAGTTGGGTAATAAGATCGCCTATGGGCAATGCCGGTTTGGTTTGGATAATATCGATCAGGATCATCTCGATCGCCACACGCGGATATGCTGCGAACCGGACACGGCTTTCGCTCGCTAAGAGCGTATTGAGAATTGTGTTCAGGTGATGCCCGGCGAATGCCTTGACCTGGGTGCGCAACGAATCGATCTCATGTTCCGGAAGGTCGATCAGCTTAACTGCCTTGGGGCCGATCCTGGCAACGGTCAAATTCCTGAAGTGTTCGATCAAATCGGCGTACAAAATTTTAAGGTCAATCCCCTGACGATAGACATCATCTATAATAGCGAGCAGATCCGCGATATTGCCGGCCAAAATGGCCTCTGAAAGGGCAAACATGACCTGCCGATCGATAACGCCTAAAATATCAAGCACCTGCTGATGGTCCAGCGGTTCCTGGGTGCCGGTGAAAACCTGGTCCAGCAGGCTCAGGGCATCGCGCATGCTGCCCCCGGCCTCACGGGCGATAAGGGTCAAACTCTCAAGCGCAATCTCGATCCCCTCCTGGCGGCACAGGGACTGCAGGTGCGTTACAATGGCTTCAAGATCAATCCGGCGGAAATCATAGCGCTGGCAGCGCGAAAGAATCGTGATCGGAATTTTTTGCGGTTCCGTCGTGGCAAAAAAGAACATGACATGGGCAGGCGGCTCTTCCAGGGTTTTCAGCAGCGCGTTGAAGGCCGGCGTGCTGAGCATGTGGACTTCATCGATGATATAAATCTTGAACGTGCTGCGCGCCGGCATGTACTTCACGTTTTCGCGCAGTTCACGGATCTGCTCGACCCCGTTGTTGGAGGCCCCGTCGATCTCGAACACATCCACGGAACTGCCGGAAGTAATCTCCCGACAGGCTCGGCACTTGTTGCAAGGTTCGGGACGCGGGCCCTGCTTGCAATTCATCGCCTTGGCCAGAATGCGCGCTACGGTCGTTTTTCCGGTTCCGCGCGGCCCTGAAAACAAGATGGCGTGCGCCACCCGGTTCGATGCGATGGCATTGCTCAGGGTTTGGGTGACATGCACCTGGCTGACAACTTGATCAAACGTTTGGGGGCGATATTTGCGTGCCAGAACTAAGTAGGACATATGAATCGTGAAGCGATTTTATTGGCGGAGAGAGAGGGATTCGAACCCTCGGTGCCGCTTTAAACGGCACACACGATTTCCAGTCGTGCTCCTTCAGCCAGCTCGGACATCTCTCCGTAAGTTTTAAGTATTAAGTGGTCAAGCCTTAGGTTGTTTAGCGGCTCGCCGCGTCATATAGAATCGCAAAGCGATTTTATTGGCGGAGAGGGTGGGATTCGAACCCACGATCCGGCTTTTGGCCGGATACCGCTTTTCGAGAGCGGGGCCTTCAGCCACTCGGCAACCTCTCCAACATTTCCCGTCGGCAGGCATAAGTATGCCTCATTATCCTTTTTGTTTCAAGGTGTCAATGCTCATCCCCTGCTTTTTTGGGCCCCCTGAAAACCCCTTGAAGTCAATAACCGTCCGCCGGGCGCACTTTTGGGGTAAAGCCCGATAAAATAAAAATGTCGGGATTGGTCTTGAACATCGTCGCACTTTCTAGTATCAGGAGCCAACCTTACGCCAATGGTGGATAAGCCGGAAAACCTCGGCTGCAAGGGTTAGGCTGTCGTGTGCCGCCACGAATCCCTGCCATGGTGTTTAAAAGTGGTTTCAAAACCACGTGAAAGGAACCCACGGTTAATGGCAACAATTAAGCCCTTTAAAGGGATTTTATACAACCAAAACATGATCGGATCACTGACCGACGTTGTGACGCCGCCTTTTGATATCATTTCACCCAAGGAACAGGCGCGCTTCTATCAGCAGCATCCCAACAACATGATCCGTGTCATCCTGGGACACACGTCCCCGGATGACACGCCTGAAAACAATCGACACACGCGGGCCGCCGCCGCCTTCAATCAATGGTTGCAAGACGGTGTGCTCGTTCGCGACGATCAACCGGCCCTTTACCTGACTTCCATGGCGTTCAAGGCCCGCAATACCATCTTTACACGCTTCGGATTGATTGCGCTGGTCGGCCTGGAACCGTTTGAAAAGGGCATTATCCTGCCCCATGAACGCACCTTTTCCAATGTCAAATCAGAACGCCTGGGCCTGATGAAGGCCTGCCATGCCAACTTCAGCCCGATCTTCGCCCTGTATCCCCAGGGTAACGGTCTTTTGGCACTGCTTCAAAAGGAAGTCCAAGGGCACACGCCCGTGATGGATTTTACCGAAACGCTCGGGTTTCGACACCGCCTGTGGCGCATCACCAACCCAAACCTGCACCAGCAAGCGGCCGCGGCCCTGCAACCCAAAAAAATATTCATCGCCGATGGCCACCACCGTTATGAAACCGCCCTGAATTACCGCCAATGGGTCACCGAAACGACGCCGGGTTTTACAAGCGACCATCCAGCCAATTTTGTCATGATGTATCTTTGCAGTATGGACGACCCCGGGCTGATCATCCGGTCCGCCCATCGCCTGTTAAAGGAAGTTCCGGCAGCAGACCTGTCGGCCTTGCCAAGCCGGGCAGCCGCGTATTTCGACATTGAAACCTTTGACTTTAAACCCGACAGTCTGCCCCAGGTCCAGGCTGCTTTTTTTAAAGCCCTAAACGCAAACGCCCATCGCAATGCCATCGGCTTTTTAGCCAAAAACACACAGACCTTTTACCTGCTCGTTTTGAAGCCCGGCACCATGACACACCTGTTTGGCAACGAACTGGCCGAAGTCCTGCTCAATATCGATGTGACTGTTTTGACCCGCCTGATTTTTATGGAACTGCTCGGCTTTGATCAAGAACGGCTGGACAATGAAAAACTGATCGGCTACGCCAGCAGGGCGAAAAATGCCGTCCAGGCCGTTTTACAAGGCGAATACGACATCACTTTTATCCTCAACCCAACCCGTATCGACCAAGTCCAGGCAATCGCCGAAGCCGGCCTGATCATGCCTCGCAAGGCAACCTATTTTTTCCCCAAGGTCATTACAGGCCAGGTCATGAACCGCCTAACGCCCTGAAGGGCATCGCGTGTTTGTCAAAATAAATTTCCGCTTGGTGAGCGGGGCCTGAGTTTAAA
>Ga0180435_10006736_pt1 | contig 10985 bp, 9 predicted proteins | sample SS_ome_3_FD_132467 | JGI IMG/M metagenome (GOLD analysis project Ga0180435, IMG submission 132467) | Hypersaline lake sediment archaeal communities from the Salton Sea, California, USA - SS_3_S_1 metaG | ecosystem: Environmental > Aquatic > Non-marine Saline and Alkaline > Hypersaline > Sediment...
CCCGTTCACCTGTTGTTTATGATATAGTGGTGTACTTTACCTCGCGGGATGGGATCCTGTATGCTGTGGATGCAAAATCCGGTTGGGGAATCTGGAAATTCAGGATGAGCACGGGTTCTGTCTCGACACCGGCAAAATCAGATGACAAGATTTTCTTTGGTTCAGCAGATGGAAATCTCTACTGTGTTGAGGAGCGGCGAGGCAAAGAGAAATGGCGATTTGGTGCCGAAGATCAGGTCAGCGGTTCGCCAGTTGTTCATAATGGCGAGGTGTTTTGTGGGGCTGCCGACCATAATTTGTATTGCCTGGACCAGAAAACTGGCAGGTTGCAATGGCAGTATATGACCCAGGGTGTGATCACCAGTATGCCCTGGATTGAAAATGATATTCTTTATATTGGATCAACAGACCGGCGTATCTATGCTTTGCCTGTTTGATGCTCGGAAGGTTGCCTTCCAGGAGGAAAGTGCGTGATCACATTTTTAAAGAACCTTTTTCGAAAAGACGCCGGTGCATCTCTGGATGTAAAAACGACGCCGCTTTCACGAGAACATTTGAGACGATTTGAGCGCCAAGTAGTGCAATATCGTCCTCCTCAATTGATCGTTGGCAGCGGGCAATCTGTGGGGAAACAGCGCGACCATAACGAAGACAGCTTGTATTGCATGCATTCAATGCTGTCGGATGGGGAACTGGACCTGCCATTCGGCATCTTTATTGTTGCAGATGGTATGGGCGGGCACCAACATGGTGAGATTGCCAGTTCTGTTGCTGCGCGAACGATGTCGGAATATCTTATTAAAGAAGTGTATTTGAAAATCATTTCGCCCGATAGGACGCCGGTAGAGAGTCTGCATGAGATTATGGAAGAAGGCGTGCATAAAGCCCAGCAGGCAGTTCTCAAGATGGCCCCAGGCGGCGGTACCACGTTGACAGTGGCACTGGTGTTGGGAGAGCGTATTACAATTACCCATGTTGGTGACAGTCGCGCTTACCTTGTGAAAGCAGATGGGAGCATTCAGGCTGTAACAAAGGACCATTCTCTTGTTGGGCGCTTGATCGAGCTGGGTCAGATCACTGAGGAAGAAGCAGCTGTTCATCCGCAGAGAAACGTGTTGTATCGAGCGCTGGGGCAGTCGGAACCTTTTGAGCCGGACCTGGATGTCCAAACTTTCCCGCAGCTCGGATATTTGCTGCTGTGTAGTGATGGATTGTGGGGGGTGGTTTCTGAAGATGAGATACGCCGGATCGTCATGAATTCAACATCGTTGCCTGATGCATGTCAATTGCTAACGGCAGCAGCAAATGATGCTGGAGGCCCTGACAATATCAGCGTCATTCTTGTTCAGTATCTCGATTAGATGGGAGTTATTGATGTGCGACATTTATCGCACTCTGGGAATCACTCAGGATGCAACATATGAAGAAATTCTGGAAGCCTATGAAAAGGCTTCGCAAGAATATTATGCGATAGAGAATCCTGATGCTGAAACCAAAGCGCACTTTGAAGAAATCCAGGATGGTTTTCGGGAGCTTATCCAAACACCGCCCCCACCACCTGATCAAGTTCAGAGTTCAGCGCAGGTCAGGGAGATTGATCCTGACCTGGTTGAGGTTGAAACGATCTACAGCAGCAACAGCCTGACAAGATTGGATGAACCTCAGCGCGTATATGTGATGCTAAGTGTTCACTGCAAAGTGGATCCTTCTTTCCATAAGCGCATTCCTGCCAATATTTGCCTGGTTGTTGACCGGTCAACCTCAATGAAGGACAACCGTTTGGAGATCGTCAAACGGAATATTCTCGGCTTGTTCGGACAATTGTCGGAGCAGGATGTGTTCAGTTTGATATCCTTCAATGATCGAGCAGAAATTGTTATTCCACCTACTGTAGCTGTAAATTTACCATCTTTAAAAAAATCGATATTGGGTCTTGCTGCTGAGGGTGGTACAGAAATCTTTCAGGGGTTGATCCAGGGATATCAGATGCTTTCTCAATCTCTCAGGGACGAAGAAAGCCGCTACTTAATGCTGCTTACAGATGGGCATACATACGGGGATGAATCTTCTTGTTATTCAATGGCCCGACAGGCAGCAAAAGAAGGTGTTGTGATCCAGGCAATGGGGATTGGTAGCGAATGGAACGACAGATTCCTCGACCGGTTGACAAGTATCAGTGGTGGATGTGCACAATTTATCAATACACCAGAGGATTTGCAGAATATCTTGGCCCGTCAATTGGATTCGCTCGAATCCGTGTTTGCTCAACAATTACAGTTGAAATATGATAAGCCAGAAGATGTGACAATTGGAACAATCTTCCGGCTTTCACCTGATTCGGCCCCAATGGCTCTTGAAAGCCCTGTATCATTAGGAAACCTGGAATATGATCAGGATCAGGTATTGCTGTTTGAATTCCTTGTGCCGCCACAGGCTGAGGGAACAACTTCAATTGACCTGGCTAAGGGGGATCTCATAATGAAGTTGAGCGGGAGCGAGCATTCCGTTCGTATACCGATCACTTTTTCCAGGGAAATTACTGATACGGGGTCCGAAGAACCTCCGCCGGACAAGATCATGAGAGCTGTCTCCAGATTAACGTTGTATCGTTTGCAGGCTAAAGCACAATCAGCGATGCTGGAAAAGAATACTGCGGAGGCGACACGATATTTGCAGAATCTGGCAACACATTTGCTTTCGCAAGGGAAAACAAAGCTTGCCAGAACGGTATTGCATGAAGCAGAATCCATTCGCGAGAATGGAGAGTTCAGCAAATATGGTGAGAAGAGTTTGAAATACGGAACACGTGCATTAATGCTGCCCGAAGATTCGGGCGGAGGAAAATGAACCATGATCATCTGCCCGAATTGCCATCATCAAGAATTTGCGGGAGCTTTATTTTGTTCTGAGTGTGCAACCCAATTGGTTGAAATGGATCACCAGTTCAAGGTAGGTGCAACCGATATTATCAGCAGTGAAGTGCTGAGGGATATGCCTTCTACACAGAAACGACGGAACAGCACGCGGATTGGTCCTGGAGAGCGGATATTTCTAAAGGTGCTTGCTAACGGTTCTTTGATCGAAATGGATGAGTATAAGGAGTTCACAGTTGGGCGAGGGGTAAAAGGACAACTGATCTTGCCGGATGTTGACCTGGGCCCATTTGAGGCGCACACGCTGGGGGTTTCTCGACTGCATGCAGTTATCAAGATCACTCCCTCCACGGTATATCTTATGGACCTGGGTTCGTCAAATGGGACTTGCTTGAATAGTATTCCGATCACTGCGCATGAAGAGAAGATACTTCACCATGGAGATATTGTCGCTTTAGGAAAATTGGAATTTGAAGTATTATTTGATGTATAAATCAAGATAAGGATATGGAGACTATGCCACAGATTATTTTACATATTCAAAATGAACCTGCTGTAATTGGTGAAGTGGATGAACTTCCAAAGTTCAGTGACACGATGGTTGGGGTGCGGAATCCAATGCGCACAGACGGAAAAGAACTGGATTATCTTGACCAGCGTGTGAATTTTGTGGTTTGGCCGCTTGAACGGTTGAATTTCATTGAAATTTTGCCGACTGGCGAGGAAGAAGATATCATATCCTTCGTCCGGGAGAAATAGGATGAGTGAAGAGTCTTTTGCTAATCGGGTTATTCTGGTTGTTGATGATGAAGAAAGAATGGCCCGTTTCATTCGCTTGAATTTGGAATATGATGGTTTCCAGGTGCTTGAAGCGTTTAAGGGTATGCAGGCAATTAACATGATCCGGGAAAAAATGCCTGATCTGGTATTGTTAGATGTGATGCTTCCGGATATTGACGGGTTTGAGATCCTGAAAACAGTACGTGAGGTTAGCACGGTACCAGTGATCATGCTGACGGCTAAAGGTGAAGAAGATGACCGTGTGCAAGGACTTGAACTGGGAGCAGATGATTATATTACCAAGCCATTTTCACCGCGCGAGCTGGTCAGCCGGGTAAAGGCCGTGCTGCGGCGAACGGAATTGGCCGGTGCGGCCAGTGCGCATGATGTGATCGAGGTTGATGACCGGTTGAAACTAGATTTTGGCCGACGTGAGGTTTGGGTGGATGGCGAACTGGTTAAGTTGCGGCCGACGGAATACAGACTGCTGTATCATTTGGTGCAAAATGCCGGATGGGTGATGACCTATGATCAGATCCTCTCGAAAGTGTGGGGCTATGAGTACCGGGATGAGCCGCATTATGTGCGCCTGTATGTAAATTACCTTCGACAGAAATTGGAAGAAAATTCCTCGAAGCCAAAATACATCCTTACTGAACGTGGTGTTGGATACCGATTTGTAGATTACCGCAGGCAATCGGAAGCGGAATAGTTGTATTTGAGAATATATGGGTAATTCTTATATAAATATAATGTATATTATGGTAAAATAGTTTTTGCTAAAGTGCATTTTGCCATAGTAGATTATTTGTAAAGAAAGAGGAGACACTGAGATGTTGACTGAGCCTATTGCTGTATCAGATGCTGAATTTGAAGTTAAGGTATTGAATTCTGAATTGCCAGTGATTGTTGATTTCTGGGCCGAGTGGTGTGGTCCTTGCCGTATGATCGCCCCGACTTTGAAGAAGTTTGCTAAAGAATATGCTGGAAAATTGATCGTTGCCAAGGTGGATACTGATAAGGATGCCAAATGGGCACAGGATTATAAAGTGCAGGGTATTCCTACAATGCTATTCATTAATGGTGGTGCCGTGGTGCATCGTCAGACTGGCGCCTTGCCGGAAGGGATGCTGCGCCGCATGGTGGATGATTTTCTGGATGTGGTTGAGAATCACAAAAACGGCTAGATTATTTTTATGAAAAACAAAAGCGATTTGATCATGTCAAATCGCTTTTTCTTTTTAACCAACAGGAAATTTCACTTGCGTATGATGTGAGCGCCGAGTTGTGCAAATTTTTGTTCCACGCTTTCGTAACCACGGTCGATCTGACCGATGTTGCGGATGGTGGATTCGCCTTTGGCGGAAAGGGCTGCCAAGAGAAGGGCCATACCAGCGCGGATGTCAGGGCTGTCCAGATTTTCACCGAGCAGTCTGCTGGGACCTTGAACAATACAACGATGAGGATCGCAAAGAACGATCTTTGCGCCCATGCCAACCAGTTTGTCTGTGAAGAACATGCGGCTTGGGTACATCCAGTCATGGAAGAGGACTGTGCCGTTGGATTGGGTGGCGATGACGATAGCGATGCTCATCAAATCGGTGGGGAAGGCCGGCCAGGGCATGACGCTGATCTCAGGGATAACATCGCCGAGATCAGGTTCGACTTCCATGCGCTGGTTAGCGGGAACAATGATGTCTTCGCCGTCTACGAGGATATCTACACCAAGGCGACTGAGTACCATGCGCACCATGTTGAGGTGGCGGGGGCCAGCGTTACGAATGCGGATCTCCCCTTTGGTGACGGCTGCTGCACCGATAAAGCTGACCACTTCCAGGTAGTCGGGGCCGATAGTGAATTCTCCGCCGTGTAGTTTGGGGACGCCCTGGATGTGCAGGGTGTTGGAGCCGATATGCTCAATTTTTGCGCCCAGATGGTTGAGGAAAAGACAAAGGTCCTGAATATGCGGTTCGGAAGCTGCGTTCCGGATGATCGAATCGCCTTTGGCCGTAACAGCAGCCATGATGGCGTTTTCTGTGGCTGTCACACTGGCTTCATCAAGAAGAATATCTGCGCCCGTAAGGCCTTTGGAACTGAAATTGAAAAGACGATTGTCGTATTTCACACTGGCGCCGAGTTTTTCGAGGGCGAGGATGTGGGTGTCTACGCGGCGGCGGCCTATGACATCACCGCCAGGAGGCGGCAGATGCAGTTCTCCACACCGCGCGGTCAGCGGACCCGCAAGCAGAATGGACGCGCGGATCTTTCTGCACAGATCAGGGTCGAGTTTGCCGGGTTGGATATCCTTGGCGTGAATGCGCCAGGTATGTTGATCGACCTCGTCAATTGTTACACCTAGACTTTCGATCAATGCCCGCATGGATTTGACATCCAGGATTTGGGGAATATTGTGCAGTATGATGGGTTCGTCGGAAAGTAGACAGGCTGCCAGAAGCGGAAGGGCAGCGTTCTTGTTTCCTGAGGGTGTTACTACACCTTTTAGTGGGTGTCCACCTTCGATGATAAATTTTTCCATGTGCACCTCCAGTAATGTCTCTCATTATACTTTCATATCTGGTGATGCGTCAAAAAGAAAGTCAGGGATTCACCTGTTCGATAAATTCATTTTCTGTTGTGAACTCTGGCAAACAGGTTGTTCCCCGGCAAAAATAGATCGTTGGCTGGTTATTTTTCAATGGCCGGAACTTCAACAGGTCTGGTGAGTTGTGTGTCGGAGGAAAGGTGGACTGAGCAAGTAGGGTGTATGGGCGGTATGTATTCCATAGATTGGCTGATAGCCAACTGGGCGGATTGGTGCCATCGGGTAGCAGGACAGCAATTTGATCTACTGTATTAGATGATAGATCAAGGACTTGCAGCCAGTATGCAAAGCTGGCGGGATATTGCAGGCATATTTTTTGTGTTGAATTGAGAAGCGTTTCTGCAGCCTGACGCCAGTCACCGCGACCTGTATATAAGGACATGACTAACAAAACATGAGCTGCCAGGGCATTGCTGGAAGGTGTGACATTGTCCTGGATCTCCCTGGGACGCAGGATGAGGTTTTCCTGGTCATGTCGTGTAGTGTAAAAACTGCCGTCTGATGCCTGAAAATTGTCTACCATTTCGTTGGTTAAGCTAAGTGCATTTTGATACCAGTGATTGTTGGGAGAGGACTGGTAAATTGAGAGCAAGGCTAGAATCATGCCGGCATAGTCTTCTAGAAATGCCGGTTGGGTGAGTGCGCCTTTGCGCCATGAACGCATTAGTTTTCCATCTTGGCGCATATGTTTGAGTATAAAACTTGCGTTGGTTTCCGCAATTTTAAGATAGTCCTGGCGTTGAAGGTAGCGGGCGGCTTCAGAAAAGGCCCGTAATGCAAGGGCGTTCCAGAAGGTTAAAACTTTATCATCTGTTTGAGGACGGATGCGTTGAGAACGAAATTTTTGCAGAAGGATATGAGCTTTATTGAGTTGTGCAATTGTTTCTTCAAGCGTAAGGCCAATTTCATCGGCGATGGATTGGATGGTGCGCTTTCGGCGCAGGATATTGTGGCCTTCAAAATTGCCAGATGGCGTGACAGGGTAGGAAAGGCTGATCAGTTCTTGAAGATTTGGGTGATTGGACAAAGCGGTGTGAATTTCTTCTGATGACCAAACATAGAATTTACCCTCTTCACCTTCTGAATCAGCATCCAGACTGCTATAAAATCCGCCGTTTGAGTGTCGCATTTCTCTGGCGATGAAATCGAGGGTAGCTTCGCACGTGTGCTTGAATGTGATGTCTCCTGTGACAAGAAAGGCGTGAAGGTAGGTCAAGGCCAATTGGGCGTTGTCGTAGAGCATTTTCTCAAAGTGGGGGATCAGCCAGGCGTGGTCGGTTGCATAACGGTGAAAACCTCCGCCTACAACATCATTAATGCCGCCTTTCTGCATCTCCCTTAACGTATGGGTAACAACATCTAATGCCGTTTCATGGCCGTTCATGTGCTGCAAGAGGAGAAATTCCAGGCTTAGCGGGGATGGGAATTTTGGCGCTGTGCCCCACCCGCCATTTTGCTTGTCTACGCTGGAGATAAGGGAGGCAGCTGCCTGCTTCAGGTTTAGCTTCCCTGTAAGAGAGGATGTGGTGGTTTGCCAGGCCTGGTTTTGCTGGATATGGGCAGTGAGCTGTTCAGCAGATGCGCGGATCTCGACCTGGCTGCTTTTCCAGGTTTCGGCAATGCTGATCAATACTTCCTGAAAGGATGGCAGGCCATGACGGGGGGATGGGGGGAAGTAGGTGCCGCCGTAAAAGGGCTGCCCTTCTGGTGTGAGGAACATGCTCATTGGCCAGCCTCCGCGGCCGGTCATAGTGACAACTGCAACCATGTAGATCGAGTCCAGGTCCGGTCGTTCTTCCCGGTCTACCTTGATGGGGATGAAATGTGCGTTGATGATCTCGGCGATCTTGGGGTCTTCAAATGATTCGTGCGCCATCACATGACACCAGTGGCATGCCGCGTAACCGATACTGAGAAAGATTGGTTTGTTTTGGGTTTTGGCTTTTTCAAGCGCGCCATTGTTCCAGGGCAGCCAATCAACCGGGTTATGAGCATGTTGGAGGAGATATGGGGATGTTTCATTGATCAATTGGTTGGGCATTTGGTCTCCTGAAATACAAGATAATATTGGTAAAAATAGTAAATAAATTATAGCATAGCAATGTGTCATTTAGACAAGGGGAATTATCGGGGGTATACTTCTTAAATTGATATTATCTTATTTATATTCAGGAGTTATACAATGATCGAGGTTAAGTTTGTTGATACTCATTCGAAGCAGCAGGTACGCGAATTTGTAGAATTTCCTTTTACGTTATATGCGGATTGCCCGCAGTGGGTGCCGCCATTTCGCAGTGATATCCGGGCGATGTTGGACAGAAAAAAGCACCCCTTGTACGAACGCTCTGATGCTGATTTTTTGGTAGCGAAGCAGGATGGAATAACTGTGGGTCAGATGGCCGTGTTTGAACACAAGCCATATAACACACATCACAACACGAACCAGGCACAGTTTACGCTGTTTGACTCAGTGAATGACCAGGCAGTTGCAAATGCTTTATTTGAAGCCGCGTTTGAATGGGCACGTGGTCGAGGGTTGGATCGTATGGTGGGGCCCAAGGGGTTTTGCTCTTTTGATGGCTATGGCATCCTGGTGGATGGTTTTGAACATCGCCAGATGATGACTATGGTCCCTTACAACTACAAGTACTATCCTGAGCTGCTGGAGGGAGCGGGATTTGGGAAAGAAAATGATTTTATTTCCTTCCACTTGAAACAACAAGATATGCAGCTAACTGAAAAAGCAGCTGAGGTTGCCAGACGGGTGAAAGAGCGCGGGTATTTGACGATAAAGGAGTTTACCAATAAGCGAGAGTTCAAGAAGTATTTACACCAATTTGGCGAGTTATATAATTCAACATTTATCCACAATTGGGAATACTATCCATTGAGCAGGAAAGAGGTTCAATTCTTGCTTGATACGTTGATCAATGTAATTGATCCTCGCCTGGTCAAGTTCATCATGCGTAATGATGAGATTGTAGGTTTCATCCTTGCTTTCCCGGATCTTTCACCACAGCTTCAGCGGGCAAAAGGGAGATTAACCCCCTGGGGTATATTGGATCTGTTGCGCGGCATGAAAAGCGCGGAAAATGTAGCGATCAATGGGGCGGCTGTGCTGCCAAAATTTTATGGGCGCGGTGGGAATGCCCTTCTGTATGCTGAGCTTGAGAAGACGATCAAGGATTATGGGTACCAGCATGCCGAAATGATCCAGATCGCGGATACTGCAGAACAGATGCGGAAGGATATGGCAAATTTAGGGGCAGAGCCCTATAAAACGTACCGTGTGTATGGACGGGATATTTAGGCAATAGTCACGCAAACAAACTTATCACTTGCGAGAAGTTGATATGAACACCAGGCTGCTAAATTAGCGTGGTGTTCTTCTTTTTCAATGCGGTGTTGAATCCGTTGGCGAACCTGGCAATGGTGTAGGCCAGCCAGAAGCAAGAGAATGGCATCGCGGGGATGATATAGCGTTGGAAAGGCAATGGAACAAGAAGCAGGATACCGGCAGTTAGCGCGAGGCCGGAGAGGGTGAAGGCAAGTAGGGGGAAAGATTTGTGTTTTATAAGATCGAGCATGGATATGAGGAATCCAGCCAGGGTGAGCACCAAAGCCAGACTGCCGAAAATCAGACCGCGGCCTAGGGAGTGCAAAGGATTGTCAAGGTACGACTCTGCTGCCTGCGCGGTTTCGTCCAGGTAGTTGGCCACATCTGCGATGGCAGGCGGGGTGTAAAATAGGTGGGCGAGCAGGTTGCCGACACGTTTGGCGGGGTTGTCAAGCACCTGGTCAGGACTGACCTCAGCAACTGTGGCGACTTGCCGGTCTGTGAGCTCCAGACGCGCTTGCCAGCCTGAACGTGCTGATTCTATGGGATGAGCCCAAAGGAAGGGGTTGAGTATGAATGTGATCGCGATGATGACAAAGCCATAGAGAACGGCATGAACAAGGAATTTCTTGATGGACCATCTCTTTATAATTGCGAGGATAAGAATGATGAGGCCACCCACGGCGACAATTGGGGCTGTGGAGAGTTTGGCATTGAGTGCCAGGCCAACAGGGATGGCTGTGAGCCAGGGCATTTTTTGAAAATGGACAAGGAAATATAGGGATAACGTGATTGCAAAGAGCAGGAAGCTTTCGGACATGGCGCGGCGGGTGTGAAGCAGGACGAGACTGCTGCCGGCCATGAAGAACATGGTGAGCCAGGCAGTCAGGCGATCAGCGGTCTCAAAAACGGCTAGATAGAGAAAGAGCAGTGTGAGCGGGAAGAAGATGGCAACACCCAGGCGGCTGGCAGTGAGCAGGCTAGCATCAGGCAGCGCACCGGCTTGCTGGTTCTCGTGCCAGGTGAGGGACCAGTCCCAATCAGCAGACAAGGATGGTTGCCCAGTAATGGCGCGGCTGAAGGCGATCATGTTGCGTGAGATAGGTGGATCCAGTTTACGGTAATGCTGGCGCAGATCTCCTTCTTTCTCTGGCTGCCAATAGACAGATTGGGGATCAGTGAAGAGGATGCGCAGATCGTCGGACATGAAAATGTACGTACTTTCATCCGGGTGGAAAGGGACACCAGCTACACCGCTCAAGTATAGTGTTGTGAACAGGACCAGGATGATAGCGAGAGCCAGGTTGTTCTTTTGGTTTGTGGAGAGGTTAGAAAGTGGTTTCATGGGGTATCTGGTTGTAAATGCTGTCTTTTCTAGATACAATATCCTCAA
>Ga0180435_10006739_pt1 | contig 10984 bp, 4 predicted proteins | sample SS_ome_3_FD_132467 | JGI IMG/M metagenome (GOLD analysis project Ga0180435, IMG submission 132467) | Hypersaline lake sediment archaeal communities from the Salton Sea, California, USA - SS_3_S_1 metaG | ecosystem: Environmental > Aquatic > Non-marine Saline and Alkaline > Hypersaline > Sediment...
CGCCGAGCCCTACTGCTGGATGCTCCCGCTGGCGAGCCGGCTCAACGGCTGCCCGCGCCACCTCGGGATCCACTGCGGCGGGATCGTGATCGCCCCGGGGAAGCTGACGGACTTCACGGCGATCGCCCGCACCGCCAAGGGCATCGGCGTGACCCAGTACGAGATGTTCAGCGTCGAGGACGTCGGGCTGATCAAGATCGACCTTTTGGGCAACTGCGGGCTTGATGCCCTGGAGGACACCGTCGCGACGCTGGCCCGGCGCGGGGTCAGGACCCCGGTGCACGACCTGGAGACGGTGGTCACCGACCCGCAGACGATCGCGATGATCCGCGACGGCAAGACCATGGGGTGCTTCTACATCGAGAGCCCCGGGATGCGTGGGCTGCTCAAGCGCCTGAAGACCCAGACGTTCCTGGAGGTCACCGCGGCGAGCAGCGTGATCCGGCCGGGCGTCGCCGAGAGCGGGATGATGCAGGAGTACATCCGCCGGGTGCGGGGCGACGCGCCGAAGATGCCGACCCACCCGCTGATGCGCCGGATGCTGCCGGAGACGCATGGCGTGATGATCTACCAGGAGGACGTGATCAAGGTCGCCCATGAGCTCGCGGGGATGACCCTGGCGGAGGCGGACCTTTTGCGCCGCGCGATGAGCGGGAAGCTGCGCGGCCAGGACGCGATGAACGAGGTTCGGGACCGCTTCATCGCCGGGTGCGAGCAAAACGGCGTGGCGGTGCAGAGCGCTTTGCAGATCTGGCACCAGGTGGCGAGCTTCTGCGGCTATGCATTCTGCAAGGCGCACAGTGCATCGTTCGCGACCCTGAGTTACAAGGTCGCCTACATGAAGGCGCACTACCCGGCGGAGTACATGGCGGCGGTGCTGAGCCACAGCGGTGGGTTCTACGGCTCGCGGGCGTACTTGAGCGAGTGCGAGCGCCTGGGGCTTACGGTGCTGCCGCCGAACGTCAACGTCAGCGGGCTTACGTACTGCGCGGAGTATGTGCCGGTGAAATCGCGGGAGCCGGTGGGGGTGGGCGGTAACGGCAAGCCGCTGGCGGGTGGCGCGGCGGTGGAGGGGCGGGAGCTGAACGCCGTGCGCTGCGGCCTGGGGATTATCAAGGGGGTGCGCAGCGCGCTCGTTGAGCGGATCGTCCGCGAGCGCGAGGCCCGGGGGGTGTACCGCGGCCTGCCGGAGTTTATCCGCCGGGCCCGGCCGCAGCAGGGCGACCTGGAGATCCTCGTGCAGTGCGGGGCGCTGGATTGCCTCGGGCTTTCGCGCCCGGAGCTGATGTGGCTTTGCGACCAGGAGCACCGCGCGGGGCTGCGCTACGGCAGCGGGGCGGGGCTGCCGCTCAATGAGGACGAGCGGATCAGCGATTTTCAGCGGAAGGTTCAGCCGGCGCTGACCGACCACAGCGCGGTGGCCAAGGCCAGCCTGGAGCTGGAACACCTCGGGATGACGGTCAGCGGCCACCCGCTTGAGCTGATCGCCGGGCGCGTGCCGGGGGTGATCAACGCCCGGGACCTCAAGGACCACAGCAATAAGCGCGTGCGGCTTTTGGGGTGGTGCATCGCAACCAAGCGCGTCGACCTGAGCCGCCGCAGCGAGGTGCGGGATACGTTGGCGCTGCAGTCCGCGGTCCTCGACGCGCCGGTGGGGCACGACGCGGACTACGAAGACGAGCGCGACAACCCGGCGGCGGACCTCGGGATCATCCGGAAGGGAGACAAGTTCAACGGCCGGCCGGCGGGGCATTTTGACACCGGCAAGCGCGCGATGAAGTTCATGAGCATGGAGGACCTGACGGACACGTTTGAGGTGACGCTGTTTACGAAGGCCTACGAGAAGTTCGCGCCGATCACGGGCTACGCCGGGCCGTTCATCGTCAGCGGCGTGGTCGAGGAGCTATACGGGACGTACAGCGTCAACGCGGATCATCTGCAACTGCTCGACCCGGAGGAAATGGAGAAGTTAAGTCTGCAGGCAGGGGCGCCTGCAGTACCCGATGCCAGCGCCCCGCCCTGTGATTGGGAGTGATGGGGGGAGATAGGGGAGCGAGAAGCAACCGTGGAAGGCGTCCCCGACGCCGTCGATTCAGCACTGGGTAGTCCCTGAGCGGGGTCGGAAACCCCTTCCACGGGTGGTGAAACACTATAGCTGTAGGGGGGCCGCTTGCGACCCCCACATTTATAGAACACTATATGAAATGGGTTAAGGTGGGAGCCGCAAGCGGCTCCCCTACGGCTTCGTTGGAGCAACGTGGATGGATTCAATGAATCCCGGCGGGTCGCCGGGGGTACCCGTAGTGGTGTGATGTTACGGGTTGCAGAGATTCGATGCTTACGGTGGGACGCCCAAGGGCGTCCCGTACAGGGTGGCAGGCGGCTCCCCTAGGGTTGGAGTCACCGGCTGGCATGGATTCGATGTTTGATGAGGCACGGCGAAGCCATGCCCAAGCCGCTTGCCAAGCGGCGCTCCGTGGCATTGTGCCCCTGATCGCCTGCCAGCTTGATTCGATGAATCAACAGGCCAACGGCCCGTTGCTACTGTCGAGGTGTCTTCAACGGCTGGCATGGATTCTATGAATCACAGGCATGGATGCCTGTGCTACCCGAATCCGGCGCCAGGGGCGGCGCCGCTACGTAGCCTGTGGTATCCAGGCACAGGTAAAGACGCCTGCGCCACCCATGCAGGCAGGGACGCCTACGCCCCCAATACAGGCGGGTCGCCTGTGCTGCCCGTTCGCCCGTGCTGCACGTCACGGCACCGTGGCAGCACAGATAAAGCAGTCTCTGGTGCCGCCGCCGCCGGTGTCGCGGACAGCCGAGGTGATGTTTGTGACGGTACCCGAAGGTGAACCCGTGATTCCCGCCGGGGTTTGCTCGGTCTGGGCGAGTCCGGTCCAGTCGCGGTCGATCGGAGTCAGTGTCCCGGTGATCGGTATGAATGACCCACTGGCTGAATTCGAGGAACCGCAGGCGACGAACCCGGTGCCCCCGAGGTAGGTCAGCATATTCAACGCGGAATTGCCGTCGCCCTGCCAGGCCATCGCCCCCTGCAGCGCTCCGTCCGCGGACAGGTTGACTATCGTCCCGGTACTGTGATCAGCATAGCCGGTACCCCCACCGACCAGCAGGTAGTCGTTACCTAACTTATACAAGTCATTGGCGTAATCTGTAACAGTACCCCCTCCCCAACTGACCGCCACCGGGTCACCCCCGGAGTCGTACTCAAGGAACAGCAGCTCAGAGCCGGTCCCGGAATCGCGGTGTCCCGCCAGGTAAACCTCCGATCCGCTCATTCCCGAAACCTCGATGTCAGCGTCCGGGATATTTGTTTCGTTGGGCCAGAGCTGGGCGATGCTGACATCGCCGTTTTCAGTGAACTTCAGGTAGACAATGCTGTTCGACGCCCAGGCCGGGCCGAAGGAGTTGGTCGTTCCGGCCAGGTGTGCGCTGTATGTGTCGCCGAAGTGCTGGTACGACATGTCCATGCTGTGGGCTGAGTCATTTTCAGTACCGCCCCAGGTGCGTTGCCAGACCAGGTCGCCGCTGTGGTCAAACTTGAGCAGTACGACATCCTTCATGCCGCCACCGAAACTGGTAGTTTCACCGGTGACATAGATATGTTCGCCACCGGTCTGCACATCCCTGGCGCGGTCATCCCCGGCTCCGCCCCAGGTGGTGGTCCACAGCAGGTTACCAGCGCTGTCCCAGCGCTGCAGGAAGATATCATTGTTACCAGCTCCGAAACTGGTAGTGATTCCGGTGGTGATGATATCGCCCCCGGAGATCGCAGTGACTGCGGTTCCTTGTTCATAGTCCGTCCCGCCCCAGCCCCGGGCCCAGTAGTAGTTGCCATGGTGGTCGTATTTCAGCAGGAAAATGTCGAAACTGGTACTGGTGAAGGAGTTTCCGGAGCCGAGTACGTAAATACCGCTGGAGATGGACACGAGGTCTTTGAACCATTCCTGACCCTCACCGCCCCAGCTGTGTGCCCAGCCGTCGATCACCTCATAGGTTCCGCTGCCCGTAGCCTGGATGCCGTAGTCGGTTGTCACGCGGACAGCGATGTCATGGTTACCGAGTTCGGTGACGTCACGGGATGAGTACGGCGAGTCCGCGGTGTCTTCTTCGAAGATGCCGTCGCCATCCCAGTCCCACTCATAGTTTGCGATGTCACCGACGGCGGTGGTGCTCCCGGCGGCGGTCGCGGTGATGTGCGCCGGAGGCAAGCTGACCGGCGGGTATGCATCGACGGTGGGGAAGACCTGCGGAGGCCCGACCTGGAGGAAGTCGAAGGTGCATGTCTTGTTACAAGCGGCGACGATTATGACAAAGAAGTGACCGGAGCTGAAGTAGGGGTCGAAGGAGTTGTAGGCGAGGTAGCCTTTGGTGGTGCATTTGCGCCAATCCCAACGCTGCTCGCTCCAGTTGGCCAGGCCGACCCAGCAATCGCCGATATCCGCCGGCGGGTCTGACCAGTTGTAATAGAGTATCGGGTCGCGGTCGTAACCATCGATGACGAAGGGGTAGATCCCGAAGGCAAGGTCGTCGGGATCGGGGTTGGCGGCCTCCCAGGCTGCGATGTACTCGCAGACATTGCCGTTTTTGTTGAGCCGGTAATATGGGAAGCTTTGGACAAAGCCTGATCCGTGGTACAGCAGGTCGTACTCCGCATAGGATGTTCCGTGCGACGCTTCGATGTTGGCGGCCAACTCGGCCACTGTAGGGATGCCGGCGCTGAAGTCCGCGGGATCTGCCTCAGGTCGGGTTGTGGGATGCGGGGTGCCGGCGGGGGCTGGGCTGTCGGACGAGTGGCAGCCTGGACTGAAGCACATCGCGGCCAGGGTGAGGAGCATGACCGTTACGACTCGATCAGTGAACAGCATAGGCAATCCTTAACTCATAAACCTATATCTCTATATCTGAGCCTAACAGATGTGTGTTGAGGGTGCAATGCTACAGAGTCGGAGTGGAGAGCGGGCCGCAGGGTCTCGCCCGTTCTGGAAAACGTATGGATCAATGGGTCCGGGACCCGTTGATCCAGGTTTGATTGTCGTATTTGGACAGGCTTTCAGTTACGGTCAGTCCAGGTTCTTCACCACAAAGCCGCCGAAGGCGTCGTCGTCCCGGGCCAGGGACAGCTCGCGCGCGCCGGCGGTGGTCCAGCTCATGCCCGGCATCTCAAAGACCTTGCCGCAGAGCGCCACGACCCAGCCCGGGCCACCGGCATAGCGGACGTCGGTCACCGTCAGAGGCTCACCGGTCGGGTCACTGCGGTGCTCCTTGTTGTCGGTCAAAGAGAACTGGGTCTTGCTCATGCAAACGCTGAGATTCCCGCCGTGGAGCTCCTCCATCTTTGCGATGCGCCCGAGGACGCCACGGCCGAAGCGGACCTCGCCGGCGCGGTAGATCTTCCGGGCGATCAGGTCGATGATCTCGGTCACGGGCTGCGCCGCGCTGAAGAGCGGGCTGTAGCCTGCGCCGTCGGCCACCGGGGCATCCACTGCCGTGACGATCGCTTCGGCGAGCTTGAGGCCGCCGTCGGCGCCGTCTTTATAGCCGGTGTGGGCTTCGCAGGGCGCGCCGATCTCGTCCTGGACGTAGGTGCGGATTGCCTCGATCTCCTCGTCGGTGTCACTCGTAAAGCGGTTGATCGCGACGATCACCGGGATGCCGTAGCTCTTCAGGTTGTCGACGTGGAGCTTGAGGTTCCACATGCCCTTGAGGCAGTCGTCGGGGCTCGGGGCGAAACGCATCTGGCGCTGCTCGGCCTTGCTCTCGCCCAGCGGGGTGACGCCGCCCTGGTGCTTTAGGTCACGCGTCGAGCAGACGATCACCGCGCCGCTGGGGGTTATCCCGGCGGCGGGGGCGACTAAGTCGAGGAACTTCTGGGCGCCGAGATCCGCGCCGAAGCCGCCTTCGGTCAGGACGTAGTCGCAGGCCTTGGTCGCCAGGCGCAGGGCGCCGACGCTGGCGTTGCCATGGGCGATGTTGGCGAAGGGGCCGGTGTGGATGAAGAGGCCGTTGCCGTAGAGCGTCTGGACGAGGTTCGGGTTGATCGCGTGCAAAAGGATCGCGAGCATCGGGTTGACCGCGTCGAGGTCCTTGGCAAGCAGCGGCCGTCCGTCGGTGTAGTAACCGACGAGGATCCGCTCGAGGCGGTCGCGGAGGTCGTCGAGGTCACGGCTGATACCGAGTGTGGCCATGATCTCGCTGGCGGCGGTGATCACATAGCGCGAGGAAAGGCGCATGTGCTCGTCGCGCATTTTGCCGCTGGCGCTGAGCTCGATCTGGCGCATACTGCGGTCGACCATGTCCACGGCCCGGGGCCAGCAGAAGCGTTTGAGGTCCACGCCGTGCTTGTTCTTGCGGTAGTAGGTGTAGGCCATGGCCATAGCGAACATCAGGTTGTGGGCGCTGCCCACGGCGTGGATGTCGCCGGTGAAGTGGAGGTTGATGTCCTCCATCGGGATCACCTGGCTGTAACCGCCACCGGCGGCGCCGCCCTTGAAACCGAAGACGGGGCCCATGCTCGGTTCGCGCAGGACCGCGGTGGCGCGCTGGCGGGGCTTACCCTCGCCGCCCAGCAGCCGGTTCATCGCGTCGGTCAGGGCGACGGTGGTTAACGTCTTGCCGCTGCCCTTGGGGGTCGGGGTCATCGCCGTGACCAGGACGACCTTGCCGTCGCCGCGGTGCTTGAGGTGGCGCACGGCCTGGGTCGCGTCGATCTTGGCGATATGCGGGCCGATCGAGAAGAACTCCTCGCGGGTAACTGGCAGTTCCATGTTCTCGGCGACCTCGGCGATCGGCCTGGCCTGCTCCAGGGCCGCTGCGGCGATCCTGTAGTTCTCCGGCGTCGGATATTCAAGCGGTATACGCATTTTGTCCTCCCTAGGTTCCGGGTCCATTATAGGATGCGGCTGCTTAGCAGGGCATGGGGTTCCAGGTGTGGCAAGGTTGCGGGCAACCTGCTAATTACTGATAAGCAGTTATTGGCTGATAAAATATATTTGATAGGTCGACGCGGATTAGCAGTCTATGCTTAGAGGGCAGTTTGGATAATTTTGCAGAGGCATTACGAATGCTGTTGCTCATGCTTCCGGTTGCGGGCGGCTTAAGTTACTTCTTTTACAGGCGCTTTCCCCAATTGGTAACAGGTGAGCGGACGGAAAAACCAGCCAACGTACATGACTCTGCGACGGAGATTGAGCGGATCAAGGCCAAGGACCGCGCTGATGCCCGGGCGATGTATGAGCGGGTGACACGCGATAAGTTGGATGTGATCAAGACCGCACTGGCGATGGGTGTTGATAAACAGGAACTCAAGGATCTCGACAAGCGTCTGGAGCAGCTGATCGGCAGCGATAAGCTGCATGCGCTCCTTGATGCTCAGAACCCGGCGGTGCCGACGCTTAACGAGGAACTGCTGGATATCGACCTTACCCAGGAGATCGAGAACCTGAAGCACGGCACGGAAACAGAAACCCAGCACCAGTAACCGGTAGCGCATCAATCCTGCAGGGTACCGGCCGGGGTATCCACACGCTAAAATAAAGAACCACGAACTCGGGAGTATCCCATGCCGCGTTATCAGATCTTGCTGGCTAGCCTCCTTCTGGCTGCCCTGTTTGCTTCACCCGCCTTTGCCGCCAGTGAAGCGGTGCTTGGCGCCCGTTATCCTGCGCTTTCGCCGGGTGGAGAAACGGTGGTTTTTGCATACTGGGGCGACCTCTGGAGCGCACCGGTGGACGGCTCGGAAGCCGCCCGGCGGTTGACCGACCACTTGGCCTTTGACCAAAACCCACGCTTTAGCCCCGACGGTGAGTCGATCGCCTTCGAGGCCGGCCGCGAGGGCAGCAGTGATGTCTGGGTGATGCCGGCGGAGGGCGGGGTGCCCCGGCGGGTCACCGGTTTCAGCGGCGGCGATACCCTGATGAACTGGAGCCCTGACGGCCGGCGGATCGTTTTCACTTCAAAGCGCGAGCTGTGGGCCACGAACCTGATGCACATCGACGTGGCCGGGAAGGAACCTCCCGTGCAGGTGACCTACAGGGACCACTACTCGATCGCCGACGCGGTGATGCTCCCCGACGGCGGGTTCATAGTCAGCCGCGGCAGTGGGCGCTGGTGGCGTAAGCACTACCGCGGCACGAGCCAGCAGGAGCTCTGGCGGATCCACCCCGACGGGACCCATGAGCAATTGACAGACCACCCCGGCTACGACCGCTGGCCGATGCTCGGCGCCGATGGTAACACGGTCTATTACGTGACCGACCTGGATGGTATCCCGAATATCTGGTCAATGAACCTGGAAGAGGACCTGTTACTGCAGGTGACGCATCACACCTATGACGGGGTGCAGTTCCCGAGCATTGACCCGACGGGGAAGTACATCACCTACGAGTTCGCGGGGGACCTTTACATCCTGTCCCTCTACGGCAACGCCTTGCCCAGGAAGCTGAGCATCACGGTTAACACAGAGCCGAAGAGCAACCTGATTACGAAAAAGACGTTCCGCAATGATGCGGACGAGTACGCGGTGTCCCCCCATGGCAAGTACGTCGTGGTCGCGGTGGACGGCGACCTCTGGGCAGTGCGCGACCCCAAGGCCTACAAGGACGACGAGAAGCCCGACCAGGACCTCGCCAAGGCCCTGCGCCTGACGGCGAGTGATGGATCGCGGGAACGCAACCCGGCGTTCTGCGGTGACAACCGCCGGATCGCCTACGCCAGTGACGAAGACGGCGACTACGAAATCTACCTGATGGACCTCAGCGACCTGAGTGTCACCCAGGTCACGAATGATGATGTGGACAACCTCGTGCCGAAGTTCGACCCGGCTGACGAGAACGGGCTGTTCTATTACACGGGCAGCCGCCAACTGATGCGCCATGACCTGGCAAGCGGTGAGTCGAAGCTCGTTCACGAAGCGAGCTACCGCCACGGTTTCGGCTACCGCGGCTACTCGATCAGCCCGGACGGCCGCTGGATAGCCGTCGACCTCGAACTCCCCGACTGGTCAACGGACCTGTTCATCATCGACGTGGAGGGAGAACAGGAGCCGGTGAACATCACGAGGCACCCAGACTACGAAGGCAGTCCGCGCTGGTCCGCCGACGGCCGGCGGCTGTGCTACATGGCGATCCGCCGCGACCGCTCCGGGATCTACGTCGTCGACCTCGACCCGGAGGCTGAGGAATATGACATGACGTTCCTGTTCGACGATGACCTGCCCGGGGACGATGAAGAGGATGAGGCCGATGAAGAAGCTGGGGATGGGGACGAGGAAGAGAACGGTGATGACGAGAATGGCGATGACGACGAAGAGGCTAAGGATGAAGAGAAGGATGATGACGAGGACGATGATGAGGACAAGGTAGAGGTTGTCATCGATTTCGAGGATATCCACCTGCGTGCCCGTCGCGTCAGCACCCAGGACAATGCGGGAAGCCCGATGCTCAGCGCCGACGGCGAGTGGGCTATCTACACGACTGACCCGGACAACCACGGCACTGAAACCTGGGCGGTCAAGGCCGAGGGCGGCAGCGCCAAGAAGCTCAAGGACGGCTACCTCAGCAGCCGCCAGTGGGCGGACAAGGGCAAGCGGATCTATTTCCGTGACGGCGGGACGGTACGCTACCTGAAGTTCAGCAACGGAAGCGCCAAGGGTACCGAGACGATTGACGCCAGCGGCGAGTACTGGCTCGACCAGCGCCTACGCTGGCGCCAGATGTTCCGCGAAGGCTGGCGGACGCTGGGTGAGCGCTTCTACGACGAGAACATGCACGGCACCGACTGGGACGCGATGTACGACAAGTACGCACCGTTCATTGACCACATCGGCACCCCGGAGGAGTTCGGCCTGGTCTTCAGCGAACTCCTCGGCGAGCTCAACGGCAGCCACCTCGGGATCTCGATGCGTGAGCAAAGCTTCTCCGGCAGCGGCATCGAAACCGGCCATCTCGGCCTCGAGTTCGATGAGACTTTCAAGGGACCGGGGCTGCTGATCAGCCATGTGACCTACCAGGGCCCGGCGGACCGCCCGGGGGTCGGCCTCAGCGCGGGGATGGTCGTTGAGAAGATCGACGGCGCACCGGTGCAATCTGGGATGCGCTGGCTGGATGAGCTCAACGACAAGGCCGGCGAGTTGGTAACTCTGACCGTGCGGGACGCTGCGGACGAAGAGGAAACCCGCGAGGTCGTGATGAAAGCTACCAGTTTCGGCGGTTACCAGAGCCTGCTCTACCGCGAATGGGAAATCATGAACGAGGAGCTGGTCGACGAGCTCTCCGGCGGTCGGATCGGCTATATCCACATCCGCGGGATGAGCGGCACCGAGCTTCGTAAGTTCGAACGCGAGTTCCACAGCGAACTCTTCGACCGTGACGCGCTGATCGTCGACGTGCGATTCAACCCCGGCGGGATGATCCACGAGCCGCTGCTTGACCTCCTCGACCGCAACGTCTTCGGTTGGGCCCATGACCGGGGCGGCGAGATGATCCAGCAACCGGGCCGCGTCTTCAAGAAACCCAAGGCGCTGTTGATCAACGCACGCAGCGGCAGTGACGCGGAGATTTTCCCGGCGGGTTGGCGAATCCTCGGGCTGGGGCCGGTGATCGGCATCGACACCGCCGGCGCGGTGATCGGCACTACTGGTTTCACGCTGATCGACGGCAGCTACGTGCGCCTGCCGGTCAACGGCTGGTATGAGCTGGACGGTCGCAACCTTGAGCTGAGCGGTACTCCGCCGGACATCTACATCGATGTCCACCCGGACGAGCTGCGTGCGGGCAAGGACGTCCAGCTCGAGCGCGCGGTGGAGACGCTGCTGCTGCAACTCGACTGAGATCAGACAGACGGAGGGCGTGATGGTGGCATTGATCCGGGTGTTCCCGGCATTGATTTGCTGGGGGCTGTTGAGTGTCCCGGCCCTGGCCGGTGACATCGGTGGGCCGCGGGTTTTCAACTGGGACAGTGAAAC
>Ga0180435_10006740_pt1 | contig 10983 bp, 8 predicted proteins | sample SS_ome_3_FD_132467 | JGI IMG/M metagenome (GOLD analysis project Ga0180435, IMG submission 132467) | Hypersaline lake sediment archaeal communities from the Salton Sea, California, USA - SS_3_S_1 metaG | ecosystem: Environmental > Aquatic > Non-marine Saline and Alkaline > Hypersaline > Sediment...
CTTTCCCAAGTCGGTGAGCTGTCGGAGCGGATCCTCTCGCGCATCTCGGAGGCGATTGTCGGGAAGCCGGAGGTCCTACGGCTGGTCTTAACGGCGATCCTCGCCAGAGGACATATCCTCTTCGAGGACATGCCAGGTCTCGCCAAGACCCTGATCGCCCGGTCGTTTGCCCAGGTCCTCGGAATGGAGTTTCGTAGGATCCAGTTCACGCCGGATCTGCTCCCGAGTGACATCACCGGATCGCACATCTACGACCGGAACCGGAGCGAGTTCGTCCTGGTGCCGGGACCGGTCTTCGCCCACATCATCCTCGCCGACGAGATCAACCGAGCGACCCCGAAGACCCAGTCGGCGCTCCTGGAGGCGATGCAAGAGGCGCAGGTCTCGATCGCCGGGGAGACCCGTCCTCTTCCGGATCCGTTCTTGGTCATCGCCACGCAGAACCCGATCGAGTACGAGGGGACCTTCCCTCTCCCGGAGGCCCAGCTCGACCGGTTTCTCGTACGCTTGGCGGTCGGGTACCCAGGGGAAGCGGAGGAGGTCGAGATCCTGCGCCGCCGGGTCCAGCGCAAGGCGGACGAGATCACCCTCGCGCCCGTCTGTTCGACCGCCGAGGTCCTCGAGATGCAGGCGGCGGTCGAGGAGGTGCACGTCTCCGAAGACATCGAGCGGTACGTCGTCGACATCGTTCAGAGGACTCGATCCCACTCCAGCCTCTACGTCGGCGCCAGCCCTCGCGGCTCGCTCGCCCTCCTCAAGCTCGCTCGAGCCCGAGCAGCAGTCGAGGGTCGGGACTTCGCGATTCCCGATGACGTGAAGGAACTCGGGATTCCGGCACTCGCCCATCGCCTACTTCTAAACCCCGACCTCTGGGCACGGCGAACGACAACGACCGACGTCCTCGAGGGAATTCTGGGGACGACCCCGGTTCCGAAGGTGCGCTAGGCCCCGTGTCGACGCGTCGGAGGGCTCTTCTTGCGATCCTGATCGGGCTCGGCCTTGCGATGTTCGGGCTCCTGTCGCGCGAGCGAGACGTTCTCGTCCTCGCCCTCCCTCTCTTCCTGTACGGCGCCGTGCTCATCCTCTCGGACGCATGGCAACGAACGCCACGCCTCCGGGTTTCCAGGAGCTTCGACGCGCCACGGATCTACGAGGACGAACGCGTCGACGTCACCCTCGCGGTGACCAATGAGGCTCCCCAACCGGCGTTCATTTCGCTGCGAGACACGATCCCCGACGGGCTCTCCCTTGTCTCAGGCGAGACGGCCCTGGGAGGACGCATCGAACCGGGCGGTTCGAGCAGACGGACATACACGCTGAGTGCGAGCCGGGGCGGCCACACCCAGCGCCAGCTCCTCGGTGCGGCCTGGGCGCCCTGGGGACTCGGGATCCGGGACCTCACGATCCGGATGGAATCCCGGTTGACCGCGCTCCCGCTCTTCGAGACCCTCCGCGAGATCGAGATCCGCCCTCGCCGCTTCCACGCCTTCGCCGGCTCGATTCGGACCGACCGATCCGGTTCGGGACTGGAGGTCCACGGCTGCCGCGAGTACGCGCTCGGCGACGACATCCGGAGGATCAACTGGCGCGCGTCGGCACGCCGCGAAGAGGTCATCGTCAACCTTTTCGAGCAGGAGCGGATGACCGACGTGAACATCATCGTCGACGCTCGGGCCCACATGCACCTGCAGGTCGGTGGGGTGAGGACGTTCGACCGCGTCGTCCGAGCCGCGGCGAGCGTCGCCTCCCACTTCCTCCGGAAGAGCAACCGCGTCGGGCTTCTGGTCTACGGCGACACGTTCAACTGGACCTACCCCGGGGCGGGGAGGCTCCAGATGGAGCGCATCTTGCACACGCTCGCCCTCGCCCGACCCTCGAACCGCGTCGCCTTCGGCCAGCTTCGCCAGATCCCGACGCGCCTCTTCGCCGCCGGCTCCCAGCTGGTCATCTTCAGCACCCTCGGATCGTCCGAGGACGAGGATGTCCCCGTGCAGATGGCTGCGCGCGGCTACTCGGTCCTGCTCGTCTACCCGAACACGCTCGCTCTGGAGCGCTCGGCGATCTCCCCCGGTGCGAGCCTCGACCTCGCAGGTCGTCTCGTCCGCCTCGGGCAGCACGCCTCCCTGAGCCGCCTCGCCAGGGCAGGCGTCCACGTCGTCGATTGGGATCTCACCGAACCGTTGGCCGTCGCGTTCCATCACGCCGGTCAGTTCGAGCGAGGGGTGCACCGATGAAGCTTCTCGCCGGAGCCTACATCGCGTTCGCCGTGGTTGCGCTCTTCCCCGCGGCGACGGAGACCTCCCTGCGGGGCCTCGGCCCTGTGATCCTCGGAGTCGGTCTCGTTTGGCTCTTCGCCATTAACCGCTCTCGTGGAGCCACGCCGACCTTCTTCGCCGTCTACGCAGGCCTCTCCGGCGCCTGCGCCGCCTCCGGCGGAGGCGCACTCCTGCCGGGGATCTCGATTGCCCTGGCCCTCCTCGGGTGGGATGCCGCGTTGGCCGCAACGCGACTGAAGGACCTCACACCCTCCGAGCGAGGATCGATTGCCGTGCGGTACGCGGCGTCCTCGGTCGCCGTCGCCGCCGCGGGGATTGGCCTCGTTCTGGCCGCCACGTGGATCCGTACACGCCTGACGTTCGGGCTCGCCGTCGGTCTCGCCGCAGCCTTCCTGGTGCTCGCGTTCGTGATCGGACTTGCGACACGTCCGCCCCGTATCGACCCGACCGCGAACGAGAGCTGTCCTAACGGCGCCGCCGCCAATGAATAAGCCGGGGCACTCCTGCACCCCGGCTCCGACGACTCCTGAACGAATCGAGCCGCGCTAGTTCCTGAAGCTGGAGGTCCTAGAACTCGATCTCCAACTCTCCACAGATCTCACCGACGAAGCGAATCCCATCGACGTACCCGCTGAACGTGCCGCCCAAGGGCGTCACCGTTCCCGTGGAACTCGTCGGATGCAGGCGATAGGAGAACGTCAGCTCCGTCTCCTCATCCGCCTCGCTCATCCAGACGATCTCGTAGATGCGGTCAACTGCGTTGGTTCGCGTGATCGCTCCGCCGTCGTCGAGCAGCTCGAATTGCCATCCTCGGGGCATCGATTCCTCGACCGCGGGAACGGAAACCGTCGCTTCGAGGTGAAGCGATAGCAGGACGAAGATCGTCCCGTCCGCCTGCTCGACCATCTCCCGTACCGCATGTGCCGGCTCGTCTCCGACGAGGATCCCTTTGCGCTTCGACTTGCGGCGCCCCGTCTCGTCGACGAGGGTCACCTCGACGCTGTAGAAGCCTGCCGTGTCGAAGACGTGATTGACGATCGGATCATCCGTTTCGAGATCCTGCGTCCCGTCGCCCTCGAAGTCCCATCGATACTGGTAGGAGCCCTCACCGAGGCAGGGCTCGCAGACCGCCAGTGCGACGGACTCGCCGACCGCCGGGTTGTAGGTCGAAGGCTCGAAGTCGGCATCCCAAGCGAGGGCACCGACGCTGAGCGAGGCGAGAACGGCGGCTGCGAAGCACGCACCGAAGAGCCTCTTCTTCATTCCCCCTCCTTCTCCAACCGGAACGAACTCGCTCCCGCTAGGGGAGCGAGTCGTGGACCGATCGGCCGGTCAACCAGTACGCGATGAGATCCTGCATCATCGCGATGTCGATCTTCAGCTCGGTGGTCTGTGGGACCGCGGCTCCGGAGAGCCAGAGCGACACGGCATACTGGATCTCCGCGAAGTCGATGATCTCCGGTTCGGCCTCACACAGCTTCAGCAGATTCGCATCGGTGTCCCAGCGCGAGATCACGATCGGAATCGGCAGGTACTCGGCCACCGCGATCTTGTCCTCGCCGAGGATCGGCTGACTGAATCGCGGAGACGAACTCCCGATCGAGCCTGCGATCGAGAACTCACCGACACCATCGGCGCCCGTGGCGACATCAGCCGGCGCCTTCACCTGGTACCGGATCTCACGCTGCGCGTTGAGCGGACTTCCCTCGAGGCGCTCGACGAAGATCCACTCGATCGTGTTGCCGTTCTGCCGGAGCGTCGCGCCGTCGTTCATCTCCTCGACGAACGTCCAGTCCGCCGGAAGGGTCTCGACGACCGACAATCCGTTCAGGGTCCCCTTGATGTCGACCACGAGAACGACGTTGACCGCCTCCTCGGCGATCGTCATGTCTCCGGGGAGGCACGTATCGACCGTTCGGGTCGCGGTCACGCGAGGACCGAGCTCGACGACGACCTCGGCCTCGACCGGCTCCGACTCCTCGCCATCCTCATCGATCGCGACGAGCGTGACGGTGAACGTACCCGTCTCCTGGTACCGGTGTTCGGGGTCCTGCAGCGTGCTTGTCGTCCCGTCACCGAAGTCCCATTCCCACGCGACGACCTCGCCGTCGACGTCGGTCGACTCGTCCTCGAAGGCTACGGGATCCACCGTGTTCAGCGGACCGTCCGCGCCTACGGAGAACGCCGCCACCGGCGGCTCGTTCGGAAGGATGCCGAACAGGGTCCTCGAAGGGATCTCCTGGATCTGCGTGACGTCGCGGAAGTCGGTGTAGCTGACCGTGGAGGTCATGTCCGTCTCCCACTCACCGCGCGCGTTCGTCTCGATCTCCATCTCGATCAGGGTGCTCTCCCCCAGCTCGAGGTCGGCCAGCCGCCAGATGACGGTCGTCGACCCATCCGGGTGGTGCTCCACCTGTGTAGCCGCCGGGGTCGATTCGAGGAGCCGAAGCTCCGCCGGGAACCGCTTCTCGACCTCCAGATCGGTAGCGGCAACGTAGACATCGAGGCGATTGAGGATATCGGTCCGCGCACGGTCCGAAGGGCTCTCGAAGAACTGGCCGCCCGTCTGGTCGGCGAAGGCCTCGAGAAGGTTTCGATTGATCAGCGTTCCGAGGCCGACGGTGACGATCTTGATCCCCGCCAATGCCGCGGCTTCTCCCTCGCCGTCCGGTTCGATCCCGACGCTCGACTGCCCGTCGGAGATCAGCACCTCGACGAACAAGGCGTCGTCTCGGCCCGTCATGTCGAACTCCCGGCGCGCCAGCTGCATCGCGAGACCCATCGCCGACTTCCCACCGGCGGCGAGGTCTGCGACGGCCAGCTTCACGGCTCCGTGATTGCTGGTCAGCGGCATGTCGAGGTTCGCTGTCGTTCCGTAGGAGATCAGACCGACGCGGTCGTTGTAGCCGAACTGGTCGATCAGGTCGAAGGCGAACTCCTTCGCCTGGGTGAGATCCGACGTCGTCGAGGCATCGATGATGAACAGGCAGTCGATCGGATACCGATCCATGGGGCCTGTCGTCTCGAGCGTCAGGCGAAGCGTAGCGATCTCGGGATCGACGTCAGTTCCGGCGACGTAGATCTTCATCGGGGTGATGGTCTGGTCGATGCGAAGGGTCCCCTCACCCATCACCGTCCAGGATGTGAATGCCAACAGCAAGAGGAGGACGGCGAGGGGGACCCTCCCCCTCGCCGTATGGTTGGTCGTTCTCATTCGTATCATCTCCCAGTGCACCCGGTCAGGCCGGCCTACGGATCACAGAGCCACTCTTCCGGATCGCAGGGCCCATCGGGCACGCTCGGGAGTGGATCACAGATGTTCGTACCGGTCAGCCAGTAGGCGATGATCTCCTTCAGCATGTGGTATCCGACAGTCTGACCGCACGTCCACGGAACGATCTCGTCTTCGAGCCAGAACGCGATTGCGCGCTGGACCTGGTGGAACGAGATCTTGTCGGAGAGCGTGATGTCCAAACGGTCGTTGTCCACATCCCATCGGGAGATCGCCACGAGCACGGAGACGCACTCGCTCACGTCGACGCCGCTGTCCCCGGTCACCGGGGTCTCCATGCACGGGAGTCCAGCGTCCACGATGCCGTACAGGTCGTTCGAGCTCGCGTAGCAAGGATCGCTCGCCGCGATCTCGATCGCCTCGGTCTGAGGCACTTCGACCTGATAGATGATGGTCTTCATCGTGTTCGCCGGCAGCTTCGTCGGGTAGACCCACTCCGTGCGCGAAGCCTTGTACGTGAATCCGTCATTCTCAATCGGGATCACCTTCCAGCCTGCGGGCAGGTCTTCCTCCAAGCCGACGCCGTACAGATCCTGATCGGCCCAGATCTCGACCTTGACGGTGAACGTACTCCCCGCCTTGTCGCCTCCAGGACCGTAGTAGTTGAGCAGGATGTTGTTGCACGGAACCGGCGTCGCGATCGTCCGCACCGCGGTGATGTTCGTGGGCAGCATCCCCGGGAGAGGCAGGTCGACCGGCGTGCACGTGTAGGCGTACGCCGAGAGTTCCTTCATCTCCACTAGGTTGATTCTCTTGCCCTGCGTCCACGGGATCGCCTCGTCGTACTGCCACATCTCGAGGGCCCGAGCGAGCTGCTGCGGGTCGATCTTCTGTGACAGACGCAGATCGATCGTGTCATCCATGTCGATCCCGAGTCGCGGCACCAGGTGCGCAATCGCCGTCTTCAGCGGCAGCGCATCGGTGATCTCGATCTTCGCGTCACCCTCGATCGGAATCTCCATGAACGGCGTCATCGCCTGGAACGTCCCGGTGATCGTGAAGCAGACCGGCAGCGTGGTGGCGATGAGCTGATCGCTCTCGGGGACCGTGACCTCGTAGGAGATCACCTTGGTCGTATGCGCCTTGATCTGGTCGATGAAGACCCACTGGACGTCGGAGCGCTTGAACGCCGCGCCCGCGTTCTCCAGAGGCTTGATCTTCCAGCCAACCGGGAGATTCTCCTGAATCCCGACCCCGGCCAGGTCCATCTGCGGCTCGAAGCGGACGACGACCAGGAACGTACTCCCTGGGATCGCCGCGACCGTGGAGATCGTGCGGGTCACCGACACGGCCAGCTCGCCGACGTCAATGGTCAGCGTCTGCCGATCGGTCGCGCCCGCCGCATCCGTCGCACGGAGCGTCACGCTTCGCAGACCGCTCGTCGAGTACGTGTGTGTGACCACCGGATCGGTCGTCGAAAGCTCGTACAGACCGTCTCCGTTGAAATCCCACTCGTACATGCTGATCGCACCATCCGCATCGAAGGTCGACGACGCATCGAACGTCACCGGCTCATTGATGTTCGGCGTCGTCGGTGAAGCGAAGAACGACACCACCGGGGGACGGTTCGTCGTCCCCCCGATGAGGATCGGGTCGATCAGGTTCAGGTTGATCTCGTCGGGGAACGCGAGACTGCCGGAGAGGAACTTCACACGCGTGATCCCGGCCGTGAACTGCGGGAAGAGTGTCATCTCGAACTCCTCCGTCAGCGGACCGAGTACCATCCCGTCTCCGAGCCCATCGTCCCACGCCCACGAGACCGTTCCCGTCGGCGGCGTCACGTCCCAGGAATCTCGGAAATCGAAGTTGTCATCCTGGACCTGAAACACCGCGCCCGCAGGAACACCATTCAAGGTCATCGACACGGATCCGGCCGTGCTCCCGGTGGCACCACCGAGAACGACGAACAAGGAGAGATCACCGCTCGCGGTGTCCCTATAGAGGAACATCACGGCCGTGTTGGCCTCCTCGAATCCTGTCGTGGCCATGCTCCCTGCATAGCCGTAGAAGTCTACGACTCCCACAGCGTTCTCCAGGGGCGAAATCGTTTCCTGCGTTGCTCCTTGACTGACAGTGAAGTAGCCGTCTTGGGCCAACCCCGTCGCCGGAAGTAGGAGAACGACCACCGTCAGAAGGAGGGAAAGGCCAAACGGATTGACCTTACGCACCTTCATTGCTACCTCCTTTGTTGGCATTCTCATCTTTAGCGTCGATCGAAGTGCGGAATTCATCCACACTCTAGCAGAACGAACCCCCAAACGTCTGTAACTCCGATTACGCTGTCCACGAGCCTCCTCTTGCGTTGTATTCATCACTTTCACAGTGCCACGGCCATCTGGTAGAGGGCCGAATCGATCGCACCCTTTGCCGCCTCGATCGGATCGGCGGTGAGCAGAGAGAGAAGCGGTCGATCCGCGTACGTCACCGTCGTCGAGAACTCGATGTCCCCTCTCGGATTGAAGACGGTCGCAAGCAGTGCCACCGTCGCTTCCTTGTCAATCCCGAACAGAAGCCCGAGGGGACTGATCAGAAGCTGGAGAGACGTGTCGAGGAACGACGTCGCCCCCAACAGAAGGAGCGATCGCTCGGGTTTGTACGAGATCCGGTTCTCCCATCGCACGAGGCGCAGGATCACGACGTGATCCACGTTGAGAGACTGCGCCAGGCGCCGCATCCCCTCCACCGTGATGCTGTTTCCGACGTACGTGTTCGTCGCTCGCTGGGCGAGCATCAGCTCGCCGGGCGTCGAGACGCTGACTCCGGCGATCACCGCGCAGCGCTGCGCCGCGTAGTTCTTCAACAGCTCGAGGTCCGCCGCCGGAACCTGAGCCGCGGCTTGAACGAAGACCGCGACCCGCTGGCCGGCAACACTGAATCCAATTCCGAGGATCAACACGCCAACAACGGTCCATGATGCGATGTTCCGAATGCGGTTTGACATCTCTCCCCACCACCCGTCTTAGGTCCTGTGGCAATCGTGGAGAGCGTACCGTTTCCTACGTCACACTCGATAGGAAGGGTGTCGAGACGGCCGTCCGACTTTGTCTAGAGGGGGGTGGACATCTGTCGCGTTTCGCGGGGACGGCGACGCTGGGACCCCATGCACTCCGCTCGCCGCAGCAGGAATCGGCCACGGCAATGCCCATCCGAACGGCGTTCGGTGGTACTGGGCTTCGTCAAGCTCGTGAAAGCGATTCGAGGAGCTACAACTCCAGTTCGGTCGGGCTCTGCGCCGCGTGCGGGTGGGTCGGTCCGGCGTAGACCTTCAGCTTGCGGAGCATCCGGCGCCCGAGCTTCGACTTGGGGAGCATCCGGCGAACCGCCTCACGCACCGGGAGGGTGGGACGTCGCTCGATCAGCTTTCGGTAGGGGATTTCCTTCAGTCCGCCCATCCATCCGCTGTGGCGCTGGTACAGCTTCTTGTCCCACTTCTGGCCGGTCAGGTCGATTCGTTCCGCGTTGATCACGATGACGAAGTCCCCGGTGTCGACGTGCGGCGTGTAGATCGGCTTGTGCTTGCCTTGCAGGATCACCGCGATCTCGGAGGCCAAGCGGCCGAGCCGCTTTCCATCCGCGTTCACGATGTACCAGTCGCGGGTCCAGGTCGTGCCGATCTCTTCGTTCTTCGCCACAAACGTCCGTTGCATGGTCATTCTCCCTGTGAATCACTCGAGGATGGATCGAGGCGGGATTGTACCGCTCCCGCCGCGTTCCTTCAAAGGTTCCGGTGAATCGTCTCCTCCGGTGCCGGCCCGATCGAGACGATGCCAACCGGGGTTCCCGTCAGCACTTCGACGCGACCGACGAAGTCCCGTGCGGCCTGCGGCAGGTCCTCCAGCTCCTTCGCCTCTCCGAACGTCTCCGACCAACCGGGCAGCGTCTCGTAGATCGGATCGCATGCCTCGAGAATGTCCGCGGAGAGGGGGAAGCGCTGCGTTCGCTCGCCGCAGAGCTCGTAAGCGGTACAGAGGCGAATCTCGTCGAGGCCGCAGAGGGTGTCGAGCTTCGTCAACGCCATCTCGGTCGCGCCGTTGACTCGCAGCGTGTGGCGGATCGCGACCAGGTCGAGCCAGCCGCAGCGACGCGGCCGACCGGTCGTCACGCCGAACTCTCCCCCTCGCTCGCGCAGCTCGTTACCCAGCGCCTCGTCCATCTCCGTCGGGAACGGTCCGGCGCCGACTCGGGTGGTGTACGCCTTCAAGATGCCGATCCGACGGGGGACCTCCGGATTCGGGATCCCGATCGAGTTCCCGAGCCCAGCGAAGGTCGTCGGCGACGACGTCACGTACGGATACGTCCCATGGTCGACGTCGAGAAGCGCTCCTTGGGCCCCCTCGAAGAGGACGTGTCCGCCGCTGGAGAGGGCCGCATCGATCGCGCTTGTCGCATCCCCGATCGAACCGAGGAGCGGCTCGGCGGTCGCCACCAGCTCCGATGCCAGCTTCGATGCCGTCAGCTCCTGGATCGCTTCACTCTCCGGCCACAGCCGATGCAGCAGGCCGAGGCGGTGGGCGATCCGGGCCTCGAGGACGTCCGGCCGGAGGAGGTCGCCCGCCCGCACCCCGACCTTGGCCGCCCGATCCCGATAGGCGGGCGCGATGCCGCGACGCGTCGTTCCGAAGTGCGCCCCGCTCCCCTCGACCTCCTCCAGAATCCGGTGGTACGGGAGGATCAGGTGCGCATTCTCGGCGATCAACAGCTTCGGTTCCTCTCCGATGTGCGCCCCGATCTCGGCGATCTCCGTCGTGAGCACGTCGAGGTCGACAACCATCCCCCCGGCGAGGACTGAGAGGGTTCCGGGGTAGAAGGCGCCGGCGGGGATGAGGTGCGTTCCGAACTTGACGCCCCGGTCGATCACCGTGTGACCGGCATTCGGTCCCCCATTGAATCGAACGACCATCTCCGCTTCGCGGGCGAGGAGGTGGGTGATCTTCCCCTTCCCCTCGTCGCCCCACTGCAAACCAAGCACCGCCGTGGACATCGTTGCCTCCTGCTTGCCGGTTAGCCGCTGACGCGCCGCAAACCGATCGTGAGAGTGCCGCCGTCGAGCTGGAGCATCTCCCGGTGCTCCGCATCGCTCTCGACCGCGTCGACGACCTGCGTCGCCAGGATCTCCTCCGCGATCTCCTTCTGGTTCGCCGCCACAACCTCTGCCAAGTCGGCCGACGCATCGTAAGACAGGACGATCCGATCGGTCACCTCGAATTCGGCCTCCTTGCGCGCCAACTGGATTCGATGTGCGATTTCACGGACAAGTCCGCGCTGGCGGAGTTCGTCGTCAATCCGCGCGTCCAGAAGCAACCGAAGCGGACCGTCCTCGGCGAGGGTGAACCCCTCCGGAAGCGCCTGCCGGTAGGCTACGTCTTCGGCTCGGATTTCGACCGATCGGCCGTCGATCTCAACGGTCGCCGGCCC
>Ga0180435_10006743_pt1 | contig 10980 bp, 10 predicted proteins | sample SS_ome_3_FD_132467 | JGI IMG/M metagenome (GOLD analysis project Ga0180435, IMG submission 132467) | Hypersaline lake sediment archaeal communities from the Salton Sea, California, USA - SS_3_S_1 metaG | ecosystem: Environmental > Aquatic > Non-marine Saline and Alkaline > Hypersaline >...
GAAGGCAGCGGGAGCCCAGGCTCGTCGCAGCGAAGGCGTCCCCTGCGCGCCGCAGCGGCCCGGAGTCCGAGCCCCACCGCGTGTTGGGGAAAGCGTCGTCGGTCACGGCACCGATTATCGCGGTGCGCCCATCCCGGTGCGGGTCGGCCGCGGTACAGGAGGCGAGAACACCAGCGCCGGCCTGGGTCAGCGGGCAGGTGCTGACCATCAGCGGCGGCGGTGTGCAGGAACTGGACTGAACGCTCAGGACGCTCAGGCTGACCGGCCCACCCGACTCAGAACGGTGTCCAGCCTCTCGGGCAACGGCCCGGCCACGGTCAGTACCGGCAACCCGGGGTGCTCGGCGAAGACCGCGGCCAGGATCTCCTGGGACCGGGCGCGGGCGTGCTCCCCGTCGCGCTGCGGGTCGGGTTGCCAGGCGAAGTCGTCCTGGCACCACAGCACCCTCTCGCTGTGCGTGGTCCACTCCACCGCGGCCGGGAGCAGGGAGGCGTCGCCGTGGTACTGGATGCTGTAGACCGCGGTCATCAGCGGGCCGCTGTCGGAGACCACCCAGCCCAGCCCGGCAGCGCGAGCCCGCCGCAGCGCCGCCAGTTCCGCCTCGCGGTGGGCGGCCATCACCGCCGGCTGTTCACCGGGCGTGGGTGTTCGACCGCCCCGCTGATCGACCCAGGTGCGCAGGAACTCCCCGACGACCAGCCCCGGCAACTCCGCACCGAGCGCGGCGGCCAGGGTGGACTTGCCGGTGGACTCCCCGCCCACCACCGAGATCAACCCCGGGACCGGCTCAGGCATGCGCGGGCGCCGGGGCCGCGGCACGGGCCGACCAGGCCCGCCACCCGGTGACGGCCATGACGATGAGGACGGCATAGAACAGCGAGGTGAAGTACAGACCCTGGCTGGCGTAGAGCAACGTGCCCACCGAGTTCACCGCGATCCACACCGGCCAGGCCTCCACCTTCTGCAGCACCATCAGCAGCTGCCCGGCGAAAGACCCCACCAGCATGAAGGCGTCGCCCCAGGTGGCCACCCCGCCGATGCTCTGCAACAACGGCGCCAGCACGGCCCACGCGACGATGACCGCCACCGCGCCGCGCAACCGCCCCGCTGGACCGAGCCGTCCTGGCACCCGGACCCCTTCCCGGCCCCAGGAGAACCAGCCCCAGACCGCGGCGGTCATGAAGATCAGCTGCATGGCCGCGGAGGCGAACAGGTCGAACTCCACGAACAGCCAGCCGTAGAGCAGGCTGGACAGGAAATACGGCGGCCAGGCCCAGCGGGTGCCGACGATGCCCAGCGCGATGGCGGTGAAGGCCAGGATCACCGAGGCGAACTCGATGAGGGTGAGCTCATAGCCCCACACGGTGAACAGAACGACCATGATCGACGCTCCCTGCCCGGCATTACCCGGACGGTCATGCGGTCGGCGGCGCGGTGTGCCACCTTCTCAGACCGGTTGCCCCGGCCTCCCGCGGTTGCTGTGTGCTGCCAGGTTAATCGTGCTGCCAGGTTAATCCAGGTGCCGCGCGGCCGTCGACCACCGATTCAGTCGTCAAAGGCCCCGCCGTTGCGTAATCTCAGCGGACTGTGACTGACTGTGCCGGCTCGGACCCCAATGCCGTCAGTGCCGGCTCGGACCCCAATGCCGTTCTGCTGCCGGACGGCCCCGCGTTGCAGACCCTGATGAGCCACCTCAACGGCAGCGCGGGGCCGCGGGTGGTCCCCGGCAGGGTAATCCCGGTACCGGGTTCGGTCAGCGCCGAGTTCCAGACCGCGATCGCGATGCCCTACCGCAACAGTGAGTGGCTGCTCGATGCGCCCGACGCCGCGGGATGGCGGGCCGCTGTCGCCGGTCTGGCCGACCAGAGCATCCCGCAGATCGAGAAGATCATCGACCGGCTCGGGGTGCACGTCGACGCCACCACCATCGGCGGGGTGCCGGCATTCGTGGTGACCCCGGCGCGGATCGCCTCCCGCAACGTCGAGCGGCTGCTGGTCAACACCCACGGCGGCGGTTATCTGTTCAACCCCGGCCGGGCCTCGCTGCTCGAACCGGCCGTCATCGCCGCCACCTGCGGGATGAAGGTCGTCGAGGTCGACTACCGGATGCCTCCCGACCATCCCTACCCGGCGGCCTCCGACGACGCCATCGCGGTGTGGAAGGCCGCCCTGGAGATGGCCCCGCCGGCCAACATCGGCATCTGCGGAGGGTCCTCCGGCGGCGGTCTGGCGCTCTCGACGGTGCTGCGCGCCAAACAGGACGGCGTGACGCTGCCCGCGGCAGTCGCCGTGCAGACCCCCTGGTGTGACCTCGGCCCGGTCGGTGACTCCCTGAAGGTCCACGAGTGGGTCGACAACGTACTGGTCACCTACGACGCGGTCGGCACCCGCGGTGCACGCCTCTACGCCGGCGACGCCGACAGCGCCGACCCACTGCTCTCGCCGCTGCGCGGTGATCTCGCCGGGTTCCCGCCGACCATGCTGATCTCCGGCACCCGCGACCTGCTCCTGAGCCAGTCTGTGCTGTTCCACCGCAAACTGCGCGCCGCCGGCGTCGTCGCCGACCTGCACCTGGTCGAGGGCGCCTCGCACTTCAGCTATTTCGTCGACCCCTTCGCCCCGGAGTCGCAGGACATCTTCGCCGAGATGGCCCGGTTCTGGGACACCCACCTCGGGACCTGAGACAGCCGGGCTCAGGCGGCAACCGGCACGTGCACGTCGCGCAACCCGACTGCGTTGCGCAGACCCGAGCAGTTGTGGCAGCCGATGCACCCGACGCAGTCCTCGCAGTTCGAGCACGCCACGCAGGCCCGGCAGCGGCGGCAGGACATGCACCCCAGGCAGACCGCGCACCCGCTGATCAGAAAGGACAGCGCGGTGCCGGCGCTGCCGGCGACACCGGCGCTGCCGATAGTGGCGATCGACCCGGCGACCGCGACGCTGGACATCGTCCCCATCGACCCGGCGACGGCGACGCTGCCGACGGTGCCCATGGATCCGGCGACGGCGACGCTGCCGACGGTCCCGATCGAACCGGCGACGGCGGCGCTGGCGACGGTGGCGGCCGAGGCGATCACCGCCACGCCCGCCGCGGTGGCCACCGACAACGGCGCGAGTAGGAACTTGATGAGCATCCGGCCAGCTTGTCAGGGATCGGCCCGAGCCGTGCGGGGATCAGCCCCGAACCGCAGCGCCGCCCCGTGCTGTGGTGTCGAGGATCCCGTCCCGGATCAGCGGGTGCCCGCCGACGAGCAGGTGCACCATTCCCGCCGAGGGGTGCGTCGGCTCGGAGTAGGTCGCCCGGTCTTCGAACTCCTCGAGGGCGAAGACGGCGACGTCGGCGTCGGCGCCGATCCGCAGGCGGCCCTTGCGGGCAGCCGCCGCCGACGAGCTGTCCAGGATCCGGGCCGGGATCAGCGTGCACTTGGCCACCGCGTCGGACAGCCCGATCAGCCGGCGGCCGGTGACGTAGCGGGCGAAGAACCGGGCGAAGGTTCCCGCGCTGCGGGGGTGGGCGACCGCATCGGCGGGCAGCGGCCAGACGTCACCCTCCACCGGGATATGGCCGGTCCGCTCCCAGGGCATGGCGTCGGAGGCGATGGCGCCGCCGGGGAACAGCACCGAGACGTCCAGCAGGCGCTGATCATCAGGGTCCGTCTCCGGGGACAGGAAATGCCAGACGATGGGCTGGCCGGGTTCGTCGGCCTGCACCCGCCGCAGTTCTGCCTCGTCGCGCACCGCCTCACCGGTCGCGTTGAGCACGATGTCCGACCAGGTCGCCCCGGTGCGTTCGCAGTAGCAGGGGTGGGCCAGGAAGGCCGCACCCACCACGGTGGAGGCCGCGCCGTAGGGGTAGGCCTCGGTGGTGATCCGCAGCCCGTGCCGCTGGGCCACCGAGATCAGCTGCGCGCAGCGGTCGATGTCGCGCAGGCTGGTGCTGTTGAGGTGGCAGATGTGCATGTGCGCGCCGGAACTGGCCGCGTAGGCGATCAGTCGCAGGTAGGCCTCCTGCGAGCTGTCCGGGTCGATATTGGACATGTACTGGATGTGGGTGAAGGTCGGCACTGCGTGCTTCGCCGCGAGGTCGGCCACCAGCGAGAGTTCCTGTACCCCCGCTCCGGGGATGTAGCCGCTGTTGATCCCGATGCCCAGCGCGCCCTCCGACAGGCCGTGTTCGAGCCGGGCGATGATCCGGTCGATCTGTTCGGGGGTCGCCACGTCGTGCTGCCACGCCGAATAGCGGTACGCGGCTTGGAAATACGTTAGGTTCGGGATCGGTTCGCCGGACTCCGGAGACAGCTCGGCGATGCGGGCGAACGTCCACGACGCCGAGGTGCCGTAGTTGATGGCCCGGCCGCCGCGGGCCTGCAGGTCGTACCACTCGGCAACCGGGAGCACACCGGACTCCAGTTCCAGGGTTGTGGTCACACCGTCGAAGGCCTGAATCCGGTCGCCGGGCAGCGACTGGGTGTGGCAGTGCAGGTCGATGAAGCCGGGCGTCACCACCAGGCCGCGGGCGTCGAGGACCTGCTCGCCGGCCAGTTCGGCGTCGGAGATCGCGGCGATCGCACCGTCGCGGATGCCGATCGAGCGCACCGCGTCGAGGCCGGTCTCCGGGTCGATCACCCGTCCGCCGGCCACGACGGTGTCGAATTCGGTGTCGAATTCGGTTGCAGCCATGCGCGAAAACTAGTGCAGATCGCAAGAGGCCGGACGGCGAACCACCGGCATCGGCTGTCGCGTCCGGGCGGCGAACCCGGCATACTGATCCGGTCCGGATGCCGACGGCGGGTCCTGTCAGGAGGTTTTCGTTGGGGTCGAACCGCGCCGTGCCCCGCCGTCGCCGCTGGCACCGCCACGCAGGACGCCTCGCCGCCCTGGCGGTCACCCTGGGCGCCGCCGGAGTCATCGGGGCCATGGCGGCACCCGCGTCGGCCGAGGGCACCCGATCCGCGGCAGGCGAAACCCGGGGTTCTGCCGGCGCGACGCAGGGCGCGGACACCAGAAGTCCCCGGGCGACCGGGCCCCGCCGCGCGAGCGGCGGTGCTGCCACCCGGGGCTCGGTGTCACCGCCGCCTGCCGCCGTTGCACGAGTCGTGAGCGTCGCGGTGGACGCCGCACGCCCGGTCCCGGGCATTGACCGTGATCGGGAAAGCCGGTCATCGGTTCAGGTGGGTCTTGGCACCCCCCGGGTGAGCGCGCCCCGCACGGTGGCCCCCGCTCCCGGCGACGCCCAGCCGGATCGGCCCGCCGCGGTGATGGCGGACACCGACCCGCGGCCGGTCTTCCCGCTTTTCTTCGGCGATGGCACCGCCGAGAACCCCAACGGGGGTCTCCTGGTCGGCAACGGGTTCAGCTACGACAGCCGGACCTGCCCTGGCGTGACGGCTTGCAACGGCGGCAACGGCGGAGTTTTCGGCAACGGCGGTAACGGCTGGAACGGCGGCAACGGCGGCTCGGCCGGCTGGTTCGGCAACGGTGGGGCCGGCGGAGAGGGAGTGCCCGGCGGCGACGGCGGCGCGGGGGGAACCGGAGGCCTGTTCGTCGGCGACGGCGGTGACGGCGGGGCCGCCGGTGTTCCGGTGTCCTCCGGCGTCAGCGGTGACGGCGGGGCCGGTGGCAGTGCCGGGATGTTCTCGCTGTGGGGCCGCGGCGGTACCGGCGGCGCCGGCGGCGCCGGTGCCGACGGCGGTGACGGCGGTGACGGCAGCCGAATCCTCGGCACCGGCGGTGACGGCGGCGCCACCGGGGTCGGCGGGGTGGCCGGGGCGGGCGGCACCGGCAGGCTGCTGTTCGTCATCCCCAGGAACGGCGCTGCCGGCCTGGACAATTCGCTGGTCTACTTCCTCGACCACACCTCCCAGACCGCCAACACGCCCAGGGGCTACGGGGTGATCGGGGAGTTCAGCGCGACCGAACGCGGCACGCTGACGGCCGATGGCTGGGTGGTCGGGGAGTCGGTGGCCCTGGTCAACAACGACGGCACCGACGGTTACAGCCTGTGGCCGTCCATCAAAGATCTGTTCACCTCGGCCGAACCGGTGCCGGACAGCGCGAAACCGGCTCTGGCGGAGAGCATCCTGGCGGGGGCGCTGAAGTATCCGGGTTTGAAGCCGACCGACGAGTTCCCCAGCCCCGCGGAAGGCACACCCACCCCCAACGGCGGGTACGTGCTCTGGACGCAGGATTTCGAGTTCACCCCGGGTAAGGCGCCGACCGACGAGGTCTACGCGGGCGTGCTCGCGGTGATGTGGGCGGGCAAGCAGATTCTCGGGGACTCGATGATGATCCTGCCGGTCCCCTCGAGCAGCCTGTTCAAGACGCTCGGCAGCGACACCGGCGGCCCCTACAACGCCGACCACATCATCAACGGCGATGGGACGACGCCCTACCTCGCCTCGCTCGGGCTGACCGGCCTGCCGCCGAACCCGGGATCAGGCGGCGAATGGAATTTCCTGTCGCTGGCCTACGCCAACGGCCTGATCGACGGTTTCATCGGCCAGCAGTACAACTCGGCCTTCACCGGGCAGGTCACCCCGGACACCCGGCCGTTCTACTCCGATGAACTGCCCTACGCGCTGATGTCGGCCTACGCGAACCCCTCCCAGGTGGCCACCGGCGGCCCGTGGAACAGTGCCTATTACGGCGACATCCCGTTCCACGCCGGTGTCTACTGGCCGGGTGCGGTGGACCCGGACTGGGGTCAGCCCCCGGCGACCGATCAGCGGCTCAAGCCCACCCGGGTCCCGCTCCCCACGTCATGACCGACGCTGAAGCGGCCGGCCGGATCTGCCCGGCCTGCGGCCGGGACGCGCCCGAGGGCGCATTCTGCGCGCACTGCGGGGCGGATCTGAGCGCTTCGGGCAATCACTGGGCACACCTGCTGCGCCCCAAGGCCTTCGCGGTGTCCTCCCGGGAGCCGCTGGGCTTGCCGCTGTTCACCAGTTCGCTGTTCCCGCATCTCCCGGAGTCGCTGCGCTGGCCCTTCCGGCACGGGCTGTTCCTGGTGCTGGCGGCGTTGCTGGTCTTCTCGATGCTCGAATGGCTGGCCCCGCTGATTGTCGTGACGATTCTCGGGGTGCCGTTGCTGTTCGGCTTGTACGTCTGGCAGTCGGGGGTGTTCCGCGACGTCTCCCGCCGGGTGCTGTTGCTCGCTGTCGCGCTCGGCGCGGGAATCAGCGCCGTGTGGTGGCTGTGGACTGGGTCGTTGCTGGCCCGGAACTATGACATCCCGATCGCGGCCGCCTCCCAACTGATGCATGAACTGGCGTTCGGACTGACGATCACCCTGGCCGGTCTGGTGTTGATGCTGCTACCGGTCGTCCTGGTCAAACTGGTGCGCAGCCGGGTGACGGAGTCGCTGGACGGTTTCGTCATCGGCGCGGCCTGCGCGCTGTCCTACTCCGCTGCCGGGACGGCCGTCTGGTTGCTACCCCAGTTCACCCTCGGACTGATCGACAACTACAACCGGTGGCTGCTGCTCGAGGAGGCCTACCTCTACGGGTTCGTCGAGCCGGTGACCGCGGCAGTGGCAGGCGGGCTACTCGGCCTGCTGCTGTGGTTCCGGCCCGCCACCGGCGCACCCGCGGGTGGCCGGCGGGCCCGCGCGACGCTGGCGGCTCTGACGGTCCTCGGTATCGCGCTCTACATCGGGATCTACCTGGTCGACGCCGCCGAGACGGCGCGGCTCACCGAGATCGTGGCCAACACCGTCTTGACCGTGCTGAGTCTGCTGGCGCTGCGGGCGGCCGTCCAGGTGGTTCTGCTGAGCGAGGAGACCTCTGAGGGCACGGGTCTGCCGGTGGTGTGCGAGGACTGTGAACGTACCGTTCCGGACCGGCCGTTCTGCCCGGGATGCGGTGCGGCCGCGCGCGCGACCTCGCGGACCACCCGGGCGCGCAGGTTCGAAGCGCACCGCGACGGGGAAAGTTCGGGACTGACCGCGGAAAGGGCGAGCTGACCGCCGGTTGCTACCGTGGGATCCTGGTCGAGGCCTGAACGACACGAGGATTGGGGAGTGGACCGCCATGACGTCGCGATGGGGTGCAAAAGTTGCTCTGCTGGCCGGTGCGGGTGCGATCGTTGCGATGGGCACCATGACCGCCTGCGGCAGCGACTCCGCGAAGACTTCCGACACCAAGGCCCCCGAGACCGGCGCCTCGCAGTCACCGGCGTCGATGGCTCCGAGCGAGAAGAAGCAGATCGGCTCCTTCGCTCCCACGGTGACCGCGGACCGAGCGCCCACCCGGGTGCCGGGCAACCAGGGCAAGCTCGCCCCCTAGCCGCAGGGCCGAGCGGCCCAGAGAGTCAGCGGGGCTCGTCGCCCCGAATGGTCAGCGGGGCTCGTCGCCCCGCCAGCTGAAACTGTCCAGGTATCTGCCCATCAGTTGGGCGATCTGAACATTGGCCGGTGACGGCGGCCCCGGCCCGACCCCGGGACCGAACTGCAGGAAGGGCCCCTCGCCCACCGCTACCAGGGCCAGGTCGTTCTTGACTGCCGCGATGACGATGACCCGCAGCGGTTCGGCGCGCTTCTCGGTGACGAAATCGGCGACCACCCCGTAGCCGGGGTGGTAACCGGCCGTGGCGTTGGGGATCTCGTAGGCCACCGCCGCGTCGGGGAAGGTCTGGGCCATGTAGTCGCCCACCACCTCAGTGGCGGAGCGCCCGACCGCCGGCGTGCCGAAGAAGCGCATCGTTCCTCCGTCGGCCTCGTTCCACCGCGCGGTCACCCCGCTGTCGTCGGTGGTGACGGTGAAGTCCGGGCCCGTGGCGGGGTAACCGACGGAGAAGGACCCGTCGGGTGCCTCGAAGCGGGGCAGGCCCGACACCGGGAAACCGGTGGGCGGGCGCCCGCAGTCCGGCGGGCAGACATAGACCGGAGTATCGGTGACCCGGGTGTCGACGACCGCCAGCACCACCAGTGCGACGACCAAACCCAGCAGCCACAGGCCCAGAATGAGGAAGTAGCGGGGATTGAGGATCCGGCGCCGGACGCTGGCCGCGTTTGTGCTCATCGGCTCTCCACCCGGGCCAGCAGGATGCTCTTGACCAGGTTGTCGACGATCGGGCTGCCCAGGCCGGTGACCATGTCGTAGCCGGGTAGGCCGCCGGGTGAGACGGCGTTGCCGCCGAGGCGGATGTCGCGGAACCCGGGGGCGGTCGAGCCGGTAGAGATCTGATAGAGCAGCGGGTTGATGTCTCCCAGCGGCTTGGCGCCAATGGCGCTGAACTTCTGGTTGATCAGCGCGGCGATACCGGCCCAGATCGGGGCGGCCTGAGAGGTTCCGCCGCCGACCAGAACCTGTTGGCGGAAGACGAATTTCACCCCGGTGACCCAGTCGGCGACGGCGGAGACATCGGGGACGAGTCGGCTGTCGGCCGGGCCGGCGCCGTCGGGCACGATCTGCCATTCCGGCCGTCGGTAGAGCGCCGAGGCGCCTCCCGCGGTGCCCTGGGTGAGTGGCACGTCGTACCAGGACTGCTCAGCGAACCACGCGCCGTCGGGCTCGGTGGACAGCCGGGTACCGCCCACCGAGGTCATCTCCGGGATGGACGCCACCGCATCGACTCCCACGTCGTCCGGGCTCGGTGGATCCGACCAGGTGTGGCCGCCTTTGCACTCCAGGCCGGCCAGATCGCCGCTGGCGATGAAGGCGGTCGTTCCGTTGCGCTGCGCGGCCACCAGTGCCGCCCGCACCGGCGCCAGGTCCGCGGCGGTGAACAGCCGGTCGCATCCCCAGCCGATCGACAGGCTCCAGATGGCGCCGGGGAACTGCCGATCCACCGACTCCATCAACTGGGCCACCTTCTGGAAGCCGCCGTCGTCGCCCTCGAAGGTCGGGCGGGCGTTGACCAGGACCAGTTTGGCGTCCGGGGCGACGGCGTGGATCACCTGAAGGTCCATGGTGGCCTCGCCGCTGCGCTGTTCGGGCATACCGCCCACCACCTGCAGGTCCAGTGGCTGCACCTCGAACCATTCGGCGAAGCTGTCCATGTCCTGCTGGTCGTAGCCGTCGAAGGCGAACACCACGACGGTCTGGCCCTCGCCGGTGATGCCCTCCTCGACCAGAGGAATGGCGTTGTAGGCGGTCAGCAGTTGCCGGGGGAGCAGGCCACCGTCGGGGACGTCCAGCGGCGGCGGCATCGGGCGGGCTTCCCGGTTGGGCAGGTAACCCAGGATCCGGCCCAGACCGCTGACTTCCCCGCGCAACGCCGCCGGGACGCCGGGCTGTTGCGGCGAGGCGTAAAAAACCCGGCCCGCGTCGGGCCCCCGGCGGATCCGGTAGTCGCGCACCGGAACCCGTAATGCCCCCGCGACCGCCGACGGGCTCCCCTCCAGAGAAGCCCAGTCATCGCCGTCGCGCCACCGCACCGACAGGCCGTTGGCTCTGCCCCAGCGTTCCAGCTCCACCGGCGCGGCCGCACGATGCAGCGCGGCCGTCAACCTCACGGCATCGCCGCGGGCGGTTCCCAGATCGGCCGCCCCGGACAGCAGCCGCGCGTAGGGCCCGGTGATGACGATCGCGCCTGCAGTCGGCCGGTCCGCGGCGAACAGGCCCAGACTGGCAGTCAGAACGATCGCGCTCAGTGTGGCCAGCGCGGTGCGCGGCAGACGGCGTGCGGCCATGGGGTCTGATTGAACACCATGTCCCAACTCGGTGGCGCCCGCCCGGAGCGCACGGGGGTTGGTCACCTCCGGGCCCGCGACCACGCGGTATACGAGGTGACCGGCCCCGGCCGGGGCCTTCGCAGCCACGGCCAGGGGTACAGGGAGACCACGTCCAGGCGTGCCGCGCGGGACCGCCACCCGGGAACCGGGGCGAAGGTCGTCGCCAGCCGGGTGCCCGCCAGGATCTCGACAGGGTCACCGCGCCACAGTTGCACCTCGCGCCGGGTGGACAGCTCGGCCAGCGACTCGGTCAGGAAAACCAGGCGGTTGGCCGACAATCGCAGGCGGCGGAGCAGTGGTTCGTCGAA
>Ga0180435_10006744_pt1 | contig 10979 bp, 8 predicted proteins | sample SS_ome_3_FD_132467 | JGI IMG/M metagenome (GOLD analysis project Ga0180435, IMG submission 132467) | Hypersaline lake sediment archaeal communities from the Salton Sea, California, USA - SS_3_S_1 metaG | ecosystem: Environmental > Aquatic > Non-marine Saline and Alkaline > Hypersaline > Sediment...
AACGCCAGGCTGCTTTTGGGGTCCCCTTTCCCGGCGTTGGGGCGAACTTGCTGGTCCCAGGTGTGGGGTGTGTAAACGGGTGTAAGTTTTGTAGCACCACCCATTTCTTCGGCCGTACATATACGCCCTTTCTCACTACAGGCAAAGAGACCTTTGAGACAGCAAAAAGGATTGCAGATGAACGGGGCATCGATGAGTTCTTTGTGATGGATGAAAATTTTCTCAAAGACCGGGAACGTTCCATGGCCCTGCTTTCAGAGATGCAAAAAACGGAACGGTTCTTCACCTTTCACATTTTTTCATCAGCGGAAGCCATAACCAAATTCGGTTTGGACAACCTTGTACGCCTGGGAGTTAATTTCGTCTGGGTTGGTTTTGAGGCTTCCAGTACCAAGGGAAACTTTGAAAAAAACAAAGGCGTGGATGCCAAGGCTCTTACAAAAGCACTTCGAGATCGGGGCATCATTGTACTGGCCTCGGGGATATTATGTCAGGAGCATCATACACCAGATAACATACAAACAGACATCGATTTCATGGTCGATCTGGAAGCAGACCTGGTTCAATTCATGTTGCTGACCCCTTTGCCGGTCACAGCCCTTTATCAGGATCACAAAAAGCGTGGCATCCTTCGCGAAGATCTCCCTTATGAAGAATGGCATGGGCAAAAATACCTGACATACAATCATCCAGCGTTTCCAGGTAATTCTGCGGAAAAATGGCTTATGTCGGCCTTTCGCAAAGACTATGAAGTTAACTCCAGTTCCATATATCGCGTTGTAGAAACCGCCTTCCGTGGATACCGGTACTTGGCAAATCTTCCCGGTCGGGATGCCTGCCTTGAAGCAAGGATGGAACAGTTCCAGCATCGAACGATCGAGTATTCTGGTATCTTACCTCTTGTAGCAAGGTATGCCGTTAACGAAATAGAAAGAAAACGGGCGATCGCTTTGGATCGAACAATAACGTCTTGTTTCGGTAAACCGGTACTCAAAGAAAGACTTAGGCGCCTTGCCATTCGCGCCTTGGCGTTTCGCTGGAAATTAAAGCGGGATATGTTCGGCGACGGCATCCAACCCCCAACCATAGTTACCCGATACGGTACCCATGCTGAAAAGCTGGTATCGGCAACAAACCGATTGAACCACAAGGGGTCAAGTCGTCTCATGGCCCCTTGGAGGCGCTGCTTGAAAATGAGAATGTTTGGCTAAGAGGTCATGAGACGACTTGACCCCTTTGCCATAATAAAAAGGGCACTCCATCTGAATCGATGGAATGCCCGATTTTGTGCTGGAAAAATACCTAAGCGACGGTTACATTAATTGCCGAAGGACCCTTTGGACCTTGTTCGACATCAAAGGTTACCTGGTCGCCTTCATCAAGAGATTTGAAGCCCGTTCCGTTGATTGCTGAGTGGTGAACAAACACATCGGGGCCGTCTTGCTGCTCGATAAAGCCGTACCCTTTACCGCCGTTGAACCACTTTACAGTTCCACTTTTCATAGTGACATCCTCCTTTCAAAAAAATTCTCAAAGTCCCAAACTAGAGGTTGTCACCAATGAATAATAGATTTGCCCTAGAACGAAACTGGACCGCCATTAAGGACGGCCCCTAATTGATTGTAACTATAATAATACCCTTTTGCGAAAAAGCAAGCAGTTAATGTGGGAAAAAAGGCTCACAAGGGATGAAGGCTGTTAAGTTAATCGCTCTGTTGGTCATTCTGTGTTCACTCCTTCCACTGGGGATAGCGGGTTACTGGTATCAGAAGACTGATGCATTCCTTGAAAAAGCTGTAAAAACGGAAGCGGTCGTGGTGGATATGGATGAACGTACGTCTGAGAACGGGACGCTCTATTATCCCGTGTTTACGTTTTCGGACAGGGAAGGCCAAACACACAGAGTTTTTTCGAAATCAGGAAGCTATCCACCTTCCCATGAGATCGGTGATACCATCGCGATCTTATATGATCCCCAGGATCCCGGAAAGACACGGTTTGATTCTTTCGTATCCCTGTGGCTTGGTCCTGTCATCCTGGGGGTACTGGGTCTTATACCCGTTATTTTGGGAGGCTTGATTCTTCTACTAGGACCGATTCTAATTCGAGCGACGGCGTCACATAGCCAACCTCCGGCTTCGGAAACATCGAATCCCGAAATAGAACCAACCAATCACCGGAGCGATAAACAAGGCAGAACATGGGCCATGTTCTGCCACTTAGCTGCGCTGTCCGCCTGCGTTGGCGTTCCTTTTGGCAACGTGATCGGACCATTGGTTGTTTGGCTTATTAAAAGAGACGAATTCGCCATTGTGGACGCGCATGGAAAGGAGTCACTGAATTTTCAGATTTCTTTGACCCTATACGCCATCATCGCCTTCTTCTTATGCTTTGCCCTGATCGGGTTTCTTCTACTTCCTCTCATATTTCTAACAGGGCTGGTTTTCGTCATTATTGCCACGGTGAAGGCGAACGATGGTGAGCCGTACCGGTACCCTTTGACCATAAGGTTCATTAAGGGCTCACGCCAAAAATAATTGCGGTTATCCACAATACCCAAGTGCTTGCCACAAGAAGGCCAATGGGGATCGATCCGCCAGTAGGGCAACTGTCTGAGCCGTTTAGGCCGCGTTTGGGCGGCCGTAACGCGGTTAAGTTAGACCCCCAAAACTGCCTGCATCCATGGACTAATCTTTATCAAACCATCCAAAGGCCGTCCTTACGCGGCCTTTACGGCGAGTTTTGGCCGACTGGCGGATCGATTCTCATTGGCCGACCAAATTCCGGACTTGGGCTTTGTAGATAACCGCAAAAATAATTGGGTCACAAGCATAATCGAATGACCGTGGGATAGGCGCATTTACGTCCGGCGCACCAAACAAAAAGCGGTCAACCCGTTGTCCGGTCTGACCGCCTTTGAAGAAATCCAAAAAACTCCCAATGTCAAAAAATGTCACATTTTCCGAGTTCCGATTCTTCCGCCTCTCTGTAACTCCCTGTTTTTACTGGTGGGCCGTATAGGAATCGAACCTATAACCTTGTGATTAAGAGTCACCTGCTCTGCCTAGTTGAGCTAACGGCCCCAAGCTTCTCTTTTTTTCAAACAAAAATACTTAACAGTTGTGAAAAAATATGTCAATTATAATCCAACAACCTATCTTATCCGTCCAGAGGGGCTACACATGAAAAATTTCGTAAGACAGGCTTTGTGGCTGATTTCCCTTCTCGGGGTCTTTTTTCTGCCCGCTTGCGCCACCAATCCCGTTACGGGGCAACAGGAACTTATGCTGTTGAGTGAATCGAGCGAGATTCAAATGGGGCGGCAAACGGATACCCAAATCGAAAAGACTTACGGGTTTTACGAATCGCCCTCCTTGAACGCATATATCCAAAGACTCGGCCAACGGGTGGCCCAGGTCTCCCATCGCTCCCACTTGCCTTTTGAGTTCAAGGTGCTTGACACCCCGGTAGTCAATGCCTTTGCGGTCCCCGGAGGCTACATTTATTTGACCCGTGGCATCCTGGCCTATTTAAACAATGAAGCCGAAGTCGCCGGCGTGATTGGCCATGAAATCGGCCATGTCGCCGCTCGTCATTCAGCCCAACAGTATACCCGGGCTACATTCGCCCAGATCGGGTTGGGCCTTGGAACCATACTCTCTGAAGAGGTTGCCGCCTTGTCGGGCGTAGCGCAGGTGGGTGTCCAAATGCTGTTCTTGAAATTCAGTCGCGACAATGAACGACAAGCAGACCGCTTGGGGGTGGAATATGCGACCCGAGCCGGCTACGATGCTTCCGAAATGGCTAATTTCTTTCACACCCTGGAGCGGCTCGACCCCACATCCGATTCCGGGACCCTCCCGGATTGGTTTTCCACACACCCTGCACCGGAACAGCGGGTGTCCACGGTGCGGTCTTTGGCTGTAAAACAAGCCCGCCTTTACGGCTCCCGTCAGCAAGACCTGAAAACAAAGAAAAGTGCTTATCTGGAGGTGTTGGACGGTCTGGTTTTCGGGGAAGATCCCAGACAGGGATACGTGGAAGCAGATCTGTTTTACCATCCTGAGTTGCGGTTCTATTTTCCGTCACCCGGCGGTTGGCAGCTGAGCAACACCCCGGCCCGAGTTCAAATAGTAAATCCGAACAAAAGCGCCGCTATCGTCTTTTCCATCGACGCAGAACCCTCTCCTGAAAGTGCCGCCCAGAGATTTGCCACCGAAACAAAGGCCCAGATCCTACAGTCGAAAACGATGTCGCTGAACTCACTGCCCGCCACAATGTTGATTGCCGACATCGTCAGCAATCAACAGAAGCTTCGTACCATGTCTACGTTCATCGCCTATGACGAAAAGATTTACCGGTTCGTAGGATTTTGCCCTCCCGAGGTTTTCGCTCGTTACCAGTCGACCTTCCAGAAGACAATGACCGGCTTTGCTCCCCTTTCCGATCCGCAAAAACTGGACGTTACACCGGACCGGGTCCGCGTTTTCCGAACCGACAGCCAAATGACCTTAAGACAGGCGCTGACTTCTCAGGGTGTTAAGAAAGACGATCTTGAGACTGCTGCCGTGTTGAATGGTAAGCAGCTCAATGATTCAGTTCCCGGAAACACGCTGCTCAAATGGGTAGAAAAGACAAACCGGTAGGTTTACCCCGGCGTTGCAAAAGGCGAGGATGCCGCAGACCCTTTTTCGGGTCGCCCGCTACATATATCTGCGACACATATCTGTTACAGATATTCATCCAAGATGCCCCAGAGTTCAGTCACTCCCATGCCCGTAGTGGCGGAAAATACGATCATCGACTGGAGATCCACATCCAGAGATTGAGCAATGCGTCGGGTTTGCTCCATCCGCTTGCCCCGCTTGAGCTTGTCCGCCTTTGTCAAGACCAGGATCTGGGGTATATGGTAGTAGGTCAACCACTCCATCAGGTCCATGTCTAATTCGTTAGGCATCCGCCGGACATCTAAAATCACAACCACGGCACGCAGGCCGGGACGATTCTTCACATACGTCTCGACCATCGGCCCCCACTTCTTCTGGACCTCAACGGGCACTTTGGCATACCCGTATCCAGGCAAATCCACGAAATAGACACGGTCGTTTATGCAAAAGAAGTTGATTAACTGGGTCCTGCCCGGCGTACTGCTGGTCTTTACCAGCTTTTTGACGCCCAAGGTCTTGTTGATCAAAGAGGACTTGCCCACGTTGGAACGGCCGGCGAATGCAATTTCCGGTCGGTTATGGGAGGGATATTGAGAAGGCTTGGTTGCACTGGTAACAAACACCGCAGACTTGATCTTCATGGGGTTTCACTACTTAGGGCTCGCGAACCCTTAGCTTTCGCGCACATACTTTTCCAGTCGGTCCATACCTTCGGCAATATTGTCGAGGGCATTGGCATAGGAAAAGCGGATATAGCCTTCCGCGTTGCCACCGAAATCGATGCCCGGTGTCACGCCCACCCGGGCCTTTTCGAGGATGTCGAAGGCCAGCTTGTACGAATCTCGGGAAAACCGCTTTGCATTGGCCAATACGTAAAACGCACCGGTGGGAGCCACCTGAATCCCGAAGCCGATCTCCCTGAGTCGTTTGATCATAAATTTGCGACGTTCGTCATAAATGCTGCGCATATGGGCGACGTCATCGCCCGCCTGTTCCAGCGCGGCAATACCCGCCCATTGGGTTATGGCATTGGCTGAAATAAAAAAGTTCTGCTGGACCTTTTGAATGGCCCGCACAAAAGGTTTCGGCGTAATCATGTAACCGAGACGCCACCCGGTCATGGCATAGGCCTTGGAAAACCCGTTGAGGACAAAGGCCCGATCCGTGTATTCCAAGATGGAATGTTCCCGCCCTTCATAGACCAATCCGTGATAGATTTCATCGGAGATAATATAGGGCGATAAATCGGCGATGGCCCGCATTCGTTCATCGGAAAGCAACGTCCCTGTCGGGTTGGACGGCGAATTGATGAACACCGCTCGGGTCCTCTTATCCAATTTCTCCTTAATCGCTTCCGGTCTATACTGAAACCCGTCATCTTCGTATACGGGGATGGTGACCGCCTCCCCGCCGACAAATTTTATGAAGTTCGGATAGCAGGCGTAATGGGGATCCGAGATAATCACCTTGTCCCCTTGTTCAAGAAGGGCGGCAAACAACATGAACATAGCCGGAGACGTACCCGAGGTAACCACTACCTGATCGGGCTCGAAGGAGACATTGTAACGCGCCTTATAATGCCGACATATAGCCTCGCGAAGTTCGATTAATCCCAGGCTGTGGGTATAGTGGGTGTGACCTGCCTCAAGGGCCTGTATGGCGGCGGCCTTGATGCAGGCGGGTGTATCAAAGTCCGGTTCTCCCACCTCCAGATGGACCACGTCGACGCCCGCACGCGCCATACTGTGGGCCTTTTCCAGCACGTCCATAACGATAAAGGGCTTAATTTCCTGCGTTCGTTCCGAGACCATAGATCATCACGACAGATAGGATGTTAGTATAAAAAGCTTGCCTCGTTGAGCCCTATTACCGGAATTTTGCACGAGTCGGAGGCAAGATTCAGGCATTATATTACTTTATTTAGCGGGTATTCTATGATTCCTTCGGCACCGTTTTTTATGAGTTCGGGAATGAGATCTCTTACCACGGAGGCATCCACTACAATTTCCACTGCAAACCAATCCGAATGGTAAAGGGGAGACACGGTCGGCGCATTTAGACTGGGAAGGAGATCCACGACTCTTTCCAGCTTTTCCTTGGGCACGTTCGTCTTTAGCCCGACCATCTTTTCAGCTTGCAACGCCCCCTTAAACAGGAGGGCCACATGTTCGATTTTTTCCCGTTTTTCCTTAATCCCCCACGCGGCGTGGTTGGCAATCAACTTGGTGTTTGTTTGAAGCAGCTCATGAATGATCTTGAGGCCGTGTGCCTTGATGGTGGAACCGGTTTCCGTCACCTCGACGATGGCATCCGCCAATCCCGAAACCACCTTCGCTTCTGTGGCCCCCCAGGAAAACTCAACTTCCACATGAATGTTTCTTTCCTCAAAGTACTTTCGGGTAAAGTTCACCATCTCCGTGGCGATCTTCTTGCCTTCCAGATCCGCCAACTGGGTTATCCCTGAATCGTGGGGCACGGCCAGTACCCAACGGGCCGGCCTTTGGCTTACTTTCGAATAAATGAAGTCCGCAACCACTTCCACATCCGACTCATTTTCATATATCCAGTCGATACCGGTAAGACCGGCATCCAGGGTACCCCTTTCCACGTAACGCGACATTTCTTGAGCCCGGCATATGGAACACTCGATACTTTCATCATTGATCTCCGGAAAATAACTTCGCCCGTTGACATTTATCTTCCAGCCGGATTTACGAAACAATGCAATCGTAGCGTCCTGCAGGCTGCCCTTTGGAATTCCCAGCTTGAGTTTTTCCTTCACTTTACTTGTAGACCTCCTTGGGGTCGAAGACTCTTTCACCGATGGTTTCAACGGTATCCCCTGTGACCCGCTGAAAAAAGCAGCTCCGGTAGCCCTTGTGACAAGCCGCACCGCCCACCTGCTCCACCATAAATAACACCGTATCATCGTCACAGTCGATCCGGATCTCCCTGACCCGCTGAACATTACCCGACGTCTTTCCCTTGACCCAAAGCTCCTGCCTGCTCCGGCTCCAATAGGTGGCCTGTCCCGTCCGTAGCGTCTCCCGCCAGGCCTCTTCGTTGATGTATGCCAGCATCAGAACCTCGCCCGTCGCATGGTCTTGGGCTATCGCCGGAATGAGCCCCCCACATTTTTTAAAATCGAGTGTAATCATGGGTCCCGTTTATTAGTCGGAAGGCACCCTACCTGTCAAGGCTTTTAAATGGGCTCCCGCCATGCTCCCAACGGATCCTGTTTCTCTACGTCCGCTGGACGCCCGTTGCGTAGTTTCTTGCTTGTTGGTAACATTTTTGTTACACATAATGGTTAGAAATATTTCATCAAACGGGTCGGAATGTCTTGTCTTGCAGGAAGACGCTCGACCCACACCCGTACAAGATGACTGAAAGGTAACTCGGGGGATTTCCCGGGGGTTTGCCCCGGTTGGACCCCTGATATGCTTCTGCAGCGATGCGGACTCAGTATTTCGTCCCGTTGCGTATATATATGAAAGGCATTAACGAATGGCTGAATCGGAAGTAGATAAAGAAACCCGGCCAAGCCGGGCTAAAAATAGAAGTATCCTCAAACGCTTTTTACAAATCCTTTACTTGACGTTGTGTGTTCTTGCCGTTGCAGGAGGTGTGGCCGGCGGCGGCGCCTACTTTTACTTTACGAGGGACCTACCTAAAATTTCGACCCTCAAGGATTACAGTCCGCCGATAATCACGACTGTCTACTCGGATGACAACCGTAAGATCGCAGAGTTTTACCGGGAACGCCGCATTGTTGTCCCCATTTCCCATATTCCCAAAATCTTAATCGATGCCTTTGTGGCCGCTGAAGACGCCCGCTTTTACGAACACGAAGGGATTGACTTGTTCGGTATCGCCCGGGCATTTGTAAAGAATATCGAAGCCGGCAGCATCGTTCAGGGGGGAAGTACGATCACTCAACAGGTAGCCAAATCTTTCTTTCTGTCCATGGAAAAGAGTTATTCAAGAAAGATTCGCGAAGCCATATTGGCGTATCGCATCGATTCGAGCTTTTCCAAGAAAGAGATCCTTTTCTTGTACCTGAACCAGATATACCTGGGACATGGTGCTTACGGTGTGGCGGCGGCGGCGGAAAACTATTTCGGCAAATCGGTCTCCGAACTCAATCTGGCTGAGGCGGCCGTTCTGGCAGGCCTGCCCCAAGCTCCCAGCCGCTATTCCCCTTTTATCCATCCGGAACGGGCCAAGCAGCGGCAGGTCTATGTATTGAACCGCATGATGGCGGAAGGATACATCACCAACCTCCAGGCCACGGAGGCCATTAACGTCAAGCTGGAGATTAAACACCGACCCAATTGGTATATCGAAAATGTGCCCTACTACACGGAATTCGTCCGCCAATATGTACAAGACAAATACGGCAAGGATGTCCTGTATACGGAAGGTCTAAAAGTCCATACGGCCGTCAATATTGAAATGCAAAAAGTCGCCAAGGCGGAACTAAATAAGGGATTAAAGGCTCTCGACAAGCGACAGGGGTATCGGGGGCCCATCGATCATCTGGAAACGGAGGATATCGAAGACTTCTCACAACATATGGAGAAGCGCTTCACCGAGGAGCACCTGGAAGCAGGCCGGATCACAAAAGGCGTGGTGGTGGCGATCAAAGACGACGGCAGCAAGGCCACCGTGCGACTCGGCAACGCATTGGGACACCTGAGCGTGGTGGATATGAGTTGGGCCAGTCCGCCGGATCCCCAAACCCCGTCCTATCAGACCCCGAAAGTAACCGATGTCGCTGAAGCCTTGACGGTGGGGGATGTGATCGAGGTCAAGGTCAAATCGCGGACGGAGTCTTCCGGCGTTTGGGAACTGGCTCTCGAGCAGACCCCAAAGGTTCAGGGCGCACTGCTTTCCATGGAAACGGATACCGGTCAGGTAAAGGCGATGATCGGCGGACGTGATTTCAGGCAAAGCCAATTCAATCGGGCGGTGCAATCCAGGCGTCAACCCGGATCCGCGTTCAAGCCTATTATCTATGCAGCCGCACTGGACAAGGGCTACACCCCCGCAACGGTGATTATCGATTCCGCTCTCGTGTTTGAAGACACGGAGCGGGATTTTACGTGGAAACCGAGCAATTATGAGGAGACATTTCACGGACCCACCCTTTTCAGAACAGCCCTCACACGATCCAGAAACGTCGTCACGGTCAAGATACTCAAAGACATCGGCATCGATTACGTGATCGATTACGCCAGGAAGCTGGGCATTGAGTCTAACCTGAGCCGAAACCTTTCCATCGCCCTAGGGTCCTCCGGCGTCTCACTTTTAGAGCTGGTTCGTTCATATTCCGTCTTCGCCAATCAAGGTTATCGGGTGACACCGTGCTTTGTGACCAAAATCCTGGATCGGGACGGTAACGTCTTAGAGGAAAACTACCCGGAAACCGAAAAAACCATCGACAAAGCGACCGCCTACATCATCACCCATCTGCTCCAAGATGTGGTAAAGCGTGGAACCGGGTGGCGAGTCAAGGCACTCAACCGCCCTGTGGCCGGCAAGACCGGCACCACCAACAACCTCTATGACGCTTGGTTTATGGGATATACCCCGGGTTACGTCTCCGGGGTATGGGTCGGCTTTGACGAAGAGAAATCGCTCGGAGTGAATGAAACCGGGTCTCGCGCGGCAAGTCCGATATGGTTGGCCTTTATGCAAGCCGTCTTGGAAGGAAAACCGGTGCGCGCTTTTCCAGTGCCGGACGGCGTGGTCTTCGCCAAAATCGATGCGGAAACCGGACTGCTGGCCATTCCGGAATCGGAAAACCCCATTTTTGAATGCTTCAAGGAAGGCACGGTCCCTACAGAGTACGCAAAAAAACCCGAATCGATTACCGACCCGGGCCAGTTGTTTAAAAATGATATGTAGGTTCTTTCCCAGATTCTTACACAGCAATGCGGACCCGTCGCTTTTCGACCTCGTCCATAGACTCCCTGGAGGAATATAGAACCAGAAACTGGTCTTCCAAGGCACTGACCAAATCTCTGAGCTTCTCTTCCTCCGCAATACTGCAACGGATGTAAACGTTTCGCCGTCCCTCTTCGGCGGTTTCTTCGGCTGACGTGGAAAGGATGCTCACAATTCGCCCCCCGTAAGACCGAATAACATCCGCTGCATCTTTGATGGAGCCGGGCCGATCTTCAAGGCTGAAAGCAAACTGAATTCCCCCCGTGTAGACCCCGGTAATATTGAGGAGCACTTTAAAGATATCCGTTTGCGTGATGATGCCGATGAGGACCTCCCGGTCATTCACCACGGGTAGCGACGAAA
>Ga0180435_10006746_pt1 | contig 10977 bp, 5 predicted proteins | sample SS_ome_3_FD_132467 | JGI IMG/M metagenome (GOLD analysis project Ga0180435, IMG submission 132467) | Hypersaline lake sediment archaeal communities from the Salton Sea, California, USA - SS_3_S_1 metaG | ecosystem: Environmental > Aquatic > Non-marine Saline and Alkaline > Hypersaline > Sediment...
ACTGAGGAGATTATCAATGCCCTGGCTAAAATCGGCCATCTGAAAGTAACCTCCCGCACCTCTTCCTTCTTTTTCAAAGGCAGGAACATTCCCATACCCGATATTGGAAAAGAACTCAATGTTTCGACCATCCTGGAGGGCAGTGTGCGCCTGGCAAAAAACGAAATGCGGATTACTGCCCAGCTGGTGGATGCTGCTGATGATTTTCATTTCTGGTCAGAAACCTGGGACAGGGAGCTACAAAATATTTTTGAGATCCAGGATGAGATAAGCCTGATCATTGCCGAAAAACTCAGAGAGCATTTTGGTCACTTCGACATTCAGGATCACCTTGTAGAGAAGCAGACAGATAGTCTGGCAGCCTATGAATATTCCCTGAAAGCAAAATTCTTGAGGAACAAATGGAATGCAGAAGATGTGCAGACCGCCCTATCTCTCTATGAGAAAGCCCTGGAGCTGGATCCAATGCATCACGAGTCTTATGTGGGGCTTGCCGATTGTTACAGCTTCCTGGGAACAACAGGGTATATGCCATTTGAAGAAGCATGGGGATTGACCATTAAATATACTCAGCAGGCACTGAATCAGAACCGCTATTCCTCAGGTGTTCATTATCAGTTGTCCAACCAGGCCTTTTTCGTTGAAGCCAATTATGGTAAATCGCTCCGGGAAATGAAACAGGCGGTTAAGCTCAATCCAAACAATGCAGAGGCTCATCAATTCCTTTCCTTCTTATACATAATTGCCGGAAACAGAGATAAGGCCCTGGATCATATTGAAATAGCGTATTGCTTAAATCCCCTTTCGGATGAAGCTCATTTTTTCAGAGCCTACTACCATTATATGATCGAAGACTTCCCCAGGGCCCTGGAGCTTCTCGACCTGTGCATATCCCACAATGACAAGAACATACCCGCACAAACCATAAAACCTTTGTGCCTCCTCAAGCTGGGCAGATACGATGAAGTTATCTCCTATTTTGATCATATTCCTTCCGAGGTAGTTATAGAGGGAGAAAAAACCGGGACTATCGGGATGGCCTATTCTTTAAAGCAGGACAAGGAGAATACAGCTCTGTATTTTGATAAACTTGGCCAGCAGGCAAAGGGAAAAAATGGATTTACGGCAGATTCCTTTCTCTTTATGATGTATGCTGTGAATGGGAATAAGGACAAGGCTTTTGAATGGGTACTGGAGGCACTGGAAAAGAAATCCTCCTTATTGCTTCTCCGATATACCGATCCCCTGGTCGCACCCATAAAAGAGGATCCCAGGTATGACCACTTTCTGAAGGAGATATATCGTACAGCCCCCCCGGAAGAAACCACCAGCCAAAAAACTGCCTTACTGGATCCGGAGACTGTGATTGAATATTCAAGCCGTCTACTTAAGCATATTTCAGAGCATAAATCCTACCTGGACCCGGAGCTGTCCCTGCGTGCACTGGCCGGTCAGATTGATATGCATCCCAACCATCTCTCCTGGATCCTGAATAAGAACATTGGCAAAAACTTCAATGAGTTTATCAATCATTACCGGATCGAAGCCTTTAAGTCTATTTCCGGCGACAGGGAAAACAAGAATTTAACCATTGAGGGTCTGGCCTATGAAAGCGGATTTAATTCTAAAACCGTTTTCAATACCTATTTCAAACGTGAAACCGGACTGACTCCCAGGCAGTTCCTCAATCAACAGGGATAAAAATCTCCTTCCGCAATCCACCCGATTTTGTTCGGAATTATAATTCTGTACTTCCTTCATGGAAATCAGAACGTCTGAATGTCCTTAATGCTTCAACTTTGCTGTATAAGATTCAGACACTAAAAACAGATATTATGAAAGCAATTGAATTAAGCAAGTACGGAGCACCTGAGAACCTTCAGATCAAAGAGCTTGAGAAGCCAGTTCCAAAGGACAATGAAGTTTTGATTAAGGTCCATGCCACTACGGTTACATCCGGGGATGCCAGAATGAGAAGGGCCGATCCCTTTGTCATTCGGCTTATCTTCGGATTCAAGAAGCCCAGGAAACCCATTCTTGGAGTAGTTGTCGCAGGTGAAATTGAAGCTGCTGGCAAAACCGTATCCACCTTTCAAACCGGCGATCAGGTGTTCGGTTCCACCGGGATGAATTTCGGGGCTCACGCCGAATACGTTTGTGTTCCCGAAGATGCGGTACTGGCATTGAAACCGGATAACATGAGCTATGAGGAAGCAGCTGCCATTCCCTTTGGGGCAACAGCCTCCATGCACTTTCTCCGCTTGGCAAACATCCAGAAAGGCCAGAAGGTATTAATAAACGGAGCTTCCGGTGCTTTGGGAACCATGGCCGTGCAGCTTGCCAAAAATAAGGGAGCCGAGATAAGCGCTGTCTGCAGTGCTTCCAATTTTGCACTGGTGAAGTCCTTGGGAGCCGATCATCTCATTGACTATACCCGGGAAGATTTCAGCAGGAACGGCATTGCTTACGATGTCATTTTTGATACGGTGGGCAAAATCTCCTTGTGGAAAGCTCTAGGGTCCCTGACTAAAAAAGGACAATTACTAATGGCCAGTGCCGGATTGGGTACCATGCTGGTGGGTTCCCTGGCATCACTTTTTTCAAGTAAGAAAATTGTATCAGGAGTGATAAAGGAGACAAAAGAAGACCTTACATATTTCAAACAGGAAATTGAAGAAGGGAAATTAAAAGCGGTGATTGACAAAACGTATTCCCTCGAAGATTTGGCCGAAGCCCACTCCTATGTGGACCTGGGGCATAAAAAAGGAAACGTAGTTATTGCTGTATAATACCATTACCAGGACTGGCAGCCGGCATCTCATTGAACGTGATGTCGCTGCCAGTTACCTTATTCCACAGCATACATAGAAAAGCTTAACTTTAGATACAATCCGATTTATGAAAAAGCTGATTAGATTTTTTTTCGCACTGATCCTTTCCCTGCTGGCACTGATTATTTTGATACTTACCATCCTTTCCGTCAAGTTCTCACCAAGGTACGTGTACAGGCTCGCTCGCTATCATGTGGCGGATGTGTATGATTACACCCACTTTATGAACAGAGAAATTAAAGCATCGAGCGCAGCCTTTAGCTTCCCGGTCAACCTGGATGAAGAGTTTGTAGAGTCCCTGTTTCAGGACCGGTTGCTTGCGTCTGGATTCAGCTCTTTTGAGGAATGGGCCATACACTCACAGACGACAGCACTCATTGTAATTCGAAGGGACACCATCCTGTATGAAAATTATTTCAACGGTTTTGGGAGGGATTCCTATTTTCACTCTCAGAGCGTAGCAAAATCCTATATTTCCTTACTTATTGGTTTTGCAGTAGAAGATGGATACATCCATAGCATTGAGGATCCCATGACCGATTATATTCCCGAGCTTCTGAAAAGGGATCCTCGTTTTAGCAAAATCACCCTCAAAAACCTGCTGATGATGCGTAGCGGCCTGAAGTACAATGAAGCCTATCTCCCAGGGATCGGGATTCATGCACCCTGGCATGACGAAGCGGTAGGATATTATCATGGCAATGTGCGCAAGCTTTTGCTTAAAAGAATGGAAATTGAAGGAGATCCCGGCAAAAGCTTCCAGTATAACAACTATAATACCAGTTTCCTGGGACTGATCATAGAGAGAGCCACTGGTAAGAGCGTCTCTGCTTACCTGGAAGAAAAGCTTTGGTCACAAATTATGGAATTCGATGCTCTCTTCTCCATCGACAGCAAGAGATCCGGATTTGAATACATGCCCAGCCGCCTGATGGCCAGGGCCATTGATTATGCCAGATTTGGCCGGCTTTTCCTGCACGAAGGGAATTGGAATGGGAGGCAGATTGTTTCCAGGGATTGGGTCAGGGAATCCACTACCGAAGACACTACCATTTCGCGGGAATTTTATCCTGAATGGATGGGCAGCGGATGCCAGAGAACCTACTACAAATATCAATGGTGGGGACATACGAACTGTGATTCAAGCTACCAGTTTTTTGCTTCCGGAAACCTCGGTCAGGAGATTTACATTCTTCCTCAGGAGGAGTGTATTATTGTTCATTGCGGCAATTCGCTGGAACACTACAATTCGGATGTGCTCCGGGATGTTTCTGATTCCATGAGGCTCCAAAGCAATTAGTTCATACAAAGTAGAAAAAAAGCGAAATCCTTTTAACTTAGATGCTTTAAGCACAAGATCCATGTCCATCGTTTTTCTTCTCGGAGCAGTCCAGGCACTTTTCTTTGTGGTCTTGATGCTAAGCAAAAAAGAGAAAAGACAATCCGATTACATTCTGGTAGTCTGGCTGGTGGCCATGGGGTTACAATTGCTGTCCTATTACCTGCTGTACGAATCGATCTACTCTCACACAATTCTGGGAGTGTTCGTATTACTTGTACCCCCTCTGATCTACATTCATGGCCCCCTTTTATTGCTTTATACCTATAGTCTTACACGGCTTAACCATTTGCTGAGAGGGAAGGACTTACTACACTTCATTCCTTTTGTTTGCTCCATGGCATTTTACCTCTATGTGTACCTATTTATTGCCAAGGGGGATCTTGCCTTTTTTGAAAGCAGACCGGTAGTCTTCGAATATGTGCAATTTGTTTTCTATTTGCTGAATATATTCTTAAATCCGGTATATGTGGTGGTGGTGCTGGTAAAACTGTCTGAGCATCAGCAAAAAATCAGGCTCAGTTTTTCCTACGTAGAGAAAATTAATCTGAGCTGGCTCAAGGTCCTGGCCATTGGTCTGGGATCAGTCTCCATAATTGTATGGATAGTACATATCATTTCAAATCTGTTTGCTACTGACACTTCGTTCTCCAGAGATTTCTGGATCTTTTTATCCATGACCATTTTCGTTTTTATAAGCGGGTACTTTGGATTCAAACAGGGGGTTATCTACAAATTCCAGGCTGAGGAGGTATCTGATACGAAATCTATCAATGGAAAAGTGGAAGAATCTCAGGAAGCCCAAACGGAGAGGCCGAATTCTGAGTTTACAAAATACCAGACCTCCCGCTTAAGCCCTGAGGAAGCCGGTATCATTATAGCTAAACTGGACAATCTGATGGTAAAGGAGAAGGCTTTCACCCGAAACGATTTGAGTCTGGATGAAGTTGCATCCGAATTAGAAATTAGCCCCCATACCCTCTCCCAGTTGCTGAATGTTTTTGTAAAGAAGAACTTCTTTAATTATGTAAATGAATATCGCGTAAAGCATGTGAAACAGATGCTCACAGATTCCAGTTTTGAAAAGTATTCGCTTCTGGGAATTGCCATTGAGGCTGGCTTTAATTCAAAATCTTCCTTCAACAGGATTTTTAAAATGGAAACGGGTATGACTCCTTCCCAGTATAAGAACACACCTACCCCCTGAGATAAATCTGCCTCATATTATCAATGTCAACAGTCTGATTTTTTACACCTTAGTGAATTGGCACCTGTTTTCCAGGTCCCACTCAAGGAAGTGAGACTTCTGAACGATGAAACCGTGCTATGTTTGTTTTACAAATGTTATTGGTGCAAAATCTTATAGCTGTAAAAATGAAAAAGACCCTATTAATACTGAGTGCTGCCCTTTTAATTGGTGCTTGTTCCAGGCAGACAACAGAGGAATACACACTACCTGCAAATGCAGAAGCCGGAAAAATTTACGATCTAAGTTCCTACGAAGAAGAAGGCACAGGCCGGCTTATCTCAGAGGGAACCCTGGTAGTTGCCGAGAACCGCGAATTAAAGGACTCACGTCTAATAGCCTTACCAGTGAAAGTATACAAATCCTTCAATCCGGATCCCGGCGAACCTGTATTCTGGTTAACGGGCGGCCCGGGTGGTTCTAATCTGACTTATTGGCCTCCGGACGAAGTACTGGAACAGCGAGATGTGGTCATGATCGGTTACAGGGGAGTGGATGGCAGTACAGTACTTGATTGCCCTGACTTTCTGGATGGAGTATTTGATCATAACTTTTTTAGTCCGGAAGCATTAGCTCAAATGCAAAAGAACCTGGCAGTTCGCCAGGAATACTGGAAAGAACAGGGTATTGATGTTTCGTGCTATACCATGTCCGACGTTATTGATGATATGGAAAGCGCGCGTTTAGCTCTAAATTACGATAGAATAAATCTCTTAAGTGTTAGTTATGGTACCCGTTTGGCACAGATATTTTCTTATCGCTACCCCGAGACTGTCAAGCGCTCCATCATGGTTTCGGTGAATCCTCCTGGACGCTTTGTCTGGGATCCCGAAACAATTGATCGTCAAATAGAGCAGTACTCGGATTTATGGGCGCAAGATTCTGTATATAGCAAAAAGAAAGACGATCTGGCATCCTGTGTCAAAAGAGTCACGCATAACATGCCCGAGCGGTGGTTGTTTTTCAAAATTGATCCTGACAGGGTGAGATTTGCGACATTTATGGGATTGTATCACACCGATGGAGCCGGCTCTGTTTTTGACACCTTTGTTGCTGCCGATAACGGAGATGCAAGCGGACTTGCGCTGGTATCAGTCATGGGTAAATTTCAACTTAAAAGCATGTTTACTACCTGGGGAGATCTGATTGGGAAATCCTTTGCTGATTATGATCCGAGTGTGGATTATTCCGAGAAAATGAAGCTCAATAATCACATCATTGGTTCGCCCGGCTCACAACTATTTGCGATTTCCGGAGCCTGGGATATTGAAACCAAAGATACCCTGTATAAAAAACCTCTATACACCGATGTCCAGACTCTCATGCTGAGCGGCAATCTGGATTTATCAACTCCTGCAGAATATGCCACAGAGGAACTTCTTCCCTACCTTAACAATGGTAAACAATATATTCTTTCAAACTACGGCCATGTTGCGGATATAATGTACAGACAGCACGAGGCCTTTGCAAGAGCCATAAGCAGCTACTATGCTACAGGTGAAGCTGATATGTCCGGATACGAGCAGCAGGAAGTGGATTTTACTCCCGTCAGGAGTTTCCCCCAACTGGCAAAGATTGCTTTAAGTGTGGTTGTAGGTGTTCTGCTTCTTATCACCGGGATAGTTTTTCTGATAAGATTCCTGGTACGACGAAGAAAAAAGTCCTAGTCAGTTTACTGGTAAAAACCAGAACAAATGTCATGAATAAGCCTGGCTGAAAAAACTACTTTTGCGCTCCGCTCAGAATTGGGCAATTAGCAAAGGAGAAAAAAGTAGACCCTATTTTAGATGTCAGCAGATAAATCGTACAAAGAGAGGAGAAAGAGCTCAAAGGAATTCAAGGACAGGAATGAATACCTGGAGCATGAGCTGGAAGTGATGAAATTCAAGAAGTGGAAGCTCAATCTTCCCTTCCGCGATTTTCATATTGAGGTGGAAGACCTGGTTCCGGCAGTGGCCGCAACCATAGGTAAAGTAGTAATGGTTACTGCCATGGTAGCAGCCTTTGCTGCCCAGTTTGGACTATCACCCGATTTCATTGCAGAGAATGTTCGATTTGAACTATTGATTGCAGGGGGAATCTTTGTTATTCTGTTTTCAGGAGTTCTGAATCCCAATGCAAATCTGGCCGGTACTCACGGCCCCATGATTCCTTTGATCCCAATTATTGCTGCAGCAGGAGGACATCCCCTGGCTCTGGGTATTTTAATAGGTGTTTTTGGCCTGATTTTGAGTATCACCAAAGGAGGATCCAAATTGATGACACTTACAGGTGTGGGTGTGCGGGGCGGCCTGCTTATATACCTGGGTGCAGTGGGACTGATCAGCCAGATCGGGAAACTGGAACTATGGGCCTCCAATACCGGTATCGGAATGATCTCCTTCATTGTTATCGGTATTACCATTATTATCTATGCCTACCTGGCGAGATTAAAGAAACGCTGGCTTGCCATTCCTTTGTGCTCAGCCATAGCGGGAATCACCGCCTTTGTCTTTGGGGCAGATTTTGCTTTTACTACTGAACCGGGTCTTCCCCATATGAATCCCCTTTGGTGGTGGGGTGAAAATACGGGCTGGCAACTGGGATGGCCCGATCTGGGACATTTTATCGCGGTGATACCTTTTGCCATACTGGCTGTGGCCATGTGGACACCCGATTATCTGGGTCACCGGGTTTTCCAGGAATTGAATTACCCGGCAAGTGCCAAAAATGTATTAATGGATGTGGACGATACCATGACCGTGGCTTCGATCCGTCAGGCCATTGGCACCTTTTTAGGGGGCGGAAATATTGCTTCCTCATGGGGTACTTATATGATCCCGGCAGCCATTGCCAAGAGGCCCATTCCGGGTGGGGCCATTCTTACCGGAATTCTTTGCGTGTTGGCGAGTGTCCTGGGTTATCCCATGGATCTGGCCATGTGGGAACCGGTACTACGTGTTGCCCTGATTGTGGGAGTATTCTTACCCCTGCTTGAGGCGGGCATGCAAATGGTTAAAAAACAACAGGATACGCTTAGTGCCGGGACCTGCATATTTGCCAGCGCTTTTGTGAATCCTGTATTCGGATGGGCCTTAACCATGTTGCTAGATAATCTGGGCCTTATAGGCGATCGCAAAAGAGCCAAAGAATTAAGCTGGCGGGAAAAACTGGTTATTCCGGGAATCATGTTTATCATATGCATTAGCTCCCTGGCACTGGTTGGACAGCTGCCTGGAATTCCGGGGATCTTTTAGCATTCCGGGGATCTTTTAGAATTCCGGGGATCTATTTTCTGCTTAACGCCGGCGGCGGCGTCTCTTATTTACCCGTTTTTCCTTTCGAACTTCCCTGGGAGAGTCCAGATAGTCCTCACATTCCATATCCTCCGTCAAAGCTTCGGGAATTTCAAAGGAGAGCTCTTTGGAATATCTGTACAGGGGATCCCGATAGATCTTCTGCATATACCTGGCCCATATGGGTAAAGCAGTGGTGGCGCCCTGTCCATAGCTTCCGTACCTGAATCTCACCCGGGGATGATCGCCTCCCACCCAAACACCGGTAATCAAAACCGGCGTGAAGGCGATGAACCAGCCGTCTGTGTTATCCTGGGTGGTCCCGGTTTTCCCGGCAATCTCATTTTCGAAACCATATACCCTTTGCAGCGATGATGCGGTTCCCCGGTCCACCACCCCTTTCAACATTTCTTTCATAACCAGGGCGTGATGGGGGGCGATTACCTGTTCCGCCACTGCTTCCTCCTCTTCAAACAGCACATTCCCGTATGTATCTTCGATGCGCTTCAGAAAGACAGGCTCGACCAAAGTGCCTTCATTCAGAAAGATGCTGTAAGCCCGAACCATCTCTTTCAGTGAAACGTCTCCTGTTCCCAGTGCCAGTGAAAGCACTTCTGGCAAATCGCCATGAATTCCCATCTCCCCTGCATGCTCTATCACCTCCTCTATACCTGTCTCTTCCAGCAACTTAACACTAACTGTATTCACTGAATGCGTTAAGGCTCCCTTGATGGAATAGTATCCCCCGTATCCTCCCTTGGAATTTCTGGGGGTCCAGTTGTCATATTCCTCGTAAACCACTGAATCGTTTGGATAGTAGGAACAGGGATCCATTCCCATTCTAAGCGCTGCAGAATAAACGATGGGTTTAAAGGTGGAACCGGCCTGTCTTTTGGAGGTCACATGATCGTATTTGAAATAGGTCGAGTTGATACCCCCTACCCATGCCCTCACGTAGCCGGTATGTGCTTCTACCGATAGCAAACCTGTATGCAGGAATTTTGCATAATGGGCTATGGAATCATAGACAGACATCTCTACCTTTTTTATTCCCTCCCAGGTAAATACCTCCATCGATAGAGGAACTTTCAAAGAATCGATAATCTTGTCTCTGGAAAAGCCCTTTTTCCTCAAGCTAGTATATCGCGGAGTTGTCTCAAGCTGATTGAGGATGTATGGACTCTGATTTCCCAGGGGATGCCTGTTCCGCCATTGTCGGTCAAAAACTCCCTGAAGGTGGGCCATCTGGGTAAGCATTGCCTCTTCCGCATAAGCCTGCAAATCGGCATTTATACTGGTATAGATTTTTAATCCGTCCGTATAGATATTATGGCTGGATCCATCCTCCTTGGGATTGTTTTTCACCCATTCGAGCAGTACCAGGCGCAAATGCTCCCTGAAATAGGGCGCTAATCCCTCGTTGTGGCTCAGCTTGACATAATCCAGTTCTATGGGAATTGCACTAAGCGAATCGGCTTCTTCAATGCTCAGGTTATCTGTTGCCTGCATCAGTGAGAGAACCAGGTTTCGTCTGGATAAGCACCTCTCTGGAAACAACCTGGGATTGTAGATATGGGTTCCCTTTAATAAACCCACCAGCAGAGCCGATTCTTCGATCTTCAGTTCTCCGGGAAGCTTATTGAAAAACCTCTTTGCTGCCGTTTCAATTCCGTAGGTGTTCTCACCGAAAGAAACTGTATTCAGATACAATTCCAGAATCTCCGGTTTGGAATAGGCCTTTTGAAGCCTTACTCCAATAATCATTTCCCTGTATTTATTTACAGGCATGGTAAAAAGCTTGTAGCTTTTCCTGGGATACAGGTTTTTGGCCAGCTGTTGATGAATGGTACTACCCCCTCCCGCCTCCTTGTTACGAAGGATTATGGATTTCAGGATAACTCTGAGGGCACTTTTGCTATCCACCCCGCTGTGTTCATAAAACCTCTGGTCCTCGGTGGAGATCAATGCATCTATCAGATGGTCCGGCAAGTCCTGGAAAGGAGTATTGGTTCGATCCTGGTAATAGTATTTCCCCAACAGGACCTTTTCGTTGGAGTAAACTTCAGACGACAGGTGGTTCTGTATGTTTTGCAGCTCAGCAATGGAAGGCATATGTCCCAGTACCCCTGCATACACCAGGAAAAATACCAGGCAAAGTACCAGGATTACACTCCCGGCAAATAGCAGGAAGTAGCGGATTATCTTTCGAATATTGATCCCGACAGGATACTTGAATCCAGGCAAATGATTTCTTTTCACTGGCTGATCTTTGCTGCTACCTTCTGC
>Ga0180435_10006750_pt1 | contig 10972 bp, 7 predicted proteins | sample SS_ome_3_FD_132467 | JGI IMG/M metagenome (GOLD analysis project Ga0180435, IMG submission 132467) | Hypersaline lake sediment archaeal communities from the Salton Sea, California, USA - SS_3_S_1 metaG | ecosystem: Environmental > Aquatic > Non-marine Saline and Alkaline > Hypersaline > Sediment...
AAAGTTAAAATTATAAGTTAAGTACTGGTAAGCAAGTCTCAGAAAATCCGTAATACTCTCCACGGGGAAAATAACCCTCGAATCCCCAACGCTATAACGCATATAGGCTAAGAGCATCATGGGGATGGAATTCAAGATAATTTCAGTTACTAGATAGAGCATCCTGCGTATTGCCAGCAGGTTTTTATTCAACCTTATAACAAATATCAGATAATAACCCAAGCAGATACCATATATTAAGAGACTCATGTAATTGAATAAGAAAACAACAAATGATACCCTGGTGAATACCTGAATATTACGGACAATCGTGGGTAGAGAATTATGTCCGGATTCCGATTTGATTATATTCAGCAAAAACAATATCTGGATGGCTGTTGTTAAGAAATAATACGCGATCGGCTCGGGAGACTGGCTGTAGAAGATAGAAGGTATGGAGAAGGTACACATTAATAATAGAATCACTATAATGTAAGAGTCAGAAAACAACTTTTTTAAGATCAGATAAAATACATATAGTGAGAACAGGGAAACGATTAATGAGTGCAGCCTGAGAAGAAGGAGATTATGTCCCCAGAAATTAATTATTAAATGATCGATAAATATTGGCGCCCAGGGAGAGGTTGAAGCGTTGAATCCCATGCTTAATGAGGTACCAAGCGCGCCGATCAAGGTATTTTCGGGGTTTGTCAGTATGGGCCAGGGTGGATTGAGAGGCTTATTATATAGTACCGTCTCTCCATAGGTGTTGCCGAGAAAATCAACCTCATCCAACCAGAGAAATACATCATTTATGCTTATTAAGCGTATAAGCATAAAGAGGATAAATATCGTGAGTATATAATACTTATTTGCGGTCTGTATAGACGCCACAGAGGAAGAATTCATAAGAGTTCCAAATTATAGACATTACCTTGCCCTATTTCTCTATATTTTTTTGCATAAGTACAACCGCGGTAATGCCGAACGGGAGAGGGAGATATTTTCCTATCCAGCGTTCAATCGTTCCCAGCCAGACGCATATTCTATTGGTAACGCGGTTTCCCATGGATAAATCCGTTCTATCCCTCTTCCGAAAACGGCGTATAAACCAGGCGGGAGCAAATACAAATAAATGGAGGTAGGTCTTTCGATTACAGGTAACCGGCAATCCGGAAAAAAGGTCGGTTAATTCTCCGACCTTGAACCGGCGGCAGCCGCCTTCAACGACGTCATGACTTCCGTAAAGGCACTTAAATGCCGGTTCCGCGGAGATAATAACCCCACCAGGAGAACAGATGCGTACTGCCTCTTTGACTATATCCGAGGGAGAAAAAGCTTCATATTGATGGAGCAAGCCCTCGCAGATTATAACATCACAACAGGAATCTCTGAGTGGGATATGGTGCGCATCACCGCATATCCGAGCGAGTGATTTATTGTTACAGAGTGTTAATGCCAATGGTCTGATGTCAAACATAATCCGGGAAATTGTCGGGGGCAACCCGGCGGTTGACCACCCGGAGGCGGAACCTAAGTCCAGAACCTTCATCTCGGGTTTGATATAAGGTATTACTATATCAAGAATCGCCGGATAGTGGACCTTGAACCACCAATTATGATCCTGCAGTTCCTGCATTTCCCGATAGAGCTTCGGGTAATCAACCGATAGATTTTGTAGAGATGGAATTTTCATAATTGAATCAGAAATATTTTCATATCAATTTTGTAATAAACCTATCTTATGGGAAAACCCGATTAGCCGGCGACGTAAAAAATCATCCACAAAAACAGAACCCGCCACAAAAGGCCAAGATACAGAAGGAACATCACACTGTCGACAGATGGAATGTTTACATGATTGGCCAGCAAGATGGAGCTTCCGTACTGATAGAAATGCCTCATTATCTACAATCTTTAATAATGATTCCACGGTAGCATCGCCCATAGGTTGACGTCCTTCAATCTCCATACAGCAAAGGGGAACAGTTCCATTCCAGTGGATTGAGAGAGAAGTCCATAAGAGAATACAGGGTTTGTTATCCTGGCGGAGGTATGTGTTCCCCACACTGCCGCTAAAGTTAAACATGGGCTTAATCCTGATAAAATCCGCTCCTTTCCCTTCCCAACGATTGATAAACGCATTCTTCTCATGAGCGTTCTCCGGACTGCGAACAAATTGAATTGTGATATGCGGTCTTCTCCGGTTCCCATGAGAAAACTGTAAAAAACGCTCCGCATTCTTCATCACCCTCCGGTAATCTCCGCCGGGCTTGAGCCGATAGTATGTCTCCCGGGTGGCGGCATCAATACTAAGAATAATTGCATCCAGCCCTACCTGGAATATTTTATGGATCACTGCCTCATCGAGCATGAGACAGTTGGTCTGAAGAATAGCCCTGACTCCATGCTTATGGCATAATTCTACGCACTTCTCCCATTCGGGATGTAAGAATGGTTCCCCATCAAAGGAAAGATCAACCATATCCACGTAGGGGGCGACCTGAGCCAGGAGATAATCGAGTAAGTCTAGCGAAATATTTCCTCTCGGCATCTTACTATATTTATTAGGGCAGAACGTGCAATCAAGATTACACCGGTTGGTAATACCGATCGCGACTTCAAAGGGGAAAGCATTAAGCTGTTCCCGGCCAAGCAGATAAGCGCCATCTACTTTAACTCTATTAAATATATTTCTCGGTAACATTATCTTTGGCGTATTTTATATAGATAAAATGAGTTCGGCGGCCAATAAATAGACTGATGCAGCGCGTCGGGTGAGTTTCCCGGGCATTCCTCTATAGTTGATAGATTATAACCTGCCGGGATTGTTTCTTCTGGAGTCGGATAAAATTTTCGCATCTGAGAACCCTCATAACGACTTCTGCGGGATATGTGCATATCAATCCATATTCCTTCATCGATTTTCGATGGGAAGTATCCATTTCTTACCCAGTATATTTTTCTGTATCTGCCTTTAAATATAAAACTTAGCGTTGGAAAATCAGTGATGAAGTCGGCATCCAGCGCGTCACAGGGATATTTATAGCCCGGCCAGAAAATATTCTCAAAGCGGGGATCGGCATACAATGCCATCTCCAGAATATGAATATTCTGCTCCGAAGCAAATAAAGGAAGATCCTGTTTATCATTAAGTATATCACAGATCAGATCCAGGTTAATTCGGGATATGCGATTCTCATAAACTGCCGGGAAGGAAATCCCGAAAGGTATAATCGGCAGCGCAATCAGCAGGATAGACAAAACATATTGTATTCCGGTCTTTCTATATCCCCTTAGAGTATAGATTATCATATAAACCAGCCAGCCATAGAATAAAGCAAACAGAGGCAATATAAATAACATCTGGCGACATCCTCCGAACGGGAGCAGGAAGAGGACATTGGCAATTAAGCAGGAAATCAAAGTCGTTAATAATAAACGAACAATACCATCCGACTGATAATTCAAGCGGTTGTTTCCCTTTCCGGTCTGCTTTGCCGATAAGCGAATAGCCAGCCTCGTTCGACCGACTTGTATCCGGCCTGCTATCCCGGCCACCAATACCACCAGGAAGGGCAGGGAAACCCAGTTCCATTGCAACGGTTGGTATATTGCCGGGCGGAAGGCCAAAGAAAAGTGATAATTAAACAGGTCGTAAATCCTCCAGAGAAAATAGCCCGGTATATTCCACATAGTTCCCCCGGCCTGCCCTCCTTTCCAGAACATAGGATAATAAGATGCCATATAAGAACGGAACGATTCGCTCCAGGGGATAATCTGGAGCATGGCCGCCAGGTGTAATCCGCTTAAAGCTCCGTACAATAAACCGGCGGGGATTAAGGAATGAATTATTGCGGCAGGCTTTTTCTCTAAAAGGAACTCCCAAAATCCGGCCAGAAAAATTCCGGCGGTCAGCCAGAGCTGAGTATACATGAATAGCTGGGCGATGAAAGCCGCCGCGGCGAAGACCAGCCATGCCCGGCAGTCTCCGCGAGGTCGTGTCCAGAAATAATAGACCAGCAACTGAAGAGCAGACACCCCTACCGCCGCCGCGTATACATCGGCAAACTGACCGAATATGATCCCGGGGACACTGAATACGGCTACAGCTGCCGCCGCCAGAAGAGCCGCCGGATTCCTATTAAACATCTTCCAGGCTATTATTGTCACTATCGCCGCACCGAAAGCTCCACCACAAGCCGCCACCAGCCTTATAGCCACGACATTACTTCCGGTAAAAAGCTTAATCGCCTCCACGGTTGACGACCAGGCGATAGTCTGCCCGGAAGTCACATAATGTCGAACATTCTCCCAAAACAAACGAACGAAGTCGGAAAGAGATCCATTCCAGATTAACTCCGGATTAGCGTGCCAACCTCCTAACCACTCATCAAACTGCAACTGCAGATCGCCAATATGATAAAGCCGAAGAGCCAGAGCGACCAGGGCGGCAAGGACTATCAGAAGAAGCGGATAAATCTGTTTTTTTGTGAAGTGCATTTCTTTATAAGTCAGCGCCCTCGGCGCAACGAGGCTTCTGTCGCGGTTCTATGCGTAAACTCCCGGATCAGGATTATGGAAATGGGTTAAATTGAATTGCGGACGCGGAGACGATGAGCGGGCCGATTATTTCCGCAGGGCCCTCATTTATGATTTCTATTGTTACCTCCCGTGCGGGATCGAGTTGATCAAGAGGGAACTGGTACAACTGATAGCTCCAGCCGTAAGTATGTTCAAATGCAGCGCGTTGGTCTCCAGTTTCAACAATGATCCGAATTGTTTTTTCCGGGATCGGAGAGACCCGGTGATATATATTATCCGAGGCGGCAACCTGTAAATCCCCCCGGACAAGGAATATAAGAACGGGATCTTCTGGAAGAGGCCGGGGAAATATAATATCCGCATACCAGTGACCCGCCGGAAGCATGGATCGATATTGTTCCCCCATTAAAGATGGCTCAAGTTCTCCCTTCACTATATCTTTTTTGTCGGATTGCCATACCGGAGAGTTCAGGGGTGATAGCGACTGTCTCCTGATTGAATCTAGCTTGTACCACCCCCGGGAAGGCATATCAGCTAATGCCCTGGCATCTTTTTCATATTCGCCGGGAGATAATCCGATCAATCCGCAAAACTCCTCCTGATTGCCTAATAATCTCATCTCCCGAAATAATTTTAAGTGCAATACCGGCATCATCATCGCAAACACTCTCTCCGATTCTCCATGCCAAACCCGAAGCATTAAATCCCATTTTGCGGAAACATCAAAATGTCGAGGACGCGGATAGGCGGTATAAATCGGCAAGGGAATATCTTCTCTGTCGATATAATCCTCAAACTTTAAAATATCCCGAGTATATGTTCGCATGGATTGATTGAAGCCGAATGCACCGGGTAACTCGCTTATTACCACCGCCGAGGTATTAACATTTATTCCGGCAATTATCAGCAATGCTGTAGATATGGTAATCCATTTTAATGAGTTCCCCTCATGATGCAGAGAAGCCAGTAACGCCCCAACCGGGAATACAAAAAGTGCTCCTATGATGGAATAATAATAAACCGGCATCTCGACCGAAGAAGGGATCAGCGGAAACATAATTAAACTTACCGGAAGATAGAATACTACCCACATAAGTAGAGGCGGGATAACCTTCACTCCGGCTTTTACTATCGCCGCAATTACTATAACCAGCAGGGCGATTATTCCCAATACGGTCTCCCAGTAAGGGATGATTGTATTAACGCCGAAGTTTAGTTTAAAGAACTCACCAATACCTCGGATAGTAAAATTCCATAACCGTTCACCCATTATCCGGGGAATAAACAGCTCAAGAGGAGACGCGTTATCAAGTTCAATCCAGGTGCTTTCTTCATGAATAACAACTTTCATCAAATTAGGGTTTATTACCCAGAAAAATAGTACAAAGCTTGCAAAGGCAACCCCGAAGCTTATCAATAAACGCCTCAAATATGGTCGAAGTGTTCTCTTCTCAAAGATAATAATCACCACCAGGGAGGGGAGAAGACATATTGAATACTCCTGGGAACTGAAAGCAAGAAACAGCGCCAAGCCAATCCTGATAAAACACCATGATGTTCCGGGAACGCGCCGGAGACGGAGAACCTGCCAGATAACATAAATTGACAGTAACATCGAAAGATACATATTAGGGCGAATGGGATAACTGGCATCTAATAATGTCTGTGAAGTAATAAGCCAGAAACTACCCGCCACCAGAGCACCGGGCCAGGAAGAAAACCACTCGTGAACAGCAATTACCAGAAATACAGCTGTTATCATAATGAGGGCTATATTCAACGGCTCCCGCAGGATCGGTCCGCCAATTTCATACAGCCATTGAGATGATTTAATCATCAAGTTATCCAGCAACTTGGCAAAATATCTGGATTCATATGACCCTCCTCGTGCTCTTAAACTTAATGGCTTAAGAAAGTCAAAGCTGGAAAAAGCCGGAGTAAGAGCCCCCTCTTCTATTCCCTGCTGAAAGGACGCATAATGCAAGAGAAGTGTCTCCGGCGGCTGCCAATCAGCGGGGGAGCTGGCCAGGAAGATGATGAATACAAAAACAGAACCAACCGCGAATAAGGCAGCTGTTAAAAAGACGAATCGACGGGAGGAAAAAGTACTATTATCTTGGTTTTTCACACTTTACGAGCACTGCTGCTGAGGTCCCAAAAGGAAAATTAATAAACCGATGTTGAAAAACGCCTACACCCATTTTCTACTTCATCGTGTGGACCGAATAAGCAACGCATACCCGGTTCGACCAGGAGGATAATTCCCCCGGGGCGACAAACCCGACAGGCTTCACGGGCTACCTTTTATGGTTCTTTAATGGACACGAAAACACCAGTGACGGTTCTGGAGCTGCACCATCTGGCTATATAAATTTTTATAATTCGCGGTCATTGTGCTTTCCGAAAACGCCAGAAATAACGAATTGTTTCACTATAACGCATCCGCTTCCAATTTTTAAACCAAAAAAATAATCCAGCGTAACGAATTACTTTCAACGGGATGGGGAGATATACCAACCATCGACAATAACGATAGAACCGCGGAAAACGAACAAAAAAATAAAAGAGATACTGAATATTTTCAATAACCCGGAGCTCAGGAATCCTGCAGGCGGACTGGGTGAAATAATTGCTGGGCAGGTCCTCGGCTCTCAAATCCGGAGAGATGGATTTATACTTAACGGCAATATTAAATACCTCCGTGTCCGGGTAGGGGATTAAAAAGCTGCTAAAAGGGTGATCAACACCCAATTCATGATAGAATTCCACCGTGCGGAAAGAATCGGCCGGGGTCTCTGTTGGGAAGACAAACATACTGGGACAATAAACTTCGATTCCTCGTGATTTGACCAGGCCAATCTGGCGGCGGAACTCCGCGTCCGTGAACGCCCACTTATGATAAATTTCTTTCCTTTTCTTCTCGTTACCGGTTTCGATCCCGAATTCGACGCTGGCGCACCCGGTTGCTTCCAGGAGATCGGCCATTTCTTCATCGATCGTATTCGGCCCGGCGGAACAGATATAAGGGAGGCCGATCTCTTTCTTATACCGGGGCAGAAATTCTTTAACCCATTTCTCATCATGAAGGAAAAGATCATCGATAAAAAATCCGGTCTCGGCATTGACATAGAATTGTCGTAATTTTTTTATTTCCCGAAGTGAAAAATCGACCGACTTCCTTCTCTGGACCGGTCCCAAGCCTTTGAATATCCGGTTTAGACTCGAATTTACACAGAACGAACAGGGATAGGGACAGCCCCGGGAGAAGATATACTGGAGGAGAGTATCCCGGGCCAGATCCGGATAGCGTTGGAAATAGATACCCCTATCCTCCGGATAGTCATCAAGGTTGGTGATTAAAGGGCGCATTTCATTGCGGTAGATCCTGCCCTGCCAGCGGATGTGGAGGTTCTTGATTGAGGTAAGCGGTGAGTGGTGAGCGGTAAGCGGTGACTGGCCTCCGGCCTCAGCGGACTGCTCACCGCTTACCGCTAACTGCTTACTCTCTTCCCCCGACTGCTTACTGCTCACTGCTAACCGCTTACTGTTTTTAATTGACCGCTCACCGCTTCTGGATGCCTCCAGGGCATCCAGAAGCTCCACCACCGCCTCCTCCCCCTCCCCCACACAGATCGCATCGATTTCAGAATACTCGTCTATCAACGCGGGATGGATGGTCGGGTGGATACCCCCTACCAGAAGAAAAGCATTCGGTACGGACTGTCTGATCCGGGGTAATATTTCAATCAACCAATTAACGTCACTGGAACATATTGTAACTCCAACCACATCGGGCCCGGAATCGACGAGCACATTCTTAAAATCTTTCTCGGCGTTTTCAATCAATACTTCCGGTTCGTGCCCGCTCATCCGAACCTTATGGGCCATGGTGGCAATCCCCGGCAAAGCAAATATCTGTCGCTGGATAAAAGTAATCTTCATTTGGTGGTTTTTCCTATCAGAAAGGAATCAACTCCGGCAATGGGCAATCAGACTATAACGGGTCTGGAGCAAATCAATGTTCTCCGGCAAAACCAACGCTTCTCCCCCGCTTTCACCTATCAGTGATATCAGCTCTTCCGGATCACGTCCATAATGCGCAATCTTAAAATACCCCGTCCTAAAGAGAAGCGCAAATTCCCACAATACTCCCGCCAGACATCGCTCCCGAAAGCCCCACGTTATCATTCCCCAGAAATTACTCCAGTGTTTAATCTTCTTTGGATATAGATCCGAAAGGATCAAATAACCGCGCGGGGATAGACTCCCTATCCACCAGTGCAGCCAACTCCGTAATTCCGGGTCAGAGAAATATTGCACACAACTGTTTACCGTGATTAAATCAAACCGCGGTTGGTGAAGAGAAGCAGGAGGACTATTGTGCTCCTGAATGATTACATTGTTCCAATCGCCATACTCTTTTCTTGCTTCGGCCAGCATGGCGCTTGAGATATCCATACCATATACCAGGCCCATATCACCGGACATGTATTTTAACAGATGCCCGTAAGCACACCCGAAGTCAAGACCAACATAATCGTTCGATATCGAGATAGTCTCTTCAAGGCGCTCCCAGTATTTTATAGCCCGGACTTCCAAAAAGTTTTTCGAGAGGGAACATTTTTTATAAAATGACTTCCACTCCTCAAGAGGAGGAGATTGATGTATAGTATCTCGAACTGAATTCATTACATTAGAAACCTTGATGGAAAAATATCATTATACTTATTTGCGATAACTTTGGAATAAAATACTGCACGATATCATTATTTGCAGTACTATTCCTAAATTATATACATAACTCCCTGGAGCCTTCCCTTGAAAGCGAGTGAAACAATAATACTGATCGGGGTCATTCTGCTGAGTACATTGCTCAGTATATTAATTGCCGGTTATGTCTTTGAGTTCTCCCCGGCAGATGTGGATTTATCGGCATTTCTATTCCAGGCCAAGGTTTTCGCCGGAGGGAGATTGTCAATGCCCGCTCCGCCTAACCTTGGATTTGGGTCAACCCCCAACCTCGAAATTTTTAATGGCCGGTGGTTCTCCGGCTGGCCGCCGGGAAGCGAACTTATCCTGGCACTGGGGGTTTTGGTCCACGCTCCCTGGCTGATCCCACCCCTCTTATCGGCCGCCATGCTGATCCTTGCTTATCTTGCCATAAAGGAAGCCTACACCGCGGTTACCGCACGAACATATATCATCTTGCTGCTGATCTCCCCGGCATTCCTGCTTATTTCCGGCTGCTGGTGGAGCGAAAATACCAGCAGGACCTTTCTGGCCGGATTTATCCTATTTCTGATTAAATATCTTAATCGATCAAAAATCAGATATGCGGTTCTGGCCGGGTTTTTTCTCGGATTCGCGTTTCTTTCCCGTCCATCAGATGCGGTCGCAGTGGGGTCGGCGGCGGGGATATTCAGTCTCTTTTACCTGAGTTCAACTCATGAATATTACCGAATTTTCCAGCTGCTTGGCCGCTTCTTATCGGGATTTATGTTTATGTTGATTATCTGGCTGCTCTGGAACTATCACTGTACCGGAGACTTATTTAAACCAAGCGACTTTACCACCCAGGTCCATGAAGGATATGGATTTGGTTGGCGGGGAGCGGGACCCAATATCGATATCTCAAAAGACGGATATTACTTCTCTCCAGAGATGGCCCTGCAAAGATTGCCCAAGCATACTCTTCCATCAATCTTTTATAATACCTTCGGCTGGGGGGAGTATCAAACAGAGTGTCCCCGGGGATTCTATTACTACCTTAAACTTTTGCCGGCTGCATTTACCCTTTTCCTGATGATGGTGCCTATCTTTTTCCGGAATCGTTCAAAATGGGATTTTCTTTTTTTAGGGATATTTCTCGGCTTCCTTGCCATCAATTTTTTCTGGCATGATGACCAATCAATAGACGACTTCACCGCAGTCGGGGTCAGGTACTATAATGAAGCGATTCTTCTGGGCATTATCCCGCTCGTCAGCAGGGGATTGATTATTACTTATAACAGGATACGCCAAAAGAAACTGCTGAGGCTCCTCTTTTACTTCCTGCTGGCCGCACTATTAAGCAATACGGTATTATCTCATCGGGATCAGTTCAGAAAATGGCGGAAGCATGATTCGATTTTTAAAACTATCCCAAAGTTGGCCCGGGAACTACATCTGAATCATGCCGTCATCTTCATTAAAAATCTACCCAAAGCACCTATTGGAGACTATCCATTCGTTAGTATTAAAGATGCCAACATTATCTATTACCGTCTGGGGCCGGCACCGCGCTGGGGATTGATGGAGGACGAAAACTGGCAGGACGTGTACAGGCAATGGTTCCAGGGAAGGGAGGCTTATCTCTTTATTCCCGGCAATCGGGGGAAAGGGATACCTCAATCACTCACACTGCTCAGGTAAGTAATGATCACACCTGCAATTTTTTTATGGGGAACTA